>Ga0209770_10000665_pt1 | contig 18370 bp, 22 predicted proteins | sample LauGreSu1BDMLBDD_2_FD_187572 | JGI IMG/M metagenome (GOLD analysis project Ga0209770, IMG submission 187572) | Freshwater lake microbial communities from Lake Michigan, USA - Su13.BD.MLB.DD (SPAdes) (version 2) | ecosystem: Environmental > Aquatic > Freshwater > Lake | place: Lake Michigan, USA...
GCGTTCGAAACCGGTGGCAATACCGAGGCTCACCATCGCCGATGACATGAGAGCAATTGCAAGAACACCGGGGAGCAAGAAGTCGATGGCGTCACCTTCACCTGTTGGCAACACATCGACTACGGAGAAGAACACCACTAGCAACACCGGAATGCCCATGGTGAGCAACAGTTGTTCACCGTTGCGCATCAGCAGCCGCAATTCTGCGCTGGTCTGGGCTCGCCACTGCTTCATCGTCCATCTCCTGTGGCGTCGATAATGCGTTGGAAGATGGCTTCAAGAGTCTCTGATGTGCGTAAGTCATTCAATGGAAGGGAGTGATCTGCCAGCCACTGACTGAGACGAGCGATGAGCGAAGTGGTGGGATCGGCAGAAACGAGGACGAGCCCATCTTCACCCCGAGTCACCTCGGCTCCAAGGTCCCGAGAAAGCGCACCGGGGTCCAACTCCGGCGAACTAGTGAATCGCAGCCCGTCGTTCCCTCGACGAAGGTCGGCGAGTGTTCCATTCGCCACGACGCGACCGTGATGGAAGATGACGATGCAGTCCGCCAATCGTTCAGCTTCATCTAGTTCGTGTGTGGCGAGCACCACCGCACAACCTGTTGCAGCAAGATCGGTGACTATTCGCCGGATGTCCTGACGACCGGAAACGTCGACACCAGCTGTCGGTTCATCCAAGAACGCCACCTCAGGTACCGCTGCCAGTGCGAGTGCGAGTGACAGGCGCTGTTGTTCACCACCAGACAGTCGCTTCCACGTGTGGTCGCGTCGGTGACCAAGACCCACACGATCGACAAGTTCGTCTGCTGACGCACCTTTGTCGTACAAGTCGACGTACAACCTCACGACTTCACTCACACGAGAGCTGGGGTACACCCCGCCTCCTTGCAACATGACGCCCATCTTTCTCGTGAGTGCTGCGTGATCTCGCAGGGGGTGAAGACCAGATACCGTCACGTTTCCAGAGGTGGCCGTGCGGAACCCTTCACACACTTCGATGGTCGATGTCTTGCCGGCACCGTTTGGGCCAAGGATGACCGTCACTTCACCTTGAACAGCGGTAAAGCTTGCATGGTCGACAGCGCGTAGGTCGCCATAGGAAACGACGAGATCTTCGACGACCACACCAGACACGCTTCTCACACTACGAAACAGACACGGTCGGGAACACTGTCCACCGCTAGCCTCATCGTCGTGATTGATGTCCGTTTGCTACGCACAGATCTTGCTGCCGTGCGCACTGCACAGGCCCGTCGTGGCAAGCCCGATGTGTTGGCTCAAATCGACGCTGCAGTCGCACTCGACACCAAGTTGCGCGACCTCACCGCCGAGCGAGATGCACTTCGAGCTCGTGTGAACGACCTGTCGAAGCAGGTGGGCGGGTTGCGCAAGGCCGGCAAGAGCGACGAGGCCGAAGCGGTGATGAACGAGAGCCGTGCCCTGGGCGAGACCGAGCGTCAGTTGCAAGTCGACTTTGATGGGCTGCAGGCGCAGTTGCGCGATGTCATGTTGCGCATACCGAACACTCCCCACGTAGACGCCCCGGACGGCGGCTCTGATGCCGACAACCCCGTCATCAAGGGTCCGGTCAACATGCCGGCAAGTTTCGGTGAGCACCAACGTATTCCACACTGGGAAACAGCCACGGCTCTCGGCATTCTCGACAACGAACGCGCAACGAAGATCGCCGGAGCAATGTTCACCATGCAGCGCGGACTTGGGGCCACGCTCGCACGCGCTTTGTGCCAGTTCGCACTAGATCAGAATGCGGACGCGTTCGAGGAAATTCGTCCACCATCTCTCGTCACCACCGCGACACTCACTGCAACTGGGCATCTGCCGAAGTTCGCTGACGATGCCTTCGCCATCGAACGTGACGACTTGTGGACCATTCCCACAGCTGAAGTACCGCTCACATCGCTGTATGCCGGGGAAGTGCTCGACGAAGCACAGCTTCCGGCGCGCCTCATGGCATACACGCCGTGTTATCGCCGTGAAGCCGGTTCTGCCGGACGAGACACACGTGGAATGTTGCGTGCGCACGAGTTCGACAAAGTTGAAATTCTCGCCATTGCAACTCCAGAGCAGTCACCGACGCTGCTGCAAGAACTTGTTGCTCGAGCAGAGGCCCTCATTGCTGCACTCGAGTTGCCATATCGCATCATTGAGATCTGCACCGGTGACATGGGTGGTAGCCACCACCGCAGTTTCGACCTTGAGGTATATGCACCAGGCTGCGACGCATGGTTGGAAGTCAGTTCCGTGAGTTGGTTCAGCGACTACCAAGCACGTCGCGCCGATATCCGCTTCAAGCGCCATGGACAGAAGGGCACCGAAATTGCCAACACATTGAACGGTTCTGCACTTGCAGTGCCACGTGTGTGGGCGGCCATCTGCGAGAACCATCGCCAACCTGACGGTTCAGTCCGCATCCCCGAGGTACTTCGTCCGTACATGCGCGGCGCCACCTCCATCGCTTCGAAGTAACGGACGCACTCACGTGAGTATTCGAGACCGTCGCATCCAGTACGAGACTGCTGGGCTCGATGTGGGCGATCTTGACCGGGACCCATTCGCGCAATTCAACCTGTGGTACTCACAAGCCGAAGAGGCAGGAATAGCTGAGCCACACGCAATGACCCTCTCGACAGTCGATGCGCATGGCGCTCCAGACTCACGAGTGGTGCTCGCACGCGGAGTGGACGAACGCGGTTTCGTCTTCTACACGAACTACGACAGTGCGAAGAGCGCGCAGTTGGAAGAGAACCCTGTTGCGTCGGCGGTGTTTGCTTGGCTCGACCTTCACCGACAGGTACGAGTGCGGGGCAACATCATGAAGGTGTCGTCAACCGAGAGCGACGAGTATTTCGCCAGTAGGCCACGGTCATCGCAGATCGGCGCGTGGGCATCACCACAAAGTCGTGTGTTGGCCGACCGAGAAGAGCTCGAAGACTTGGTGACAGAGATGACCGCACGCTTCGACGGCCGAGATGTTCCCCGCCCAGAGAACTGGGGTGGGTGGCGACTTATTCCGGTGTCAATCGAGTTTTGGCAGGGTCGACCAAGTCGACTTCATGATCGCTTCAGGTACGAACGCGGTCGTGATTCGTGGACGATGTCGCGACTCGCACCCTGACCACGGCAATGCCGACAATCACCGCGAAAACAATCGCCAGTCGCCATGCCCCTTGATCTTGCAAGAACGAGGTAACTGAAGACTGCCAGTCTTCGACGGTGCCGGTGACCGAGTCAGATGATCGTTCTGTGACCGCGCCGTACCAGTACCACGTGAGGTACAGACCAGCGAGAGCAATGAACACCGCCGACACTTTGTCGATATAGCGAAGGCTGTTGCGCGCAAAGGTGAGTAGACCTCGTTGAGCCGTGGCAAGGGTGACCGTGAGTGCAGTGACGAACAAGGCCATTCCCAACCCGTACAGCACGATGCTCGAAACTCCGGAAACGAAACCGTGACGACCGACCGAACCGAGCACGACAGTGGTGAGCAGGCCGATGGTGCAACCAATCGATGCGACGGCATATGCGATGCCGTACACGAACATCGCGCGCACAGTTGAATCGCGCTCGGTGGGGATGGATGGTCGCATGAATGTCGGCTTCCATCCGGCGAGCATTGCGACTCCCATGATGGTGAGAACAACGCCGACAATGAGACCGACGTATTTGGCGTTGTCCGAGATGACGGTGGTGAAAAGTCGTGTGACTATTCCGACCACGAGAAAAATGGCGATAAACCCGCCGCTAACCGCAGCACTGACAGTGAGCGCTCGACGAAGCGAAGCAGTTTGTGTCGACTCGCGGTTGGTCTCGAGCCCGAGGAAATACATGAGGTACGTGGGTAGCAACACGAATCCACACGGGTTCACTGCGGCGAGCACTCCGAGAATGAAGCTGTACGCAAAATCACCTTGCATGTGTCAGGCCTCGACGCCGAAGTGTTTGGTGAGCGCTGCGCGCAATTCCTCGGCAGAAATCTCGCCTGCGTGCGTGCCGACGATGATTCCGTCGGTGGACACGAACAACGTGGTGGGCATTGTCCCAACACCGACTTCTGTCAGAAGATCAGCGTTGCGATCTGTGTACAACGGGAATGTGACGCCCATGTCAGTGGCCCACTTTGCAGCGACCTCGGCAGAGTCGTTCGGATTCACCCCGATGACATCGACCACGCCAGTGAGTTCAGTGCTGATGTTCTGAAGGGCGGGCATTTCACGACGGCACGGCTCACAGGTGGAGAACCAGAAATTGATGACAAGTGGTCGACCTTGAGGAAAGATCGCGGTGAGGTCACCAGTTGTCACCGAGGGCAGATTGATCGCGGGGAGCGCCTCACCATTTGTAACGGCGTTGGTGCCGATAGTGGGATCTTGCACCACACCGGGGTTGGTGAGATTGGCGTCGACGCCGTCGTCGGAGGCCGAGCTGAACAGCCAACCTCCGACGATGGCGACGACAAGGGCCGCCACGGTGGACCAGACAAGGAGATTCCGACGGATTCTCACATGGTCAGGCTACGAGGTGACGAGGAATGGGTACCTCGTCGATCTCGATGACCGGGCGCGACTTTGTGGGTGGACGTCCGCGTGGCTTTTTCACGGCCACGACGCGTCCCATCTCGAGCAACTCACCTCCCCAGACGCCCCACGGCTCGAGCCGTTCAAGGGCACCTTGGAGACAGTCGCGTGCAGATGTGCACTTGGCGCAGATGGCCTTGGCACGCTGGATGTCGACGTACTCCTCCGAGAAGAAGAGGTACGACAACGTTCCGTTGCCGTCGCTGCAACGCAGAGCCGACAGACGTGCGGGCTCTTCGCGGAGAGTGACTCCGCCGATTTCTTTGTTGATTGCTGTGTACATGGTGTCTTCTTTCTCATTGGTTGTCGTTGAGACTGATTTGGGGCAACAAAAAAGCCGCCCGGTTCGTGGAACCCGGCGGCCTCTGTGGCTTGTATGGAGCTTGTCGCTACATCTGAGCCTTCGTGAGGTGCCGGGCAGTGCGCTTATTCGAATGCTTCGCTGCCACTGGCTTGGTGAACCACATGGCATACGTCGCGGTCGCAAAGGCCACGGCATAGGCAAAGGCGCGCGCAGCAACGACCACGGGGCTACCCGTGGACCAGAAGGTTGTTGCAGCGGCGTTCGTACTCATGAGTCGTCTACTCAACCACAGGTGCAGGGGGTCTGGCAAGCGGTTTTTCCACAAGGCCGGCAAACCCTTATGGGGTAAGGAGTGTGATGTGGGGACCGGGGCTCTATGGTCGACGTCATGACCGTGAGGGACAAAGTGACTGCGTTGGAATGCGTACCACTTCCAAGCTCGGGTCGGGTGTTCCGTGCGATACGGCCTGTGCGCCTCGGCGATGCGAGCCCCGGTGGCAGATGTCGGCTCGATTCTCTCGCCCGCTACCTCCAAGACATCGCCAAAGATGACGGACAAGACACTGGCGTCACCGGCAATGATCTGCACGGATGGGTGGTTCGTCGCACGCTGATCGATGTGCACGCATTCCCCACGTACTTGCAACGTCTGTCTCTTGCAACATGGGTCGCGGGTCTTGGGTCGCACTGGGCCGAGCGACGCACGCAGATGAGCGATGAATCTGGGCGAGTACTCGTTGATGCATCTGCCATCTGGGTGCACATCGACATGAAGACGATGCGGCCAAAAGCTCTCACCTCGACTTTGAGCGAGGTGTGGGGCTCTTCCACCAGCGGACGCGAAGTTGGTGCGCGACAAGTGGTGAAACCAAGCGTGGTGCGAGCAAGTGGGGCGACACGCACGTCGTCGAATTGGGTCACTCGTTTTTCAGATTTCGATGCGCTCGAGCACATGAACAATGCCGCGTACTGGGAAATCATGGAAGAGCAGTTGATCGCTAGTCGGCACCTGCGAGAGGACGTGCGCTTCCTCGTGGAACATCACGACGGCATCACACCAGGGGCACATGTCGAAGTTCAACGCTTCGACGTGTCACCGAGTGAAGTGACATTGCTTGTCGAAGCCGATGGGCAGGTGCAAGCTGGAATGTGGTTCGGCTCTCGCTGAACGCACGCGAACTACGACAAGACGTATTCGAGAATGCCGTTGTTGTCACGACACTCGAATTCACCACGCAAACGCAAGTGCTCGAGGTGGGCGTAGGTCTCGCTGTGGGCCATCGGACCTTGGGCGCGAGGTGAGAAGAGATATGTGGCGAACTCCATGACGGAAGCTGGTTTGTTCAACGTGCTCGAAGTATCGCGCAATCTCTGCAGACGTTCGTCGTGGTGTTCCTTGATCTCTTCGGTGCGCTTGGAGATGTCGTGGAACGGGTTGCCGTGCGCCGGTAGAGCCACTTTCACTTGCTGACCGAGCTGGCCGACCTTGTCGAGTGAGGCGTAGAAAAGACTCAACGGGTCATCGGACGCCGATAGGCCAGGCACATGTGGGGTGATTGTCGGCAACACGTGGTCACCGGTGATGAGCACACCCTCTTCAGGGTCGAACAAACAGAGATGATCTTCGGTGTGTCCAGGTGTATGAATGGCAAACCATTCACGACGTGCGAACTTGATGGTGTCGTGTTCGCGCAACCGAATGGAAGGTGTGGGCATCGGCACCAGTCGATGTGGTGGGCGAATGATGTTCATGGGGAAACGACGCTTCCACGGAATCTCCATGTCGGGTCCGCCCCACGGCACGTGTTCACGCGGACGAGCGCTGTACAGGGCCAGTTCTTCGGGGTCGAGGTCGCCCGGCTCATCGGGGTTCCACCATGACCTGAACAAGCGGTGTGCCACGACATCGGCACCTGACTTGTCACGAATGCGCTCGGCCCCACCGAAGTGATCGGGGTGGCTGTGCGTGACGATGATTGAGTGCACACGTCGCATCGGCACACCGATGTTCTTCAGACGCTGCTTGATGGCAACCCAGCACTCTTTGTTCGGAAGACCTGGGTCGACCACCGCGACCCCGCGCTCGTCTTCGAGCACATACATGTTGACGTGACCAAGGCCGGTGAAGTCGATTGGCAACATAGTGCGCAAGATGCCAGGCGCAACTTCGGTGATCTCATCAGTTGCTTCGATTTGTTCTTGCTTCAACGGGCGCGGTGCTTCGATACTCACGACTTTTTCTCCTTGAAGATCTTGTCGCGGTAAAAGCGCAACTCGTTGATGCTTTCTTTGACGTCGTCGAGCGCACGGTGTGTGCCGCCCTTCGACGGTCGAGCATGTTCAAGACCGGGGTACCAGCGCTTCACTAGTTCTTTCACACTCGAAACATCGACGCATCGATAGTGCAACCAATTCTCGATGTCGGGCATGTACTTGGCGAGAAAGCGACGGTCAGTGCCGATGGAGTTCCCGCAGAGCGGAATTTTGTTCGGCTCGGGGCTGTGCTGGCGAATGAATGTGAGGGTCTGGGCCATGGCATCGTCGAGTGAGACCATGGATGCCTTGATGGCTTCCAGCAGGCCTGACTTGGTGTGCATCTCCACGACGATGGGCTCCATGTGGGCGAGCACATCGTCTGGCTGATGAATGACGAGGTCGGGGCCCTCGGCGACCACATTCAAGTCATCGTCGGTGACGATGGTGGCGATTTCCACGATGGTGTGCACTTCAGGATTGAGACCGGTCATTTCTAGGTCCATCCAAATCAGCACCCAGACAATCTAGGTCGCCTGTCTGGGAGAGAGGGGATTGGACTGCCTAGCGTGAGGGTGATGGTCGCGATTCACTTGAAACAACTCGACGAATCCCTTCCATTGCCGCGCATGGCAAGCCACGGTGATGCAGGCACCGATTTGTATGCGCGACATGACGGTGTCATCTCACCAGCAGGTGGTCGATTGCTCATGGCAACGGGCATCGCCATTGCGTTACCCGAGGGTTATGCGGGGTTCGTACTGCCACGTAGCGGATTAGCGCTGAATCATGGCATCAGCGTGGTGAATGCTCCAGGTCTCATTGACTCTGGTTATCGCGGAGAGTTGAAAGTGGTGTTGCTGAATACCGACCCGACACGGCCGTATCGCGTGTCGCGTGGTGATCGCATTGCCCAGCTCGTGGTGCAGAAAGTCGAGAACGTGGAATGGGTCGTGGTCGATGAACTCGGCGGTCACGACCGTGGCGGTGGGTTCGGCCACTCAGGTCGTTGACGAAACGAGTTCGCAGTAACTGCCTGTCTTACGACAGCGGAACACCGAGATGACGAAGTGCCATCGACGTGTACATCGCGACTCCGTTTTTCATCGTGGCTTCGTTGAACACTGCGCGGTTGCTGTGGTTCGGCGGTGCGGTGCGCGGGTCGATGCCGTCGGGTGATGCGCCGAGGAACATCATCGAACCAGGCACTTTGTTCAACACGTAGCTGAAGTCTTCTGCGCCCATCACAGGTGCGGGCATCTTGATGACGGCTTTGTCTCCGACGAGTGCGGTCGCAACATCGAATGCGAAATCTGCAAAGTCTGCATCGTTCACGGTGACCGGGTACCCCCAACCAAGTTCCACGTCTGCGCTCATCTCGTGCGCTGCAGCGATTGTCTCGGCAAGTCGACGAATGTTGTCGTGAATCTTGTGACGCGTGACTTCACTCACCGCGCGGATCGTTCCCTTGATGACGACAGATTCGGGAATGACGTTGTTCGCTGTTCCGGCACTGATGGTGGTGACAGTGACGACACCAGGGTCAAACACGTCGAGGCGACGCGTGACCATGATCTGCAATGCCTGAACGATTTCACAGGCGACCGGCACGGGGTCGAGCGCGAAGTGAGGAGAGCTCGCATGGCCGCCGCGACCTGTGATGGTGATGGACAGCGTGTCACTCGACGCCATCGTCGGGCCACCCTTGATGGCGAGCATGCCATTTGGAATGTTCGTCGACACGTGCAGCGCAAATGCGCCGGTCACCGGCGACTCTGATCCGTCGGAAAGATGCGGCACATTCAAGATGCCTTCATCGAGCATGAACTCAGCTCCACCGAAACCCTCTTCACCTGGTTGGAACATGAAGAGCACCCGACCAGCAATGTCGGATTTACGCGCAGACAATACTTTGGCGGCACCAACGAGCATGGCGGTGTGTTGGTCATGGCCGCATGCGTGCATCATTCCGTCGACGTTCGACTTGAAGTCGATGCCGGTGTCTTCCGGCATGGGGAGTGCGTCCATGTCACCGCGCAACAAAACTGTCGGGCCTGGCTTGTCGCCGGTCAACATCGCGGCGATTCCGCTGGTCGTGGAGTGAAGAGTGATGTCGAGCGGCAGGTGTTGGATCTGTTCCATCACCTGCTCACGGGTCTTCGGCAAGTCGTTTCCAAGTTCCGGCCAACGATGAAGATTGCGGCGAAGCCCGACAGTTTGGTCGAACACGTCGGCAGCTTGTTCCAGCACGCCGACCGGTTTGCCGTGTCGTTCCCGAGCGCTGTCAGTTCCGCTGGTGTCTGTGGATTTGGCCATGCCCAATGGTAGGCACAAGCCCATGTCGGGCGTGCAGGGTGCCGGTGTCGAGATGGTCGAAGAAGTCGACCGCAGTGGCAATGTTCTGCGCCTCGTCACGCGTGCCGACATGCGGCAGAACAATCTGCGACATCGCTCTGTGTTCATCGCCGTCATGTCAGTTGATGGCGACCTTCTCGTTCACCAACGCGCAGAGCACAAAGACCTGTGGCCAGGGTGGTGGGATTGTGCCGTCGGTGGTGTCATCGCCCCTGGTGAAGAACCCGATGCAGCGGCACGGCGCGAGTTGACGGAAGAACTCGGAATTGAGGGGGCGATTCTTCAGCCACTTGGTAGCGGTGCCTACGACGACGAGTCGGCATCGCTTGTTGCGTGGTGTTACTCGGTGATTCACAACGGGCCGTTCACATTTGCCGATGGTGAGGTACAGCGAGCCGAATGGGTGAGACCCAGCGACCTCGTCGAGTGGCTCAGTGCGAAGAACTTTCTTCCAGACTCAACTGCACTAGTTCTTCCTCGACTGGTGAGTTACCGCGGGGTCATCGCTTAACATCGAGTCGTGGCTCGACACATCGACGTTGAATTCACCATCGAACCGTTCATCGAGGGTGAGCCAGGTCTGCATGTGACCGCGGCCGTGGCTGCCGTCGAGGCGCTCGGCTTGTCGGTTGACTTTGGCCCATTCGGATCAACATTCTCTTCACCAGAAGACGCTGTTTCTTCGGCGGTAGCTGCGCTCATGGATGCCGCCTACAAGAACGGCGCCACACACGTGAGCGTCCATGCGGAACGAACTGATTAGTGGACTCCGCACAACACCCCCTCATCGCAGCCATCAGTCCGGTTCTTGCTGCACTTGGTGCACGAGTCGTGTCGGCAGAAGAGCAGCAGCCGGCTGACATCCCACTTCAGTGGGAAGGAAAGACTGTCGCTGTCGTGCGACTTCCACCGTTACATGGTGCGCTCGATCGCCTCATCGATTCGGTCGAGCGTGAACTTGGCGGTCCGCTCTCGCGTCTGTCACGCAACGACAAGCAAAAAGCCATCCGCCTTCTCGACGAATTAGGTGCTTTCACACTTCGCCGCGCCGTTGAAGATGTCGCCGACGCGATGGGAGTGTCACGAATCACCGTGTACAACTACCTGAACGCGATTCACCGCTAGAGCTTGCGCAGATGAACGCCAGTCACGCGATGGTCGTGACCCTTCTGCACAACGAGCGACGCTCGCGACTTGGTCGGCTCGATGTTCTCTGACAAGTTCTTGCCGTTGATGTCGCGCCAGATTCCACGAGCAATTTCCATGGCTTCCACTTCGCTGAGGTGCGCGTAGTTACGAAAGAAGCTGTTCGGATCTTGGAACACAGTCTCGCGCAGTGCTTTGAAACGGTCGATGTACCAGCCTTCGATGTGGTCTTCGTCGGCGTCGATGTAGATGGAGAAGTCGAAATAATCTGACACGAACTCGTCGGTCTCAGCGCCAACCTGCAGAACGTTCAGGCCTTCCAAGATGAGAATGTCGGGTTGGTGGATGACGACTTCGGCGTCGGGAACGATGTCATACAGAACGTGGCTGTACACCGGTGCTGCCACATCAGGCGCGCCACCTTTCACTTCACGCAAGAACTGCAACAACCTCTTGGTGTCATAGCTCTCTGGAAAGCCCTTGCGATTCATGATGCCGCGGTCGAGGAGCACTTGGTTCGGGAATAGAAATCCGTCGGTGGTGATGAGGTCGACTTTCGGGTGCTCTGGCCACCGCGCAAGAAGTGCCTGCAAGATTCGCGCAAAGGTGCTCTTGCCGACCGCCACTGAACCAGCGACGCCGATGATGTAAGGAACCTTCGGTGCGATCGTGCCGAGGAAGGTGGATGACACCTTGTGCAAGTTCTGCGTTGCGCTCACATACAGGTTGAGAAGCCGAGTGATGGGCAGATGCACGGCAGCCACTTCATCGAGCTCGATGTATTCATTGATGCCACGAAGTTCTGCAAGGTCACGTTCGCGAATAGTCAGCGGCGTGGATGCACGAAGATCGGCCCACTCGGTGCGATCGAATGCGATGTATCGCGCGGCGTCCTCTGGACGAATCACGGATGGAACGCTACGGGTGTGAACTACCGCTTCCACGGGGCACTTGGAGACACTGCTCCGGGCCCTGCGGTGAGCACCTCGACGCCGGTGTCGGTGACCACCACCATGTGCTCGAACTGTGCGGTACGGCTGCCGTCGGCGGTGACTGCGGTCCAGTCGTCGTCCCACATGCGGTGTTGCCAGGTGCCAAGTGTGATCATCGGCTCGATGGTGAAGGTCATTCCTGGCCGCATGACCATGGTGTGGCGCGGGTCGTAGTAGTGCAGTACCTGAATGTCGGTGTGGAAGTTCTCACCGATGCCGTGACCGATGAATGCACGCACCACACCAAGCTTGTGTTGCTTGGCATGTGTCTCGATTGCGCGACCAATGTCGTTGATGGGCTGGCCGGGCACGACAGCTTCGATGCCTTTCCACATGCATTCTTCTGTGATACGAATGAGATCAGCATCGGTTTGGCTGATGTTGCCGACAGCGAACGTGGCGTTGGTGTCGCCGTGCACCCCATTCACGAACACAGTGACATCGAGATTCACGATGTCGCCCTCTTCAAGTGCGCGTGAGTCGGGGATGCCATGGCAGATGACCTCGTTCACGCTGGTGCACACGCTCTTCGGGTACCCGTGGTAGTTGAGCGGGCTCGGGTATGCGCCACATTCAATGGTGAGGTCGTGCACGAAAATGTCGATCTCTTCGGTGGTAACGCCCGGCTTCACGATGTCGCCAGCCCGTCGCAAAATGTCGGCCGCCATGACGCCTGCATGTCGCATGCATTTGATGACCTCAGGTGTCTTGACGCGAGCTTCGTCGGTGCGCTTCACCACACCAGTGTCGGCATAGTGGGGCTTTACGATGTTGCTCGGCACCGGACGCATGGGGCTGACCACGCCAGGTTGAATGCGTCCCTCGGTTCCCTTGTGACACCTCTTGTACTTACGACCACTGCCGCACCAGCAGGGGTCGTTCGAGGCGGGGAGTACGTCGGGGATGGTCGTCACAGCGTGTCTCAGGCTACGGCGGAATCAGGCGGGTCTGCCCAACCGGTCTACTGTTGCCTTCGTGAGTGACGCGGGGGACGGCCAACTTCCTATTCCAGAACCACCGACAGACACGTCGACTGTGGTCGAGCCAGAAGGTGTGTCGACGGGCAAGCCTGGTCGCCGCTTCTGGATTCTTCGACGCCGACGCAAGAAGAAGGACGGCACGAAACAGTCCTTCTTCAAGTCGTCTGAGTTCATCGTTGCTTTCGCCACGGTGTTCTCGTCCGCACTCGTCGCGTATGCAGGTGCATTTGCCACCTTGCGTTCGGGTCAGAACAGTGCAGCCGAAGAGCGGCGCGCAACTCGTCTCGAGACTATGACCGGCATCTGGACCGAAGCTCTTGCGGATTTGTCGGTGTCTGTCGACTTGTTGTCGACACGTGTTGATTCGTTGTGGTCGTTCGTTCGAGATCAAGACCTCGAGACCGCGGGCTCTGAATTCGGTGAGCGTCTCAAAGACGAAGATGGTCGCGCGGACAGTTATAAGGAATCGCGTTTGAAGCTGTCGACGTCACTTGGCAAGGCAACAGTGTTGTCAGCCGACCCGGTTCTCGAATGCGTGGACAAGCTGTATGTCTTTCTCGACACCTGGGACACCGCGCTCGTACTCATCAAGGACTACATCACCGACGAGACGCAATATGAAGCGGTGTATGAGACCGTGAATGCGCAGCAGAACGAATTCGGCACCGCCTTCGGGGTGCTCAGCACGTTGCGAAATCTCGCTCGAGCCGAAGTGGCAGCAAGCGCAAAGACCGAGACGCAAGCCGAGGTCGTGACATCGGATGTCGAATGTGAGATTCCGTCGTATGAGGAGCTGTGGCCGCGCATCTGGCCGGCCGGCAATGAACAGTCCGGTGAGGGCACGGAAGGCGAAGCCACCACCGAGGAGCCATCCACTTCGGGCTGATTCCATTATGCAACTGATAAGTCGTTGCTTACTTGTTAATACCCTGAAGCATTAGTTTAAGAGTGTGAAAAAAATCGCAGCTTCAGTCTCCCTGGCAATATGTCTTCTGACCCTCACAGTTGAATCAGCATCAGCAAAGTCATTTAAAAACTGCACGGAGCTTCGAAAGATTTATAAGAACGGCGTTGCCAAGACAAAAGCAACTGCTGGTACATCAAAGGCCCATGTTTCTTCTTCCATCTATCTTGCAAACAGGTCTAAAGATCGAGATAAAGATGGGGTCGTCTGCGAGTCGTAGTTCTACATTGTGAGAGGACATGACGCAATCCGGATAATGGCTTTTTGTGTTGATTAACGGATATCTAGTCCGCGCTCGAGCAAATTTGAGAGCAGCAGATCTTTCGGGTGCAGATCTCAAAGGTGTCAATTTGAAGGGTGCGAATCTAGAGAATGCGGTACTCCGTTTTGCTGACCTTCAAGGCGCTGATCTTTCAGGTTGCATTCTCGAAGGCGCAAATTTTTTTGGGGCTTGGCTAGTTGGTACAAATTTCAAAAATGCAAAAGTTGGATTTCGTACCATTTTCACAGATGAAGACAGTCTTGAGTTCTTTGATCAGTACGATGATTTCGACCCAGAGCACTGGAAAGGTTGTATCCCCGATCTATCCAATGCTGATTTCTCGGCGGTAAAGCGAGTCAATCGCGCAAGGAAGAGAGAGCACAACTATTTTCCAATGTCGACTGAACTTCCAGCTGCCATCCACGATGGTTCCTTAGATTCCCTTGCTAACGAATGGGGATACTCAACTTGGTCGGAATTTGACGACACTATTGAGTAGTCGCTTATCTCTCACCTCTTCCGACCATTTGCAGGCACTTCGTATCTCTGACCAGACCTCGATGGCTCAACGACAAGGCTGGTGGTGACTGCAGTGAGTGCTGCGCAAGATCTTGCAGCGTGGGCTCTCGAGGCAGGTGACCCAGAGGCTCTGATGGTGTCGACGACGGCAGGCCTTCGTCTGTTGCCCGGGGACGAGCAGTTACTGAAACTGCAGCGCTCCACTTTGGCCAGCCGTTAGCGATTTGTTCACCCCCTCCCTCTTGACCCTTTAGAAGTACGCTGTACTATGTCACCTAGTAGACCGTAGGATCTATAAGGGGGACAGCCTCATGAAGAAGCGGTTAGTGGCGGCAGGACTCGTGGCAGCACTTGCATGGGTCGGACTGCCGAGCGTGGCCCAGGCGGCTCAGACAGTTACGACAGCTCTATCTGGTAGCTGTACCGACAATGTCATGGACGAGGCCGAGGACGATGATGACTGCGTCATGACGGTCACGTTCAAGCCGGCGACGCCAGCTCGGGTGGTGACCTTTCATTATTTGAAGGCCAAAAAATGGGTGCGACTGAAGAGCGTCACCACCAAGGCTGGAGTCGCCAAGTGGGATGTGTCTGCGTACGACTCTGACGACATGTGGCTCGATGGTACGTACAGCTATCGGGCGCAGTCGGTGAAGAAGGGCAAAGAGAAGGCCTACACGAGCAAGACCATCACCATCAAGTACATCCCTGATGAATCCACTGAGGATGATGAGGAAGAGTCGGCGATCTCAGGTGGCAACAAGACGACGAACACCACCGCAAAGACAACCCAGTCCACCGTTCCTCACGGAACAGCAGCACCGGTGACAGCTGCACCGACGACAACTCTTGCGTCATCGACAATGACAATGCCAACGGTCGCCGACTCGGATTGGTACGTGCCGGTGCGAACAGCGAGCGAGTTCAGTTCGTCTGGTCGATGCATGCCGTCACCTGGGGCGAACGTTCCCGCGTCAGTCTGTACGGCGTTGCAGTCCAAGAAGTCAAAGAGCGAGATGAATACCGTGCTCGCGGGAATCACGAACAACTACATCCGCACTGACTTCTGTCAATGGGTGTTCGGCTTCATGGACAAGGGTGTGTCGCTCACCGATGCCAAGGCGAAGTGCTCGCAAGTCAACGCCGGGTACTGATCAAAGTCTCCCCTCCACAGTGACAGCGCGACAGCATGGCCCTAACCTTGGGCCATGCTGTTCGCCAAAAAGCCGCTTGAGGTCGTGAGTGCAGCCGACGCGCTGCCTGGTCGCACTGACCAAACAATGCCTGTGCCCGACGCGCACTTCGTGAACGGTGCACCACTTGTTGGTCCGTGGGCACCTGGAGTCGAGACTCTCGTTGTGGGCATGGGTTGTTTCTGGGGTGCCGAGCGTAAGTTCTGGCAGACAGACGGTGTTGTGTCGACCGCAGTTGGATACGCCGGCGGCCACACGCCGAACCCGTCATATGAGGAGGTGTGTTCTGGCCTCACCGGCCACACCGAAGTGGTGCTCGTTGCATTCGATACTTCACGCTCATCACTTGAGGCGATGCTGAAGGTGTTCTGGGAGAATCACGACCCCACACAAGGAATGCGACAGGGCAATGATGTCGGCACTCAATATCGCAGCGCCATCTACTGGTCGAGTGATGCTCAACGTGACGCGGCAGAAGCCACGAAGTCAGCGTTCCAAGTCCAGCTTGAAAAGGCTGGCTACTCGGCCATCACTACAGAGATCGCCGAGCTGGGGCCGTTCTATTACGCCGAGCCATATCACCAGCAGTATCTGGGGAAGAACCCGAATGGTTACTGCGGTATCGGTGGAACCGGTGTTAGTTGCCCAATCGGAGTGGTGAAGTCGTAGTCATGTGTTCATGACCCGCTGGTCATGATTCAAATGCGACGGTGTTCGACAGCGCCATCTGCTCGGTCGTGGGACGACGGAAGAAGATGAGCATGGACAGTGCTGCGAGCGCCATGCATGCCGACACGATCCACCATGAGATGTGGAATTGCTGCAAGTCGATGATTGAGATGTCGAACTGTTGCTGCGACTGAGCGGCTTGCGTGCGACCTGCACCGATTTCACGCAACACCGGAGTGAGAACAGATGCGGCTGACGCAAGTCCGAGTGCCGAACCGATCTGGCGTGACGTGTTGCTGAGCGCGGACCCCATCGCAAAGCGAGTTGGTGGAAGATACGCAGTTGCCGCACTTGAGATGGTGGTGATGCACAGGCCGACCCCGGCACCAGTGATGATCATGAAGGGGAAGTACGTCACCCAGTAGTTCGCGGTGTCAGACACGATGAGGTTGAGAGCAGCTGTTCCCCCGCCGAGGAAGATGGCACCGATGGTGATGATCACGTGCTGCCCATACTTCTGCGCGAGTCGACCACCGGGTGCTGCAACGATGGCAGCGGTTGTAGGACCCATGACGAAGGCGAGACCTGACCCAGATGTGCTGTAGCCCCATACATTTTGAAGCCATTGTGTGTTCACGAAGAACATCATGAAGAACCCGATGGAAAAGAACATGCCTGCCAGGTTCGCTGCCACGACGAAAGGAAGCTTGAAAAGCGACAAGTCGAGTAGCGGGTTTTCTGTCGCGTTACAGCGCCACACGAAAAGTGCGAGCAGGGCAACGGCAGACCCGAACGCGATGAGAGTTCCGGTATCGCTCCATCCCCACTCTTCACCTTGAGTGATGCCATAGACGATGAGACCGATTCCGGGAATTGCGAGGGCAGCTCCGACGATGTCGATGCTGTGGTGTGCAGTGGTGTCGATGCTCTCGTGCAGACTCTTCGCACCGATGACAAGAGCGAAGATGCAGAACGGCACGTTGATGAAAAAGAGTGACCGCCAGCCGAAACTGTCGACCAGTAGCCCACCAAAGATCGGCCCGACCGCTGCTGCAAGTCCTCCGACCGCACCCCAGATACCAAGTGCTGCCGCTCGCTTTTCGACCGGGTACTCGGGCAACACGAGGGCGAGTGACGCCGGAGCCAGAATCGCACCGCCGATCGCTTGCAACACGCGAGCGAGCACCAACACGACTGCAGAAGGTGCGAAGCCACACAGCACTGACCCGATACTGAAGATGGCAAGACCACGCAGGAAACTCTTCTTGCGTCCGTAGACGTCGGCGAAACGACCAGCAGTCAACAAGCCAGCGGCATAGGCGATGTTGTAGCCAGAGAAGATCCACGCGAGTAGTTGTCGTTCGGTCTCGCCGAAGTCACCGACGATGTCACGAAAAGCAACCGTGGTGATGCTCGAGTCGAGCGACACGAGAAATGTGCCGATTGAAGTAAGTGCAAGTACCTGAGGGCCGCGACCCCACGTTCGTGGATCAAGTGTCATCGTGTCCCCACCCATTTCTGCGAATGTCGTCTCCGTCGGCATCGGCACGACGACCGGCCCACTTGAGAAGGCCCGGAGTTGCGGACAGCTTCGCAAGAAGACCCTGCATCGGTGTTCCGTCGACAGAGACAATTGCGTCTCTCGCAGAGTAGTGGGGATCATGAGCGATGTCGCTCATCGAAAGTATCGGACCAGCTGCAGCTTCAGCCCTCTCAAGTTCATCCATGGCTTGCTGTTGAGTTCTCGCCGCACACCACTTCTGCATTGCTTCATGCAGAATGTCGCGATGTTCGACACGTCCTTGGAACGTGGAGAAACGCTCGTCACCGTCGAATCCGAGAAGCGCCATCACTCGTTTCGCCACCGTGTCGCTCGATGTCGAGACTCCGAGGAACTTGCCGTCGGAACATTCATACACACCACGCGGCACAGTGAAAGGAATTTGTGATCCCATGCGCTGTTGTTCCTCACCACGCAGTGACCACACGGAGATGAGCGGTCCCATGATCTGGAAAACACTCTCGAGCAACGAAACATCGACGACTTGCCCGGTCTTCGAATGCAGCGCGACCATGGTGGCAAATGCTGCGACGATTCCCGTGACTTCATCGGTGAGTGCGATGGCAGGAAGCATC
>Ga0209770_10000666_pt1 | contig 18366 bp, 14 predicted proteins | sample LauGreSu1BDMLBDD_2_FD_187572 | JGI IMG/M metagenome (GOLD analysis project Ga0209770, IMG submission 187572) | Freshwater lake microbial communities from Lake Michigan, USA - Su13.BD.MLB.DD (SPAdes) (version 2) | ecosystem: Environmental > Aquatic > Freshwater > Lake | place: Lake Michigan, USA...
GACCACGAGCCGGAGCAGGACCACGAGCCGGACCACGAGCCGGAGCAGGACCACGAGCCGGACCACGAGCCGGACCACGAACAGGACCACGAACAGGACCACGAGCCGGACCACGAACAGGAGCAAGAACAGGACAACGAACAGGAGCAAGAACAGGACAACGAACAGGAGCAAGAAGAATAAAACTTAATTAAACTTTTCCATAAAAGTTTAATTTTAAATATCTATTTTTTATCTACCAACTTTTTTTCTAAAAAAACTCGTTTAGATTCTTCAATCACATTAATCGCTTCATCATAATCCCCAAATCCATCAACAACTGTAATTTTATTTTCATTATTTTTGTAGTTTGTAAAAAAATCCTTCAATATAATTTTATCAAGTTCTGGAATATCATTAATTGAATTTATATTTTTGTATCTTCTATCAACACTATAAACCGGATAAGCTAAAATCTTGGGGTCAGTCTCTAAATGGTCAATATCCTTACCATCTTTCATATATAATATTCCAACTGGTTTAACACGGATAACGGACATCGGAAAAATAGGCTGGTCGCTCATGACAACTACATCCAAACTATCTCCATCTTCGGCGGTTGTATTTTCAACATAACCATAATTATATGGGTAATTGTAGGCGCTTGGTAGAATTCTATCAACCCGAATTTTATTGGATTCGCAACAGAACTCATATTTCACTTTTGAATCTTTGGGGATTTCGACAATTGTATCAAATTCATACAATTCGGACATGGGGACTATATAATTTATAAATTATTTTATTTTATCCAAAATTATCCTAATTATAATGACACACTATTTTGCTATATTGTTCATCTTTAATAATATTAATTTTCTCCTGAATATTTTCTTTAATTGAGTCGATATGCGTGATTAAAATCGTCTTCAAAAAATATCGATTAATAAAATTGAATAACATATCAATATTGCTCAGTCGCTCATTATCAAATGCGCTTATTCCTTCATCTAAAAACAGAATATTACATTTCGGTAATTTCGCAAAATTGCTCAATGTTATCTTAAATGCGATGTCCAGAATGAAGCTCTCCATTCCCCCGTGAATAAAAACCGATTTTGTTGAATCAGATGATGTAAAACTGTCTAAAATGAGGTCGTCATTATTAATGTGTAATTTAATCTTTCTTGGAATGAAAGGGGCAATTATACTATTGATTGAGTCCGTTATTGGTTGAAGATATGAATTCAATATTTTAAGAGGGAGGCCATCTTTACCGAGCGATTGTTCCAATATTTGTAGAAGTCCGCATTCATTCTTTTTCTCTTTTAATTCAACCACATTTTTGATAAATGCGTCATATTCCTTTTGGATAGATTGGCGCTGTTGTGTGAGAACACCTTTCTTTTGATTTAATCCATTTATTTCCACATCAATCCCTCGCAATTTAGTTTCACAATTGTATATTTCCTCCTCAATTTTCCGATTTTCCACCATAATCTTTTGATAATCTCTAACTTTTTCCATTATTTCATTATTTTTTGCGATTTTATCCATCGCCATCTGAATATCATAATCGAGCCCATTATATTTTATCTTCAAATTCGCAATATTCAACTCATATTGACCCCGCATTTTCTTCTCCCTTTCCAGCTCAATAAAATCTTTATATGTTTCTGACCCTTCGAAGTCGCTTCTTATCCGATTTTTGCTTTCAATCTCCATTATTTCAAGCGCAAGAGAGTGCGCCTCCGCAATTTCCTCCATCCCTTTTATGCGCCTATTTAATTCAGAGCAGTCCGCGCCAAGTTTATCAATTTTCTCCTGAATTCCTTTATTTTCGGCCAGTTTGTTTTTGATATCCTCTTGTTTTTCGAGAATATTCGCCTCTTTTTCAATTTCGAGTTCCATTTTCGCAATTGATGATTCGAGCATTATTTTTTTGGATTTCTTTTCTTCTAACTTATCTTTTAGTTCCGCCATTGATTGAATATAGGATTCATTCTCGCCTTCAAAATCAAAACCGGCGAGTCCCACTTCGCAAATTTCTTTCATTTCTTTTTCAATACCCCGCATCTCCTTTTCTTTTTCCACCTTTTGTTTGACCACTGGGTGTTTCATACAATAAACGCATTTTGGGTCATATTCGTGGGATTCAAGTTCCCCTATAAATTCAATTATCGCCTTCTTTTTCAAAACCAGCGCCTGATATTTCCGATGAATTCCCTCATTCATTTTATATACATCGTATTCTTGACTAAAAGCGGTTATCTTTTTATTAACGACGCCTAATTCTTTTGTTTTGGCTTTGAGAGCCTGTTTTATATCATCGCCGGACGTTTCAATTTTGAGCAGGTTTTCATCTTTGGGGCTCATTTTATATAATTTGGATGCGTATTCTATTTTGAGAGTGTAATATTCTTCATATAATTTTTTGAGGTTATCAATTTCTTTTTTGTCAATATTGAAATTAGCATCATTTATAATTTCTTCTGGTTCCAATTTTGAGTGGATTTTCATTTTTTTTCGAAGATGTTGTGTAGATGTAAAAGGGGGGATAATTAAAGATTGTTCTTCATATCTTTTTATAATTTCCTCCTCTCGCAAATAAAGGCGCAACCTTTCCATCTTTCCCTCCGATTCTTTTATCTGGGATGATATATCTTCAATTTCATATCTCTTCTTTGTAATAGAATCCCCTGCGCTCTTATTTTCCATCTCCATTTTTTCCAAATCGTATTTTTCCGCGATGTTCGGCCCCAAAGTGTTCCGAAGCTCCCCCATTTTATTAAGAATCCCATCTTTTTTTAGTTTATCCTCTTGTATAGTGTCCCCAAGCTTCCCGAGTTCATCATCAAGCACTTTTATTTTACACTCATAATCATCCCGACTCTTATTTTCCGTCGATTTTTCGAGAAAAGTAATCGTATTTCTCATTGGTCTCGTTATATCCGCAATCATTTTGATGATATCATTCCAAACATTCAGCTTTAAAACTTTATAGAGATACTCTTTTCTTTCTTTATCCGTCATTTCCTTAAAGGAGTTCGTATTATTTTGGAGTTGGACATTCGTGAATATGAAGTCATCATATGACCCTATTAAATCTTGAATGACTTTATCCGTCTTTTTGCGGTCTTCATCCGTGAGTAGGATTGTTTCTCCGGCCTCATTAACCTTATAAAATTCATTTTTGGTTATTTTTATTTTTTCGGATAGTTCTCGTTTCCCTTCTTTGAAAATAGTGTATTTCTCGGACCCAATCTTGAAGGTCAATTTCGTTTTGAAATTATTACAGTGGATGTTTATAATATCCTTTGATACGCCAGTCCCCCGCGTCCGGCTAAATTTTGTGAATAGGGTCAGAAGTATAATATCGATAAGCGACGATTTCCCGTGGCTATTTGGGGCGATAATACCGATCGGCGATTGTGAGTTTGAATTGAATCTGGAAAAGTCGATATAATTATTTGCGCCGTAAGCGAACATGTTGGAGAATTCGAGGTCAATGAGCTCCCAGTGGGCGAGTTCCCTATCATTCGCTATTTCAGCGTCTATATGATATTGGTTATATTTCTCAATTATATATTCTACATCCGCGGGTTTGAGTGTTTTATATGTTTCTGCGAGGTATTGCGCGAGGAGTTCGCCGTGCGTCATGTTGGGTTGGTTGCTTCCTCCAACTGGGGCCGTCGTCGCATTTCCAGAAGTCGGTCCGCGCTCATCATCCGTTATATAATTGTGTATTATTCTCGCATCTCTGATTGTTTTTTTAACCACGTAATTAACAGACGCAATAAAATCGGGGGAGCATTGATTAATATTGAGTTTCAGATTGATTCCGGATTCGAGGTGTTTGATGTGTGTGGGTATATCTTCGAGTTGGACCGTCTCTTTTTCTAAGAATATTTGATTATTTTGAAGATTGAAGACGAAGAATCCATATGTATTCGGAATTTCGTGGTATTGGTGATTTCCTCCGAAGAGGTCCCATAGGAGTAATCCGTGGGGATGGTTCCATTCACTGAAATTTTGGGCTATCAAGCTACTCGCATAAGCTATTTTTTTTCCTTCGGGGTCCAAAAATTGGAACTTATGAATATCTCCGAGAAGGGCGTAGTCATATCCGGCGAAGTCATCGACTAATTTTTCCCCGCGCATTCGGAATCCGACGCCGGTTTCACAGAGTCCAACGGACCCGTGATAGAGGGCTACTGTGTGAGTAGTCGTGTCCAGTTTCTGAATATCCCGCGCGAATATCCATTTATTATCGATGATTGAATTGACGGCGATGGCCAGATTTTCGAAGATATATACGCCGGAGTATTTGAGGTAGTGAAAATTGGGGATTTCAATGTTTTTCGTGATGGCGGTAATGCTGTCTTCGCGCTGGTTGTTAGTCAAGAGGGCGTCGTGATTACCGGCGATTAGAAGGGTCGTCGTTATTTCCGACAGTCGTTGGAGAAATTGTTGAGTGATAAGGATGGATTCCGGAGATAGAATATTTTTGGAGTGGAGGAGGTCGCCCGTAATGATAATAATGATGTTGGGGATTTGGGCTTTTATTTCTTTTATTTTTTGGAACAGTTTTTGGAAGATATCCGCGTATTCTTTTTGGCGGTTATACAATCTGATATGTATATCGGAAATGTGAATAATATGTGATATAGTTTGATTCGTTTGTTTAATTACAATATCGGTGCTTTTGCTTTTTGGTGGCATATGGACAATTTCATCTGGTTCCGAATCCTCTTCGGCTTCGCCTTCGCCCATGAGTGAATCTTTATTTTTGAGAAAATAGTTGTGGAAGAATTCTAAAAAATTCTGGAATTCCTTCTTTTTTTCGGGAGATATTTTTGGACTGACAATTGTTTTCCCAATAATTGAGATGTATTTTTCATCTTTCGTTATAATTTCTTTCGCGACTTCAATAAATGTTTTATTTTTATATTTATCGAATGAGAATTTATAATTAGAGTAGTTCATGATTGATATAATGTATATATGTGGAATATTTTATATCAATTTTTGTAAAAATTATATTTATAAAAATATGGATGACACTAAAATAACAGGAAGAATAATTGGGGGCGAAAATGTTAAGGAAAATAATAGTTATCCATTTATGGCGACCTTTTGGTATTTGGATGGTCCCTATTATAAATTTAAGGCGGGGGCTATTTGGATAGGTGGACCATATTTTCTGACGGCGGCGCACTGCGTTTATGAGCGGGATGTGCGTATGATAATGATAAGAATGGGCGACGTCCATTTGGAGAAGCAATCCGTCGAGTTAAGAGTTTCCGTCATAGTTATCCATCCTGATTTTAAGAGAACAACGCTTGAAAATGACATCGCTATTATACAGACGATGGACTCTCCCTCAATTCATTTTCCAAATTTGATACCAGTTGTTCTTCCATCAAATAAATACAAGATTGATTATAATCCAAAAACATCATTAAAGATATTAGGCTATGGTCGCGAGACATTGGAGGTTTTACCAAATCAGATGAAACATTTATTAGAATTGCGGGAACTGGATATTGTGATTATATCGAAAGATAAGACGAACTATAAGAGGGTTCCAAAGAATATGTTTGTTGCGGGGAATGTTATCAATGGGGTTTGTGTGGATTCTTGTATTGGCGACAGTGGAGGTCCCTGCTTACAGTTTATTGGGGGTGTCTGGGTGCTGGTGGGGATAATAAGTTGCGGGGTCGGTTGTGGAAATATGAGTTATCCCGGAATGTATATCAAAGTCCAGCCGTATTATGGATGGATAGCGAAGTATTCTGGAATTCAGTAGAGACATAAATCATATAATGATTTATATATCTAGAGTTTATATATGACAAAGTCATATATAAACTGTAGAGACATAAAGACAACTTATTATAATATTTTATGATAAAATTAAACGCAATGATGGAGAACTTCGGTAAGAAATCACTAATTGGAACCGCAGTGATTAGTTATGGATTACCCGCGCTTTATAATATTTTATTTGGTGGTGATGTCATCTTTGGTTATTATAGTTTATTCCTTAGTTTTTTTAGTGGGCTCTATCATTATTATGACGAGGAGCGCTATTTTGCGGAGGATTTCATTTGCTCATTTTTCATAAAGTATCACATTTTTATGAGTTATATTTGGTGGTTAAATTGGTATGACTTTATGAAATATGTATTTTTGATGGATATATTTGGCCACGTTATATTTTATTATAGTGTTATTTCTTGGAAGACAAAGTGTATATGTCATGATTATTATTGGATCCATAATATATGGCATCTTTTTACAGGGGGACTCGCATCTTATGTTGTAATGACAGAACCGTATGTTGAAATGGGGACGTGGAATATTTTTTATATGTTTTGTTTTGTATTTATGATGACGCAGTATAATTTGAAGACGCGATTGTTTGCTAAAAATCTGATTTTCTCCACATTTTATTTATGGAACATCGCAAATTTCTATAATGTCATTTCCCTATTTATACTACAAGCGTGTAAAGTCCTTTTTATTGGGGACTAATAAACGCGCGTCCGACATCGTTCTTCCAGTCTCCTTCGGGGCGGTCGTGTTCATTATTTCGCTGGATCGCGCTTTTGAGAATATACGATTTTATTCCGGCGGTTTCGAACTGGTGGAGTAGGGAGTGGGTATCTTTGGGAAAACAGGTCCCTCCGAATCCGAGGCGACCATCTGGTCCGGGAACGGTCGTGTGGCTATTTCCGATTCGCCGATCTTCTGTTGCGACCTGACGGACAGTTTCATAATCAATATTATTTTTACTACAAAATTCGTGGATTTCGTTGGAGTAGGATACTTTAATGGCGAGGAATGTATTCCGGTAATATTTAATCATTTCGGCTTCTTTATTTGGGACAAATGTAATTTTATTATATTTGATATTTCCTTCTTCGTGGGCGTCATTTATAAGCGCTGTTATTTCATTCATGAAATCTTGATTTTCGATGTCGGACCCTTTTCGCATACCGAAAATCCAGTTGCTACATTGATAGAAGTCATCGGCCCAGTTTTTTTCAGTTAGGAACTCTGGCATGAAGTAGCAGTCTAATTCATCTGATGTTCCAATTACGACGGTTGAACGAATGACAATGTGGGCCCGAATATCAAGTGCGCGTATATTTTCGATGACGGACCGAACAATTTCAAGATGACAGGAACCGTCGGGGTTTGATGGGGTTGGAACGGCTACGAAGATGATTCGACAATCAGCTAAATCAGCGAGAGTTATATTTGGAGGGGAACATTTTTCTGGGTCGATATCATATATTTTCATTGGGTGATTGTTAGATTTAAGGAGTTGCGTTGCTTTACCAACAAATCCATTTCCTATAATTCCGAATGACATTTAGATTAAATTATTGAATATAATTATATTTGATTTTTTCCGAAATTATAAAGTTATATTATAATATGAAAATTGGAATTGTTGGTTTAGGATTTGTTGGGGGGGCTATGGTAAAAAGCTTTGAGGAAAAGGGAGCAAATGTTCATGCGAAATATGATAAATTCAAGAATGGGGGAATTGGGAGAATTGAGGATTTATTAGAATGTGATATTTTGTTTAGTGCTTTACCAACAGTCTATAATCACTCAATTAGAGAATATAATAAACTTCCATTATACGAAACATGCGAGTATCTTTCCGCGAATAATTACAGGGGAGTTTTTGTAGTAAAATCTACAATTGAACCTAATACATGCGACCAGTTGGTTTCCAAATACAAATTGCGTATTTTACATAATCCAGAGTTCCTTACAGCGAGAACTGCTTATGAGGATTTTCACAATCAGACCCATATTGTTTTGGGAAAAACTGCGCTCATAACAGAGGATGAACATAAGAGGGTTGGAGAATTTTATCAGACTTATTATCCAAATGCTGTCATAAGCTATTGTTCTTCGACAGAGAGTGAGAGTATGAAGATATTCTGTAATTCTTTTTATGCTGTCAAGATTCAATTTTTCAATGAATTGTATTTGGTTTGTCAGAAGAATGGGGCGGATTATAAAACTGTTGTGGATATGATGTTGAAGAATGGGTGGATTAATCCGATGCATACGGATGTTCCCGGACCGGATGGTCTATTGAGCTATGGGGGCCTCTGTTTCCCGAAGGATACTAATGCTTTGAATGAATTTATGAAGCGGAATAATATTCCGCATCGGGTTTTGGATGCGACAATTGCGGAGAGGAATGAGATGAGGGACGATAAGGATAACTGCGAATAACCCCTTTTTCCCGCTATACGCGGGTAAAGGGGCTAACCCCCAAACAATTATTGTTGTCCGAATTTTATTTTAATAATTATATTTTAAAAATTATAAATTATTATTGTCCAAATTTTATTTAATTATTATATTTTGAAAATTATAAATTTTTATTTAAATAATTATATTTTTTCGCGAATGATACAGATTATTTTATAAAAATTATATTTTTCGCGAAATTATAATATTGAATATTTTTGAAAAATATAATTTTTATTTTATATAAATTATATTTTTCGCAAATGATATCAGATTATTTTATAAAAATTATATTTTTCGCGAAATTATAATATTGAACATTTGTGAAAAACAAAAATAAGTTTAATCAAAAATAACTAAGTTTAAAAGTAATATTGATTATATAAATAGAACAATATGGACCGCGCCGAAGAATTGTATGACTTATTAAGAAAGAAGGAGCCGTTCTGTTTCATAAAAATGAATGACGGTGAGATTTCCGCAATTTATGACACGACCGCTGTTATATCACGGGGCGCCGACCATTCTTCCCCCGAAATGTCCTCCAAATTACGCGCCTGTTTAGACGTTGATTTGGAGAATTATTATGTGGGCGTTCCTTGTAATGTATGTCGCTGTGGTGATTACCGGCGCTGTATGGATTTGGTCAGGGAATCTACGCGAGTTATGAATACTAACGTTTTAATAAATTCGAATGTGTGGCGGACGTTGGATGCGTTTCGGGAGACGATGCCGGATAGGCGGGTCGTTATTATAAGCAATGAGAGGAATATTCAGAATATTCGTGAATTGGAGAAGTTCGGTATAGTTCCTTATGAGACAGTTGTTGTTTCGGAGAGGAATGCTTTTGAGGCGGATTATGAGCGGGTTAGTAAAATGGAGTTTGAGGCGGGGGCCGTTATAATGTGTATGTGTGGGCCACTGGGCCGTATTTTGTGTAGTGAGTGGTTCCTCCAGAATCCGTCATTGACTTGCTTGGAGTTGGGGAGCCTATTTGACCCATTTTTGAGGGGACGGACCTATGCTTATCACACAGGTAATCATCCAAGGTGCGACGGTTGTTTTCTGGCGATATCTCTTACTCCCAGTCAGAATGATGAGATTATGGAGCTGATAGAGAATCCCCAAGTGGAGAACGAGTGCTTTTATTCTTATGACGAGACGTATAATTATTATGTGAATTTTTTCAATAACAGGGAGGCCCTTTTGAAGAACACGCTCATCCGTTTAAAGAAGAATCCGGATGATGTTTTGATGCGATATATTTGGACGAGATTTGAGGGAGATAAGTTGAAGGAGTATGTTAATAGGGAGTATAAAGGATATATAAGGGATGGATACACATTAGAGGTGGAGAAACAGTCGCTCCGTTTGATTGAGTTTTGTATTAGATTGCGCCCAAAAAGAATATTAGAGATTGGTTTCAATTATGGACATAGTAGTTTGTTGTTTTTATTGAATACAGCGGGTTTGAATACCGAGGTTGTTAGTTTGGATATGGGGGAACATTCAAAGGTTGGGGCTGATTATATTAGGCGAGAGTTTGGGCGACGTCATAAATTTATATTTGGGAATAGTTTAGTAGAGGTTCCTAAGTTGGAGGGGGAATTTGATTTGATATTTGTTGATGGGGGAAATAGTTTTCGGGATGCGATGATGGATATTGTAAATTGTATGAGATTGAGTAATTCTGGGACTCTTTTAGTGGTTGATGATGTTGTTAAAGAGGGGGAGGATTGTCTTTTTTGGAATGATGGTCCTTCGCGGGTTTGGAAGATGATGACGAATGAGGGGGATATTGTGGTGGAAGATGGATATGATAAATATTCCAGAGGGCGGGGGATGACTTGGGGACGTTATAAGAGTTTTTAGACTGAATCAGAAAAAAGGTTAATTATTTTGGGGCTCAGTGTAAATGACAACGTCATTTACAATAAAGAGATAAAAACAAATGTTTTTATCTGTTCGCACTTTTGCTGATTCGGTTTCAAAGACGAAGTCTTTTAAACTGAATCAGAAAAAAGGGTGGATGCGTTTAATTTTTGTTTTTTTATTCTTAGAAGAGAGTGTAAGTGAGGTCTAAGCCCTTTACTTATTTGAAGAATCAGAAAAAAGAGGCGGTTTGGGGGTTCAGTTTAAATGACGAAGTCATTTAAAATTAAGAGATAAAAAACGAACGTTTTTTATCTGTTCGCCCCTTTACCCGCGTATAGCGGGAAAAAGGGGCGGTTTGTTTCCAAAAATATATTTATTTTTGGGAACTTATGTTTCCGGAGATTACAAAAGATTAGACTTGACTTCTTAGCTCAGTTGGTTAGAGCGATCGGCTGTTAACCGATAGGCCACAGGTTCGAACCCTGTAGAGGTCGTAATTTCTGATAGATTATGTTTATCAGAAATAATTATAAATTTTGGAAAATACCCAGCTGGGTATTTTATTCAAAAAATGAACGAGCTTCTTCAAGAAGGAGGAGAATACGGCGTGAATACCGGGCCGGAAGGACCTATTTGGAGAAGATAGCATTTATCGTCATCGAGAGGTTGTCCCAGACTGTCGGTAATTGTCGGAATGACCGCATCATCGAGACGACGCTCGTATTCTTCTGCGGTGCAACCAAGGTTGTTTCCCTTTCGCTTTCCAGCCGAATCTCCATACTTTCCGAGATTGCAGTTGTCTCCAACTTGGCCTATTTTACAGGCGAATTCAATGCTAGAAATAAATGTAAGACTTGGAAAGACTTCACGTAAAGATTTTTCGAAAGCCTTCTCAGAATCTCCACAGAACCCACCAATTCCAAGAGCAAAACATAGAGCGCGTACTGCTTCTTCCAGTTCGGTAGTAGACCCAATTTCAGAAGCGAGAACAATCTTAGAAACCCATCGAACGAGTTCAACAAACTCTGAAATGCTTCCGGAATCCTGACGGAAACCTTGGATAAGACTGAGAAAGGGAACCTCTTCTCCATTTGGAAGCTTGACGTAGATTCGTTTCGCTACATCTAAGAAACATTTAGTTCCAAAAGTGTCCGGAAGAGCCAAAAACTGGGTTTTAGTTCCATAAATGTGGGTCAACCAGTAAAGGTAATGACCAACAATCTGGCCATATTTTCCAAATCCCATTCCTCCAAGAAGCATGGAAAGCTCGTGGGCGTGTGTTCCCATTGGGACAAACTTCCTCAACGGAATCTTTAAAACATTTGTAAGAATATTCCACGCCCAAACGGATGAAGTTCCCTTAAACTTGACAGAGAACTGGTCGAGGTAGAGGTTTGCCAATAGGAGAAACAACGGGCCCTGTGTGCGTCTTCCAGCCATATAGATGACTGTTTCTAACGATGCCGGTTTTCCATCAATCTCAATCATGGACAGATGTGTGCGATAGAGAGACTCGAAAAGAGCATCAACTTCTGAGATACCTCTCGTGTGATTGTCCTCGCGTCGGATAATCTCAAAAAGGACTTGGAGAACTGATGTTTCAAGCCAAGACGCGCATTCATGACGGCCACAAATTTCAATTATCGGGCCAACATTACCATAACAGTCTGGTCCAATATAGAATGAGATGACAGGTTTTGATTCTGGACTCATCTGACTCAAATCGACAGGGCAGTTGTGGATAAGAGGGTCCGCAAGAGTGTTCGGTAAATCACATGATTCAAAAAATCCACTGATTTTCGGATTAGGGATCGAAGCGAGTGTTGCGCGGTCATGTGGTCTTGAAGCAAGTGAAGACAGGGCGTTCCGTATCTTTTGTTGAAGCTCATGAGATTCCATAATCAATTGCGATACACGTGGGGTTCGAAAATCGACCAAAAATTTAACCATTTGTGGTCCGTTCATTTCTTTAATCGATTTGAAAGTCAAAGCCATGGTCAATTTGTAGAAGTCATTGCCCCAAGTTGAATCCAAAAGATTCTTTCCAGAATGACTCATCATCATAAGACCGGTCGATGGGTCGATTCCTTGATAGCAACTGAAAATTTTCAGAAGAGAACCGTCCTGTTGTAATTTCAGCAGATTATCAAGAAATGCTAACCTGACTGGATTTCCGTGTGCTTTCGCGTGTTCAGAATCAATACGCGCAAGAAACGCGTGATAAAATGCAGATTGCTCCGTCATTTCAGCAAGGTGTGCTTGTTGAATCGTCAGATTCATTTCATCCATAGCTCTTTTCTCCGGATGGCCTTGAAAAGGTTGTTGTTGTTGAGACGACATTTTTCAAATTAAATCACTAAAAATATTGTTTATATTTACCATCAATTTTTAATTAAAATATTTAGTGCGTTTATTTTCCAAATTTTTTTTCTCACTATAAGTTGAAACCGGCGTGGCACAGTGGAAGGGCGTATGGCTCATAACCATAAGGACATAGGATCGAAACCTATCGCCGGTAAAACTAAAATATATTGCGTATATTTTAGTTAAAAACATTTATAATTTATAAAATATAATACAAATGATTCCAGAATTGTGCGCGAATGATATGAAAATGTTTTACCGATATTTAGACAAAGCAACCGTTTATTTTGAGTATGGGTCCGGCGGTTCAACATATCAGGCCAATTTGAGACCGAACATCCAAAAAATTTATACAGTTGAGAGCGACAAAACTTGGATGAATAAACTGAAATCGCAAATAAAAAACAACTCGAAAATTACTTATATATACAATGAAATGGGAACAAAACCGCATACATGGGGATATCCGTGTGGTCGCTGTTTGAAAACAAGTCTCGCAAATTATAGCGAACATATATGTAATTTGACAATTGAAGAAAGAAGAAAGATTGATTTAGTAATGGTGGATGGGCGCTTTCGAGTAGCGTGTTGCTTAAAGTGTTTTGATGTAATAAATGACGGCTGTTATGTTATATTTGATGATTTTTTACATCGTAAAAAGTATCACATCATATTAGATTATTATGATATTATTGAGAAGACGGAAGATAAAAGGATGGTTGTTTTACGGAAAAAGAATAATGTTTCAATACCGGCAGATTTGATTAAAAAATTCGAATTGATTTCGGATTAGAAAATCTTCAATTTTCTTTTATAATATAAATCATGATCGAAAAAATAATTCATGTTTATTATGGAAAAATAAAAACAGAATCAAAATATTTGATAAAAAATAAAACAATATTACCAAATTATCAGTTTATGGAATGGGATGATGATAAACTGATGGATTTTTGTGAAAAAAATAGATTACCAAAAAATAATATGATGATAAGAGTTGTATGTAAGTTGGGAGGATTTTTTATTGATAATCATTATGAATTTTTAAGAAATATAGATGTTTTTCTTTTTCATGATTTTTTATCCGTGTTTGATTCGTCGGGTATTAAATTAAATTTTTATGGTAGTAAAAAAGAGAATCAGATAATTAATAGAATATTTAATATAAACAATAGATATGATGATACGTATATAAGAGATTATAAAAATAATAAAATAGTTAATCCAATTTATCTTTATCCAGAAAAATATATGAAACATTATTCAATTGTTGAAGTTCATAAAAATTATATTTTTGGGGCGAATCATAATTATTCTCCTTGGGTTTTTGATAGTAAATTTACAGAGTGTAAGACGAGTTTTAGATATAATGTTGAACCATATCGATTTTTAAGTGATATTGTATATTCAAGAACAAGACCGGAACAGAAAAGGAACATACTTTTAGTTATTGCTCATCCGGACGATGATATGATATTTTTCGGAGAGTTATTGATTTATAGACATTCACAAATAAAAGTAATATGTATTACATGTTCATCTGTAATGAATAGATATAATGAATTTTTAAATGTTATGAATAACTTAGATATTGATTATGAAATATGGGATGTTTCTAATATTAAGTCTTATCATAATTCAGATGTAGTTAAAAATAAATTAATTCAAGCAATAAAAGGTTTTGAAATATTTTTTACTCATTCTTTAAGTGGCGAAACCGGCCATCCAACACATATAATGATTAATCGGATATTATTTGATATTGTTCCTGTTAATTTATTTGTATCAAATCCATTTAGAAATATAAGTTTTTTACATCCTAAAAAAATGGAAATACTTAAATATTACGCTTCCCAACGGGGTATAATAAATATGTATAATAATCTGGTAGCAAGAGAAGATTATTTGCGCATAAAATAAATATTATTTTATAAAATATATGAAAGTTTTTGTAAATAATATTTTGCTACAAGAAAATAAGATTTATACAACATTAGAAATAAATAGAAAACCTAAAATTGTTATATCTGACACAGAAAAAGAAAAATATAAAAATAATTTATTGACACTTATAATTGTCGATCCAGACGCGCATTATCCAAGCAATCCGACCGAGAAATACATGCTACATAATCTGGTAATAAATAATGATGAAATCATTTGGAGATATAAATCGCCAAATCCTCCGATGGATTCTGCGCCACATCGATATTACATACAATTGTATAAACAATCGAATCGAATAAAATTGGATAAACCGATTGCGCAACGAAAAAAATTTGATTTGGAGTCGTTTGTTAAAAAATATGGATTGAAAAAAGTAGATGAGTTTGTATTCAAGTGTAGAAAATAAAATATTTTATTTTATGAAAATATTTTTCATAAAAATTTTATGCGTTTATAAAATATAAAAATATATTTTGTAAAAATATCAGAATACAAAAAATAATAAAATAGTATAAAATATAAGGATGGAAAATGTGTATATTGCTTTGATTATAAATCAAAATAATTATCCAAATTTTTCACAATATAATAGAGTAATTGATTTATTTAATGAAAAATATCCAAATAATTCATTAGTATTTGATAAATATTTAACTAATGGAACAACTTTGGAAACGGATGGCGTATTAGATGATTTTATACAGAAATATCCTACTGGAAAACGTGTAGCGGTTTCTATCACGACGACTATTTTAACAGATTGCTCAAATTATTTTATTAGAAAGGGGCTGGATATTTTGAGTATATCAATAAATGCGACATCAAATGCGATTTCAAATTTAACAAACGCAATCACATATACTCCATTTAATCAATATTCAGTAATGACAATGTTTATGACATATTTTGATTATCAGATGGAGCATGTTCATGTATTATACGGGGAATCTACTAATATTGGATTAGTTGATTTCTTAGAGCAAACTAAAAAACAGGCAAGTTTATTAAATCTTCCATTAGAAATTTCATATTTAGAGAATGGAAAATCAAATTATAATATAAAACCGAAATCAATGATTATTACATTAGCACTAACGAATGATTTAACGAATTTGTATATAACTCCGGAATTTTTAGCGAATATTCCAGCGAATTGTTATATTACGCTGACAACCGCGAATACAATAATAAGAGATATATTTGGAAATATTCCGGCGTTTGTTGTTTACCCGACAAATATTAATTTTACAACGACGACAAAGGAAGTGTATGATGTTGTAAAAAATGATTCATTTGGATATGATTATACGAGTTATGCTTTTTATGATGTTCTTTTTGTATTAAATGTTTTTACTACGAATGGATTAGAATTAACTAAGCAAAATTATGTATCAGTTAATCCATATAAAGAAATTCCTCCGGCGTGGTTATTGAATACATCAATTTCTCCAATAATTAATAGCGCTCCATATGGAAAATATCAGTATACATTTACAAAAGATGTGATTATTGGAAATAATCGGAATTTATTTTTACAATATTATGACGGGGGACAGCAACAATTACCGGATAGTTATTCAATATTTAAAATTGCGGGGATAACTCCGAACAATGCGTCTCTTATTGAATATGATGAATCAATTTATTATGAGATATATGATAGTAATAATAAATTAGTATGCGTAAAATTTAATAGTGATATAACAAATTTCCCAATTGGTAAAAATCTGAATGTTGGAAAAACTGTAAAAACAAAATTTATTTATAAATACAATAACGAAGGATATTTTATAAAATTGGAAAGGTTATATCCATATAATGGGGTTATACCGCAAGTTAATTCGACGATGTCAAAAGTCCCAGTAAAATTAAAATATATTATATAATATGGTTTCTGAAAATGTTTATGTTGTAATATTAATAAATATAAACTCAGCAGAAAATTTATTACCATCATTTAATAGTGTTATTAATCTATTTAATGAAAAATATCCAAATAATAAAATAGTTATTACAGGTATATATTTAATTGATGGGTCAATAACTGAAACCGATAGAGTTTTAGATGAATTCATTCAGAACTATCCATCGGGAAAAAGAGCAACAATATCAACTACAACATCAATATTAGTTGAATGTTCAAATTATTTTAATAGGAAAGGATTAGATATTTTAAGTTTGTCATTAACGGCAACATCGAATCTTATTCGGACTATTCCAAATGTTCTTACTTATGCTTATTTAAATCAATATGCTTCTATGAATAATTTTATGCTATATAAAGACTATCAAATGAAATATGTTCATGTATTATATGAGAAAAATACAACAAATGAAATATTTTTAAATGATTATTTGAATCAAATTAAAATTCAAGCGAATATATTAAATATTCCAGTATCTGTTTCATTTTTTGAAGTAGGAAAATACAATTATAATATAAAAGAATATTCTATGGTAATTGTATTAGCAAATACTCCGAGTTTAACAAATATATATATTACTGATTCATTTATTAGAAATTTTCCGAAGAACTCATTTATAATATGTAGCAATTTTAATGTAAATATCACAAATATATTTGGAAGCATTCCGGTGGTTGTTCAAATTTTAACTAATATAAATTTTACTTCATTATCAGAAGAAGTTTATAATGCTGTTAAAAATAATCCAAAAGGATTTAGCTTTTCAGCATATACTTTGTATGATATATTATTCGTATTGAATGATTTTACTATTAATGGATTAGAAATAACAAAAGAAAATTATACAACAATTAATCCTTATCGAAGTAGTAGTCCGGCTTGGATATTAAATACCGCATTATCTCCAACAATAAATAGCGCTCCATATGGAAAATATCAATATACATTTACAAAAGACGTTATTATTGGAAATGATAAAGAATTATTTTTAACTTATTATAATGGAGGACAACAACAATTACCGGATAGTTATTCTATATTTAAAATAACTGGGATTACTCCAAATAATCCATCTCTAATTGAATATGATGAATCAGAATATTATAAAATATATGATAATAATAATAATTTATTATGCGTAAGAAATAATTGTAATATAACTGATTTTCCAGCAATATATAATTTAAATATTGGAACTACATTAGAAACTAAATTTATTTATGAATATAATGAAGATGGCTATTTTTCAATATTAAACAGATTATATCCTTATAATGGAACTATACCAGAAGTTAATTCAACAATGTCCAAAATACCGATTAAATTAAAATATAATGTTCCAAATAAATTACCAACATATTTATCTTCAAAAGCGTATATCGATTATCTTTTATCACAGAGCGAGTTTATTATAATTGCGGAATTATTAACAAATACTAATCCAAATAGTTTGGAATATACTGAATTGTATAATAAGATGAATGATTATTTATCTGGAAGTGATTCAAAATATATAGTTGATATTGTGAGTTCTGATGGCCGATATTTATATTGTAGCGAATTTGAATCGACGGCGACTATTAATTTACCAAATCAAAATACATGTCCCGAAGTTTTGGCGAGTGTTAATTTTTTATGGGGAAATCCTATGATAAATAAAACGGCTTTTCCAATACAACCTATTTATCCGGCATATATCGCGCCAACTATTTCAGAAGGTTATGGAATATCGGACCGGTATAGTTCGATATTTTTAGAAAATCTTCAATTTATTTGTAAAACATATGGAAGTTATGATGGGCCTATGAATGGTTCAATATTTTCATTAAGAGTATCTCAATAGATTTCATAAAAATTTTATGCGTTTATAAAATATAAAATTATATTTTGTAAAATAAAAAAGATTTTGTAAAATAAAAAAGATTTTGTAAAATAAAAAAGATTTTGTAAAATAAAAAAGATTTTGTAAAATAAAAAAGATTTTGTAAAATAA
>Ga0209770_10000667_pt1 | contig 18349 bp, 14 predicted proteins | sample LauGreSu1BDMLBDD_2_FD_187572 | JGI IMG/M metagenome (GOLD analysis project Ga0209770, IMG submission 187572) | Freshwater lake microbial communities from Lake Michigan, USA - Su13.BD.MLB.DD (SPAdes) (version 2) | ecosystem: Environmental > Aquatic > Freshwater > Lake | place: Lake Michigan, USA...
GTGGACATATTGGACGAGTGATGCATCGTGACGTAAGGGAGTTCGTTCATATCTATACATTGAACATACAGAGAACCCTTTTATATACTTTCAATTGGAGGTTTATGCCGAGGGTTGCGCGACTTGTCTCGTTTATGTCAGGGTTTTCACTTAGGTCTTTGACAGAGGTCATGATGCGGGGTTGTGATGCGGGGTTGTGATGCGTGTATTGATGCAGGGTATGATGCGGGTTTTGATGCAGGGTATGATGCGTGTATTGATGCAGGGTATGATGCGGGGTTATGACAAGGGGTTATGATGCAGGGGTTTGACAAGGGGTTTTGACAGAGGTTATGATGCGGGGTTATGACAAGGGGGTTATAACGGGGGTTTGACAAGGGGTTTTGACAGAGGTTTATAACGGGGGTTTGTGGGATTTATTTAAATACTTATTTCTTAATATCCCACTCAATTCTGAACAGCCATAAAAAGAGGGGTTTTCAAGGGTTTTCGCTGGATTATTGGTCAGGTTCTCTTCATTAATAAAATTAAACGGGATTATAAAACCCAAGTTCGCCAGTACATAAAACAATATGAATGTCGCGTGAAGGTAATAACCTCTTTCGTAACCCTCGTACAAAACCCATAGAACAAAGCCATAGGACAAAGCCCTCGTACAAAACCCATATGACAAAGCCATAGGACAAAGCCATCATATAAAGCCATAGGACAAACCCCAAATGACAAAGCCATCATATAAACCCAAATGACAAAGCCATCATATAAACCCATAGGACAAGACCATAGGACAAAGCCATCATATAAACCCATAGGACAAGACCATAGGACAAAGCCATCCATCAAACTCATATGACAAACCCAAACGACAAGACCATATGACAAACCAATCATATTGTGGACAATCCAAAACTTCGCTAGACAAGAATAGTTTCCCTGGATAATATATATGGCAGCGACACATAAGAACAAACGAAACAAACATGGAAGTAAACGAAAATTTAGGAAAGTAACGAAAAAGGGCACCCAGAACAAGCGAAAGAGACGAACGATAAAGAAGCAAGGAGGAAGAACGAATAGCGCCGAGAAAGATGCATTATTAATGAAAATGATGCGAGATAAACCGTTAGAATCGCTGAGACGCGCCTTTTCAAAAACCGATATGGAAACATTCAAAAATATGACACCGGAAGAGCGGGAAGCGACCTATAACAATTGGCGAATTGTAGAAGCAGAGACCCGAAAAAGACTACGACTAATGAAACGAGAGAACATTGGCGAAAACGAACCGGTAAAGCGACAGAAAATCAGCGATATGGACGAAATGCCAGAGGTCTATTATGAGGACGGCGACAAGCCCTTTGACCCATATAGTCCAGACGACCCAAAGAACGATTTGTCAACAACGGAGAACTGGGATATGGAGCAAATGCCGAAAAAGAGAGCGCGCGAGCCCGCTGCGGTCAAACCGAAACCCATAATGAATATGTGGACCCCACCGACAGTGAATTTTATGGAAGAAGGGGAATTTGACGCATCCAGACCATACGACCCATTGAACGATTTGCAAGAGACCGCGAATTGGGAGAACGAGGTGCCGAGCCAAGAGGAGGAGATAGACCTAGACGAAGACCTAATGATAGAAGGAATAGACGTGGAAGAAGATAAGTAAATATAGTGGAAGAAAATAAAAAATAGGATAATAGTATAATCTATATGCCATTATCGTCGCAAGTATCAATCCAAAATCTAAAACCAGGAAAGAAATATGCCATAGAGGTGCAATGGAATGTGACAAACAATTTGCGAATGCCGAGCACCTATATGATGATAGGGACATTCGTACAATCCGCCTATGTGCGTGGGCGAACACAGTCGTTTGACACGGGTCTGAAAGTATTGCTGACGAGAGCGAGATACGAAGTGACATTCAATATAAATGGACTGGACCGGGCAGTGAGTTCAGCGAACAAGTTCTATGAAGTATTGGTACCCGAGCCGTCGGACTTCGCAACCGTAGCCGGAATATATGGGTTGCCGCTGCCCACGGACCTGAAAAAAACCATATGTAGTTATTTGGATGAAGTATTGGTTCTCAAATATAGAATGCCAGTGAGCAAACCCCACAAAAAAGCCCCGAAATAACCCATTTTAATAAGCCACAATGTGCAGGTTCTCAACATATTAAAAATAAATCGTAAAAAGAAAGTCAGAAATCAGAATACAGACCAAATCAAGTGTTGTTTTGTATAAGTCGTTTTATTCAATCAAAGAAAACTAAAACAAACATAAAAAGCCCCGAAATAAGCCGTTTTCAGAACCCATTATGTGCAGGTTCTCAACAACCCTAGAATAAATGATAAAAAAGAAAGTCAGAAATCATAATACAAACCAAATCAAGCGTTGTTTTGTATAAGACGTTTTGTCCAATCAAATAAAACTAAAACAAACATAAAAAGCCCCGAAATAGCCCACTTTCAGAAGCCACTATGTGCATGTTCTCAATATCTCAAAAAGAAATAATAAAAAAGAAAACAACTAATTACAAGACGCCGATTAATTTTGTAAAATAGCAACATAAATTCCATTCCACCAAGTATCTTTTGCTAGTGGTTGAGGTGTATGTGTTTCGTCATTGTTATTGTTATAAACGAATTCGTTGGTTTCCCGTGTCAATTCGCCGAATTAAAAACAGCAAAAAACACATAAAGGTATATGGCAATAATCGTATATAATGAAAATTTTTGTCGCTATTTTAACATCTTCCGATGCGGCTTTGTGTAAACTTACATATGATACTATTATAAACCAAGAAGCACATGATTTAATATATGATATATTTATCATTGTTAATTCAAAAAATACAGACTATTACTCTATTATTTTAGATACATTTAAAGATGTTAGAATTCCAGTAAAAATAATACAAACTGAAAGTAATGGATATCCGGGTAAAGGACATAATAGTGTTTTAAATACATTTCGGAATGAATTGGACTATGACTACTGCATTCTTATTGATAGTGGTGACTTTTTCTATCCAACCGCATTTGATAATCTAAGTATGTATCTAGCGTATAAACCAGATATATTATTTGTATCTTATCACGATCAATTATGTACAAACATATTCCATCAAAGTATTCCATATATATGCATAGATGATAAATGCATCCTGAACTACAACATAGATAATATAGCTGCAAAATTATGGTATGAAACGAAAGGCAAAAATCCATTTCATCATAACATAAATCAACTTAACACACCAGGTAGACCGGTTCTCTTTTCTAGAAAGGTATGTGAATATGATATATTATATGATGAAAATATGAAATTATATGATGATTTTATTGTTTTTATTAAAAGTTTTGAGTTATGTATCTTAAAATCTATAAATATGTATTTATTAATAGATTCGGATATATATCTATATAATAAATTAACCGAAAACAGTGCAACCAATGTATATAACAATTTAACAAATCAAGATGATGAAAATAATAATTTTATAAGCAGTATTAAAAAAAAATATTTGGCAATAAGAGATTGGGATTTAAAACAAATACCAAGACTATCTCTTGGACAATTTAATGACCCTGGTGAATTAATACGCAAAATTAAATTTCTAACAAATATTACAAGACAAATGCCCCTTTTAAAAATATATACAAATGGTGGAAACAATATAGAATTAATAACATCATATGCGATTGAAAATCAGAATAATAATTTATTACATGATCTTACATTAATAAGTGAAAATCGTTTTTAACTGATTAATCAGTTTACACGTGTAGACATAAAGTTTGTATGTCTAACATAATATGCAGTATAGAGTAATAGAACATTATGAGGATTTACCAGAAGAAATACCAATGCACGACAGTTTACACCCTTGGTAATTTATACCAGTGAAGATATAATTCTTCAAGGGTGTAAAACGCCGATAGACAGGAAAGCCAAAAAAAGAAAACAACTAATTACAAGACACATCTAACATGAACTGATTACGACCATTCCGAATAAAAACATTGTCTAATGCGATGGTTTCGTACCAAGTGGACAAATCACCCAAAATGCGAACCCCCGAGACACACGATAAGACTTGTATAAACTCACATTTGCTCGGTAAAACCCGCCCGACAGGCAAATCATCCCGCGAAACCATCAACCAACCCGACGTTTCCACCAAGGCAATTTGAAAAGAAGCAATAAGATGGACGAACTGAACCTCGGATAAAGGATAGACAAGAGTAATACCCGTCTTATTACATTCAAGTTCAACCAAAGGAGCGCCTTTATGGAGTTGTGTAACATCCCCCGCCAAGAGGCTAATGGAAAACTGAATGGTCCCGCCATATGCTATCCCGAAGTTCTCTAAAAACTTGGACGGGGCATTGAAAACCCACAAAGATTTATCCGGTTTCCCGTGAACAAGATTATCACTTGCCTGAATATAATGATGAAAGAACTGACCGCGGCTATATGGTTCAAAAACGGGAACTGAAACGGGTAGTTTGTTGCCAAGAATAGTCCAACCGTCGTTCCCGAGTAAAAAATCACTACCGACAATCGTGCCATCCGCATCCACCATCGTGACATTTCCCGGAAAGGACTGAGACGAGCCGTCCGTTACAATAAAAGAAAACACGTCCGAGCAAAAGCGGCAGAAAAGTCTCGTATTCGGAACATAGTAAACCCGGTGTAAAGAACCCGTAACCAAAGTATGATTATGAGTGATAGGCACGCCGGAAACGGGATGATAACCATACAAACTATACACCGGAGATAATTGAAATAAGGTTCCGTACTTGGGTAACTGTGTAATAAACGTCGTGAGTTTGCTGCCAATTTTATCCCCGCCCTTTAACCGGACAATATAACCAGGAAGAGAACTGTTCATAACAATCAATTGATGAAAAGCAAACGGAACCGCGAGAGAAACATAAATAGAAGACAAAGCGAGCAATAAGAATAATAAACGAGAATAAACCGACATATGGTAATATTACCAACCAATGATTATATTCTTTTTGTAAATACTAGACAAAGTCCCCGAAATAAGCCCTTTTCAGAAGCCACTGTGTGCAGGTTCTCAACATTTCCAAAATAACCCGAAAAAAGAAAGTCAGAAATCAGAATACAAACCAAATCAAGTGTTGTTTTGTATAAGTCATTTTGTCCAAACAAAGAAAACTAAAACAAACACAAAAAAGCCCCGAAATAAGCCCTTTTCAGAAGCCACTGTGTACAGGTTCTCAACATCTCCAAAAGAAAACATAAAAAAGAAAAACACATATAGACGGAAGATAATGAATAAGTAACAAGATGAAATGTATATTTTGCAATAGTTCTTCGCACATAAAAGAGCGGTGTAATAGTAGAATGAACGGACAGCGAGGAGGATTATTAGACCAAATGTCAAGTATAGAATGCCCGGATTTCCAGAACAACACAATCGCAGAACTGAGATTTATGGCACATTATACGCAAACGACCCCCACGATAGAGAAAGACAAAGAATATCTATTATGTCAACAAGTGCCGCCAATCGCCCTGACGCTATCCAAAACGCGCACAATCCGCGAACTAATCGCGAGATGGGAACTGTTGGGTCAAGCGAGAACAACCTATTATTCGCGACCGGAGGACGAAGATTGTCCGATATGCTTAGAAAAGATGACGGTATACAGATGGGATTATATGAAAGGGAAATGGGAGAAACGAATTGTAATGCAACCGGGAGAGACGGTAAAGCCCCAGATAGAAACATCGTGTGGACATACATTTTGCGGAAAATGTTGGGAAATGCATATGAGTAAAAATGCGGTATATCGTTTAGGACAAGCGCACATAAAGTGTCCGTACTGCCGAACGCTACTGGTGAAGAGAGCGAGCATCCATACGCGCCAGGTCGTATCCACATAAGCCCAAACAGACGAAAAAAAACAGGGCGTCCCCTGGGATTGCTTACTGTGGTCGAGGCAGCAGATGAAACTATTTGTGCAAATTCTAAACAAATAGGAGGCATTGTAAGTGATATATTGTATAAAATGCAACAGGTCGTACGAGGCGGTTTGGAGTGATCAGTTCCAAAAAGAGTACATCACGCCCGCACAAAGGGTCAGGCGCTTTACACCATTGCACATTTGAAATGCGCAATCAGCATCACCTCGCTCACTCATAACTGCCCCCGAAGGGGGCGTTTTGAATGTGCAAAGGTGTAACCGGTTGAAAGAAATAGAATAACAGCAAACGAGCATAGAGGGAACGAGACGATGTATTAGACAAGACATCGTCCAGAGATATAATTCCGTCGTACTAAATGGAACAGGCAACAATCTAGAAATGTTTGAGTTCCATCGTCAAAGTAGTCGTCAATCCAAATAAATCGGTGGACAACAAAGACGAAGTGATTTGACCTCACCGGTCGTGTTGGCGAATGGTCAAATAACAACAAGTGGAGCGGTATCTCTTTTATACACAAACGAAAGTGCTTTTCACGCTATCTATGTCTCATCTTACCAGGAAACGTCGTCAATCAAGGCTCTCCCGCCAAGAATGCGACAAATCCACCCGAATAGAGCCAGATGAGTAGCCCAAGATAGAAAAAGAGAAGAAGAACGGCATTCAATTTTTTACACAAATAAAAAATGGAATATGATACACCTTTGAACAATTAAAACCGCACTTTGTGCGGTTCAAGTTCAAAGGAAACGTTGCCGATAAATCAATTAAGACGCACACAAAGTGTGCGAACTTAAATGTTCATCGGTGTAAAACCCCTCAAAAACGCGCCTAATTACGCAAAATATATTTATAGTCGGTGGTAATAAAGCCGTTGAAGGAGGAACTGGCGGCGGTGGTATAGGCACCGAAATTTTCCACATAAACCCATTCACCGATGGCGAGTTCGGGCAACATAACTTCCTTGCTAATCAAGTCAATGCTATCGCAAGTGGGACCGAAAATCTTGCTTTTATACATTTTTTTCTCATTACGCTCGTTAAAGGGGAGAACAACGGGTGTTTTGTGGTCAAAATAGATGCAGTTGAAGGAGCCATAGACGCCATCATTCAAATAATAGATAATGGTATCTTCGGGTAACTGGGTGTCGGCGTGGACAATCGTTTCGCGTTTTTTGCCGATGACATTGAGAACGAGGGTATGAGACTTTTCCACAAAGAAGCGTCCGGGTTCGGCAATGAAGGAAATAGAATTCTCGGCAATTTCCTTTCCGAAGAAGTCGGTTTGCGCCTTGTTGATTTTCTCGGCGATTTGTTCAATGTTGATGCCCGTCGCGGAATGAATACCGGGAAATCCGCCGCCAATATCAATGAGACTGGCTTGAATATTATATTTAAGAGCCAAATCGTAGGCGGTGCGACAGGTTTGAATGGCGGTATAATAACTGTCCACGCTTTTACAGCCGCTGCCGACGTGAAAACTGAACCCGATTAATTTCAACTTCAAGAGGGTAATGAGTTTAATCAAGTCTTCCACGTTTTCCATTTTGCAGCCGAATTTGCTATTAAACTTGCAGACGCTTTGCGAATCGTCGACGGAAAGTCGGAGAATGAGATTGGCATAAGGGTGGTATAATTTGATTTTATACAACTCCTCTTCGCAATCAAAGGTCATCATATCCACGTCATTGGCGCGCGCATATTTGATTTGAGAGGACATTTTGCAGGGATTGGCAAAAATAATGGCATTGGGATTGTCGGTCAACTCAATGATGGTTTTAATTTCATTTTCGGAGGCACAATCAAAGTGAGTACCTAAGCAATAGAGGATGTGCAAGATAACGGGATTAGGATTACACTTGACGGCGTAGAAAGGTTTGATATTGGGAAAACAGAGGTTCCATTTTTCATAGGCTTTGATGATTTCGCCGATGTCAATAATGTAAAAAGGTTGTTCATTTTGATTATTTTTCAAGAAATCGTTGATGATATCATAGGTGGAATATTCGTCGCTGTATAACTTGATTTTGTATTTTTCCAATAACTGATTTTCTAGGATCATAGAAACCAATAGGTAGATATAGGGGATGTGTATATATCATTTTCGCAGTAAAAAAGAAGTTGTTTATTAGATTACAAAAGAAGGGGGGGAATTACATAATAAGGCGTGCTTTCAAGATATCGGTAGGAACATTTCTCAAATGGATGTTTTCGTCGGACCAGCAGCGAGAACATGAACTTTTGCTGAGGTTCCATTTGGGAGTAACATCGGGAAGGATGCCTTGGAAGATGCGTTCGGCGCGATTATGGTGAAAATCGGAGGTGGTAATGACAAAGTCGGGTAAATCGTCTTGTGAGAAGTTATTATCGACCCAGCGTTTCAAGTAGGCGAAGTTTTCGGCGGTATTGGTGGCGTGTTCGTCGAGAACAATTTGAACGTGTTTACCCCGATGAACATTTGAAGTGGAACAATCCTCCTGCGGAGGATTGCCATTCAATTGAACTATCGGTAACGGTTGCCCTTTCACATCTAGTGGAACGCCTTCGTGCGTTCCATTATAAATGTTCAAGGGTGTAAACGGTTGGGTATCAAAGAAGCGTGCGGCTTTGGCGGCTTCGGTAATGGTTGGTTCAGTGGTTGCACTATCAAAAGCATTTTTGACCCCTCCGGAAATGAAGAGAATGATGGGACTATCGGAGGTTTGAATATACTGAACGGCGGCGGAAATGCGTTCACTGAGAATGCGGTCGTCGGCGGAGCCGAGGACGACGAGGACGTCGTGTTTTGCCGAGAAACAAAACACGAAATGAATAAATAGTAAACTAAATAAGAACCCGAACATTGTATGAAGGGGGCATAGAGAGATGGAATAGAAGAAACGAGAAAAAGTTTTTCAATTTTACACCGATAAACATTTACATCATTAAAGAATACTCGCAGTGTCAATATCAAGAAAGAAAAATACCATATGCAAAGGATTATATAGGTAGTTTGACTGTATCAGCAGTTTTTACAGCAATAATAACAATACCGGAACCACCTTTTCCCTGTGCACTTCCGCTAGCCCGAGCTTGACCTCCACCACCTCCACCCGTATTAGCCGTACCATCTGCACCACCTGCACCACCGCCACCTAGACCTCCATCACCTGCATAAACTAGACCTGCACCGCCACCTCCACCACCACCATAATAAGTATTATTTATATGCCACTGTATTCCGTTTCCTCCCCTCCCGGGGTTTCCCTCGGCGCGGAAATCATCAGTGTCCACTTGTGACAAACCATTCTCTCCTGCACCTCCGCCTCCTCCTCCTCCACCAGCCGAGCCCCAAGCACCAGTAGCTTTACCGCCATTCTTAACATAAGATTGAAAATTAGTAGTAAAACCCAAACCCGATTGAAATGCGAGAGAATAAGATCTTCCTAAGCCAATCCTAAAACCTCTATTAGAATGATAGCCATGATATGCTTTGCACGTGCCACCACCCGAACCACCGTCAGAACCACCAGTATATGTATTGTCTCCATTAGCCCCTTTACCGCCTCCTTGTGCCTCTATCTTAGTGCCGCTAAGGTACACAACAGAAGTATTTCCACCATTACTATTATCTCCGCCGGCACCTATGTTGCAAGATATCAGGGCATTTTTTAATACAGAGCCTATTTTAAAAGTGATTACTTCTCCCGCTCCTCCACCACCAGCAGCTTCTGTCACGTCGGACCGCCCGCCCGCCCCGCCACCAGCGACAACAAGTAATTCCGCCGAAATACTGGTGGCAGGTCCAATATACTTAAACGAACCACCAGTAGTATATGAATAAAGCGTATACGCAGTATTATTATAAGTACTATATGATACACTTGCAGAACCATAGTCAATATAATATGTCAAACCCGTCGTTATTTCTTGAATGCCGTAATACAATTTATAAGAAGACATAGTATAGGAGTCGGTCTTATTCGCAAAAAACTTAAGATCAGTGCCGGCAGTATTATCCACACTATATTTGAATGTACCAAAACTTACGTCAGCATAAATCTCAACTTTAAAACCAGGCAAAACCAGTAACATATAGTCTCTATCAGCCATAAACGTAATAGTTGCAGCAATAGCCGGTTCAGAAAAATAAATAGGAACAGGCAAAGCCGTAGGGGAAGAATCAATGCCACGATTATAGATGTATGCGCCTGGAAAAGCAGGAATAGTGGTAATGGCCGAGTTATATGTGACGTTATATTTATATGGTAATAATGAAAGATTGGAGGACATAATATACAAAAAACAAACATTTTAATTCATCCCAAAATACGGAATAAACGAAATCCATTGAAGAATTGTCTACAAAACAATTCTTCAACAAAGAGACAAGTTTCAAAGGTGTAAAAATAAGAAAACGCCTATACTAAATCCAAGTAAACGATAAAAAGACGAGAGTAAAATCAAGAAGGTTGAGCAAGTTCAGCATTGTTAAAATATAACTTAATAGAAGAAGTGTTACTGCTCGCATTATATAGGGTAGGTCTAAAACCATTTGTGTTATCATAAGTGGTAACAGTACCGCCATAACTGGCGTTAACATACACCTCTAATTTAAATCCGGGCATGACTAACCAATTATTATCAGCCGCATTTTGAGATAAATCATTTACAGCAAAGTTGGACCGAGAAGTAAAGAAGGGATATGCACGTGTCTTGTTCTCCGGGCTACTCGTATTATTGTACATAATAGCACCGTACAGAAAATTTACACCATTTAATTTATAAAGAGCCATAGTATAAAGAAGAAGTAGAAAAAGTTTTTGACAATAGAACCCAAAGTATATTAAAATCTACAAACATCTGGAACAAAAACATTAACCGGCAAACATTTTACCGAGGATTTTACCATTAAACATAATTAAAACGGAAGAAGTCGCATTATTAATACCAAAATAGGTAGACCCAGAAACGTTGATAGGAACTTTTCCAAATTGATTATCAATATAAGTGGACTTTTCTACGGCTGTCGTATAGGGTTCTGCAATATTCGCTAAGGCTACATCAAATACGGATATATTTTCTTCATCATATAGATTAGTGAAGACACATAAAGAATAACCAGGCATTAACAAAAACCCATCATCCAAATTGTCCATAGCGGCGGTAACGGTCCCATAAACATCGCTATAAACATTCAAATCGGGAACACTTCTATAAATGGGAATTAGAGAACAATTTTGCCAAGACCTACCGTTCATCATAAAGGTAGCGGGCATAATGGGCATTTTAATATTATTTACTTGATAACTAGCCGGTCCAGAAGTAATAGTCTGTTGATAAGTACTATTCACTGCATATAGGGTAATGTCGGGATAATAATAGTAGGCGCGGTGGTCAATATAACTAACCGCACTATCAATAACATTTTGCACAATGCCGGAGGGCAAAGAAAAGTCGCTCAATTTGAAATGAGGAATATCGGAAGTCGTGGGATACGAGGTAAACGATATTCCAGTTGTAGTAGAACCACTAGTAGAAAAATAGGTCCCAGTACCTAAACTGGATAAAGAGGAAGGCAGGACAACAGAAGTTAACTTTGGACAGCCTAAAAACGGACCATTATCAAACGTAGTGCTTGTAACGCTTTTCGGAATACAAACAGAAGTGAGTATATTAGAAGTCTGAAATGCAGATTGACCAATGGTTGTCAAACTATCAGGTAAGGTTAAATCAATAATATTATTATTTTCAAACGCACCAACTGCAATGTTAGTACAAACACTATCGGGATGAAAAGAAAGATAGGATAGATTTCTACAGTAGTAGAAAGCATAAGTACCAATGGTCTGAACCGTCTTAGGAATAGCGACGGAGTAAATCTGCTGGTTTGTATTACAAGCATTCGCCCCGATACTGGTAACATTCGTGCTGATATCCAAATGAACAAAGCCGGTAGTACCAGCAAGAGCGGTCGTAATATCATCTGCCCTCAAAATACCATCAGCATTACTAGCAGCAACAGTAATCCGACTGCAAAAACCGAGTTGAGATTGCCGGTAGCGAATATATAAATTATTAATTTGAGAAAGGGTTAACTTAGATGGGTTCAAGGTATTGGTGAGCATAAGGGAAGGAATAATTTGAAAGTTGATAGAAACGGGCGACGTGAAATACGAAGACAACGAACTAGAAATAGTATTATACAATCGTTGGTGCATTTGCACGGATTTTAAGTCGCTACGACGATTGAAAACTTGAACAAGACCCGTCGCACTATTACCCTCATAAGCCCCACCGGCAACAGTACTGCCATCCGAACTTAAAGATACGGAATATCCAAACCGTGAACTGGTCGTACCGTATAAATCAGTACCATTGCCGACAATGGTCCAAGTAGTCCCATTAAATTTATAAACTTGAACAAGACCCGAAAAACTATCATAATAAGGAGCCCCACACGCAACAGTACTGCCATCCGAACTTAAAGATACGGAACGTCCAAACTGTGAATTGGTCGTACCGGATAAATCAGTTCCATTCGGACTGCCGACAATGGTCCAAGTAGTCCCATTAAATTTATAAACTTGAACAAGACCCTGCTGACTATTATAAAAATAAGCCCCAACGGCAACAGTAGTGCCATCCGAACTTAAAGATACGGAAGTTCCAAAGTATGAACTTGCCGTACCGGATAAATCAGTACCGACAATGGTCCAAGTAGTCCCATTAAATTTATAAACTTGAACAAGACCCTTATAACTACTATACCAAGGATCCCCAACGGCAAGAGTTAAGCCATCCGAACTTAAAGATACGGAAGTTCCAAAGTTTGAACTGGGCGTACGGGATAAATTAGTACCGACAATCGTCCAAGTAGACCCATTAAATTTATAAACTTGAACAAGACCCTTATAACCACTATACCAAGGATCCCCACACGCAACAGTACTGCCATCCGAACTTAAAGATACGGAATATCCAAACAGTGAAATTCCCGTACTGTAAAAAGTACCATTGCCGACAATGGTCCAAGTAGTCCCATTAAATTTATAAACTTGAACAAGACCCCGATAAAGAGCCTGAGAATTCATATAAAAAGGAGCCCCAACGGCAAGAGTAGTGCCATCCGAACTTAAAGATACGGAATATCCAAACTGTGAATTGGTCGTACCTAATAAATCAGTACCGACAATGGTCCAAGTAGAAGTAGACCTATTAAATTTATAAACTCGAACAAGACCCCGATTATTATCAAAACTATAAGCCCCACCGGCAACAGTACTGCCATCCGAACTTAAAGATACGGAATATCCAAACCGTGAACTTGTAGATGGACCAGTCAACGTGGAACCGAGTGATATAAATATAGGAAGACTATAAAAAGCCCCTGAGCCAAGAGAAGTGACATTATAAGGAATAGAAATAGAAGTCAAGTTCCTACATCCAGAAAAGGCATTCTGACCGATAGAAGTGAGCGTATCCGGAAGACGAATGTCGTGTATCATGGAGCAGTCCTGAAAACTAGAAGCCCCAATAGAAGTTAAATGAGAATTTTCGGAGAAGGTAACATAGACCAAGGCAGAGGAACCTTTAAATGCGTGGTCGCGAATGGTGGTAACGGAACTGGGAATATTGACGGAAATGAGGTTAGCCGCGTTACCACCAGTCGTAATACTATTGGTGCCATCACCGATAATGGTAACGCCTTCTGAAATAGCCGCGTGAATTTGATTAGTGGCAGTCTCGCTGGTAGTAGTCCCAAGAGTACTTAAAAGGTTCAAGGAAGTAAGAGGATTGGTAGAATAGGAAAACGACTGGTAATAACTACGAACGCGATTTGTACCAGGAAAAGCATTGTTAAAATCAGTATGACCATCACCAGTAGGATTAGTAGGATTAGAAACCGAGGATAAGTGAGAAGGTAAATAGATAAGAGAACCAGCCCTAGACTGATTAAATATATACCCCCCAACACCGCCAATGCTCTTCGTATTGTTTCTATATCCATTATGTATACGAGGACCCTCAATAGCGGTAATAGACATAGGAACATATACGTTACTGATATCAGTAGTGGAGCCATCTGCATAGAAACAAGCAAATGGTAAAAATGTGACTGAACTAGGAAAAATGAAATTATCAGTATGTTTATTTCTGAATGCATTTTGGAAAATACGTCCATTATCACCATTATTACCGCCCATATATCTAAGCGTGCTGGGTAAAACTAAATTATGCAAATTGGTAGCAGAATTAGAAATGTTATTCCCATCATGTCCAAAAGCAAACCCACCAATGGCTTTAATACGAGACCCAGCGCCAAATGTAACGGTATTTAAAATATTATTCGTATCTTTATCACTAATAAACGCAAAACGTCCAATGTTGACGACCGAGGCAGGAATAAAAATGGAAGTAAGTGCACGCGTAGTGTTATAAAAGGCACTCTCATCGATGGAGATAATACCGGGATTGTCGCCATACGTAATGGAAGCCAGCGAGGTGCAACCTTTAAACATATCTTGACTGATGCGATGAAGACTATTGGGAATAAAAAAGGAGGTTAACGCGGTACAATCTCTAAACGCCTGTACACCGACCGTAACGAGTTGACTGGTAGTTGAAATAAATGCTCGTGTTAAACCGGTGCAGTTATAGAAAGCACCAGCACCGATGTCAGTGACAGTGTCAGCAATAGTAACCGTTTTTAAACTAGTAAGCCCGTCAAACGCACGTCCATTCGTAGTACTACCACCTAGTATGCCCGTAATGCCACTTAGAGTGATAACGTGATACTGGATATAACTATTTACTGATTGGGTCGTAAACCGTCCAAGTTTACCACTCGTAACCTTATCAGACACAGATGAATTACTAAAAGAAACGGTAAAAAAGAATGTCGATTCATCACCAGTATTAAAAGTCCCTGTGTTGCCGTTTCCAGTAGTTCCTTTCACACTCTCAATAAATTTTTCTGGAACTCGTATAGAAACTTGTTTTCCATCGTATAGAAACTTGTTTGAATAATTCATGAAATTAAAAGCAGCGCTGTCAACAACCATAGTGGTCAATGAGTCAGGTAAATATAGGTAAGTCAATGAGTATGCATCATAAAAAGCTTTAGTATCTATTGTAGTAACACCATCCGGAATACGAATGGATTGAAGACGATAATTAAGTGTAAAAGCATTATTACCGATACGTTTAATCTTATCGTTCAAAATTTGTTTATTATAGCGTGTAGTTATAGGAAGGTTATTGTCAGCACGAGCCAATGCACCATTACCATCAGCAGGTACAGGAGTACCATTCTCATCAAGTACCGTATCTAAAAACGAAACATTTTTTAAATGAGTGCATCTAGAACAGAAGTGTGCCGGTATCGCCATATGTCTGGCACTATTGCGAGAATTAGTAAGATTACTCGTGTTATAATCATAACTACTGAGCGTACTTAAGGCAAAAGACGTAAGATTATCACTAACATCCCCCCAAAATTCAAATCCTGTACCGCCAGCAAATGAGATGGAAGTAAACTTTTCTTTCTTACCATCGGTTTGACCCGATGATGTCCCACAGCCAAATGCATAGGAGCCAATAACTTTTACCGAACTGGGAATAGTAATCTGGCTAAGATCCGATGTCTGGTTAACATCAGTATGAAACGCCGCGTGATAAATCGCTTCCAGAGAAGTGGCACTACTTAAATCAAAAGCGCCGCTTAATTTCGCATTTCTAAACGCACTATTCCCAATCGTTTTTACCGTATTGCTGAGATAGAGCCCACCGGTTAATTTCGTACAATCTCTAAACGCCTCATTACCGATAGTAACGAGTTGACTGTTAGTTGAAAGAAATACACTAGTTAAACCGGTGCAGTTATAGAAAGCACTATCTTCGATGGTCGTGACAGTGTCAGCAATAGTAACCGTTTTTAAACTAGTAAGCCCGTCAAATGCACGTGCATTCGTAGTACTACCACCCAGTATGCCCGTAATGCCACTTAGAATATTAACGTGATAATAAAAATAGGTAATATTGTTATTGACAAACCGTCCCAAAACCCCATTGCTGACCGCACCATAAGTGGAACTAACGTCAACCGTGAAATAATAGTCGATGATATAGATACCAGCAGATGAGGTATTAATAGTAATACCAAAATTACTAGTCGCGGTTGTTGTGCGAATACCACTTAAAAATGGACTGGGAAAACGTATAGCCGCTTTCTTATAATTCGCATATGTCGTTGAACTATCATACTTGTTATCAAGATTCATAAAAGAAAATGAGTCACCACCTATCGTAGCTAAACTATCGGGAAGATATAAATAAGTACACGAATATGAATCATAGAACGTTCCACTACCTAATATCGTAACTCCATCAGGAACACGAATGGATTGAAGCCAGCGACACCTATAAAAAGGCCTTATCCCGAAACGTTTAATCTTATTGGTCAAAATTTGTTTATTCAAGCGTGTGGGCATAGGAGAACTGAGGTCAGGATACTGCAACATACCATTCGCGTTAATCGTCGGAATATCATTGCCATTAGCATCAACGGTATCAAGAAACGAAACACTTTTTAAATTAAAGCAATGGTCAAATAGATATGCGGGTATCGCCATATGTCTGGCACTTTGGCGAGAATTATCAAGATCAGCCGGATTATAATCATAAGCAGCGAGTGTAGTTGCAGACTTAAGATTATCATCATAATCTCCCCAAAATTCAAAATTTGTACCGCCAGCAAATGAAAATGAAATAAACGAGTATTTCTGACCAGGATTACCAGAACCTTCATTACAGGCAAATGCAGCAGAGCCAATAACTTTTACTGAACTGGGAATAGTAATCTGACGAAGATTAGAAGTATATCCATCAGTAGCAGTCTTTGCGGAATCAGTATAAAACGCCGCGTGATAAATCGCTTCTAGTGGCTCAGCATCAATTAAATCAAAATTACTGTTTAAAACTGCATTTCTAAACGCATAAATACCAATCGTTTTTACCCGTTTATTTAAATAAGCATACTGTAAATCAGTACAAAAATCAAACGCACTAGTATTTAACACGATATTTTGTGAGGCAGAGTGGTGAAAGGCAATAGATTTTAAATTGGTGGTATTATTAAAACGATTAGTAATGGTCTGAATAGAGGGATGAAATAAAAGATGATGGTCATATCCAAATACATACCTAGTACCTTTTAAGGTTCCATTGGTTTCATAAAAATTACAAATAAGATGAACAGTCGCTTTATCGGTAGCGATACCGAGCGTAGTTGTAGTAATATAAGTTTTACTATCATCAGCATTAGACCCCATACCCACACCACCACCAGGACCATCAGATGGTTTATAATAGCAAGTAAATACAATATTAGCGGTTGCATTTAAAAAATAATTGTTATTAATATTCTGAAGTTGTTTCGGTATATATATATAATGTGTTCCGGTACCGACATAGTTGGTAATAAAAGTACTATCAAATGCATTATCCCAAATATCGGGAAAAGTAGAATAAGCATTTTTTTGAAAGACATTCACAAATTGTAAATTTCGCGCAAATTTAAAACAATGCTGAGGAATACCAGTAGCATAAGGCGTGTTGCTATTATAAACAGCAAGGTCACAAAAAATGACCGCTCGTACAGAGCTATAATTAAACGCATAACCACCTAACAACATACGATTCGGACCGGATTGAAAAACAATTTGCCTAGTTTGAGATAAATCACGACTAGCAGTATTAGAGAGATTAAATGTATAAGAATTATTATTAATTAACCCAGTTGACACGACAGTGTTGGGAATATAATGAGCAGCCATATAGCAAGTACCGAAACCATCCGATTTATCAGTCCAATTTTCAAAAACACCGTATTGAAAACTCGTAACCGTACTTGGAATACTAAACCCAATAATTTTATTATAATGAGCCGTGGTAATATTCCACGGTCTAAACGCAGATTGTGCGAGAGTTACAGTCCCCCCTTTAATTTTAACTTTAACCCAAGTAGGCGGGTTAACTAACATAGCCAAGGTATTAAATCTAGCCAGAACATTATCAGGAGTGAGAGTGGTACTACCACTACTTGCTTCGAACGTATACTCATAAAAATCGTTTTTAGTCGCATTAATCGGAACATTAAGATTAAATGTATTAGTAGTATAAATCTGGCTATTCATGCAAATATCATAAACATATCTAGCACCACTGTCATTCTTGGCACCTTGAAAGACGTTAGTCCCGAATGTCGGTTTACCAAGAATAGCAACGTAAGAAAGCGAAGTACAATTATTAAAGGCATTATTACCAACAGTTCCAACCGTTTCGGGAATGATAAAAAACGGTAAGCTGGTACAGCCGGCGAAAGCGTCTTGACCAATAGAACC
>Ga0209770_10000669_pt1 | contig 18333 bp, 21 predicted proteins | sample LauGreSu1BDMLBDD_2_FD_187572 | JGI IMG/M metagenome (GOLD analysis project Ga0209770, IMG submission 187572) | Freshwater lake microbial communities from Lake Michigan, USA - Su13.BD.MLB.DD (SPAdes) (version 2) | ecosystem: Environmental > Aquatic > Freshwater > Lake | place: Lake Michigan, USA...
CCGCCAGGGCCCTACACGGCCCGGATAATTCGCCCGCCGTTGCGAACTATTCCGCTCTAGCAGACCTCGGCGTCGATCGGCGGCACCGGCGCCGCGTGCGGGGCCACGGTCAGCCGATTGTCGACGCCGGTGATGCCCGGCGCATGACTCACCGCGGCCTCAATGGCCTCCAGTTCGGCCCACGAGCCCACCTCGCCCTCGAGCCGGACCACGGAGCCTTCGACCACGATCGAGACGCCGCGGGCGTCGACGTCGGCGCTGCGGTGCAGGGTCTGGACAATGCGCCGGCGCAGATCGCGGATCGACGACACCGGCTGCACCGTGATGTAGTTGATGACATCGCGCACGCCGCGCACGTGGCGCACCGTCTCGGCCGCCAGCGCCCGCACGAAATAGGCCTCGACCGAGCCCGTAATCGAGACATGTCCGGCGTGCACCACGGCCTGGACCGTCTCGGGAAGGCCGCGCAGGCGCAGGGCCGCGTCGATGTCGGCGGCGATCTCGGGATCGGTCCGCTCGAGCCGGAGGCGGACCTGGATGTCGTTGGCCACCGCCCGCACCCCGTGCACGCGCTTGGCCGCCCGCTCGGCCGCCAGCTTGCCCGCATAGGTATCGATGAACCCGGTCAGGGTCACCACGCCGCCCCGGGCCGTCACGCCGATATCGGTGGCTTCGACCTCCGAATCCCACTCGAGCTGGTGAATCACGGAATCGCGAATGATGGTGTTGGCCTGAAGGGGATTGGCAGTCGGCATGGCAAGACGTCCTTTCAGCCCAATCGATGCCAAACCCGTGCCGTCGGGTATCCTGCAGCAAGCATGGCAACCGAACCCGCCGCGCCTGCCGGCGCGGGTGACCTGGCCCCCGGCTGCGCCCTGATCGAGGTCCATGTCGGCGAACTGAAGCAGCTGTTCAACTCGCTCGACCCCACGCCGTTTCGCGAGCGGGACCTTGATCCCAAGGCCGAGGAGTTCATTGCCGGCTGGGCCAGCGAGCTGCACGGCGACGCGCCGTTGTGCCTCGTGGTCCACGTCGATCGCGGCGACGTGTCGCCGGCCGAGGTGACGATGCTGCGCGAGGCGGTCGGCGAGTTCTTCAAGCAGCGCGCGCTCGTCACGCGCCGGCGGCTGCGCCAGGTGCTAAAAGTGGGCCGCACCAACCTGGTGATTGGCGTCGCGGCGCTCGCCGCCTCGATTGTGCTGGGCGACCTGGCCGCCAACGTCCTGGCGGGCAACCGGTTCGGCGGCATCTTCCGCGAGAGCCTGCTAATCGGCGGCTGGGTCGCCATGTGGCGGCCGCTCGAGGTCTTCCTCTACGACTGGTGGCCGATCCGCGCCGAGGCGCGGCGCTACGATCGCCTCAGCCGGATGCCGGTCAAGGTGATTCCGTCACGTCAGTGAACTTCCTTGACCTGTAACGTGCGAATGTACTCGACCAGCGAGTCGATGCGCCGCTTCACGCTGGCCTCGTCGCCGCCGTCGCGCGAGCGGGCGAAGGCATCGCCCCACACGGGCATGTCGGGGCCGCCGTGGCCGCGCACCGGCGTCTTGCCGTCGATGGTGCGGTAGACGACTTCCGACGGGTACTCGCCGCCGTTGCGCTTGGCGATCTCGGTCAGGTCGGCGGGCTTGCGGCGCATCGAGCCAGCCAGCGGGCCGTCGCCGCGGCCCGACGAGCCGTGGCAGGTGGCGCAATAGGTGCGGAACACCTCGCCGCCGGTGACGTGCTGGCGCATCTCCTCTTGCGGCGGCGCCGCGGACGGTTGAGCCGCCACCGGCGACGCCAGGAAGACGGCGAAGAGGACCGCGACCACGACGCTGCCCATGGTGGAGCGGGCGGGCTCCTCGGCCTGCGGCTCGCGCACGGTCAGCACCGGGCAAGGCGCGGTGCGCACCACGCGCTCGGCCACGTTGCCCATCACCGCGTGCATCAGGGGCCCGTGTCCGTGCGTGCCCATCACGATCAGGTTGTCGCCGCGCCGGGCGGCCGCCGAGACAATCGCCCGCGCCGGGTTGCCGAACAGCACCTCGGTGGTCACGGTGACGCCGGTCAGCTTCGGCACCGCTTTCAGGAGCTCACGCTCGGCCTCATCGCCGAGCTGCTGGCTCCAGTTCGTGTAGGCGATGGCATAGGCGTCCATCGAGCCGGTGGTGAGCGACGGCACCTCGCAGACGTGAAGCAGGTGCAGCGAGGCGCCAAACTTGGTGGCCATGGTGTGCGCGTACTCGAGGGCGCGGGCGGAATTCGAGCTGAAGTCCACCGGCACGAGGATGCTTTTGATGTCGGGCGTCATGGCCTGGCCCCTTTCTGGCTAACGGTTCACCTCCTGCAAGGGCAACCTCCATGCCAGCCGGATTCGTCGGCAGGACCGCCCGGCGGGAATGTCGGGACTGCGACATTTCCAGTGCCGTGAGGAATAATCCGCGCTGGCCCGGTCCGTGCATTCACCGGACGCGGAGGATCGCCTTGCCTGAGTTGCCGCACCCGCCCCCGGCCCGATCGCTGACACCGTTTTTCGAGCCGGCCTGCGTGGCCATCATCGGCGCCAGCCGCGAACGCAACAAGATTGGCTCGGAGATCCTCCACAACCTGGTGGCGACCGGTTTCACCGGCACGGTGGTTCCCGTCCATCCGGCAGCGGGCACCATCCAGGGGCTGACCGCGTACGCGCGGGTCGCCGACATTCCCTGGACCGTGGACCTGGCGGTGATCGTGGTGCCGGCGGCGCAGGTGCCGGGGGCGGTGGACGATTGCCTGGCCAAGCAAGTGCCGGCGATCTGCATCATCAGCGCCGGCTTTGGCGAGTGCAGCGAGGACGGCCGGATGATCGAGCGCGAGATGGTGCGCAAGATCCGCCGGGCCGGCAGCCGGCTGATCGGCCCCAACTGCATGGGCCTGCTCAACACCGACGCGCGCTTCGCGTTGAACGCCACCTTCTCGCCGGTCTACCCGCCGGCCGGCGGCGTCGCCATGTCGACCCAGAGCGGCGCCCTCGGCCTGGCGATTCTCGACTACGCGCGACAGCTCAATATCGGGATCTCGAGTTTCGTCTCGGTGGGCAACAAGGCCGACGTGTCGGGCAACGACCTGTTGCTGTACTGGGAAACCGATCCCAGCACCGCGGTGATCCTGCTCTACCTGGAGAGCTTCGGCAACCCGTCGAAGTTCAGCCGCATTGCCCGCCGCATCAGCCGCACCAAGCCGATCGTCGCGTTGAAGTCGGGACGCTCGGCGGTGGGCGCGCGCGCGGCCGCCTCGCACACCGGCGCGCTCGCCTCGTCCGACGATTTCGTCGACGCGCTCTTTCACCAGGCCGGCGTGATCCGCACCGACACCGTCACCGAGCTGTTCGACGTCGCCACGCTGCTCTCCCGGCAACCGTTGCCGCGCGGCCGGCGAGTGGCGATTCTCACCAACGCCGGCGGGCCCGGCATCCTGGCCGCCGACGCGTGCCTCGCGCACGGCCTGGTGGCCGCCGAGCTGACGGCCGGCACCAGGGCCGCGCTCAGGGAGTTCCTGCCGGCCGCGGCCGCCGTCACCAACCCCGTCGACATGCTGGCCTCGGCCTCGCCGGCGCAGTACCGCCAGGCCCTGGGACTGCTGCTCGGCGATCCGAATGTCGACAGCGCCATCGTGATCTTCATTCCGCCGCTCATCACGAGCGCGGACGAAGTAGCGACCGCCATTGCCGGCGCGGCGGCCGGCTCGGGCAAGCCGGTGGCCGGCGTCTTCATGCGCAGCCACGCGGCGCCCGAATCGCTGGCGGCGGTGCCGTGCTACGCCTTTCCCGAACCGGCGGCGATTGCCCTGTCGCGCGTGGCGGCCTACGGCGAGTGGCGACGCCAGCCACTCGGCGAAGTGCCGCCGTTCCCCGACCTGCAGGCGGGTCTGGCCCGCGCCGTGGTCGACACCGCGGTGCGGCGCGGGGGCGGCTGGCTGTCGGCGGTCGAGGCCAATGCCTTGATCTCGGCGGCCGGCATCGCGACGCCGCGATCGCACTTCGCCACCTCGGTGGACGAAGCGGTCCAGGCGGCCATCAAGCTCGGCTTGCCGGTGGCGCTCAAGGCGGTGGGGGCCGCGCTGCTTCACAAAACCGAGCAACGCGCGCTGCGGCTCAACCTTGACTCCCGGGCGGCGGTGCGCCAGGCGGCGGTCGAGTTGACCACCGCCCTGGGCGACCGCATGGACGGCTTGCTGGTGCAGGCCATGGTCACTGGGGGCGCCGAGATGATGATTGGCGCGATCAACGACACCATCTTCGGCCATGTGGTCGTGTGCGGCAGTGGCGGCGTGCTGGTCGATCTGCTGGCCGACTCGGCGTGCCGGCTGCACCCGGTCACGGACCGCGATGCGCAGGAGATGGTCGAGTCGTTGAAGGGGGTGCGCCTGCTGCGCGGGTTCCGCGGCGCCGAGCCCGCCGACGAGCCGGCGTTCAGGGACGCCATCCTCCGGGTCTCGGCCCTCGTCGGCCTGTGCCCGGAGATCCAGGAACTGGATTTGAATCCCGTGAAGGTGCTGCCCGGGGGCGTGTCGGCCATCGACGTGCGCGTGCGGGTTGAAGCAAGGAAGCAAGGAAGTGAGAAGTGAGAAGTGAATTCTCACCTCGATTTCCGACTTCTCACTTCTGACTTCTCGCTTGGCCGCTAGGCCTTCGCGGCCGCGACCAGCGCGTCGGGCGCGATGAAGTCGCGCTCGTGCGTGCGCACCGCCAGCACCGGGCACGGCGCCGTGCGCACCACCCGCTCGGCGGCGCTGCCCAGCAACAACTGCTTCACGGCGCCGCGGCCGTGCGTGCCGACCACGATCAGGTCGATGTTGTTGGCCTTGGCGTATTCGGTGATGCCGCCGGGCACGTTGAAGCTGGTTTGCACCACGCCGACCACCTTGAGCGTTTTGCGATCATCATCGGTGATCGAGGCGTCGAGGTCGCGGCGGGCGGCCTTCTCCAGGTCGCGCTGGAGATCCGGGATCGCAAAGCCCACTTCGGGGCTGTAGCGCATCATCACGTCCTCCACGACGTGCAGCACGTGGAGGGTGGCGTTGTACGAGCGGGCCAGGTCACGGCCATACGCCATGGCGACGGCCGACGGCTCGCCGAAGTCGGTGGCAACGAGGATGTTCTTCAGCACAACCATTGGAAGCCTCATCAAAGCGCCGGCGGAGGCGCCGGCGCCAATCTACTCAGCACAATACATGCCACCAATTCGCTGCAAGAGTGGCCCGATTATTGAAGTCGGGCAGGACATGAAGGCGATCGCGGGCGCGTTCCCACGGATTTCCGGGTCGTACCACCCGGCCCTGCCCGTGACAGCGCGAGAGATTCTGAGGACGGCCGTGAAAAAACTCCCACTTCACGTCCTTGTGGTCGATGACGAACCGTTGATCCGCTGGTCGGTAACCGAGACCCTGGCCGATCTTGGCCTCGACGTCGAACAGGCCGATTGCGCCGCTTCGGCCCTGCAAACCATTACGGCCTCGGCGCTGCCCTTCGACGTGATCGTCCTTGATCTCCGGCTTCCGGACATGCGCGACCTGTCGCTGCTGGCCACCATCCGGCAGCTGCTGCCCGAAACGCCGGTGGTGTTGATGACCGCCTTTGGCACCCCCGAGATCCTGGCCAGCGCGCGCCAGCTGGGAGTCCGCGCCGTGCTGAACAAGCCATTTGAACTGAGCGAGTTGAGCCGGGTCGTCGCCGAGGTGCTGAGCACGGTGCGTTGATGGCCGGCTCACAGTTGGGCCATACTGGCGACTCCGTGCAGCCCTTTCCCATCGCTGAGGCTCAAGGTCCGGCCGAACGGCTGCAGCCGCGCACGGCGCTCGTCGTCGACGACGAGGCACTGATCCGCTGGTCGGTGAGCGAAACCCTCGGCGACCTGGGTTACGACGTTTCGCAGGCGGCCAATGGCCACGCCGCTCTCACGGCCATTGCCGGCGCCGCTGCGGGGTTCGACGTGGTGGTGCTTGACCTCCGGCTGCCCGATGTCGACGACCTGTCGCTGCTCGGCCGCGTGCGCGAACTGCTGCCGGCGGCCCTGGTGGTGCTGATGACCGCCTTCGGCACCGCCGAAGTCGTTGCCGGTGCGTTCGAACTCGGCGTCATCGGCGTGCTCAACAAGCCTTTTGAACTTTCCGAGCTCAGCCGGCTCCTGCGCGAGGGAAGCGGACCCGCCTGATGGCCAACGCTACCATCCTGATCGTTGACGACGAGCAGTTGATCCGCTGGTCGCTCGCCAGCCGCCTGAAGGACGAAGGCTACCGGATCCTCGAGGCCGGCACGGCCGCCGAGGCCTTGTCCCAGCACCGCGAGGGCGTGGACCTGGTGCTGCTCGACATCGGCTTGCCCGACGCGAGCGGCCTGTCGGTGCTCAAGCAGATCAAGGAAGCCGACCCCGACACGCTCGTGATCATGCTCACCGGGCAGACCGGCGTGCAGACCGCGGTCGAGGCGATGAAGAACGGCGCCTTCCACTACGCCAACAAGCCGTTCGATCTCGACGAGGTCGTGCTGCTGGTCGAGAAGGCGCTCGAGACGACGCAGTTGCGGCGCGAGGTCCGCACGCTGCGGGCGCGGCAGGCGCAGCCCTACGGCCCCGAGAGCATCGTCGGGGAGAGCGCGCCGATCGTGGCGGTGCGGACCATGCTGCAGAAGATCGGCGTCAGCCCGGCGTCGACCGTGCTGCTGACCGGCGAGAGCGGCACCGGCAAGGACCTGGCCGCGAAGGTCATTCACTACAGCAGCAACCGCGCCGCCCGGCCGTTCATGAACATCACCTGCTCGGCGCTGCCCGAGACGCTGCTCGAGAGCGAGTTGTTCGGCCACGAGCGCGGCGCCTTCACCGGCGCCGACCGGCAGAAGCGCGGCCTGCTCGAGTCGGCCGACGGCGGCACGGTGTTCCTCGACGAGATCGGCGAGATGGTGCCGCTGCTGCAGGCCAAGCTGCTGCGCTTCCTCGAGGAGAAGTCGTTCAAGCGGGTGGGCGGCTCGGCCGACATCAAGGTCGACGTGCGCGTAATCGCCGCCACCAACCGTTCGTTGCAGGAGGAGGTCAGGAAGGGCCACTTCCGCGAAGACCTGTTCTATCGCCTCAACGTGATGGCGGTCCCGCTGCCGCCGTTGCGCGAGCGGCGCGACGACGTCCCGCGCCTGCTGCGGCACTACATCGACCTGTTCAACATCGAGTTCCGCAAGAAGATCGTCGGCGTGTCGCCCGGGGCGATGAAGTTGCTGCAGGCCTACGCCTGGCCCGGCAACGTGCGCGAGCTGCGCAACGCCGTCGAGCGGGCCATGCTGCTGACCGAGAGCGCCGAGCTGTCGGAAGCGCAGTTCGCCATGCTGGGGGCGTCGGAGGGCGAGTTGTCGACCGGCATGGGATTGCCGGCCGGCGGCATCAACCTCGAAGAGCTCGAACGGTCGCTGGTGGTGCAGGCGCTCGAACGCAGCGGCTGGAACCAGACCAAGGCGGCGACGCTGCTTGGGCTCAACCGCGACCAGATCCGCTACCGCATCGAGAAGTTCAAGCTGGAGAAGGCAGCTCCACGGTAACGGTGGTGCCGCCGCCCGGCGGGCATATCACGCTGATCCGTCCTTCGTGCAGTTCGACCAGCCGCTTGGCCGTGGCCATGCCCAGGCCGGTGCCGCGCGCCTTGGTCGTCTTGAACGGACGGAACAGGTGGGCACGAATGTCGGGGTGAATCCCCGGGCCGTGGTCGATGACCGCAATCCGCTGCCAGCCTTTCCCCGATTCGAGCGCCACCCTGATCACGCCGCGGCCGTGCATCGCCTGGGCCGAGTTGATCAGCAGGTTCTGGAACACGATGGTCATCAGGGTCGGGTCGACCGGCGCCACCAGCGCGTCGCCCTGGATCAGGACGTCCAATTCGCCGTTCGCGGGGTCGGACTTGAGCAGGGTGATGACCGACGTCAGCAGGCCGCGTAGCTCGGTCGAGGCCGGCTTGGGCGTCGGCGGGCGCGAGAACACCAGCAGGTCCTGGATCAGGTTGTTCAACGCGTCGATCCTCGCGATGATCTCCTTGATGATGGAGGCGTCGCTGGTTTCGCCCTTCATGCGCGAGCCGATCACCTGGATGGCGCCGCGCACGGCCGCCAGCGGGTTCTTCACCTCGTGGGCAATCACCGCGGCCATCTCGCCCAGGCGCGCCATGGCGCTTGCCTCGCGCAGGCGGTCCTCGAGATCCGCGCGGCTCGACAGATCGTGCAGGATGCCGGTGAAGTGCGGCTCGCCGTCAATCTCCATGCGGCCCACCGACAGGTGCAGCGGGAAGGTGTGGCCGTCCTTGCGGCGGCCGGTGACCGCCCGGCCGATGCCGATGATTTTTTGCTCGCCGGTCCTGAGGTGGTTGGCGAGGTAGCCGTCATGCAGGGAGTGATCGGGCTCGGGCATCAGCAGGTTCACGTTCTGCCCCATGGCCTCGGCTTCGCTGTACCCGAACATCTGCTGGGCCGCGGCGTTGAACACCTCGATCCGGCCGCGCGAGTCGATCACGATAATGCCGTCGACGGCGGCGTCGATGACGGCGCGCCAGCGCGCCTCGGCGATGCGGCCGGCGTCCATCAAGCTGGGCGGTGCGGATTCACTCATGCGTGTACCGCACAACGAATAGCAGATTGCCGCGGGTTTGTAAGGCTATTTTTTCAGTAGCCCGCGCAGGCGAGGCAGCCGGTGCTGGTAGGCGGCCGGGTCGCCGTAGGGCGCAAACGCCGCGTAGCGGTCGTGGGGATGCCGGATGCGCCGCGCGTGGTGAATGGGGCACCAGTATTGTTCGGTGCGGGCGGCCACCTCGCGAACGTATCCGATCAACCCGTTGGCGTAGCTGCAGAACAGGCAATTGAGCTTCTCCACGGCGTTCAGGTAGGCGAGCTTGTGGCGATCGATGGCGAAGTACGCGCGCCGCCGCACCGGGGCAATGCCCCAGGCGCGGAAGCAGATCGCCTGGTAGATCCACACCCAGGCGTCGAGCAATGCGAACGGCACCGCCAGCGAGTAGACGACCGGCGCGGTCAACAGGGTCGGCATGTCGCCGCGCCAGAAGTAGGGCCACAGTCCCGTGCGGAATCGCCGGTGAGCGGCGCGCACCTTCGCGTCGCGTTGAGCCATTCGCCGCGCATCCCGCGTCGGTCTAGGGCGCCTGCTAGGCGCGCTACGCGGGGGGCGCGGCTCCGGGTCTGCCGTCAACGCGCGTCGCTGGGGGCGAGGGACTGTGGCGAGGAGGGCCATCTACATCTCCGATTCGTCCCACTCCACCTCGCCGCGGGCCTTGCGCACCTCGCGGTTGGACTTGTGTTCGGGCTTGCGGGCCAGCAGGTCCAGCAGGTCCGACACCGTGACGATGCCGGCGACCTTGCCGTTGGCCGAGGTCACCACCAGCGATCCGACCGAGCGGCCCTTCATCAGGCTGGCCGCGCGCCGCACCGGCGTGCGTGTCGTCACCGTGAGCACAGGGCTGGTCATGAGGTCGCCGACCGTCCATTGGCCCAGGACCTTGGGCAGCTTGGCGCCGCCCAGATCCCGGTCAGAGACGATGCCCTGCAGCTTGGCGCCGTCGGTGACGACCAGGTGGTGAATCTTCTTCTGCCGCATACGAGTCTTCGCTTCTGACGCGGCCACCTTCGGCTTGACGGTTTCGACGGCCTTGCTCATCACTTCGTAGACTCTCATCGCGACTCTCCTGGATAGGTGTGTCTACCGCGGGATCGTGCAAAGTAGCTGCCGTTCGGCCTCCCGGGCCGATGGCCCCGCCGCCGGTCCCGGACCCCGAGAAATCCTCCCCAAGGTGGGGGTTTTCCCGCTAGATCTGCGTCATCTGCGTCATCTGCGGCCCTAATCTGCGGCCCTAATCTGCGTTGGCACAAAGGATGCTCTGGAGGCAGGCAAGGAGCATCGCAAAATGCGGATTTTCGCCATCGGCGTCTTGGGATTCGTGCTCGTCCAGGGGAGCGCGGCGGCACAGACCCCGCAGGAACAGGACCGGATTCTCCGGACGTTCCAGCAGAGCGTCGAAACCGCCACTACCACCAAGGACCCGCACATCTTCACCCTGCCGGTAGCGACGGTCTTCCGCCAGGTGATCGCCCGGACGCTGGATGAACAGTCCCACGCCTCGCACCTGGCCGGCGCCGGCCTCGACTTGCCGCTCGCGCACCACCCGGTGGCGTTCGAGCCGTTCCCAGCCACGGAACTGCATGAGTTCCCGGCGCTGCTGGCACGGGCGCTGCCACCCCTTCCCCCCGAGCTCGAGTACAGGTTGATCGGCAACGACCTGGTGCTGCGCGCGGTCCGGGACGATGTGATTGTCGCGGTGTTGCGCGACGCGGTGAGCCGCGCCGTGACGACCCGGCGTTGAGAAAGGAGCAAGGAGGCGTCATGCCGGTCCAAGTCAGTGAACCCTGCACGGTGTATGTGTTCAATCGAACGTCGCTCAGCGCGCTCGAGCTCCGCATCCGCGGCGAGTTTCGCGAGATGCCCGGAATGCGCCTGAAGGCGGAACAGGCGATGCGCCTGTGGTCGATCGATCGCGCCACCTGCCTGCAGGCCTTGGACGACCTGGTCCAGGAAGGGTTTCTGCAGCGCGACGACGCGGGCCGCTACGCGCGTGCACACAGCGGCTATTGACCGCATCGGAGAAACGTCATGCGCACACTTACCGCGCTCGCCGCCGCCGTGGCCCTTGCCGCCACCGCCGCCTGCGCCACCATGAGCGTCAGTTCGCACGTCGAGCGCGGCGTCAACTTCGCCGAGTTCACCACCTACGAGTGGGGCCCGCCCGACAACCTGCCGGTCGGCGACCCGCGGCTCGACAACAACCCGTTCTTCAACGACTACCTGCAGGGCGCGGTCGAGAAGCAGATGGCGGCCAAGGGCTTCACGCGCGCCGCCGCCGGCCGGCCGGCCGACCTGCTGGTGCACTATCACGCCAGCGTCAACCAGCGGCTCGACGTCTACCGCGCCGACAACGAGGCCGGGTACTGCTACGGCGACTGCCAGCCGCAGGTGGTCGACTTCGAACAAGGCACGCTGGTCATCGACATCGTCGACGTCAAGACCAAGAAAGTGATCTGGCGCGGATGGGCGCAGGACACCATGACCGGCGTCATCGACAACCAGGCTCGCCTGCAGAAGCAGGTCGACGAGGGTGTCACCAAGATGTTCATGCTGCTGCCGAGAGGCGGGGCGGCGCTGCGGTGAGAAGTGAGAAGTGAGAAGTGAGAAGTGAGAAGTAAGCAGGTTGGGGTTCACACCGCGCGGCCAACCGCCCAGCCGGCCAGCGCGGTGAGGCCCATGGCGAGCGCGCCCCAGAACGTCACGCGCCATGCTGCGCGACCGGGGGGCGCGCCGCCTACTTTCGCCGCGACCGCACCGAGCACCCACAGCAACACCAGCGACGCGCCCGCGATCAGCGCTTGGGCCTGGGCCGCCGGCACCGCCACCGCCACGAGGATGGGCAGGGCCGCGCCCACGGCAAAGCTGGCGGCCGAGGCAAGTCCAGCCTGCACCGGACGGGCGCTCAGCGTCTCGCTCAAGCCGAGCTCATCACGGGCGTGGGCGCCGAGCGCGTCGACCGCGGTCAGCTTGCGCGCCACCTGCTCGGCCAGGTCCTGATCCAGTCCGCGCTTGACGTAGATCGCGGCCAGTTCCCGCAGTTCGAACTCCGGGTCGCCGGCCAGCTCCTGCCGCTCGCGCGCCAGTTCGGCTCGCTCGGTATCGGCCTGTGAACTGACCGAGACGTACTCGCCGGCGGCCATCGACGCGGCGCCGGCCATCAGGCCGGCGACGCCCGCCACCACCGTATCGCGCGGATTCGACGACGCGGCGGCCACGCCGAGCATCAGGCTCGCCGTCGAGATAATGCCGTCGTTGGCGCCGAGCACCGCGGCGCGCAGCCAGCCGATGCTGCCGGTGCGATGCGATTCGACGGCGTCGTGAGGGATCACGGTCGCGAGCCTAGCATGAGGCTAAAAATCGTGCATCGCAGCCGGCGGGAAGGCGGCCCTGAGCGCGTTCAGCACGGCGAGGACATCGATGGCTTCCTGCAACAGCGCGCCGTTGACCGGCGTCAGGTAACCGGCGGCCGCGATCCCCATGCCGATCATGCTGAGGACCATGCCGCCGACCGCGCTCTGCAGCGCGATGCGCCGCATGCGCCGCGCGATGTGCATGAACTCGTCGATCTTCTTGAGCGAGTTCTCCAGCATCACCACCCCGGCCGCCTCCATGGTGATGTCGCTGTTCTGCCCGATGGCAATGCCGACGGTCGCGGCCATCATGGCCGGCGCGTCGTTGATGCCGTCGCCGACGTAAAGCGTGTTGGCGAGCGCGGTCTCGGCACGCACCAGCGCGAGCTTCTGCTCCGGACTCTGCTGCGCGTGCACTTCGGTAATGCCGACCTGGGCCGCGAGGTAGCGGACCTCCGGCTCGCGATCGCCCGAAATAATCATCGTCCGGCGGAACTGGTGCTTGGGTCCGAGGTGCGCCACGAAAGAGCGGCTGTCGAGCCGCGGCGCGTCGCGAAAGCGCAGCAGGGCGGCAAAGCGGCCGTCGATCGCCACCACGCACTCGAGCCCGCCGCCCGGCGCGGGCAGCCCGGCGCCGAGCGTGTGGCCGGCAGCCAGCTGCCGGCGGCTGGTGATCAGCACGCGCCGGCCGTCGACGACGCCGCTCAGCCCCTCGCCCGGCGGTTCGGTCACCTCGGTCGCAGTCACCAGCGGCACCTGCTGGTCGGCGGCCGCCGCCAACAGCGCGCGCGCCAGAGGGTGTTTCGAGTAGCGCTCCAGGCTGGCCGTCAGCGCCAGCACGTCGCGGCGCGAGGCTTCGGGCGCGATCACCATTTCGGTCAGCGCGGGCTCGCCGTAGGTGAGGGTGCCGGTCTTGTCGAAGATGGCGGTGCGGCACGCCGCAATCTGTTCGAGCACCACGGGGCTCTTGACGATGATGGCGCGCCGCGCGCAGAGGGAGATCGAACCGATGATGGCCACCGGGATCGCGATCAGCAGCGGGCACGGCGTGGCAATGACCATGACGGCGAGAAAGCGGGTGGGGTCGCCGGTGACGAACCACGCCGCGCCGGCCACCGCCAGCGCCACCGGCGTGTAGAGCGCACCCAGGCGATCACCCAGGCGCCGCAAGTGGGGCCGGCTCTGTTCCGACTCCCGCATGACTTCCATGATCCTGGCGTAGCGCGAGTCGGCGGCGCGCCGCGTGGTGCGGATGGTCAGCGCCGACTCCCCGTTGATTGCGCCCGAGAGCACGGTCGATCCCGTGGTCTTGCTGATCTGGAATGGTTCGCCGGTCAGGTAGGCCTCGTCCATCACGCCCTGGCCCTCGATGACGAGGCCATCGGCCGGGCAGATGTCGTGGGGGTAGAGCACCAGCGTGTCGCCGACCGCGATCTCGTCGAGCGGCACGTCATGAATGGCACCGCCGCCCCGGCGGTGGGCCACCGTCGGCATCCGCCTGGCCAGGGCGGCGAGCACGGCCGAGGCGTTGCGCATCGCGTAGCTCTCGAGCGCCTCGCCGCCCGAGAGCATCAACACGATGATGGCGCCGGCCAGGTACTCGCCCAGCCACAACGCGGTGACCACGGCAATACCACCCAGCAGGTCGGACCCGAAGTCGCGCCTGAGGACTTTGCGCAACAGGTCCAGGAGCAGCGGCGCGCCACCGAGGATGATCGCCAGCAGCAAGGGCAGGTTCCTGGCTGCAGAGCTGCTCTCGCGGCCGTACTTCAGCAATAGATGCACGCTAATGGCCGTCACGCAGGCGGCGGCGATAAACGTGGTGGAGCGGCGCGTGGCGTTGGTATTCAGCAGCACGTTCGGGAGCAACGGCCGTGCCAGAGCCACTCGGCGCAAGGGCTCCGGGGATCCTCCGGAATCCTGGAGGTTTGGCGGGCGCTGCGGAGGGGATCTTTCCGCGAATTCCTGAAATATTCCCCGGATATGCGGTATTTGCGGCCGGTTGGCGGCGGGCGGCCCGGGCGGCTGGATTTTTGCAGAAGCTGGCGGTGAACCGGCCGCGATAAGGGAACCAGGAATCCGGACCGAATGTGTCCGCCATCGGACCGAAATCGTCGCCGGCCTTCCGTCACTATCAGGAGCAGAGGACCGATGATCAATTTGAACCGTCTCGTGTGGCTGGCTGTGGGAGCGCTGATCGGGTTGCCGTTGGCGGCACAAACCGCGTCAGCCCAGACCCCGGCAGAAAAGGGCGCTGCCCTGTTCACGGCGCAGAAGTGTTCGCTATGCCACTCACTGGACGGCAAGGGCAACGCGAAGGGCGCCCTCGACGGCGTCGGATCGAAATTGACCGCGGCTGAGATCCGCCAGTGGATCGTGACCCCGGCCGAGATGGCCGCCAAGGCCAACGCCACCCGGAAGCCGGCGATGAAAGCCTTCGCCAACCTGCCCAAGGACGACCTCGACGCCCTGGTCGCGTTTCTCTCGGCGAAGAAGAAATAGCACTCTTACCGTCTTACCGTTTTCGGAGGCCTTATGTTGCGGTTCTGCTCACTGACCCTGATGATTCTCTTTGGCGCCCTGGTCCTGTCGGCCGGTCCGGCATACGCGCAAGCCGATGGCGCGAAAGTCTACGCGGCGCAGAAGTGCTCGATGTGCCATTCGGTGGCCGGCGTCGGCAACAAAAAGCTTCCGCTCGACGGCGTCGGCAGCAAGCTCAGTGCCGATCAGATCCGTGAGTGGATCGTCACCCCCGCTGAGGCCGCCAAGAAGGCCAACTCGACGGCCAAGCCGGCCATGCGGGCGTATGCCTCGCTGCCGAAGGCTGACTTGGATGCGCTGGTCGCCTACATGAAGTCGCTCACCAAGTAGGTGATGCATGTCAGCCCGGTTCGTGTTTGTGGTTGGTGCGCTCGCGGTCTGCCTGCTGGCGGCCGCGGCGCCGGCCGCAGCGCAGGCGCCGGCGGCGCCGGCTGACGACGACTGCCTGGCGTGCCACGGCGACAGTACGGCGGTTCGGGCCAACGGCACGAGCGTCGCGGTCGTGTCCGCTGTGCTCGCCAACTCGGTGCACGGCACGCAGACCTGCGTGAGCTGCCACGCCGGCCTGGCCAAGACCACCGAGTGGCCACACCCTGAGAAGGTGGCAGCGGTTGCCTGCTCGGCCTGCCACGGGCAGGAGGGCCGCAACTACGAAGACAGTGTGCACGGCCGGGCCGCCCTCAAGAGCGGCCTGGCGGTCGCGCCCCGTTGCAGCACCTGCCACGGCACCCACAACATCCAGCCGCCCGCCGACACCGAGAGCAGCGTCCATCGCGCCCGGATCGCCGGCACTTGCACCAAGTGCCACGAGGGCATTGCGCCGCTGTACGCCAAGAGCGTGCACGCGCAGCCGCTCGGGCCCGCGGGCAGCGCGGCGGCGGTGTGCTCGGACTGCCACACCGCGCATCGCATCCAGCGCGGCGACACCGATGCCTGGCGCCTGTCGGTCATCGACGAGTGCGGCACCTGCCATCTCTCCCGCATCTCGTCGTACCGCGACAACTTCCACGGCCAGAAGACCACGCTCGGCTCGACCCGCACGGCCACCTGCAGCAGCTGCCACGACCATCACGTCATCCTGAGGGCCAGCGACCCGGCGTCAACCGTCGCGCCCCAGAATCTGGTGGCCACCTGCCGCAGCTGCCATCCGCAGGCCAACGCCGCGTTCGTCAAGTACGACCCGCACGCCGACAAGCACGACCAGGCGCGCAGCGCGCCGGTGTACTGGACCTATCGCTCCATGCAGGTGCTGCTGCTCGGCGTGTTCGCGTTCTTCGGGGCGCACACGCTGCTGTGGTTTCCGCGGTCGTACCGGGCGCGGCGCGCGGCGGGAGCGGCCAAAGGGGACACCCCGTCATGACGTCCGGCGTCCGTCACATCAGCCGGTTCAAGCCCTACCAGCGGGCGATGCATCTCATCCTGTTCACGAGCTTCCTCGGCCTGGCCGCCACCGGCCTGCCGTTGATGTTCAGCGACCGCCCGTGGGCGGGCACGCTCGCGCGCGGCCTCGGCGGCATCCAGGTGGCCGGCGTGCTGCACCGCATGTTCGCGTTCATGCTGCTGGCGCTCTTTGCGGCGCACGTCGCCGAGCTCATCTGGCGGCTGACCCGGCGCCGGGAGCATGGCCTGTTGTGGGGACCGTCCTCGATGGTGCCGCAGCCGCGCGATGCGGCGCAGATGTGGCAGCACGTGCTCTGGTTTGTCGGCAAGGCCGAGCGGCCCCGCTTCGATCGCTTCACCTACTGGGAGAAGTTCGATTATTGGGCCGTGGTTTGGGGCATGGTCATCATCGGCGGATCGGGGCTGCTACTGTGGTTCCCGGAATTTTTCGCGACGTTCTTCCCGGGCTGGATCTACAACGTCGCGCTGATTCTTCACGGCGAAGAAGCCCTCCTGGCGACGGGCTTTATTTTCACAATCCATTTCTTCAACAGCCACTTCCGGCCCGAGAAGTTCCCGATGGACATGGTCATGTTCACGGGACGGGTGCGCGAGGATGAATTGCGGCACGAGCGTCCGGCGGAGTACGCGCGGATGGCCGCCGACGGCTCGCTCGAACGACTGGCCCGTCCCGCCGCCCCGGCCTGGCAGGTGCTGGCCGGGCGCGTGGTGGGCGGCGCCGCCGTGGCGGTTGGGCTCGTGTTGTTGGTGTTGATCCTTGTGGGGACATATTGAGATGACTGAGACCTTACCGCCTGGCGAACCATCGTCGCCGGTTGCCGTGCTTCGCAATCCGACCACGGTCGCCGGCGCGCTGTTGACGACGATTTCGGTGCTGTTGTTCCTCGGCTTTTTCATGGTCGAACTGGCCGGCGTGACGGGCCATGAGAACCCGTACCTCGGCATCGTCTTTTTCATCACCCTCCCCGCCCTGGCCGTGGCCGGCCTGCTGCTGATCCCGCTCGGCGCGTGGCTCGAGCGGCGGCGGCAACTGAGGGGCCTCCCGCCGAGCTTGCGCCGGTGGCCGCGCATCGATCTCAATCACCCGCAGACGCGCGCGATCCTGTTTGCGATCGCGGTGCTGACGCCGGTCAACCTGCTGATCGTCTCGGCCGCCGCCTACAAGGGCGTCGAGGCCATGGACTCGGTGGAGTTCTGCGGCGCGACCTGCCACGAGGTGATGGAGCCGGAGTACGTCGCCTACCAGAACGGGCCGCACGCGCGCGTCAAGTGCGTGTCGTGCCACATCGGCTCGGGCGCTGGCTGGTTCGCCAAGTCGAAGCTGTCGGGCACGCGCCAGGTGTTCGCCGTACTGCTCAACACGCACAGCCGGCCGATTCCGTCGCCGGTGCACGACCTGCGCCCGGCGCGGGAAACCTGCGCCGAGTGCCACTGGCCGGACCAGTTCCACGGCGACAAGATCGAGACCAAGCACGAGTTCGCCGCCGACGAGGCCAACACCGAGTCGGTGACGACGCTGCGGCTGCGCATTGGCGGTATCGACGCGGCCGGCAAGCCCGGCGGCATCCACTGGCACGTCGCCGAGCAGAACGTCGTCGAGTACATCGCGCTCGACCGGGAGCGGCAGAAGATCGGCTACGTCAAGCTGACGACGGCCGGCGGGGAGACGCGCGAGTACTACTCCGCGGGCGTGACCGAGGCGCAACTCGCGGTCGGGGAGCGCCGGCGCATGGACTGCGTCGACTGCCACAATCGGCCCAGTCACATCTTCGCGCGGTCGGCCGACCGCGCCGTCAACGAGGCCATGGCGGCCGGCGCCATCAGCAAGGACCTCCCCTTCGCGAAGCGCGAGGCCGTGGCGGCGCTGACCGTGCCCTACCCCGACCGCGCCACCGCCGAACGGGAGATCGCCAACCGGGTGAGCGCGTTTTACCGGGACGGGTACCCGGCCCTGTGGACGTCGCGGCAGGCCGATATTTCCCGCACCGTGCAGGGGGTACAGGCCTTGCACAGCCGGAATGTGTTTCCGGCAATGAAGGTGACGTTTGGAACGCACCCGGACAACAAGGGCCACGTGGAGTTTCCCGGCTGTTTCCGGTGTCACGACGAGGAGCACAAGACTCGAGATGGCAAGGTGATTTCACAGGACTGCTCGACCTGCCACGAGGTGTCCTGACGAGCGTGTCGTCGGGAAGGAGACGGTGGAATTTCCCCACCGCGTAGGAAAGATTCAGCACCGGCCTGGTCCGGAGGACTTATATGTCGATCACCAAATACGTCTTCGTCTTAACAGCCGGCCTCTGGGGCGCGCTGTTCGTGACGCGCGGGGTGGCCTCGCCGCCTCCGTCGGTCCCGGCCACGCCGGTGGCCGTGGTGGCGGCCGTGCCGGTGCCGGCCCCGCAGCAGGCGACCGCGCCGGC
>Ga0209770_10000671_pt1 | contig 18321 bp, 18 predicted proteins | sample LauGreSu1BDMLBDD_2_FD_187572 | JGI IMG/M metagenome (GOLD analysis project Ga0209770, IMG submission 187572) | Freshwater lake microbial communities from Lake Michigan, USA - Su13.BD.MLB.DD (SPAdes) (version 2) | ecosystem: Environmental > Aquatic > Freshwater > Lake | place: Lake Michigan, USA...
AGTACCGGTCGAGCAACAGGAGCAGATCATAGGCCTGATCAGAGTAAAATGTTTGTAGGAAATTCTATTTTACTACATGTTTCTGGAAAGAAGTACATTCATGTGGGATCCAGTATCTATGAATTCCAGATGGATGACAAGGTAGATAAGTATTTTTCAATGGTTGGTCGCAATGATGTCCCCTATCCAGTTTTACTAGGAACAGAAAATGTCTATTTTATGCTTGAAACAGATCATTGCTATTTACCAAGAGAGATGTTACCTAATCTTACAATGGCTCAGTGGGAAGATTGTTATACATATTTCTATGGATGGATAGACCCAGTCGGTGGTCAGCAGAGAACTGAGGAGGAAAGAAGGAGGGATGCCTTAGAAAACCATGCTAAGAAAATGAAGGGATATAAGATAATTCAGAAGAGAGAATTTTAGGTCAATTATTGTTTTTCACCATAGAATTACAATTCTCAGGACTTATATATTCTGCTCCAAAAAAATTAATCCATCCCTTATTATTTGCATTTTTAGGACATTCTTCTGAATTATTTCTTTTCATGGCCTTGCATTTAGATTTGGAATATAATTTTCTTGTAATCTTTCTGAAGTTTTTCATAGAATGTTTTCCATTTTTTCTAGAATTTATTCCTGTATAACATACCACCATGTTCTTTCTGGTATTTTTCATTCTAATATTTAATATTATATTAAATTATACTAGACCTAGAACAAACTTCTCTTAGTATTATTATTTTTCTTAGTATTATTCTTTCTTGTATTTGCATTCTTTCTCTGCTTCAAATAATTATTCCAGGAGGCAGTCTTATTTGCCCTGGCCTTATTCTTATAATTGTAACCCCTAGAATTCATTAAAAGAGCATGCTCATTCACATTAGGTTCATAATTCGCTGTTTTCTTAGAGGGAATTGTTAACCCAAACTCATTGATATTCTTCCTTTCTTCATTCGTTAGACGAGCAGTAGGTCGCCTGTATTTTCCAATGGAAGGAGGATTCATTTCTATTCTTACAATCGTAAAAATATCCTGTGAAATTAATTATCCTTAGCAAAGAATATTATTTTCTATTTTTTCTTTTACGCGTTCTCTTCCCACCGATACCGGAGGTTGTTTTCACAGCTCCATTCTTATTTATATATGATACTTCTCCAATCATGATTGGTGAATTAGATATGCTAATAGGCAAACGATTCTTGAATCCTAAAGAAGAAGGGGGTCTAACTGATCTTAATTGTAAATTATCAGCATAAGATTCTCTCGATCTAGTTAACCGGTTTCCTAAATTACGCATTGTATCATTTTTCTTCGGCAATTTAAATGTATATCTTTTCCGAAGTTCTCTTAAATTATATGCGCTAGTCTGGGGAGTGCGATTTTTTGCTCCGACACTTGTATGAAACTGTGATTCTCTTGATCTGCTAGAGTTCTTACTACCATAGCTCCTGGTGCTACCATAGCTAGCCGCACTCTTATTATTATAATTTTCACTAATTCCAGTAAAATTACTTATATTTGACATTATACTAACTAGATTATATAAAATATAGTTCATATCTAGATGGGGCTCTCAGATGAAGATTTGTTTGATGGTGTGCAAATTCCAAAGGAGCCTGTAAGAGAACCAAAAGTAAATGGAGTCAAACAAGTTATCCTGGAACCAAAGTTAACGAATGACCAAATCAAGGCAAGAGAGGGAACATATTTCAGTGAGAAAGATGCTGATACAATTTATGATGATGATGTGGATTTATACGCGAAGGACCCGGATGCACCTGGAGGAAAGCGTTTATTAGCCAGACTTAGAAAGAATGTAATTCCCCATGATCTCATAAAGCTAGCGTGGAAGAGTTTCTATAACTCAGCGGGTGCTTCTAGAAATCGAGGGGCTGCAGCGGGACCCATAGATGCGAAATCAAAATACTGGACTCGCCGTAAGTTAAATAAGAAATCTATAAAAGGATGGTCTGCTCAATATATGCAGGATGGAAAGTTATCGAAGATGCGCGTAAATAATAATGTATTTAGCAGTGTTTTAGGATATTTTGAGAAAACACCCTTCATGGGTTTACCTTGTCGTCTAACATCCTATACTCAGAGATACTTTGACGAATATAAGGCTGGAACTCCCTATATTGAGGCTATCGATGAATTATTCAAGAAACTAGTTCCTGAACCCTATGCGGTCCAGTATAAGAGAGCTAAGAGTAACCCCTCTTTTCAAATTGGAGATACATCTTTCTCATCAGTTACCATAAATAGAAATTTTCGCACTGGCCTCCATATGGATGCAGGTGATTTGAGAGAAGGATTTGGTAATTTAACCGTCATAGAAAGAGGCAAATATGAAGGGGGGTTCACTCTCTTCCCTCGTTTTAAAGTTGGAGTAAATCTGAGAACTGGAGATTTCTTAGCCATGGATGTTCATGAATGGCACTGTAATACGGAAATGAAGGAGGGAGCAGAAGATAAGAAATTCAATTCATCCATTAAAGACATTTACATAAATAACAAGGAAACGGGGACCCAGGGAATAGAGAAACTCTATAGCCGTTTATCCTTTGTATGTTATTTAAGAGAGAAGCTGGTTGACTGTAAGGCCAAAGATTCTTTACCATATTATAAGCGAATTGGATATAATCCTAAGACAAATACACTTAATAAATCCAAGACAAGAAAAAGAAGGGCAGAGTAGATAATGGATGAAGCAAGGTCTAGTAAAGTTACAGAAGTTTTAAAGAACCTTGAAAATGTTGGAAAGAGTGTAAAAAAATCATTTAAACTATCGATTCCTAAAGCTCCTGAAATTCCAGAAATGCCGAATGCAATTGGTGTCCCAGTAAAGAACTCATGGTTTCTTCGTGTTCTGATGTATTTTATTGCAGGACTTTTACTAATAGGAATCTTATTATTAGCAGTTGATCAATGGATTACACCTGTATTTCAGAGGAGCCCTGGTGGTACAGGTTATATACCAATACCCGGCACAGATTCTTCACAAGTATTTTGGCAATCACCAGCAGAGGTTAGAGATATTATAATAGGAAAAACAATAACCCCAGAGGCAGTAAGTGGAGTTCCTGCTCCAGTGCCTCTACCATCTTGCACAATACTAGAGGGACAACATAATTATACTATTACAATGGATGTTCTAATTCATAATGAATTTCCACAGAAACTTGGTGATGGACAAAATCAGCGTGTATTTTTTCTAATGTCACAGACGGTTGATAATCCTAGTTTACGCGTATCACTTGATAATGAGAAAAATCGTGTTTATATAACTTGTTTTGATAACAAGGGCTTACAGCAAAGCATTAGTTTAGATAATGTTCCTATTCATACTCCATTTCGTGTTGGTTTAACAATTTCTAACTATATTATTGAAGGATATTTGAATGGTGAACTTGTAAGAACAAGACAATTAGATTCTGCACCAATTCCTCCAACAACTGGAGATAAAATATTTGCACCGGCAAATATAATAATAAATGAGAATGTATTATCAAGAGGTATTAGTGTATTAAATATTAGAGCATTCGGTAATGTAATTTCATCAGGTGAAATGAAATGGCGTATGAATGATTTATTAAGATTAAATGATTTTAATATTTAGAATATAGTAATAAATTAGATATGAGTGTAATAGTAAAACATCATCCAAAGGTATATTTTACATTTGGACGATTTCAACCGCCAACTATTGGTCACAAAGTCTTAATTGATAAAATGGCCTCACTGGCTTTTGAAGATAATGCTGATGCTTATGTCTTTGTATCGAGTAAACAAAATGATATGGATAAATACAAGAGGAGTAAGGCCTATAAGGAAATGCAGGCCACAAACTCATTTTGGTCGACAGACCTCAATGAGAATCCTCTACCTGTCAGTGCAAAGGTAGAGTTTCTAAGAATGATGTATCCAGATACTCCAGTAGTGTTTGTAGATACTACTTTGGAAAAATGTACCCAGCTTTTCAATATAATAGATTCTCTGCGCTCAGCGGGATATACTGATATAACAATGGGGGTAGGTTCTGATAGATTGCCGACATTTCAAAAGACTTTAAAGGAATCGACCATAAAGGTAATTTCCCTTGGAGAAAGAACTGTGAATGCCACAAATAATAGTGTAAAGGCAATGTCTGGAACTAAAATGAGACTTGCTGCAATTAAACCTGACTTTGAAGCATTTATGCGAGGTGTTATGATTGGTAAGATGACTCAAGAAGATGCATTGAGGCTAATGAATATGATACGTGTTTCCTTGGAATATCCTGTTTACACGCGTGGTGGATTACGTAGAAATAGGACTCGTGTAATAAGGAAAAGACGTGGAACATATAAGCTCAGGGATTATGAAAAATTTGATTCGAAACTATTATAAAATAACAAACATGAGCGGAAATATTCAAAAATGTGACACATATAACATCTATACAATCACACATCCAGATTGGATATGTGAGTGGATAGTAAGTTCTGAAAATATTAAGCGCTCTTGTCATTTAACTGGTGGATTAGATCCGATGGATGTAAATAACAAGGATTATATTGAAAAGCTTCTGCCCGGATTAGTAAATGATGTTACCAATGTTATAAATACATGGGTAGCTAATGGTTATCTAGAAGCTAATAAATTGTTATACATTGAAAATAAACCAGCACTTATTACTTATGCTGAGAGAATACTACTAGAAATTAACAAGCAAGGTTAGATGAACTTTATATTAGTATTATTAGGATTATTTTTTGTTTCATACGCAGTATATCTTTTGGTAGCATATTTTCTTAGTCCCAAACAATTTAATCGTATAGGACCAGATTCTATTCCATTATCTACCGTTACACAGGTAATTACAAGTGAGCAGTTATATAGCAATTGGATAACAAATTCAGGATCTACCCTTGTTTTCTACATCAATCCTTCTGTTAAAGAGAGAACTGCAATTTCAGGGAATGAATATGCTACAGTAGTAAAAATTGGATCTAAACAGAATTTTAAGATCTTGGTAGCTCCGGATGCTGGTCGCGGATTAACTCTTCCACCGGCAATTTTTGAAGTATATGTAAAGGGATATACTAATCCAGAATTAATTGAAATTACGAATTTTCCTCTTCAGCGATGGACTGCAGTGGTAATTGTGAAGAAGGGTCGTAGGTTTAATATTTATTTGAATGGAAAGTTATCTGTATCTCATACTTGTACGGCAATGCCCGATTTTGATGAAACGCAACCACTACGGGTTGGTAATTCACGACTAAATGGTCAGATTTCATTAATGAGTATTGCATCGTATCCCTTAGAAACAAATGAAGTGCGTGATTTAATACGGGAATCCATTAGTGTATCAGGAAAACCAAATACACCGATTACCTTTTCGAGTATTCTAACACCTATTATGCCATCAAATCCATTTGGTTCATTGTGTCCGGGTGGAAATTGCAATCCCACACCAAAGAAGCCAAGTGTCTTTGAAGAATGGTATTCACCTTACGCATAAACTATTTCTTAACATTAGAAATAACCATGGACCTCGTTACAATGGTAATATTTGCATTTGTAATTTTCATACTAATAGTGATACTACTTCGTGTATGGAACTGGTTAAACGGGGGTCAGTTTAACACTGATACCGCTGATGTAGTGGTATATGGCTCTCCTGATGATGGACTCCCTGGAAAATCTGAAAGTCAACAGATTTTTTCTGGTGCAAACCTTCCTCAGATCTATGCGGGTGGTGAGTATTCCATTAGCACATGGTTTTACATAACAAACTGGAATATTAACAAGGGTAAGAATAAGCCTTTCTTAATTTTATCAGGTGGTGCACCTGAATCTAATGGGTTTATGACACTCGTTATGTATTTTGGTCAGTATACAAATAAGCTTGGTATTCGTGTAAGCCAGGATAATAGTGCAACTGGCTCAGGAACCCTTTCATACACTGGTGACTACAATGCAATAGTTTCAGGAACATCTCCTTATAGTGATGCAGGCGGTGATTTTAGGAAGTGTGATATCGAGACAGTAGATCTACAAAGGTGGGTGTGTGTTACTGCAGTTCTAACAGGAAGAACTCTCGATATTTATATGGATGGAAAGTTATCTAGGTCATGCTTACTCGATGGCCTCTTTAAAGTAGACGGCGATAAACCAACATTAAAGCTTGGAGGACGAGATGGATTTGGTGGATTAATTGGTGTAACTCGTGCAGCTAACTTTGCATATTCTCCGGATACAGTCTACTCCTATTACCAAAAGGGTCCCTTTCTCAATTCTCTAGGATTAGATATTGGCAACTATGCCCTTGATATTAGGAGAAATAACTCTGTCATTTTCACTACGGGATCTAATCGTTCTTAATCAGCATACACCTAATATAAAAATGTCAAATACAAAAGTTTATATAACTTTTACATATGACAGATAGTAGTATGGAAGCAATTCGAGCAGCAACAGGATTAACCGGCATAGTTGCGGAAATCGTTTTAGGTATAGTTATAATCCTAATACTTTACATTACACTCGCGGTGAGTGATTATGTTTTCACCAACGTCTCAACAATGTGGAGGGATCGTGTTGAGCTATTTCCTGATACATATTCTTCCGGCAGTAAAATGTATACTGCAATTCAAAATCCCTCCAATCCAAATGCCAAAACGATTTGGTTTTCTGATAATCAGCGTTCCGGCGTAGAATTTTCATTTTCTTTATTCATCAACATCGCTAGCACTACATTTACTAATGGAGACCATAGCTTATATCATATCATGCACAAGGGATATAGCAATCCATATCCATTGATGCAGCCTGGTATCTTTTGCTGGGGTGACTCCAATAAACTGCGTATTTATGTGAATTGCTATGACACTTGGGATAATTATGTTGAGATTGAGAATATTCCAGTTGACAAATGGTTCCACTTTACTCTAACATGCAAGGGAAATACTATGTATATCTATATCAATGGAAACCTGAAGAGGAAAATGCCATTCTCAAATAATACACCCGCCTACCAGAATTTTGGAAATGTGTATTTATTCAGCACAAGGACTGTATCATTGAGCAAGAATATAACAATGTCTCTTGAAAGGGATCCAGAGTTGCTCTTACTTCAGGGTAATTCTGGTGTAAATTTTAACGGTTCTGCTAAGGGACAAGTAAGTCGTGTATACTATTTTGGATATGCATTGACATACACTGAAATTCAGACTTTAATTAATATGGGACCTGCTCCTGTTACAATATTAAATGATCTGGATGCTAAACTTTCTGATACATGGTGGGTGAATAATCAGGGTCCCTAGATAGGGGCTTCGCCCCTATAACCCAGCCATAATCCCCTATACGCCAAAATATTACATCTGATCTTGTTTCGTAATAACAAGAAGAGTTGTCATGGCAGGTGGAGGATTATTTGTTTTAGTAGCCTACGGATCTCAAAATGTGATCTTAAGTGGGAATCCAGATTTTACCTTTTTCTATACAGTCTTAAAAAAATACAGCCATTTTGCATTTGAATCAGTTACCTTGCCTCTTGAAGGTCCACAAGAACTATTTTTCAATGAACCTATTCAACTTCGTGCAAAGATTCAACGTGTAGCTGACTTACTTTCAGACTTGTATTTCACATTTACATTACCAGATATTTATTCGAAATACTTTGATCCAAATCTTCCTGGACCTCTCCAACGAAGATCACAGTTCCAATTTCAATGGACCCGTTACATTGGAGCACAAATTATTCAAGATGCTAGTTTTCTAATTGGGGGAACCCAAGTTCAACAATTTGATAGTGATTATATTATTTCAACTGCTTTCACTGACCAGGATGAAACACAGTATAATAAGTGGCAAGATCTTGTTGGTGATGTTCCTGAACTATATGACCCTGCTAACGGCCAATACTCCGGCGCAGTTGGAAACTCTGTAACTAGAACTCCAGGGTTTTATCCAAATGTCTATAAAAATTTAGAACCAGGATTGCAAAATCAAAATAACTTCCCATCTATTCCTGGACGTGATATAACCCTTCCTCTTTCATTCTGGTTCAGTCAAAGTCCTGGGTTAGCCTTACCTCTTGTAGCCCTACAATACCATGAATGTGAAGTTCAGTTAACTCTGAGGCCTATTCAGGATCTCTATACAATTCTCGATCCTTCTGGTTACAGAGTTCGACCTGAGAATAAGATTCTTTCTTCAAGATCACAATTACAATCAGGAAATATCACATATTCAACTGATAATCAGGATGGATCTTATATAAGAGAATATTTAACCGATATTGGATATCCAGCTCCTACATTAAACACATGGCCTCTCAATCCTAGGCTTCAAGCTACATATGTATATTTGACAGATGATGAAAGAAGAACATTTGCAACAAAACCTCTGAATTACATTGTAAGACAGGTTAGTAAATATAAATTTAACAATATTCAAGCAAGACAAATATTTGATCTTTATACACATAACCCAGTTCCTCGCCTTATCGTTATTCCTAGACGTTCTGATTCTATTAAGAATATGAATGCTTGGACAAACTATACAAATTGGTGGAGATATTCACAGGCTCCCTTTGTTCCTGCTGCAACTTCTATTCCAATTGGTGGCTACTCCGGTATAAACATCCCTGCTATGCAACAGGATATAATCAGACAAATGAGAATTGTATGTGATGGAAATGAAATCCAGGAAACTAAACCTCTTCAGTATTTTAATCAATTGAGTTCATGGAAATATGCCACGGGTGTCTTTCCTCCTGGACTTGCTATTTACAGTTTTGCACTTGATACATCCAAATGGATGAAACCAAGTGGAACATTAAATACAAGTAGAGTTAAGAATTTTCAGATAGATATTGATCCTTGGCCTCTTCCTCCTAATCCATTATATTTGTTAGATTACATTGTATATGTGGAAAGTATTAACTTCTTAGTAATTGAGGGTGGTATGGGAGGAATGAAATACGCCACGTAGTGAATTGTATTTTACTTATTAAATTAGATGAGTCTTATAACTAAACTATCTAATAAAATAAACTATCATACTTCGATAGCATTAGATGATCCTGATGCTGAGGAGCATGCAAAACAACAAGCTATCCAACAGGCACAGGATAAGGCAGTTGCAGATAGAAAATTAGCTGAAGATGCAGATGCTGCTAAGCAGGCTTCTGATGCTGAGATAGCAAGTCTAAACGTCAAAGATTTAGAACGTAGAAATAAATTTAATGTAACTAGAGCTAGTGGTGAAACTGCTTCAGGAATTCTAAAGATATTTGGATCTCTTCTCTTAACGGCTATTATGCTATATGGGGGCCATCTTGTAGCAAATCAAGCAATAGGTTATAATGCTCCCTTTCGTCTATTATCATTCTTTTATGGATCTATGTTCTTCTTCTATCATATTCCTAAGGGTCTCTATGATAAATATATAAATAAGAAAAAACTAGAATTTTATAGCTTCCTACCCCTTTCAACTTACCATCCAACTGGTGACATAGAGAAATTTTTCCTTTCACCATTTTGTTATTCTGAAACACAGGAATCACAGGCTGCAAGGGCAGTAGTGGAATCCTTATATTCAACTGCATTTACCAAATCCCAGATAAAGACAAGTTAACTTTATTCTCTAGATGTCAGAACTTCCCCTTGTAAGTATTGTAACGCCGACCTATAATCGCCGACGTTTCATTCCTTCTTTAATTAAAATGGTTCAAAGCCAGACATATCCGAGAGATAAGATGGAATGGATAGTTTATGATGATGGACAGGAAGAAGTTCGTGATTTATTTGAAGGTATGAGGCATGATTTACCTAGTTTGAATTTCATTTGGTCTGAAGATAAAATGACCTTAGGTGAAAAACGTAATAGATTAAATGAAGAGGCTAAGGGCGACATAATTGTAGCTATGGATGATGATGATTTCTATTTTCCTGAGCGAGTTCAAGAGGCAGTAATGGCGCTAACAATGAATCCAGGTGTTCACTTAGCTGGATCCAGTGAGGTCTACATGTATTTTACGGATAATAGGGAAATCTGGAAGGCAGGTCCTTATTTCAGTAGACATGCTACGAATGGGACAATGGCATGGACAAAAGACTATGCTAGAACCCATCGATACAATGAAAATGTTGCATTCGCTGAAGAGAGATCATTCTTAGATGAATTCATAAACCCTTTAATTCAATTGAATCCTAAGAAGGTAATGTTAGTGATGAGTCACACAGATAATACATTTGATAAGACAGAACTTCGTAACGTAAAGAATCCTATGTTACAAAAGACATCTCTAAAGATGAGCGATTTCATTAAGGATAAGGAACTCTATGATTTTTTCAATAGTTTATAAGATTATACGGGTCTAAACACCAATTCTCTCGTTAGAACAGAAGCCCTAGTATATACTATGACTGCTAGGGACGATTCAGTAAATAAAATGCTGGAAGTGTATGAACAGCCGTTAATATATGCCGTAACAGATACATCTGGATATGCAGTTCAACCTAAGGAGATTAAGGTCCCCTTGAGGCCACATCAGTTAGCTATGATTCACGCGATGCATGAGAAACAGAAAAGTTGTATTGAGGGATTCGAGGTGAATGATGAGACTCACTATAGTCAGAGCGCTATCTTAGGAGATAAAGTAGGTTCTGGGAAAACTCTAACTACCTTGGGATTCATAGCACATAAAAAGCTAAACCCTATATCTTCAGTCTTCAGACGAATTCATGATAGGTCTCAGACAACCTTCTGGAGTCAGAAGCCAGTAAATATATTAGAGTGTTCAGGAAATACACTTATTATAGTCCCCCATACGCTCTTTCACCAATGGAAGTTTGCAATTCAACAACAAACCAGTTTATCTTTCTTTGAGGTCAAGACAACAAAGACACTTGAGAAAACTGATTTTAATGAATTGATTAAAACAAGAGATATAACATTGATGTCTAATACAATCATAAGAAATTTTATGAATGGAGATAATCGTCATACATTACAGTGGTCTACAGTTATATTTGATGAAATAGATAGTATTCATTTCACTTCTACAGTTCCAATGCCCAAGGCGAATTTCTACTGGCTCATTACTGCCACATGGCCTAATATTCTTTTTCAGGGACTTTATATGTATATATCCAATGGATATTTGGCACAAAGAGCAAATGATTTACATCCAGATTTACTCAAGCTTCTTAGAGAAGATCATGTGACAAATGGTAATAGTTATTATTCGAGATATGATATTAAGAGCACAAATTTCTTCTCGAATTTTCTCTCAAAGCATCCAGCCAGGGGCCATTTGGTTCTGAGGACGGATGCAGGATTCATGGAACAGAGCTGGAGATCTCCTCCCATTGTAGAACAGCGTATTATCTGTGAAACCCCTGTATCACATCGTATTATAGCCCAATATGTAAATAATGAGATTCAAGAGCTCCTACATGCAGGAGATATTCAGACGGCCCTAGAGAAGCTGGGAGTGAATAATACATCTCAGTCATCTCTCATTCAGGGGCTTTGTGAGACAAGGGAAAAGGAACTTGACAGACTTGAGAAAACTTTGGCGTTCAAGGAGTCCATGGATTATTCTACAGTTCAGGCGAAGGAACAGGCAATTTCATCTCTTAAGACAAAAATTACTTCAATTAAGGAGCAGATTGCCTCCTTAAAGCAACGTATCTTAAATGTACAAGATGAAATTTGTGCAATCTGTTTTGAAGAACCGAAAGTTCCAACCTTTGTCTTATGTTGTGAACGCCTTTTCTGTGGAGCCTGCATTATTAATTGCATTCAAAGAAATCCATCTTGCCCTCTCTGTAGAGCAAGCCTCGACTACAAGCGCCTCAGACAATTAGAGAAAGATGGTAAAGAAGTAACAAAAAAAGAAACGATTGAACCAAAGAATCCTAAGAAGAAGGATGCTCTTTTGAAATTAATTACTGAAACGAAGGGTGGTAGATTTCTTATATTTAATCGCTATGATAACCCATTTCTAGAAATAGAAGGAGAACTCATACAGATGGGTATTCGAGTAGCTACGGTTAAGGGAAATAAGGACCATATTTCTAGCACCTTGAAACAATTTGAAAAGGGGGAAATCCAAGTTCTCTTGATGAACAGTATGCACGCAGGAGTTGGTATGGACTTGAAATCAGCTACTCATGTAGTTCTAATGCATGTTATGAAAACTGAAGAAGAAAAACAAATCATCGGTCGTGCAATACGTCTCGGACGTAATGAACAACTGAATTTAGTGCGCCTTTTACATGAGGGTGAAGATAGACTTCAATCATTATAAATACATAATTGTTTAGGAATACTAATAGATTCTATTTTCTTAGCCTGGGCTGCAGGAACCTTTGTTTGACGGGCCTGAACAACTTGATTTAATTTAACTTGAATATCTTCAATACCGCAATCATGCTCATCCGAAAACTGTATCATCTGTTTCCATGTATTGTACATAGATGATTGTCTTGTTAAGACTTGTGTGAATTGTAATTGATTAGGAGTAGCTATCTTAGTCACGGGATATTCAGATAAAAACCCATTCGTTATTTTCAACTTTAGTTGGAAACTAGGCCTTAGTAAATTCCAATTCTGATAGAAAAATGCCCAGTAATCAGCCTTATCACTGAGGTCAAAGAGTATGAGAAATTCCTTATAGTGTTCCCATGGATTATCGGCAGAATCTAATCTCTTGTGAATATTCTCATGAACACAAAGTCCAGAGAGATTACCCAGATTATTCTCAACCTCTGGAATTATAAGAGGATCCCAGTAATCATAAAGACATGAATGACTGAATTTTAGAATTTCTGTGCTTGGTTCTTCCTCTTGCATTTCATCTCCGATTAATTCAGGACCTCCTTCAGTAGAGCTTTTAAAGATAGAGCTAGAATCACACCCTTGCAGTGATCTTAAGATTACGCGTAAATCGGCACTTGCTAGCACCTCAGGTCGGATAGTTTTTCCTAGCCAGGTTTGTACAGTTTGAACGGGAAACTCCATCTGAATGTAGGTGCTTAGACGAACAATATGTTGATAAGCACGACCCTTGATTTCATTACATATAAGAAGTAAGGGGTGTGTTGTCTGACCGGGTTTCCATGCTCTCATATAGTCTAGAAGCTCACTGAGTCCACCCTTTTCTCCCAAGCTTAGACCATCAATTTCATCTAATAAGACTGCCAACTTGTGTTGATTACTTTGAGGAGACATAGCTTCTAGAACAGATTTCTGGACTAATAAAGGAATAATTTGTTTCTTAAATGCTTGACCAGAACGCGTGTGACTTGCATTTAGTTCAACAATTCTATATTTCTGTTGTTTAAGAATTTCTCTTGCGAGAGTTGTTTTTCCAACACCAGGAGGTCCTACTAAGAGAAAGGCTGCAGTTGTAGGTGTTTCTAACCATCGTCTAAGTGCATCTTCTACACTTGGATGAAGGTTAGCATAGTTCATCTATTCTAAATGAATTATAAATCTTTAGGTTTTAGAACTTACTATTCTAGAATAAGCTTAGTGTAGTTCCTCCACTTTTGTATGTGTTTATAGCATCATTTGTGTCGCTGTAAATGAGATTCTTATAAGAGCAATTACCTGAAGCATTAGCTGTTGAATTTGCTGATGCTACGGTTGTTATTCCAACGCAACTATCACCATCATATATCCCTTCCCATGTTATTCCAGCCGTTTTACAGCGATCGCACATTCTCTGGATATCAGAGGTAGTTCTAGCTTTACGTACATCTTCGGAAGTATATTCAAAAAGCTTATTTGCATTTCCAATTTGAACATTATTTACTTCACTAGGCATTGTTCTTAATAAGCCACCACTAGTTCTGCTAACTCCTAACATATCAACGCATCCACGTAGATTAGGCATGTAGGTTAGATAATCCGGGCACATATTTATAACGGGTGGCCAGACACTTGGTATAGAATCTTCCCCCCTTCCGTACCAACGAAGTCCGAAATATACAAAGACTAATGCTGAGCCGATTGCAAAAACGGTAGTGGCAGCAGTCATGCCGGTAGAGTATAAATTTTGAACTCCTACAACTAGGAAAGTAATTGCAAAAACTACATACCAGAAAAGATACCAGTTTACATCTGTTACAGGATTCACACCAAATATAAGCATACTACTAGACACCTTTAGAAAAAGTACATGGATTAACTTTTTAAAAAGATTTGATTAATCAAAAATGTGATTATTAAATAATCTCGTTTTTGATTATAAATATAAAGTTTATTACAACAAGCCAGGCATGTATGCAACAGGGGCAGGGGCAGCATCCCTAGATACCTGAGTTAGGCCGATGGCTAGCTCAATGTATCCAGTTAGATAGGGGTTAGTAGTGGTGTGGACACCATTTACACCACCCTGAGCAAAGTTATTAGTGTTAGAAAGTTGTGGCCCAGGAACCATGAGTTGAACCTTGCGGAAAGTGCGGTTAGATGAGACGACAGTCTTACCCATGTCCTTTAGTAGACCACCCTGGCCGATAGAAGAGATAGAGGAAAGAAATGCACCGTTTGCACCAACGCCAGCAGTGGCAGGAGTAGTCACCCAGGTGGCAGCGGTGAATGTCCCAGGGACGAAAGAACCACCGGCTCCAGATGTACCAGATAAGGCATAAATCTTATCTACACAGTTGCCGAGGGGGACGAAATATCCGCGAGTTTGCTTCATGCCTTGATTCATAGGACCAACAGATGCCATTTGCTTATACTTCCGGCCTAGAAAAAAAGTTTTGTAAAGTGAATAAATATGCCGGTAGGGAAACTTGCCTACAAGCAGAATGGATTCCCAAGATGCCTTTGTTTTCCCAAATACGAATCTAACGCCGGTAGGTGGGATGAATGGCCGTGTGAATTTGTCTGCACCATCTGGATCTGGGGGCCATGCCGAAGTCCCTGGATTTACTTACAGAACAACTACTGAACAAACCTTTGCAACTGACGCACTTCGTGGAAACTGGGAAGTGACTGCTTTATCAAAGGCCTTTTTTAGTAAAGAAAACGCAACCCTAATTCAAAATGCCATCCGTAAGGCCGTATATGATAAATCTGGGCCCAAAAAATACGTGATTGGTGACCAATCTGCTGATGAGCTTACAATTATCATGAGAACAATGTATCTTCAGTATGCCCAGAACTTGCCGCATGACATTGCCGGTCAGGTAACAGATCTTAATGAAAAAGTATTGAATTGGTCAGTTCCTCATATTTTGAGTGCAGTAGATCACTATCAATATTATTTGAATGATATCAGTCATATGCCGGTGCCTTTGGCTAGATCCGTAAGCTTGAGTTCAGCTGGAACGAAGTCTTTGCCGTTCAATCCCTTCGTATAGGGGTGCCTTGGCAAAGCCCTATGACCCCACCAAGAGCCCCTATATCCCCATAGTCGGGTCATAGGGCTCCGCCCTATAGCTCTACACCTTAGTCTTCAATACCCTCTTAACCTCCTTCTTCAGGGGAACCCCTCCTGAAGAAGAAGCCTCACGAGTAGCCTGTAGTGCTACCCATGACTTCTCGAACATGTCGAGGTCCCGGAGCCACAGGTTCTCTGCCGAAGTAGCCTTCAATAGCTCCAAGGCAACCTTGGCCATCTCCACATGCTTCCTTGCCTCCTCCACCGCCGAAGCCTTTACTCTGTCCATACGCATCTTCAGCAAGTAATCATAGGAATCCACAGAGTCAGGCTTATCCATAGAATCTAGTGCCGGTAGCTTATGGGACTTCATTGCTTCAATAATCTCCTCATCCGACTTGCGCCGTAGATCCATGCGATTATCAAGAAGAGCCTGGAGAAATCGTGCTTTTGCATCATATTCAACAAGTTCACGATCCAGACGAGCCAACTCAAGTGCCTTACGAGTCTCGTAGCCGGTAAGACGAACCTGGTAGTAATCCTCCATCATATCACCCACTGTGCCGTATCGTTTAATCTTCATATCAGGACTAAAGCAAACCATGTTAGTGGTATGCCAAGTCGTGTTGAGCTGTAACATCTTCTCGGCAGCCGTAGCATCCGTCCGCATCTCAAAGTAGGTATCGGAATCGAAGTATAATACGAATTTCACTTCGGTATCATTATACAAGTCATCAAATGACTCAAGAATTGGCTTGATACCCTTCTCCTTATCACCCGTACACAGAGTATCCAAGTAGGCCTTGTAATCCTTAGTCCATGTGCCAACGGGTAACTCTGTGACAGTAATTGTGTGCTTGACATCATCCCACATCGCCTTACCCTTTGTTACCCAGGTGGAATCAGCTGTGCGATGGATGGTTCCAGTGAAACCATACCACCATGGTTGTAAGACAAGTCCAGCGAGTGTGGAACGTCTCAAGAAGAGACGGTCCTTCAATAGTGATAGCACATCACTAGGATTGTGAGGAGGGATATTTGTAGAGAATCCAGTCCCAATTCCCAATGCACCATTGATGACAAGGAGGGGCACAACAGGCTGATAGAACTCAGGCTCTACAATTTCACCATCATCATCAATATGCTTCAAGATACCAGAGTCCTCCTTCTTGAACATGGAATCCACAATGGGCTCCAGATAAGTGTGAATATACCTTGGTTGCGCTGCATCCTGGCCGCCCATCAATCGAGATCCAAACTGACCATTGGGCACAAGCAAGTTCAAGTTATTAGAACCAATGAAGTTCTGGGCCATTCCAGTAATTGTGGAATTCAGAGAAGCCTCACCGTGGTGGTAGGCTGCATGCTCTGAAACATAACCTGCCAGTTGAGCCACCTTGATTTCAGAACGCAATCCCCTCTTCAAGCAACAGTAGAGAATCTTACGTTGAGAAGGCTTGAGTCCATCCATCACGTGAGGCAATGAGCGAAGGTTATCGGCATTGCTAAAGTGAATCAGTTCATCATGGACAAAGCGGTCGTAGGGAACCTTTCCACCCTTCACTACAGCCAGAGTGCGCCTGGAATCATAGGTTTTCAGCCACTCCTTTCTGTCATCAGCACGCTTCTTGGAGAAGGCAAGACAGATGGCATCATCGGATAAATCATCCCACTCGTATTTCATGTCAAAGAGATCCTTGAACCACTCACGGGCCTCCTGTGCAGTAGATGTTCCCAATCCCTTGTAATACTTCATAGTGGAACCTTTTACTGCAGCATCACCGCCATTTGCCTCACGCCAAGCCTCAAACTCACCCTGGGAATAGAATGACTTGACAACTCCACGTTTAGTCAGCTTCAGCAATGGAGTAGCTAGACAACACAGGAATCCCTTTTGCAAGAGTGAAGGCCAGAAAGTGTGGAAGAAGTTCATCAAGAGACCCTTGATGTGGGAGCCATCATGATCTTGGTCAGTCATGATCATCACACGACCATAACGAAGAGACTTCGCATCCTGATACACCTTTCCTTGCTCAAGTCCCAAAATCTTCTTAATGGATGTGAGCTCCTCATTCTTATTGAACTTGTCCTGACTAATGTCCTTCACATTCAACATCTTACCACGAAGAGGGAAGACACCCCACTTCTCACGACCAACTACTGCCAAGCCTGCAATGGCACTGGCTGCAGCTGAATCTCCCTCGGTCAGAATTAGGGTGGCATCAGGCGACTTGGCAGTGCCGGCCCAGAGAGCATCCTCAAGCTTAGGAAGACCACGGAGTGTCTTCTTCTTAGAGCCATCAGTCTTCTTCGCATCCTTGGCAGACTTGGCATCTAGGATTGACTGGGCCTCCTCGAGAAGACCGATTTTGACCAAGAGGTCATGCATTTTCTCAGACTTGAACACAGAGCCAAACTTGGTGGCAGGAGTTGTCAGGGTCTCCTTGGTCTGAGAGTCGAAAGCAGGATTTACGATAGTGGAATTAATGAAGAAGACGACGGAATCCTTGAGCTGGGAAGGCTTGATATCAATCTTCTTCTTCTTTGCGAGCTCAGTGAAGTTGCCGAGAACAGTCTTGAGAACAGTCTCTACATGCTTACCACCCTTCCTCGTATTAATGCCATTCACAAAGGAAATGTGCCTGTCATCAGGGGAATCATCCTCAGCAAAGAGATTCTTTGCCAAGACAGCACCCACCTCCCAACGCTCACCACATCTCTCGTAGGCGTGTGATGTCCCGTCCTTGATGAAGAGATGAATAAACTTCTCAAAGGTGTTTGTGGGAACAAGTGCGCCATTCCATGTCACCTTGACCTCCTTACCCGCCATGGCGGCTAACTCGATTGCCCTGGTATGTAGAACTTGACACATGGCTTCCAGGTCCAAGCCAGGAAAGCGACTCAGGTCAGGTTCATAAGTA
>Ga0209770_10000672_pt1 | contig 18317 bp, 23 predicted proteins | sample LauGreSu1BDMLBDD_2_FD_187572 | JGI IMG/M metagenome (GOLD analysis project Ga0209770, IMG submission 187572) | Freshwater lake microbial communities from Lake Michigan, USA - Su13.BD.MLB.DD (SPAdes) (version 2) | ecosystem: Environmental > Aquatic > Freshwater > Lake | place: Lake Michigan, USA...
GCCATCGGCGTATCTTTTTCGTCTTATTGAAATGGTCTCAATTCAATTTGTGATAAGATTTTTTAAAAAAATCTTTATTTTCCTTACGAGAATTTTTTTCATCTTTCGTAATTATAAAAAAAATACTGGTCTCATTTTTTTAAAAAAATCTTTATTTTCCTTACGAGAATTTTTTTCATCTTTCGTAATTATAAAAAAAATATTGGTCTCATTTTTTTAAAAAATCTTTATTTTTCCTTACGATAACAAAAAATTTTTTTTTTACTAATCAAAAATTCTGTGGTCTGTTTTTTTTGAATTTCTTAAAATTTTTACTACCAGAAAATTTTAAGATATATAAAAATAATTCATAACAAATTTTAAAATTATTATATCAAATCCTTACCAGAAATTTTAACTATAATAAAAACCTTTTTTTTATATCTCTATAACTTGCCTCAATAGTTGATAAATTCCATAACAACCAACGAGACCAAAATCCAGCGGTATTTATTCCAGATTTACCCCAATTTTCACGCTCTTGATGTCTCTTAATATATCTTAATTTATGTTCATTTGCTATTTTTTCGCTATTATTTTTATAATAAATAGTATAATCATTATAACCATAAGCTCCAAAATATATTTTTTTATTAGTTGGAGTAATTATATAATATTTATGTTTGCCATTATTTGCCAGATATGGAAAATAAAACATCTTCTATTAATATAATGGATAATATAGTTATTAAAGAAAGTGAATGTAGCCAAATTCATTTTACTGATATCGGTATATGTTACCATTTAAGAAGTAAAATTTATTGTCAAAAAACTGATGGAAATTTTTATCCTGCTCGTATATGTAAAAATTGTGATAATTATTTATATTTAAAAAAAGGTGAAAAATTATGTAATAATTGTAAAGAAAAATAATTTCTTTTCTATATATAAAGATGAATAAATTAACAGAAGTTGAAAAAGAATATTCATTAAAATTATTCCAAGCAAAAAAAGAAGAAAATTATGATAAAATACAAAATTTATTTTGGGAATTAAATGTATTAAGAAAATTTTATAAAAAAAGAAAATCTAAATATTAGCCTTTGGCTAGCGCAAATTTTTTTACTCTTCCAGTTTTTATTTTTTCTTTTTTTGCTTTAATGATTTGTTGTTTAGTTAATTCATTAAAAGTTGTTGGTGTTTTTTCATTAATTCTTATTGTAGGTCTATAAATATCTCCTTTCTTTTTATATCCAACTTCACCCCGTTGATTCATCCATTTTTCATCAAACCACCTTTTAAGATTTGAATTCTCCTTATTACCTTTATAATAATTATTATTTCCATATTTTTTTATATATTCTTCTTTATATTTTTTAACTAATAAACCACTTCTATACGCTGAAGGTTTTATATATTTTTCAAATAATTCATTTTTAATCTTTTCATATAATTTCTTATCAGTTGGTTCATTCATTTTATTTCTATTAAATAAAATATATAAAAATAATATTAAAACTTTTATAATTTTTTATAAAATTTATAAAAATTCTTATCATTATGGTAAGGTTTATTCAGCTATATCTAAATTTCGGCCTATTTTTATGTTCATTTGTTTAGAAACACGAGCAATTAATATAGGGAAAACTTTTTCAGTGCCTACTGCTGATAAGAATTTAGGATTATATTGAACTTGTATAACACCACCATTTCCACCTAAACCAGATATCCAGTGATTCCCATCTCCTGATACATTTTCTAATGAAAGAGCATCTACGAAATAATATCTATTATATATTCCAGATGTCATTGCTCCTAAATGAAATCCTCCACTACCAATATCACAATTTGCATAATCCATGGATTGGAGGAAATTATTGAAAATTTGTATAGGAGAAGAATTTACAGTAAATGGTTGAGAATTTATATACCAAGATGATGAAGAAATTCCACCACCTGCTCTCTGGAAATATCGGCATTGGTTGAACCCGCCATGATTACCTTCATTAGAAAGTGTATTTCCAATTACTTCTGTATAAGTTAGAGATGAACCACCCATAGTAGCAGCTGTAGTAGCAACAGTAGCATTACCAAGAAGAAGAACATTAGCAGTATTATATAATTCAGTTCTAAAAGTAGCATAAAGCACATCTAATGAATTAGTTGAAAATTGAGCTGATATAGATGTTATAGCGCTTTTTTCAGTAAGATTACCAGTAGAAATTAAATAATCATTATATGCTACATTTAAACCATCGCTTTCAAGTTTTTCTTTAATTAGATCATAATATAATGAATTAGTAAATGTAATAGTATCCATACTTAAATTTAAATCGCTGATTTTATAATTTCCAACTGTAGCACCAGTTCCTGGTGTATTTGTAGCTGCTAACCAAAGAGCAGAATTTGGAGCCCAGGTAATAACTAATTGAATTTGTCCTAGATTATTGGTATCTAAAACACTCGCAGAAGATGAGAGAAAACCTAACCATTGATTAACACAGAAATAGTTATCAGTAGAAGTAGAACCAGTAGTAATACAGGCATTAGTAGTAGCAATTACTCCTTCACCTGATTTATTTGTATGAATTATAGATGGGTCAAAATGTTCATAAATTCTTTTTGATGCTTGTTCGGGTGAAAAATATCCAGATGAGTCTGCTAACATATTCCATATGTAATTATAAGAAAAAGTGCTTTGGACTATTTTACTATTAATTGAAATTTGTAAATTTTCTATAAGACTGTTTAAGCCCCCCCTAGCAAAAAAATTTCCATTTGTTAAAGTATCACATTTAGCAGTTAAAACTACTGAACGACAATCATACATACGACCTAATGGAAAATTGATTTGACAACGTTCGTTGGGACCATATTCGCTCTTGTCCCCAGAAACTGATATTTTAGATTTGATGATAGAGCCGCTCAAACGCTTTAAATTATATGCTAAATTTTTCGGAAATCCACTAATTTGCTCCATTAAATTTATTTCTAATTTATGATAAGAAAATAATTTTATATAATAAGTTCTTTTTCAAGATTATTATAAAATCTTTTTTTAGAACCTGTTAAATCTATAATTAAAGCTCCATGTTGATTATCATTAATTGCTTTATCATAGAGATTTGAAAATTGATTTTCTGTTAAAACTGATGAAACTTCTTCATATAAATCTTCTAAAATTGCTTTTTTATTACTGAACTTTCCTAAAAAGAAAAGATTACAATTAAGACGCATATCTTTGGGGACTGATTTCATAGATTGGACTAATATAAAAAATGATGTGAATATATGACGATTTTTAATTAACCAATATTTTAAAAGATTTTCAGATTTACGATTAAGAGCAGAAGAACCCATAATATCATCTAAAATTAAGAAGGTTATAGGTTTAGTTGTATATCTAAAATATTTTTTAACTTTTACTGGTGTTTCATAATTATATTTCTTTAAGATAAATGATATTTCAGGATTAGATTTTAATAATGCTTGAATTTCATTTTTAGGTGTTTTATCTACTAAATCATAATAATAAACATACTTATTATAAATATCAATTTCATCTATAATAGCTTTAATATCATCTATAATATTCTTTAAAATTTCTTCACTATAACTTTCATAAATATCATTTTCATTAAGACTTTTTAAATTTCCCCAAAGATTTTTATTAGCATCATAAGTAGGAGAAATTAAGATAGTTCTTATTTTATGTTCTCCTTCTCCTGAAATCATTTTAGATTTTTCATATTCTTTAATAATTTTAACTGTTGAAAATGTTTTACCACCTCCACGAGAAGCTACACCCATAAAATTAAAAAAGAGATTAAATAGATTAGGATTATCACTTCTAGGATAATCTAATTTAGAATTACTTATTTTATCTTTAAAACCATTTATTTCTATTTCTTGAATATTCATATTATTTCTAATAATAATTATGAAAATAAATCCATCATTACTCGTCTTTTTGCTTCTTCTAAATATTTCTCTTTAAGAATATCACGTGAAGCCGTTTTATATAATTGTTTAACTTCTTTTTCTTTTTCATATTTAACGACTTCTTCTGGTTTCTTTTGTTTTTTTTTTGCTTCCAGTGCTTCTTTTAATTTCTGGGCTTCTTGATATTCTAATTCTAAATTTTCTTTTTTAATTTTATTTATTTCTTCTTCTTTTGCCTTTAATTCTTCTTTTTCTTTTTTTCTTTGTTGTGCTTTTTCACTTCTTATCTTATGAAGCTCCATCATACGTTCTCGTGTTTGTCCTCGTTTATCTTTCTTTTTTGGTTCTTGCTCCACGGTGCTTGAACTCGCCAAAGGCAGAACTTCATTCGCTTCTTCTTCTTTTTCTATTTTCTCTAATTCTAGTTCAGTATTCTCCATTTTCTCTAATAATCTATTTAGAAATAAGAAAAAAAATTACGCTTGCGTTAGCCAAAGGTAAATTAAAAAGGTTTTTCAGGGAGATTTGGAAATTCAAAATTATTAATCTCAGGTTTTTGAAAGTAATCCCTCAATTCTTGCCGATATATTTTCATTTTTTCTAAGTCTTCGGCACTAATAGGATAATCTACAATCATATATTTATCACTTTCAATTAATTTTAAATTTCGTTCGTGTCTTAAATGATTTAAATAATTATTATACATTTCTATAAGATAGTAATAAATTAATTTGTTCCTGTTGTTTATTAATAATTTTATATAATTCTTGAATAGCTGATGTATTTAAAGCGTGAAAAGACTGATAATCAAGATGTTTAAAATCTTCAACTTCTTTACCATAAATAAAAATTTCTTCATTTTTTTCAAATTCTTTATCAACAATAAATGAATAATCATCAATAATTTCAATTACTTTAAGATAACGACGTTTATATCTATTTTTATATGGTGTTCCATCTAATTCAAATTCTTGATTATTAGGATTATTATTATTAAGAACAATTTTAATATTATCATCAACATTAACAAGACCAGAAATATTATTATTTGCTTTTATGATATTTTTATTATAATTACCATAAGAATTAATATTACATATAAAATCAGTAGTTTTAAAAATTAATTTTTCTAATTCTGGTATTTTTTCTACTTCTTGTGATATAAAACCATACTTAAAATTATCATCTTTATCATCCATTAAATTAAATGATTTTGGCTGTAATTTATTAATAATTGTTAAGGCATTAGAACTATTTATTGGTTTAATATTTTTCTTAATTCTTTCATCACTAATTTCGCTCTGTGTTGCTGTTTGTGTTCCATTAAGCCACCAATAAGAATTTATACCAATTGCTCCATGATAAAATATAAGACTATTTATAACACCAGTTGGAGTACTTCCAGTTTGTATATTCCAATAATTACCAGTAGTAATTGGAAGATAAAATCCATCAGAACCATTGGCATAAATTCCTTTTACTGATCTAATTGAACCACTAGTATCAATTTTAACTAAATCAATATTATCAGCAGGATTTCTAAATACATATGCTAATAATGCCCCACCAGTTCCAAAATAAGTAGTGCTATTATTTTCACAATAAATTCTTTTTTGATTATCGCTTGAATAATTCCAGACATTAGTTTTAAAATATAAAGAATTATCAATAGAAACATTACCATAAAAATTAGTTTGTGCTATTGCTCCAAATCCCATATCACGACCGATATAAAATTGATTTGTACTACCACCTACATATCTCATAAAAGAAGCAATACGAATACCATTATCATGTATTGCTATTTCAGTATTATCTAAACATTCCATAAGTAATCCAGCCGTATTTGTATTCCAACCAGTTCCACCTCCAAAATTTTGACTTGTATCTCCTATTACTAAACTACCATTAATCATACTTGTAGATATATTAGTATATGTGGTTGCTCCTCGTATTTGACCTTTTCCATTGTATACTCTAAAATCACCAGTCATCGTATTCGTCCCATCTAATTTTAAATATTTTCCATCATTTACTGTTGTCGTAGAATAAGCACTTAAAGGCAAATTAGTAAGACCAGAACCATCACCTGTAAATTTAGCACTTCCTGTTAATGTTATTCCTCCAGTTGTTGATAAAACACCAGCATTATTAAGGGTCATTGTATTCGTAGTTCCTGTATAAAATTTATAAGAAGCATCAGCAGGAGCATTTAATCTAAATGTTGAAGCATTGACACCAAGACCATAAAGAGTTCCCCAAAGATATATTAAAAAATCCTCAATTCTTGAACCAAAACTTAATTTTTTTAAAGTTCCGTTAATGATTACATCACCAGCAAAAGTATTATTATTAGCAAGAATGGCAAATCTTCCATCACTTGTTGTTTTATTATAATAATTAGTTAATCCATTAGTAGCATTAGTAATATAGTTACAACTATTTAAAACTGTAAAGGATGGATAATTAGTTAATCCATTAGTAGCATTAGTAATATAATTACAGGAATTTAAAGTAGTAAAATTTGGATATGAATTTAAAGTAGTATTTCTTAATGCTATTGTATCGTAATTACAACTATTTAATACTGTAAAGGATGGATAATTAATTAATCCATTAGTAGCATTAGTAATATAATTACAACTATTTAAAGTAGTAAAATTTGGATATGAATTTAAAGTAGTATTTCTTAATGCTATTGTATCATAATTACAACTATTTAAAACTGTATAGGATGGATAATTAGTTAATCCACTTGTTGAATTAGTAATAAAATTACAACTATTTAAAGCAGTAAAATTTGGATATGAATTTAAATTAATACTAATTGTATTATTAGTATTTAATAAAGGAGTTGAAAAGCTTAAATTTGGTTGTTTAGTATTTAAAAATGTATCTATTTCACTTTTGTTATAAATAGTTGTCATATCCGCAGGAAATGTAGCTGGTTTACTTGCGACATTTGCCCAACTCGTAGGGAAATAAGTCGGCAGGTTTAAAGTAATTTTGCTATAATCAAGAGCAGAAATAGAACTTCCAACACCTAAAAGGGTCGTTCCAGCTGTTAAAGTATCTTGTTTAGTGGCTAATCCAATAAATAATTCATTACTTGTAATAAAAGGATTATATAAATTGCTTACATTAGCCAAACTTGTAATTACTTGACTAGAATTATCATTTATAATATTCATTTATTTAATCTAATTATTAATAATATTAAATATGCTTAGAATAAGCAGTCCTCTATTATTCCATTAACTAAAGCCGTATTAAAAACTGACAAACAACTTAGATAATTAAAATTAGCTGAACGTACTAATATTATTTGTGTTTGAGTAATTGTATTTAATTCAGTGCTCTCAGGGAAACCAAAAGCCCTAACATTAATACCAGCATTACCCATACCACCTCCACCATTTTGTGATTGATTACTCATATAAACTTCATAACTTAAAACATTATATTTATTATTTTGATATAAATATTCAAAGTAACCATTAGCCAACCATAATTTAATTTTAAATATACGATATGGAGTATTTGGATTTGGAATATATTTTAATTGAGTATAGTTTCTTAAATCAATATCATATTTATAATAAGTAACATTATTAGGCATTAAAATAGGAGTAGCACAAGTGAATTGAAACATATATTTTTTTTGTACATTAGGAGTACTACCTAGAATAGTATTTTTAGATAAATTTGATGTATTTGTATTTAATTCAACACCTTTATAAATAAAATTACTTGTAAGTAAAGTTGTAATAACATTAACATTATTTGTAGTTTTATTAATAATTAAAGCGGCATCAAGACCAGATTGTAAAATTAAATTATTAACACTTCTTAAAATAACATCACCAGCAAGAGCATTAGTTGAAAAATAACCATTACCAGTAGCATAACCTAGATTATTACCATTAGTTGTTGTAAGTTGTAAATTAGGGATTTGACCTGATAAAATAAAATCATTATTATTTAAAGTCATTGTTTTTACTCCATTTACATACCAATCATGAGTACTATTAATAGGAACTGAATTCCATAATGAACCAGAATTAATACCAGTAGAATATGGATGAGTTGTAGGAGTTCCTAAATAATGAATTATTCTATCTCCAATTCCACCAAAATAACCAACTGAAGGTATACCTATTGTTGAACGGTCAATAGCAATAGAACCATATAAAGAACCACCAGTTCGTGGTAGAAATATATTACTAATATTATAACCATTAAAAGTAATAGCATTTGTATTTAAAGATGGTATAAATTGTGAAGTAGTAATATTAGAATTAATAAAACCACTAAGAATATTTAAATTACTTAAACTAATATTTGTTTCTATTGTATTTGAATTAGCATCATTTATTAAATTTGATAATGCTGTATTTTTTTCTGTTGGTGTTATATTACTATAAATATTTAAATCTAAATTAGATAAATCATATAATATATTTCTAACACTTGTATCATATGCGACACCATTAAATACACTAGCAGCAATACCTGCTATTCCTAATCCAGTAATTCCTAATATTGCTTGTGTTTGACTAAATCTATTATATTTAACAGCTTTTGATGCTGCTATTGTTATTTCAGCAAATTTTTCTTTTGTTAATTGTTGTCCTGTTATTTGTCCAAAACTTGCTCCTGTAGCAGCTACTAATCCATAATATTTTTGATATATATCATTAATTGCTAATAATGATCCACCAATTAATTCTGTCGCTATATTTTGATAATTATACGCATCTCTTATAGAATTCATAACATTATACCAACCAGTAAACATAGTAGGATATACTGGATTATAATCAGGATAATATACTTCTATATCTCCATTTTCTTTTATTCTTGTTTTATATCTATAATCATTTGTATCAAATCTTGTTATAAATCTTATTTGTCCTTGTATATTAGAATTAGTAATATAAGTATATTTTAGAATTCCTTCTGTTTCTTCTTTAATTAATTTATTATATTTATTATCTAAAATTGTAATACTATTATCTGTATAGGTATGTAAAATATTAGAAGTTATATTTATTTTATTATCTAAAATATTAGATGAATTTGAAGTATATAAATAATTAATATTAGATGTATAATCAATATATTCATTTATTGAATGTATTCCAGTTGCTCCAATATAATCTCCATAAAGATTATTATAATTTTGGTTCATTTTTAATTTTCTAATTATTTAATAGATTATAAATGTATAAAAACCCTTTGAATAACGGAGATATTAGTGATTATAATTCATTAAAGAAGCAACGAGATTACGGCAATATAATAAAAAAATATAAAAAGAAATTACCAACAGAACCGACAGAATTACAAAAATATTATCAATATCTAACTTATCAACAACCAATTTTAGATGAAGCTAATTATGTCGCTGAAAGAATGCGAACAGAAGATATTAATAAACAAAAAGAAAATTTTAATTTCATTGAAGATTTAAAAATAAAACGAGAAGAAGAAATGAAGAAAAAATCGCAATTAGAAAAAGATATGAATAATTATATTAGAAGTGAATTATTTGATAATGCCTCAACAATTAAAAATGATGACCCAACGCCAACTATTACTACTGATATAGAGATGACAATAGAAAATATACCAACCTCTACTAAAATGGAAATACAAAATGATTTATTTGATAATCCTTTTGATAATTCTATTCCAATTAAAGAAGAAATATTTGAATTATCAAGAACAGAAGAAAAGGTATCAAAAGCAAAAAAGAAAAGACAAGGAAGAAAGAAAGCAAAAGAAGTTCTCGTGGAACAAAAACAAAAAGCGAATGAAGTTCTCGTGAAGCAAGAACAAAGCCTATTAAAAATTGAAAATGCTATATTATCAAAAGTTAAAAGAGAACGAGCAAAAAAAGAATTAGAACAATTAAAAAATAATAAAGAAGAATTAATATCGGCTGCTGATACTATCCCAATTGTAAAAAAGAAACCAGGAAGACCAAAAGGTTCAACAAAAAAAAAAATCAAAATTTAGACAATTTAGCATTATTTGAGAAATATTCAAATATGTATAAATCTTTTGGTGATTTACAACTAAAAACACAACCAGAAGGAAAAACAATTTTTTTAAATCCTGATGAAAAAAGGAGACAAAAAAATGAAGAAATAAAAAATAAATATTATCAATTATACCAACCTTTAACAAATTTACAAAAATAATTTTCTTATAAATAAATAAAGATGTTTAATACTTGTAATAAAGAATATATTTACCCTAAATATTGGAATGAACAAGATATAATTAAATTTAAGTATTATTTAAAAGAAGCGAAAGAAATGTATGATATGCCTGATAATTTAATTGAATTATGTATTGAACATCAGATTAATGAAGAAAAAGGATTAGTTAAACCAATTGATTATTCACAGGTAAAAGATTTAGAAATAACAACACCTCCTTATGAAGAATTTAAAACAGAAATTGAAATACAATCATAAATTATTTTTTTTATAATCATTAAATAGAAATGGTTAAAGATATAACAAATATATTTATAAATAGTAGAATTGCCTTATATAATAAAAGCGGTAATTTTTCAGGTGTAGATTGGGGAACATCACCACCAACAATAACAACAGGACGTATATATTCAATTTATATTGATGTTCCACCAATTATAATTAAAAATAGAGCAAATTTAAAAATTGCAAATATATGTCATTCAGGGTCAGGACATGGAGATAATATAATTACTTTTAAATTAGATGGTATTATGACTGATAATAATAAATATATTTCTAATGATGGAGGAATACCAACAATTATTGCTACAACTTTTAATAATACTCGTAATTTATATGAAGAAAATGATATACCATTATTAAGACAAACTATTAATACAATTAGATTAATTGTGAGCGATGATTTAAATAACCCTAATGCTGGTATTGATAATAATATGAATTTTTGTATCTCTTTAAAAATAGAACAAGATGAATTCTAAAAGTCATTATTTATATATTAGTAGTAAAAATAGAAGCGAAAGCGAAGAGATATATGATTTTAATGTAATTTTAAATAATCCTATTATTATGAATAGAAATCAAGGAGTAAATATAAGTGTTGTTAGTTTTAGTATGATGAATACTGATTATAATTTAAGAAATTGTATTTTATATATACAAGAATTACATTATACACCTATTATTTATTCACTATTACATATTATTACAATTCCTGATGGTAATTATAGTTATATTACATTAATGGAGTTTTTAAAAAATAATACTGAATTTAATACATATCTTGATATAGAATATATAAGAGAACGAAATTCATATAAATTTACTAATAAAATGGCAGAAGGAAAAATAAAAATTCTTCCATTTAAATTTATTGGAATTAATAGTGAATCAATAGTAGAAACATCTATAGAAGGTTCATATATAAATCTTACTAATTATAGTCATATAATAATTAAAAGTAATAATATATTATTTGAAGATAGTCAAGAAGATAATATTAATAATAAAGAAATGTCTAATTCTTCAATTTTATTTATGATAGATAAACAAGATATATCACCCTTTCAGTTAATTTCATATCGTAATTATGATAAAAGTGATAATTATTCTTATAATATTAGTAATCGTCATATTAATTCAATTGATTTACATTTATATAATGAAAAAGGAGAATTATTAACAACAACTGATGATTATTATTTAACTTTAAAATTTGTAATATTTAATAAAGAAGAAATTAAATCAGATACATCATTTTTAGAAGATATAAGATTTATATTAATGAACTTGATGTTTGATAAAAAAAATATTATGTTAAAATAGAATAGAAATGAATAGTGTTCAAGAAAAAATGGCTATGATGACAGTTAATCCAAATCCAATAAAAAAAAATGATAATTGTGTTAAAAAACAATTAGGAAAAACTAATAGTGAAATTCGTTATTTAGGTAAAAGCAATCAAAAAATACGACACAAAATGCGTTAAATAATAAATGGTAATTTTAGATTAGTTGCGTCTCTTTGAAGAATTATTTTTTTTATTGTTTTAGGATTAAAATAATTATTAAATAAAACGCTTATTAAATCGGTCTTTAATGCTCCACAAGTAAAAAAATCCATATAAATAGTTCTACTTATAAAATTAATATGAAGTGTTATATTTGACAGTGAAATAATCTGGCAAATTGAATAACCGACTAAATCATTTTCAATATTAAATTTATTTTCTGGGAATACTTCTACAACTAAATCCCCTTTCTTTTCCATTTTTCCAAGTTCGCATAAATCATCTATAAATGCTTTAATTTTTTCAAGATTTTTAATATTTTCTTCGCAACAAAGATTAGCGTCTATAATTAAATGTTTTCCAAAGACCATATCTTATATTATAATATAAAATATTTTTTTCTGATATAGATAATAGATAATAAATAATATAAATATGGAGAGATACGAAATAGTTAAAAATATAATGAATGAAAAAAATTTAAAAATGATTCCAGCGTCAATATATGTTAAATTAAATAATCTTTATACACCTAAAACTCCTAAAGCACCTAAAACTCCTAAAGCACCTAAAACTCCTAAAGCACCTAAAACTCCTAAAGCACCTAAAACTCCTAAAGCACCTAAAACTCCTAAAGCACCTAAAACTCCTAAAGCACCTAAAACTCCTAAAATGAATTAGATTTATTTTTCTTATCATTTATTAGAAATGAACTCTAAACATTTACATACTCCTTTAGATTTAAGTAAGAGTTTTTTAGATAATATTAATAATAAAAAATTCCAAAATGATATGGAAGAAAAAGTACATATTTATGAAAATAGTCATATAAATCCTCCTTTCCGTTATTATAAAGATGATACTAATTTAAATTTAACTCCTAAATTTGCTCCTCCTTATATGTATAAAACTAAATCATTATTTCCTGCTGAAAAACCAATACAAACAGAACACGACGAAATAGGTATAAATGAAGCATATTTAAATAAACATTTTGGATATACTAATTATGGTAATTATAGAGTTGCTAATCAATCTTTACCAGAAGCAAATAAACATAAAACAACTCCTAAAAATAATTTATTTGAATTATTATAGAAATGATAGATAGATTTCTTAGATATTTAGGAGATATGATAATAGAATATTTTAAAAATATGTATAATAAAAGTAGAATTATAAGAGATGCCAATACGATTGAAACCTCTGAAGGAAGACGAGGGAAAGAAGAGTATATTACACGCTATTTTATTTCCTAAATCTAAATTTAGTTTAAGTGATGCTAAAAAATGGTTAGATACACATAAATATAAATATATTCATAATAGAGATACTACTAATATTCATAGATTTAGAATTAAGGAACAAATAAAGGATTATAAATTCTTTACTAAAAATCTTAATAATGGCATAGAATTAGTTTTTATGTATAAATAATATTTTCCTTTGGCGAGCGCAATTTTTTTTCTTTATATTTATAAAGATGGAAAAACCACTAAAAACTTCTACTACTCATCCTTGTATGTTAAAATATTTAAAAAATCGTTATGAAACCGATGAAGAATATAAAAAAGCACAAATAGAAAAAAGTAAATTAAGATACCAAAAAAATAAAGAACTTATAGTCGCTGAACCCCAAAAAAAAAGAGGAAGACCAAGAAAAATAAAGGAAACAGACGAAGTCAATATTATCGCTAATTCTTAAAGTCCATATAATTGTTTTTATAGAAAAATATATATAAGAAATTAATAATATTTATATTCATAAAAATATTTTCTTTGAATAATATAGAATGCCATCTATTGCTACTATCTATCGTCAAAATCACCCAGAAAATTATCAGAAGGAAAAGGAACATAATAAGATAAGAAATAGCGAAAGATATAAGAATGACCCAGAATATAAAGAAAAAAAACGTCAATATGCCCTAGACAGATATTATAGATTAAAGTCAAATATCGCTGAAATTAAAAATACCGCTTAATTTATTTTTATTCAATTCATAAAAAAATGATTTAAAGAAATGTCAATATAAATATTCATAGAAAAATATTTTCTTATCTTATTTATAGAAAGATGAATAAGACAGGAAGTAAAAAGACCCCTAAAAGAACCCTTAATTTAATTTTACCGGAGATTAAAGATAATACAGCTGATAAAATTATTGGTATAATAAAGGCAGAAGAAGCCTTATATAACTTTAGAAAAACAGGAAAAGGAACCGTTAAATTACCAGATATAGAATTAAAATTAAATAAAAAGAAAGAAAAACAACCTAAACAACCGAAGAAAGAAAAACAACCTAAATTTAAAATTACATCATCACAAAGAAAATTATTAAAAGAATATAATCCGGAAGGATTGCCAGATTTTAGAACTAAAGAATTTAAAAACCTTTCATTTGATGAGAAAGAAGATTATATTTTAGAACAATTAGCAATTGCCATTGAAAATAGAAAAAATAATAAACAAAAATTAAAATTAAAATTAATAGGTGATGTTAATTTTAATTATATTGTTTATAATTTAGATGATAAACAATATCAATTAGAAAAAGAATTAAGAAAAAGAAAAGGATATAATAATGATGAAAAATTAACAGATGAAGAAGAAAATGAAATTTTAAAAAAATTAGATGAATGGAGCAAAAAAGTAATATTATATGAATTACAAAGAAATAATATATTAAAAGAAGATTTTAATAGTAATTTATTTAATGAAATTAATAATTTAGAAATATATATTAATGGTAAATATTTAGATTTAAAACAAATATTAGAATATAAATATAATACTACATATACTAATAAAATTATAAAAGAAACTTCTTTTAAAGATGGATATGAAGGTTATTATTATTTTAGTAATGACATAATAATAAATTATAATATGGAAGTAGATAAAAATAATATTAATAATTATATTAAATGTCTTATTTTATTATCTATTAATAAGGGTTCAGGAAATTTATTAGTATTTGTAAATAATAACTATAAAAATAATTATAATATTAATGATAAAAAAATTAAGAAATACCAAGAAATTAAAATGAGAGATGCTACAACATATAATTTAGAAGGTTATGAAAATCAAGATTGGGATACAAAAAAAGGACGTTGTGTTTTTGATTATATTATTAATAGATATGGAAATATTAAAGGTTTTAAATTAGCCTGTAATGATGACGAATTAATAAAAGTTTTTAATGATGATGATGCTTTAATTAATGGTGTTGATACTTACCAAATAAATAATTTTTGCGAAAGATTTAAAATACCATTATATGCTTATGACGAAAATGATAATTTATTTCATCATTATTATCCAAATAAAAAAAGTAATGTTCCATCTATGATGTTTAAAATTGTTAATAATCATTTTTATCCAATCCCAGAAAAAAAAAGAAAAGCATTTATAAATAATAAAAATAATTTAAATATTCATTCTAATTTATATAATGAAAGTAAAGAAGAAAAAAAAATAGATAATGATGACGTAATAATTAATTTAAGTAAAAAAGAAAATTCATTATCTGTAATGGGTGAGATGATGAAAGAAAGTAAAAGAATTCCAAAGGTTAGTATGTATAATGGTAAAATTACATCTATAAAATTAAATAAAATGAAATATTTATTTAATGATAATGATGAAAATATTAAAAAAATTGTTTTAAATATGGGTTTAGATTATACAGGTCAATCAATAGGTGAATTAATATCAATTATAATTAAAGATAAAATTAAATATTCTAATCCTAATATAAATGTTTATAATCAATTATTACAAGCAAAAAAAAATAGAATATTTAATGGATTAATAAAACAATTTAATGAAAAAGATAATTTAATCGCTTATGATATTAATAAATGTTATTCATCTATCTTATATAATCCTATAGAAGAATGGATATTATTAGATATTAATAATGAATGGGAAGATTTTAATGGAGATTATGATAATATTAAATTAGGACTTTATTATATTAAAACAGAAGATAATAAATTATTTAAAGGTAATAATATTTATTCATCAGCAATAATAAAAAAAGCAATTTATGAAGGTATTGATTTTAATATTATAAGTGTATTATATCCAGATAAAAAAGAAAATAAAAATTTATTTGTTAATATTATTGATGAAATTTTAAAAATTACTAATAATGAAAAAGAATTATATAAATTAATGATTAATTTTATTTCTGGTATGTTAGGACGGAGCAAATTAACAAATACAAAAGGATTAATAAATAAAAGTATAGAACAAATTTTTTTAACATTAGATAATTATAAAAATGTAGATAATGAATTAAAACCATTTATTACAAAAATAGATAATACTGATTATTATTTATATGGTTATAATAAAGATGTTAAATTATATGAAAATAATATTCCTATGTATATACAAATTTTAGACCAATCTAATATTAAATTATATGATATGATTAAAAAAACAGGTGGAGAATTAATAGGACGTAAAACTGATTGTGCTATTATAAGAAATCCTATTAATAAATTAATTACTGGTGATAAATGGGGAGATTATAGATTATCACCAATTCCTAAATTAGATAATAATGAAATTATTAATAATTTTAATTTTATATATGAAAAAGACTTTAAAGAATATACAACAATAAAAGATAGTGATGAATATGAAAGAATTTTAAATATTTGTTTAACTTTTGGAGGATGTCTTATGACTGGTGATGCTGGAACTGGTAAAAGTTATGTAATTCATAAAATAACCGAAATTTTAGGTAAAGAAAAAGTAGTGAAAATAACACCAACTAATAAAAGCGCTTTAAATATAAGAGGACAAACCATTCATAAATTTTTAAATTTAGATAAAGATGGAAAGATACCAATAAAAACAATTCAAAAAATTAAAAATATGAATTTAGATTTAATTATTATTGATGAAATAAGTATGATTAATAAAGAATTATGGAAAATACTTTTATTATTAAAAGAAGAAACTAAAATAAAATTTTTATTAGTAGGAGATGATAAACAATTACCACCAATTGAAGATGATGGAATAGAAAGAGAATATTTTAATTCTTCTATTGTTAAATTTTTATCTAATTATAATAAAATTAATTTAACAGTTAAAAAAAGATATGACGAAAAATTAAGTAAAATTTTAGAAGATGTTGAAAATATTAATATTAAAGATTTTAAAAATAAAAATGAAACAAAAATAAATATTTGTTATTTTAACAAAACCAGAAAAATAATAAATGCTTACTGGAATAATAAAGAGAAAAATACAAATTCTATTTTAATAAAAGCAAATGAAAATGATGATAAAACACAAGATATTTATTTATATTCTGGATTACCATTAATAGCAAGACAAAATACAAAAGGAGGTGATGAAATGATTAATAATGAAAAATTTATATTAGAAAATTATGACGACCAATTTTTATATTTATTAAGTGAAAGACCAGATGAAAATGGAGATATATTTAAACATAAAATAGATATAGAAATTAAAGATTTACAAAAATTATTTTGTTTAAATTATTGTTCTACAACTCATAAAAGTCAAGGCGAAACAATAAGCGAAAATTTTACAATTTATGATTTTAATTTTATGAGTAAAAAATGTAAATATACAGCATTAAGCAGAGCAAAAAGAGCAGAACAAATAACAATAGATGGTAAAATTATAAATAAAATTAAAGAAGTAAAACAAGAAATTATTAAAGAAGAAATAAAACAAGAAATTATTAAAGAAGAAATAAAACAAGAAATTATTAAAAAAGAAAATGATAATGATATATTAAAAAAAATAGATAATCCAGAAAATAAAAAAATATATATAGATAGATATGAGTATAATATATATGTAAAAAAATTTTATGATACTAAAAATTGCATATGGATATAAAAAATAAATAAAAAAAATATGATAAGAAATTTAAAAGAAATGATAAAAAATCTTACGAGAATTTAAAAATATGCCATAGCGCAATTACGAAAGATGAAAAAATTTCTGGTAAGGAAAAATAAAGATTTTTAAAAAAAATGAGACCAATATTTTTTTTATAATTACGAAAGATGAAAAAAATTCTCGTAAGGAAAATAAAGATTTTTTAAAAAAATCTTATCACAAATTGAAATGAGAGCATTTCAATCACACAAAAAAATGGCGCCGACGGCGCTGTGGTGCGGTAGTGGTGGTATATATATAGCATTTTTAAAAAAATTCTTGTAAAAAAATAAAGATTTTTTAAAAAAATTCTCGTAAGGAAAATAAAGATTTTTTTAAAAAATCTTATCACAAATTGAATTGAGACCATTTCAATAAGACGAAAAAGATACGCCGATGGCGTTCCGGTGCGGTAGTGGTGGTATTCATCATCATC
>Ga0209770_10000673_pt1 | contig 18314 bp, 15 predicted proteins | sample LauGreSu1BDMLBDD_2_FD_187572 | JGI IMG/M metagenome (GOLD analysis project Ga0209770, IMG submission 187572) | Freshwater lake microbial communities from Lake Michigan, USA - Su13.BD.MLB.DD (SPAdes) (version 2) | ecosystem: Environmental > Aquatic > Freshwater > Lake | place: Lake Michigan, USA...
ATCAGGCTTCGTCGTCGGCGCGGTGGGCTGCGAGGCCCGGGAGTTCGAGTCGGACTTCGAGTCGGCTTTCGAGTCGGACTTCGATGCTGGCGTGGGATCGGGCTTGCCTTCGGGCTTGGCCTCGGACGCCGTCTTCTCCGCGTCCGCGCCCGATCGGTAGCTCTCGCTCCGGTAGTCGGTCTCGTAGAAGCCGCCGCCCTTGAAGATCACGGCGCCACCGGTTCCGATCATGCGCTCGACCTTCTTCTTGCGGCACTTCGGGCACACCGAGATCGGATCGGCCTTGATGGAGTGGAAGGCCTCGAAACCGTGTCCGCAGCCGCGGCAGATGTATTCGTAGGTCGGCATGGTCACGATTCGGATGCGGCGCCGGGCGCGACGGCGACCTTGGCCGGCCGCAGGACGCTCTCGCCGAGCCGCCAGCCCGTCTGGAAGCGCATGCTCACGCAGCCGGGCGCAACGCCCTCCGCGGGCTGCCGCATGACGGCATCATGCTGCAGCGGGTCGAACGGCGTTCCGGGCGCGGGCTCGATGCGCGCGATCCCGTTCTGCTCGAGCGCCTTCTGCAGCTCGGCCCTGGTCATCTCGATTGACTTCGCGAGCTGGTCCACCGTGAGCTTCGCGGGGTCCTGCGCCAGCGCGAGGTCGAAGTGGTCGAGCACCGGCATGAGCGCGCGCGTGAGCTGCACGAGCCCGCCGGTGCGCGCGCGCGCCTCGTTCTCGACCGAACGGCGCTGGAAGTTGGCGAAGTCGGCGAGCGCTCGCATCTTCGCCGCGACCGCCTCGTCGCGCTCGGCCGCGAGGCGCTCGATCATCTGCGCGAGCTCGATGGAGTCGGTCTCGCCGTCGGCGGGGATGTCGTGGTCGGTGGTGGTGTCGTCAGCCATGGCGCATTCCCGCGGCGTCAGCCGCCGAACGGATTGATCTTTCTCCAGAAGCTCGACTCGGCGCCGCGCACATCGACCTTCTCGGTCTGCGCGTACTCGGCGAGGAGCCGGCGCTGGTCGTCCGTGAGCTTCTTCGGCACGACGAGCTGCAGGACGACATGCAGGTCGCCGCGCTCGCGCGACTGGAGGGCGGTCATGCCCGCGCGCTCGATGATGACGACATCGCCGTGCTGGCTTCCTGCGGGGATCTCGAGGTCGTGCTCGCAGTCGATGCCCCGCGCCTTGACCGTGGCACCCAGCGCGGCCTGCGCGAACGCCATCGGATGCACCGTGACGAGATCGGTTCCGCGCCGCTCGAAGTGCTCGTGCTCCTCGACCCGGACGACGACATGCAGGTCGCCGCGCGGCCCCTTGCCGTCGGGTGCGACCTCCGGCGGCGGCGGCTCGCCCTCGCCGGTCAGCCGAATCACCTGCCCGTCGTCGATGCCGGCCGGGATGCGCACCGAGAGCTTGCGCCTCGTGGCCACGCGGCCCTGCCCGCGGCACGACTCGCACTTGTCCGCGATCACGGTGCGCCTGCCCCGGCACTCGGGGCAGGTCGTGACCATGCGGAACATCCCGCCGAAGCCCGTCTGCGCCACCTGGCCCTGCCCGCCGCAGACCCCGCAGGTCTTCGGCTTCGAGCCGGGCTTCGCGCCCGATCCCGAGCAGGGCTCGCAGACATCGAGACGCTTGAACTCGACCGTCGACTCGCAGCCCTTGAAGGCGTCCTCGAGCGTGATCTCGACCTCGGTCTCGAGGTCGAAGCCGCGCGCCGGCCCGCGCTGGCCGCGCCCGCCCGCCTGTCCACCGAAGATGTCGTTGAACATCGAGAAGATGTCGGAGACATCCCGCGAGCGGAAGTCGTGCACCGGGTTCTGGCGCAGTCCCGCGTGGCCGTGGCGGTCGTAGAGCTGCCGGCGCTCCGGATCGGAGAGGACCTCGTACGCCTCGGCGCAGGCCTTGAACTCCGCCTCGGCCTCGGCGTTGCCGGGGTTCCGGTCAGGATGCCACTTCATCGCCTGGCGCCTGTACGCCCGCTTGATGTCGTCCTGCGACGAGGTCTTCTCGACCGACAGGATCTCGTAGTAGCACCTGGTCTGCGGCATGGATTCCCGTCCGTGAAGCGCCCGCGCGCGGTTTCCCGCGCGCGGGCGGCGTAGTCCTGTCGGCCGGGCTCAGACGACCGCGCCTTCGACGGCGGTGGCCTCCTCCTTGAGCTCGGTGATGATCACATCGGTGGTGAGCATCAGGCCGGCGACGCTGGCCGCGTTGAGGAGCGCGGTCTTCATCACGAGCGCCGGGTCGATGATGCCTGCCTTGACGAGATCCTCGTACTCGCCGGTCGCCGCGTTGAAGCCGGTGTTGGTCTTCGACTCGCGGACCTTCTCGACGACGAGGTCGCCGTCGTGGCCTGCGTTCTCGGCGATCTGCGAGCACGGCCGCGTCATCGCCTCGGCGACGATGTCGAATCCGAACTTCTCGTCGCCCTTCGCCTTCTTCTTGGCCTCGAGCACGGTCTCGACCGCGCGCACGAGCGCGACGCCGCCGCCCGGGACATAGCCCTCCTTGGCCGCCGCGCGGGTGGCGTGGAGCGCGTCGTCGACGCGGTCCTTCGCCTCCTTCATGGCGACCTCGGTGGCGCCGCCGACCGAGATCATCGCGACGCCCGAGGTCATCTTGGCGAGACGCTCCTGGAGTTTCTCGCGGTCGTAGTCGCTCGTGGTCCGGTCGATCTGCGCCTGGATCTGCGCGGCGCGCGCCTCGATGTCCTTCGACTTGCCGGCGCCCTGGATGATGGTCGTCTCCTCCTTCGAGATGACGACCTTCTTGGCGCTGCCGAGCTCCTTGAGCTCGATGTCCTCGAGGCTGCGCCCGAGGTCCTCGGCGAAGAAGGTCCCCGCGGTGAGCACGCCGATGTCGGCAAGCATCGCCTTGCGGCGGTCGCCGAAGCCCGGCGCCTTCACGGCGCAGACGTTGAGCACGCCGCGGAGGCGGTTCACGACGAGCGCGGCGAGCGCCTCGTTCTCGACATCCTCGGCGATGATCACGAGCGGCTTGCCGGCCTGCGCGACCTTGTTGAGGAGCGGCAGGAGGTCCTGCAGCATCGAGATCTTCTTCTCGCAGATGAGGATCAGCGGGTTCTCGATCACGCACTCGCCCCGCTTCGGATCCGTCATGAAGTAGGGGGAGAGGAAGCCCTTGTCGAACGCCATGCCCTCGACGTAGGTGAGCGTGGTCTCGGCGGTCTTGCCCTCCTCGATCTCGCACACGCCCTCGGCGCCGACCTTGTCGATCGCGTCGGCGATGAGCTTGCCGATCGCGGAGTCGTGGTTGGCGGACACGGTCGCGATCTTCTCGAGGTCGGCCTTGCCCTTGCACTTCTGGGCCATGCCGTTGAGCGCGTCGCACGCGGCCAGCGCCGCGGCGTTGATGCCGCGCTGCACGGCGACGGCGTTCGCGCCCGAGGCGATGTACTTGAGGCCGCCGTTGTAGATCGCGCCCGCGAGCACCGCGGCGCAGGTCGTGCCGTCGCCGGCGACGTCCGCGGTCTTCTTCGCGACCTGCTGGACCATCTTCGCGCCCATGTTCTCGAAGGGCGACGGGAGGTCGATCTCCTTCGCGACGGTGACGCCGTCCTTGGTGATCGAGGGTCCGCCGTAGCTCTTCGAGAAGAGCACGTTGTGTCCGACGGGGCCCATCGTGACCGCGACGGCCTGGACGAGCTGGTCGACGCCGCGCTTGAGTTCCGCGCGCGCCGCAGCATCAAACTTCATCTGCTTGTTCGCCATGGTGTGAGGCCTTCCTACTGCGTTCGTGTGGGGTTGAGGTCACTTGGTCATGACGCCGAGCAGCTCGCTCTCGCGCATGATCACATGGGACACGTTCTTGATCTCGATCTCGGTGCCGGCGTACTTGCCGTACACGACGGTGTCGCCCTTCTTGACATGGACGGGCGCGCGCTCGCCGTTCTCGAGAAGGAGGCCGGGGCCGACGGCGACCACGGTTCCCTGCATCGGGCGCTCCTTGGCGCTTTCAGGCAGGAACAGGCCGCTCGCGGTCTTGGTCTCGGGCTCGACGGGCTTGATGAGGATTCGGTCTTCGAGGGGTCGGACGGACATGGTGTGTGCTTTCGGAAGTTCTCTTGCGAGTGGTTGCGTCGTTGCTGTGAGGGCCGGGACTGGTTCAGAACATGCCGCCCATGCCTGGGTGGCCGTGGCCGTGGTCGTGGTGGTGGTCGTCCGGCGCCTCCTTCGGCTGCGGCTTGATCGAGACCGCGCAGTCGCAGGTGAGGATGAGGCCGGCGACGCTCGAGGCGTTCTGGAGCGCCGAGCGGTCGACCTTCGCGGGAGTGATCACGCCCTGCTTGAGAAGGTCGCCGAACTCGAGCGTGAGCGCGTTGAAGCCCTCGTCGCCCTTGAGCTCCTTGACCTTCGCGACGATGACCGTGCCCTTCTCGCCGGCGTTGTCGGCGATCGTGCGCAGCGGAACGCAGAGCGCCTCGGCCACCGCGTCCACGCCCGCGGATTCGTCGCCCACGCAGTCCTTGCGGACCTTGTCGAGCACCGGAAGCGCGCGGATGTAGCTCGTGCCGCCGCCGGCGACGACGCCCTCGGCCACCGCGGCGCGGGTCGCGTGCAGCGCGTCCTCGACGCGCGCCTTCTTCTCCTTCAGCTCGGCCTCGCTCGACGCGCCGACATTGATCTGCGCGACGCCGCCAGCGAGCTTCGCGAGGCGCTCCTGCAGCTTCTCGCGGTCGTAGCTCGAGTCGGTGGTCGCGATCTCGGCGCGGATCTGCTCGCAGCGGCCCTTGATCGCCGAGGTGCTGCCTGCGCCCTCGATGATCGTGGTGTTGTCGCCGTCGACGACGAGCTTCTTCGCCTGCCCGAGGTCCTTGATCGTGACCTGGTCGAGCTCGATGCCGAGGTCCTTCATGATCGCCTTGCCGCCGGTGAGGATCGCGATGTCCTCGAGCATCGACTTGCGGCGGTCGCCGTAGCCCGGCGCCTTGACGGCGCAGACATTGAGCACGCCGCGGAGCTTGTTGATGACGAGCGCGCTGAGGGCCTCGCCGGTCACATCCTCGGCGATGATGAGCAGCGGCTTCTTCGCCTCCATGACCTTCTCGAGGAAGGGCACGAACTTGGCGAGCGAGTCGATCTTGTCCTCGTAGACGAGGACGAGCGCCTTGGAGAACTCGCACACCATCTGCTCGGTGTTCGTCGCGAAGTTCGGGCTGAGGTAGCCGCGGTCGAACTGCATGCCCTCGACCACATCGATGGTGGTCTCGCGGCTCTTGCCCTCCTCCACGGTGATGACGCCGTCCTTGCCGACCTTCTCGAAGGCGTCGGCCATGATCTTGCCGATCGCGATGTCGTTGTTCGCGCTGATCGCGGCGACGGCGCCGATGCCGCCCGCGACCTTGTCGACCGGGCGGGCGCTCGAGGTGATCTTCTCGGCGACCGCAGCGACGGCCTTCTTCATGCCGCGGACGACCGCGTTCGGGTCGGCGCCGGCGGTGATCTGCCGGTGTCCGGCCTTCACGAGCGCCTCGGCGAGCACGGTGGCGGTGGTGGTTCCGTCGCCCGCGTCGTCGGAGGTCTTCGAGGCGGCCTCCTTCACGAGCTTCGCGCCCATGTTCTCGACCTTGTCGCGGAGCTCGATCTCCTCGGCGACCGAGACGCCGTCCTTGGTGACGGTCGGTCCACCCCAGCTCTTGTCGAGGACGGCGTTGCGCCCGCGGGGACCGAGGGTGCTCTTGACGGCTGCGGACAGCTTCTCGACGCCGGCCAGAAGGCTCTTGCGGGCGTCGCTCTCAAAGGAAAGTTCCTTCACGGACATCTTGGCGCACTCCGAATCTTCGGGATGAGGGGATCGGTCGAACCCCGCGCGCGGAACCGGCATCGGCCGGGCGGCTCGCGGGGGGCGGGCCGGGATACAAAGCCCGTACCAGCGGCCGGGCGCCCGCGAGCCAGAGTGGACAGGCACGCCAGGCGCGCGCGATCGAACGCAAGTCTCTTTCCGAAAGACACTTGAGAGTCAAGTCTCCGGGCGGCTCGCGGGGCCTCGTCCTGACACTTCCGGAGGGCGGATCGACATCGCTGCCGGAATGGCAGACTCCTACGAGAGGACCTCGTCGACCCGGAGCGGGGGCTTCCGCAGCGAGCGGAGAATCCAGTGCGCGTTGACGAGCCGGTACCCGAAGCCCACGAAGAGCAGCATGGCGCTGGTGGCCGCGACGATGGCGGCGAAGACCGCGTAGTTCGCGCCCTCGCCCCGGTCGCGCGAGAGAAGGAGCGCAAGCACCCCCGCGGCGCCCGCGAGGGCGGCCGAGATGAGGAGCTCGCGCGTGTTCTGCGTCGCGTGGCGGGCGGTTCGGAACAGGACCGAGTGCGGGACGAGCTGGCGGAGCAGGGGAGTCGCCGATCCCGCGACCGCGGCAGCGCCCGCCGTTGCGATGCAGCACGCCTCGAACGAGGGCCGGAGCGACGCCGCGAAGCCCCAGACGAGAAAGCCCAGACCGCCGAGCAGCCGCGCCCGCACCAGCCCCTTTCGCCGGGCCGCGGACCGCCAGGGCAGGACGACGAGCGTCGCGGCGAGTCCGAGCGCGGAGCCCGCCATCGCGACGAAGGGACCGACCGCCCTCGCGCCGTCGAGGCCGGGACGGATCCACTCCGGCATCCCCGGCGCGCTGCGAACGGCGCCGATGACCGGCGCGGCCGCGATCGCGCACGCGAGCACGCTCGCGAGGCTCGCGAGGTAGATCCACCACGCGACGCGCAGGAGCTCCGGCGAGCGCTCGAGCGCCTCCGTGGCAGGATCAAGCCTGCGCGCGAGCGTCGAATAGATGTCGAACCCGCATTCGGGGCACTGCGCCTTCGGCGAGAGCCCCTCGAGGTCGTATCCGCACTTGGCGCACGGAATCTGCCTGCGGATGGTCGAACCGGACATCGATCGTAGTGTGGCGGGGGGCGCCGCCCGTGGCAAGCGCAGGGGTCCGCGCGGTCCGAATCGGTACACTCGCACCATGCAGGATCGGATCGAAGCCCTTCGCGCCAGCATCGTCTCCGTCTACATGGGGAACGCGCAGGCCGTCGAGCGCCTCATCGTCTGCCTGCTCGCCCGCGGACATGTGCTCGTCGAGGATGTCCCGGGCGTCGGAAAGACCGTCCTCGCGCAGGCGCTCGCCAAGTCGATCCGCTGCAGCTTCAACCGCATCCAGTGCACGCCGGACCTGCTTCCGAGCGATGTGACCGGGACGAGCGTCTTCCGGCAGGACCGCGGCGAGTTCGAGTTCCGCCACGGGCCGATCTTCGCGAATGTCGTGCTCGCCGACGAGATCAACCGCACGACGCCGCGCACGCAGTCGGCGATGCTCGAGGCGATGAGCGACGCGACGGTCTCGGCCGAGGGCGTGATGCACCACCTGCCGCGGCCGTTCCTCGTCGTCGCGACGCAGAATCCCTACGAGTTCGAGGGCACCTACTTCCTGCCGGAGAACCAGCTCGACCGGTTCCTCATGCGGATCTCGCTCGGCTATCCGTCGATGGACGACGAGGCGCGCATCCTGCAGAAGCAGCCCATGCGCTCGGCGCTTCCGGAGCTGCGCCCGGTGATGAGCGCCGAGGATGTCGTGGCGCTGCAGGACCGCGTCGACGGGGTGCGCATGGACCAGTCGCTCGTCGACTACATCATCCGCATCGCGAAGGCGACGCGCGAGAGCGAGGACCTGCTGTTCGGCGTCTCGCCGCGCGGCGCGCTTGCGCTCGCGGCCGCGGCGCGCGCCACCGCGTTCATCGCGGACCGCGACTACTGCGTGCCGGACGACATCGTCTCGAACGTGCTGCCGGTCTGCGCGCACCGCGTGATCAGCCGCACCTTCATGCACCACGGCGACACGGTCGCGACGCGCCGGATCATGCAGCGCATCCTCGAGACCGTCGCGAGCCCGGCATGAGGCGCGCGGTCGTCCTCCTCTCCGGCGGCCTCGACAGCGCGACGGTCCTCGCCTGGATGCGCCGCGAGGGCTTCGCGTGCCACGCGCTGAGCTTTCGCTACGGGCAGCGGCATTCGGTCGAGCTCGCGCGCGCGAAGGAACTCGCGGGCGTGCTCGGCGCCGTCGAGCACCGCGTGGCCGAGATCGACCTCCGCGCGTTCGGCGGGAGCGCGCTGACCGCGGACATCGCCGTTCCGAAGGACCGAGACGAGTCGGCGATCGCGCGGGGCGTGCCCGTGACCTATGTGCCGGCGCGGAACACGATCTTCCTCGCCTTCGCGCTCGCGTACGCGGAGACCCTCGGGGCGAGCGACATCGCGATCGGCGTCAACGCGATCGACTACTCGGGCTACCCCGACTGCCGCCCCGAGTTCATCGCGGCGTTCGAGCGCCTGGCGAACCTCGCGACGCGCGCCGGCACCGAGGGCGGATCGCCGTTCCGCATCCACACCCCGCTGCAGGAGCTCTCGAAGGCCGGCATCGTGCGCCTCGCCCTCGAGCTCGGCGTGCCGGTGGGCCGGACGCTCTCCTGCTACGACCCGTCGCCGGACGGCGCGCCCTGCGCGCACTGCGACGCGTGCATCCTCCGCCGCAAGGGCTTCGCGGAGGCGCGCGTCGAGGACCGCTGACCTGGCGCGCACATCCCCCCGCTGCGTTCGGCTACCGTGCCCGCTTCAGGAGTACCGATGCTCGACCTCGCGATCGTTTCAGCCGTCCTGGCCCTGTCCGCACCCGCGCCCCAGTCCCCGCAGCAGAATGCGGCCGCGCCCACGAGCCCTTCGGTGAAGTCGCCGCCGACCGCCGAGGAGCTGCAGCAGAAGGTGATCGCGCTCTTCGAGTCGATCCAGAAGAAGTACCAGGGCGTCGAGAATCCCTCCGACGAGCAGATGAAGCAGATCCAGGACGATGTCGCCTCGCAGGTCGATGCGATGCTCGTCGGGATCGACCTCGCGGCGCTCGACAACGAGCGGCTCTCCGTGCTCGAGCCGGTCATCGCGAGCTCGCCCAAGGCGCGCGACGCGATGGCGGCGATCCTGCGCGAGCGCGCGAAGGACCCGACGGTCGCCGGCTTCGAGGCCGCCCTGAAGGCGGCGATGATGAGCGCGCGCGGAGACGGCGGCAGCTCGTCGGCGCTTGCGCTGCTCGACCATCCCGCGTTCCTCGAGGGGATGGAAGGCGACGACGCCGGCTTCTTCTTCGAGATCGTCGGCGACGATGTGCCCGACGCGGAGCTCGCGAAGCGCGCGGCGGCCCTCGAGAAGTACGGCGCGAAGTTCACCGCCGAGGCGCCGGTCGGGATCCTCTCGAGCGCGGAGGGATATCTGCGTCTCGCGCGCCGGGCGCTTCCGAAGGACAAGTCCGACGCGATCCGCGCCGCCGTGCTCGCCACCGTGAAGGCGCGCGTCGAGGCGTCGTCCGGACGCGAGAAGAAGATGCTCGAGCGGCTGACGAAGTCGCTCGAGGGCGCCGCCGCGCGCGGCGAACTCATCGGATTCGCCGCGCCCGCGATGAAGCTCGAGTGGGTGCGCCGCGCCGACGGATCGAGTCCGTTCAAGACGCTCGAGGACCTCAAGGGGCGCATCGTCGTCCTCGACTTCTGGGCGACCTGGTGCGGTCCGTGCGTGGGCAGCTTTCCGAAGGTCGCCGAGATGCGCAAGCACTACCGGGAAGACCAGGTCGAGATCGTCGGGCTCACCAGCATCCAGGGCATGGTCGCGCACCAGAAGCGCGAGCGCGTGAACTGCGAGAACGATCCCGAGAAGGAGAAGACCGAACTCATGGCCTTCATGAAGGACATGGGCGTGACCTGGACCGTCGCAATCAGCGCGGAGGATGTCTTCAACCCCGACTACGGCGTCCGCGGGATTCCATTCGTGGCGATCCTCGACCGGCAGGGCAAGGTCTACAAGGCCGGCCTGCATCCATCCGACGAGGACAAGATCCGCGCGGCGATCGACGAGCTGCTCGCGAGGCCGTGATTGGAGCGGGCGCGGCTGCGGCCGCGCCCTTTGGAGGACCACCGGGCGAGTGAATCGCCCGGCGGTCTGGGGGTGCCGCGTGTGATTCGCGGGCAGTGTCGCGGTCAGATGTCGAGGTCAGATGTCGAGGTCAGATGTCGAGGTTCTTGACCTCGAGGGCGTGCTTCTCGATGTACGCGCGGCGCCGCTCGACATCCTCGCCCATCAGCAGGGTGAAGAGCGCGTCCGCCTCGCTCGCACTCTCAAGCGTCACGCGCACGAGCGTGCGCCGCGCGGGATCCATCGTGGTCTCCCACAGCTGCTCGGCCTCCATCTCGCCAAGGCCCTTGAAGCGCTTGACCTCGATGCCGCGCCGGCCGACCTCGAGAAGTGCGCGCACGATCGCGGGCACGCTCGCGGCCTCGACGATGCCAGAATCGCGCTTCTTCGTGGACTTCTCATCGTCTCCGTCGCCGGCGTCCGACGCGTCGGCGGACTTGCCGCCCTTCCCGGAATCGACGAGCCATGCGTAGCGCGTGGGCTCTTTCTCGCCTGTGACGGTCTCGACCTGCACGCGGTCCCAGTCGGCGATGTCGATGTGCCACTGGCCGAGCTGTGCGACGATCCGCTCGATCTCGCGGTTCTCGTGGAGCTCGCGGAGGCTGGCGATGCGGCGGCGGTCCACCCTCGTCTCCGGCGTGACGAGGTCGTCGAGCACGAGGTCGCGCGCGGCGAGCGACGCACGGGCGTCTGCCTCGCTGTGGAAGAGGAGGTCGCCCTCGGGCCACGCGAGGTGCCAGGACGGCAGATGCGACTTGCCGCTCGGATCGTCGGCGCGCGAGGCCAGCAGCTTGGTGAACGGAATGCCGCGCCGCTGCGAGACCGTGACCAGCTCCTCCAGCCGCTCGAGCGCCCGCACCATGCGGCGGATCTCCTCGCCCTGCACCCGGTGGACCACCTCGCCCCTCGCGTCGCGCACGGCGAAGCTCGCATGCGCGTGCGCGAGGTTGACGAGGTTCTCGTTCATCCGCTTGTCGTTGAGGACATAGGTGGCGGTCTTGCCGCGGAGGATCTGGTAGAGCGGCGGCTGCGCGATGAACACCTTGCCCTGGCGCACGAGCTCCGGCATCTGCCGGAACAGGAAGGTCAGCAGCAGCGTGCGGATGTGCGAGCCGTCGACATCGGCGTCGGTCATGATGATGATCCGGCCGTAGCGCAGCTTCGAGATGTCGAAGTCCTCGCCGATCCCGCACTGGAGCGCCTGGATCAGGATGCGGATCTCCTCGAATCCGAGCACCTTGTCGAGGCGCGCCTTCTCGACGTTCAGCAGCTTGCCGCGGAGCGGCAGGATCGCCTGGTGCACATGGTCGCGGCCGCCCTTCGCCGAACCGCCTGCCGAATCGCCCTCGACGATGAAGAGCTCGGTCTTCTCGACATCGTCCGACGAGCAGTCGCTGAGCTTGTGCGGCATGCCGCCCGAATCAAGCGCGCCCTTGCGCTTGATGAGCTCGCGCGCCTTGCGCGCCGCCTCGCGCGCCTGCGCGGCGAGCACAGCGCGCATGCAGATGTCGCGCGCCTCCTTCGGATGCTCCTCGAGCCATGCGCCGAGCTTCTCGCCGATCGCCGTGGAGACGAAGCCCTCGATCTCGGGGTTGAGGAGCTTCTCCTTCGTCTGGTTGTTGAACTGCGGGTTCGGCAGCTTCACGCTCACGACCGTCACGAGTCCCTCGCGCAGGTCGTCGCCGGAGGGCACGAGGTCCTTCAGCAGGTTGTTCTTCCGCGCGTAGCCGTTCACCACGCGGGTGAGCGCGGCCTTGAATCCCTGCACATGCGTGCCGCCGTCGCGATTCGGGATGTTGTTGCCGAAGGCGAGGGTGAGCTCGGCGTTCGAGTCGACGTACTGCATCGCGAAGTCGAGCCGCAGCAAGGAGGGCTCGTCCTCGGCGGAGAACGCGATCACGGGGCTCTGGATGGTCTTCTGCTCGTTGCGCCAGGCCACATATCCGCCGATTCCATCGGGGCTGTGGAACGAGGCGTCGCGGCGCTGGCCGCTTGCGTCGACACGCTCGTCGACCAGGCGGATCTTGACGCCCGGGTTGAGGAACGCGAGCTCGCGGAGCCGGTTCTCCAGCGTCTCGTAGCGGAACTCGGTGTCGGGGAAGATCTGCGCGTCGGGCAGGAACGAGATGCGGGTTCCCGTGCGCTTCTCCGTCGCGGCCGACTTCGCGAGGGTCTCGACGAGCTCGAGCGGCTTCGTCACCGAGCCCCGGGCGAACCCGATGTGGTAGGTCCGCTCGTTCTTGTAGACCTCGACCTCGGTCCACTCGCTCAGCGCGTTGACGCACTTGACGCCGACGCCGTGGAGGCCGCCGGAGACCTTGTAGGCGTTGTCGCCGAACTTGCCGCCCGCGTGCACCTCGGTCAGGATGACCTCGACGGCCGGCCGGCCGTTGATCGCGGGGTTCTCATGCTTCATCGGGTCGACCGGCATGCCGCGGCCGTCGTCGATCACGGTGCACGAGCCGTCGACTCCGATACGGACCGTGACGGTCGTCGCGAAGCCCGCCATGACCTCGTCGATCGCGTTGTCGACGCACTCGTACACGAGGTGGTGCAGCGCATTGAGCCCCGTGCCGCCGACATACATGCCGGGGCGCTTGCGGATCGCCTCGAGCCCCTCGAGCACCTGGATCGATTCCGAGGTGTAGTTCGCCGCATCGGCGGGTTCCCGGGAGGGGTCTTGGACGGGGGTCGTTTCGCTCATCGGGGGGGAAGTTCCGGAAGCCGCCTGCGGAGAGCGGAAATCATAGCAGATCCCGCCCATTTTCGCGCCGCGCGCCACGCGTCGCGGGGGCGCGGAATCCCCGGAAAAATGAGGGTTTTCAGCATGCCGCCGGCGTCGGTCGCCGGGCGCCCGTACACTCGCCCCGCGAACCGCACGGAGGAGTCCCAGTGGAGCCAACGGAAGGCTCATTCCAAGACCGAGAGCCGCGCGACCCGCTGCCGGATCCCACGCGACGCGAGGGCATGCCCGGACCGCTCGAGTCGCTCGCGGCGCGCCGACAGGCCGCATGGAGCCGGCGCGGGTTCCTCGGTGGTTCCGTCGGCGCCGTCTTGGGTGGTTCGATCGCGGGAGCAGGCCTTTCCTCGCTGCTCGCCGCGTGTGCCCCGAAGATGCCACCCACGCTTCCGCGCGCGGCGTGGCGCGAGCCGCCTGGCCCGATCCCGGCTCCGACACCGGATCCGACACCGGATCCGACACCGACTCGAGCGACCGCGTCGGAGGATCTGCCGGCACCCTTGACGACCAGCCCGGCGCCGGCGGCGCGTGGGGCCTCCGCGTTCGAAGCCGCGCTTCCGTGGGCGAAGCCCCGCTTTCTCTGGGCGAAGGCCCCTCCGATCCGCGCGCGGCTCAACCCGATGCTGCCGGTCACCTGCGTCACCGTCCACCATGACGGTCTCGAGGACCTCTTCTGGTCCGTCCGCCCGGCCGATGTCGCGGCCCGGATCGAGCGCTACCGCCTCGGCCATATCGACCGCGACTGGGCGGACATCGGCTACCACCTCGTCATCGACCGTGCCGGCGTGCTGTGGCAGGGCCGGTCGATCCGCTGGCAGGGCGCGCATGTCCAGTTCCACAACGAGGGCAATGTGGGCGTTCTGGTCATGGGGAACTTCGAGATCCAGCGGCCGACCGCCGCGCAGCTCGCGACGCTCCGGCGGGTGCTCGCCGATCTCCGCGCGACCTACGGAGTCGCGCGGGGGAGGATCTACACCCACCGCGAGTGGGAGGACGCGCGCACCGCCTGTCCGGGAACGAATCTCCAGTCGCGCATGAACCCGATCCGGCGCATCGTGGAGGCGTAGGATGCGCTCCCGATTCTGACCCGCGAGGGCCCCGCGAGCCGATGCAGGGCGATGCAGGGTCACGGAAGGCGGTTCATCATGCGCGAGCGAGACGCGACATCGATCACGGCAGACACGGCGGCACCCGTCGGCGGTTCACAGCGCGAGGCGCGAGGCGGGCCGTCCGTCGGCGCCGCCGAGCTGTTCGATCGTGCGCTGTCGCCGAGCGCCATCGCGCGCCGCGGCTTCATCCTGACGAGCCTCGGCCTTCTCGCGGCCTGCGCCTCGACCGGCTCGACGCAGTCGGGTGGCCGGACCGCGTCCGGATCGCAGCGCTCCGATCGTCTGCCCGAGGGACTCTGGACGAGCGAGGGGAAGCTTCCCCCGCAGCGCTGGGCGCAGCCCGTGCAGCCCGCATCGAGGTCCGACGATGTTCCGCCGGCCGTCGCGCGCGCGCTCGAGCCGAAGAACGCGACCGTCAGGGCGACCGACAAGCCTGCGCCTGCGGCGCCGGCCTCCGCGATTCCGAAGACCTTCGATGGCAAGGTCATCGCGCGCTCGCAGTGGACCTCCTTCAGGCCCGATGTGAAGGAGATGGACCCGCTGGGGCGTCCGAACCGGATCACCGTGCATCACACCGGCAACCCCTACACCTTCAGCGACACCTCGATCGCGGATGTGAAGGATGAGCTGCGCCATGTGCTCACGGGCCAGCAGGGGGCGGGGCACAAGGACCTCGCCTACCACTTCGTGATCGACCCCGCGGGACGGGTGTGGGCCGGCCGCGACCTGCGCTACGAGGGACGCCACACGCGCGGCGAGAACGAGCGCAACATCGGCATCATGGTGCTCGGCAACTTCGAGCTGCAGCGACCAAGCCAGGCGCAGGTGATCACGCTCGAGAAGTTCCTCAAGCAGCTGCAGGCACAGCACAAGATCAAGCGCGGCTCGGTGTACACCCACAAGGAACTGACCGCGAACCTCTGCCCGGGCAAGTCGCTCCAGTCGCACATGGGCAAGATCCGCTCCCGGCTCGCCTGAGCGGGCCTGCGCCCGCCGCCGCACGCTGCGGAGCGGTCAGAGTTTCGGCGGAGGACCGAACCGCCCCTTTGCCGCACGCGCATCGTCGTCGTCGAGCTTCTTCTGGAACGCGGCGTCGTTCGCCTCCTGGCGATTCACGAGCTTCCATGCGATCCATGCGACCAGCGCCATGCCGGCGATCGCGACAGCCCAGCGGAGGATTGTGACGAGGACGGCCATGGAGCGGCCATGCTACTCCGTCGCGCGGAGGGCGCGCACCGCAGCGAGGCCCGCGCGCGACTTGACGGCCGAGTAGGCCCGCACGCGCGCCGGATCGGGCGCGAGCGCGTCCTTGGTGCGGATGGTCGCCGCGCAGGCGGCGTCCACGGACGGGAAGGCCCCCGCACCGACCGCCGCGAGGAGCGCCACGCCGAACGCACCCGACGCCTCGCTCGCGAGCAGCGAGACGCGCGCGTCGAACATCTCGGCGCACATCGCGCGCCAGAACGGGCTGCGTGAGCCGCCGCCCGAGAGCCGCACCTCGCGCACCTCGACTCCGAGCCCGCGCATGAGATCGACATTGCCCGCAAGCCCGGCTGTGATGCCCTCGAACGCCGCGCGCGCAAGATGGTCCCGGCCGTGCGAGATGTCGAGTCCCGCGAATCCGCCTCGGATCGCGGGATCGGGGATCGGGCAGCGCTCTCCGGTGAGGTATGGGAGGAACACGAGTCCGTCGCTGCCGATCGCGACGCGGTCCGCGCGCTCGGCGAGCAGGTCGTACGCGTCGATTCCGCGCGAATTCGCCTCGGCGACGGCATCCTGCGCGAGGGTGTCGCGGAACCATCGCAGCGACCCGCCGGCGCTCAGCATCACGCCCATCAGGTGCCAGCGGTCCGGGACCGCGTGGCAAAAGGCGTGCAGCTCGCCGTTCGGCGTGGCGCGCCACATGTTGCTCGCGGCGAAGACCACGCCCGAGGTGCCGATGTTGCACGAGACCGTGCCCTCGGCGCAGATGCCGCTCCCGATCGCGGCGGCCGCCTGGTCGCCTGCACCGCCTGCGATGCCGATTCCCGCACGGAGCCCGAGCTCCTGCGCGGCGGGACCCGAGAGGCGCGTCGAGTGGACGGGCGACTCGGCGATGTCCGGGAAGAGCGCGCGCGGGAGCCCGGTGATCTCGAGCATCTCGGCGCTCCACGCCCGCCTCGCGCAGTCGAAGACAGCGGTGCCCGACGCGTCGCTCGGCTCGGCCATGTACGCGCCGGAGAGGCGGGCACGCAGCCAGTCCTTCGGCAGGAGCGCCTTCGCCGTGCGGGCGTAGGCCGCCGGCTCGTGCTCGCGCATCCAGAGGAGCTTCGGCGCCTGAAAGCCGGGGAACACGCGGTTTCCCGTGGCGCGCAGGACGGTCGCGAGGCCCGGCTCACGCGCGTGGAGCGCCTCGCAGATCGCGGCGCTGCGCGAGTCGTTCCAGAGGATGCACGGCCGCACGACCTCGCCCGCCGCATCGAGCGTCACGAGCCCGTGCATCTGGCCCGAGAGCCCGATCGCCTCGATCCGCGGTCCGGAGCCCGGGGCCTTCGCGCACGCCTCCCGCACGCCTCGCACGGTCGACCTCCACCAGTCCTCCGGATCCTGCTCGCTCCAGCCCGGCCTGGGATACGAGACCGGATGCGCGGCGGTCGCCTCGGAGACCACGGCGCCGCACGCATCGATCACGACGCACTTCGTGCCGGATGTCCCGATGTCGATGCCGAGGAAGAGCGGCGCGCTGCTGGTCATGCCGGCGAGTGTAACGCGCGGCTCAACGCGGCCCGGCCTTCTTCTTCGCCGGCTCGACGAACACCTTCCTCGCGTCGATCACGAAGGTGCCTTTGTCATCGACCTCGCTCACGACGCCCTCGACCACGACGAGCGCGAGCGGCTCGAGGCCGCCCACGGACTGCGCGCCGACCTTGAGCGGCTTTCCGTCGGCCCCCGCGAACTGGATGGTCGCGAGGTTCGCCTTCTTCGACTCGGCCGACTCGCAGCAGTAGTCCCACGGGCGCGGGCAGCTGTCGCCGGGAATCTCGTCGCAGCTCTTGAGCGCGCGGTCGGCCACGGTGAACAGCGCGCGGTTCTTGGGGAACGGCTCGGCGCGCCCGCCGATCTTCGCGCGCACCACCACGGTGTCTCCCTTCTTCGCGGTCTTCTTGAGCGCCGCGACATCCTTGGCGTCCTTGGGCGCCTCGCTCACGAAGGCCGATGCGGGGATCTTCGGCTCATCCGGGACGGGGGTCGACGGCGGCGCGGCGGAGACGGCGAGCGAGCAGCAGAGCGCGGCGAGCGAAGCGACGAGAAGGCGGGGCATGGCGTTTCCTATGAACGGAGTGCGGACGGAATGGGGAGTGTCAGGCATCGGACGATCGCGGGCAACGCGCCCACGACGCCGAGGAAGATGCCGGCGGCGAGGCCCGCGAGCACCGCGACGGAGTCGACGGCGATCCCGAAGGAGCCCATCGTGAACCGGATCGAGAGTCCGTCGAGCGCGAGCACGCCGGCGAGGCAGGCGACGAGCGCGCCCGCGGCGCATGCGACGGTCGACTCGACGATGAGCGAGAGCGCGATCGCGCCCCGCGTGAATCCGAGCGCCTGCAGCGTCGCGACCTCGCGCACGCGCGAGGCGAAGGCGGAGTACATCGCGTTGATCCCGCCGAGGATCCCGCCGGCCGCGACCAGCGCCGCGGTCGCGAGGACGAGCATCCGGATCGGCGCGAGGAAGGCCGAGAGCCGGGCGTAGTAGTCGCTCTCCCGCATCGCGATCGTCTCGAGGTCGAGCCGCATGGCGGTGAACGCGTCGATGTCGTCGAAGTCGGCGTCGCCGATCGCGGCGATCACGCACGAGTGCGTCGAGCGCTGCGTGAGCTGCGCCAGGCGGTCGAGGCGCATCCAGAACTCGCCGTGCATCGCGGTCCCAGGGGCCTCGAGGATGCCCGTGATCGTGAACTCCGCGTCGCCCACCGCGATCCGGTCGCCTACGCCTGCGCCGCCGACGCGCGCGAGCGCGCTCGGTCCCGCGGCGACTTCATCCGCGCCGCGGTCCGGCCAGCGTCCGGCGGCGAGGCGAACCTGAGGATGCACCAGGAACGCCTCGGGCTCGTACCCCCTGAAGACTCCCGGGGGACTGGCCTCGTCCGAGGGAACGCCAGCGCGCGCGACGGGCAGCGCCGCGTGGATCTCGGGGCTCACCGCGGGGCGGCCCGCGACCACGCGGAGCCCGTCGATGCTCGAGGCGAGGATGCCTGCGGTCGTGGGAGGAATCTCGCTGCGTTCGACGCTCTCCTCGCTGCCCGAGCCGAGGATGAGCGCGTTCGACTCGAGCCCGCTCGCCGCGAACGAGCGCTGCATGCCGCGGCCGAATCCGACGGCGCCGAGCACGAGCAGGGATACGAGCGCGCTTCCTCCGACCACGAGCACCAGCCGCTTCGGGGAGCGGCCGAGGTTCCGGATCGCGTAGTCCAATGGGAGCGGCTTCACGGCGACTTCAGCCCTTCCACGATGCTCCGCCGCGCCGCGGAAAAGGCCGGGAGCGCG
>Ga0209770_10000674_pt1 | contig 18295 bp, 15 predicted proteins | sample LauGreSu1BDMLBDD_2_FD_187572 | JGI IMG/M metagenome (GOLD analysis project Ga0209770, IMG submission 187572) | Freshwater lake microbial communities from Lake Michigan, USA - Su13.BD.MLB.DD (SPAdes) (version 2) | ecosystem: Environmental > Aquatic > Freshwater > Lake | place: Lake Michigan, USA...
AGCCCGCCGTTCGAGAGCTGCGCCGAGACGTAGTAGCGAACCGCGGGGCCGCAGACCAGCGGGGGGAAGTTCGCCGTGAAGCTCGTGGCCGAGTTCTGCGTCATGGGGTACGCGGTGTAGCTCGTGCCGCCGTTGGTCGACACATGCAGGTTCGCCGAGCCGGCGACGATCGACCCGCCGCCCGTGATGGCGGCGTTGACATTGAACGAGTTCGACGCGCCCGGCGTGAGGACGGACGGACGGCCGGACGGGTACGAGAAGGTGACGAAGATCGGCGGCTGGTTGATGAAGAGCTCGATTCCGCCACAGCGCCCGACGAGCAGGTCGACCCAGCCGTCGCCGTTCACATCCACGGTGGCGACATCGAAGAGCGCGCTCTGGCTCGCGGTCGGGAGGACCAGCGTCGGCGCCTCGTCGAGGAGGCCCGTTCCGACCACGCCGGTGTTGCGGTAGATGTGCGTGCGGCGCCCGGTGCTCGGGCAGAACGGCCCGAGGTCGGCGTCGACGTCGCAGATGATCACATCGAGCCGGCCGTCGTTGTCGAGATCGGCGACGCGCGTGGTGTTGCCGAACTCGGCGAGGCTGTCCGCGATCGTGTACGAGGTGAAGTTCGCGAAGCCCTGCGCGTTGTTGCCGGTGTTGATGAGCACCTTGTCCTGGCCGTCGTCGACGACCACGAGGTCAATGCGGCCATCGCCGTTCAGGTCGCCGTGGTCGATGAAGTAGGGCGCGCCCGCGACCGCCTGCATCGGCCCGTCGAAGGAGTTGCCGAGGCCGTCGGCCTTCGAGTAGATCGTCGCGACATCCTGCCCGGTGGTCAGGGTGTTCACGCGGACGACGTCCTTCTTGCCGTCGCCGTTGATGTCGGCGGCGAGCGCGGAGTTGCCGAACGCAGAGTTCAGCTGGGTCGCGGTCATGCGCGTGTTGAGCGAGTCGGTGAAGTAGCCGGGGTTCGCGGCGCCCTGGTTCACCAGGAACTTGTTGTTGAAGTCGTTCGCGGCGACCTCGGCAGGGCTCTGCTGGCACTCGCCCGCGTCCACCGTGTCGCCGTCGTTGTTGAGGTCGAAGCAGATGGTGCCGCTCGTCTCGGGAGTGTCGTAGTCGGTGTAGTAGATGTCGACATACCCGTCGCCGGTGAAGTCGGCGATGGCCGCGTCGCAGAAGCGCGGGTTGGCCACGCCGCCGTTCAGCGCGAAGAGCTGCGGGATGCGGCCGTCCTCGAAGCGGAAGCCGCGCCAGTTGCCGCCTGCGTCGTCGCCGAGGTTGATGTAGACGCGCGGCTGGCCGAGGAGCGTCGAGACATTGTCGCTCATCGTCGTCGCGGTCACGAGGTCGAGCCATCCGTCGTTGTTGACATCGACGGCCTTCACATCGCGGTCGTTGCACGCGTCGAGCATGCCCTGCGATCCGGCCACATCGGCGGCGGTGCCGTACTCGACCGTGCGGTCGACGAGGACGCCGCCCTCGTTCATGAACAGGATGTCGCGGAAGCCGCCCTGGATCGAGCCGGGGAACTTGCGCATGCACACGATGTCGGTGTCGCCGTCCTGGTCGAAGTCACCCCACGAGAAGTCCTTCTCGAGGTTGTCGGGGCCGATCAGCGTCGAGGATGCCACGACGCGGGTGCTGGTCTGGTTGACGTAGTTGACCCAGTTCTGCGCGCTTGCCACGGCGGCAGGCACGGTCAGGGTCGCGATCAGGGTCGTGAAGTGGGGGACGCTTCGCATGTGTTCCTCAGTCTCGGTTTCGGCGTGCGCGGAACATCAGGCGCAGCCGTGGGTGATCAAGTGCCATCTCTGCCGGTGTACGGACGATTGCCAGCGGGTATCAGATGCAGCCGCCCCACGACCCGAGCAGCATCGCGAGGTCCGCGCCGCCGGTCGAGCCGTCTCCGTCGAGGTCGAACTGCGCGGTGCCCCAGCCGTTCAGCATGAGGGCGAGGTCCGCGCCGTTGGTCGCCCCGTCGGCGTTCAGGTCGGTCGGGCACGCGGGCGCGCAGTTGTCGGGGATTCCGTTCAGGTCGAGGTCGGGGGCGCCATTGAAGATCGCGATGAAGTCCACGGTGCCGTCGCCGTCGCAGTCGCCGGTCGTGTCGACGCCGTCGCGCTGCGCTGCGAGCAGGAAGCCCTGCATGTCGAGTGCGTCGACCGCGCCGTCCTGGTTGATGTCGCCGATGGCGCAGGAGTCGTCGGGGGTCACGCTCGACTGGAGCCGGCACTGCGCCATCGTCTTCAGGTCGAGCGTGTCGACGAGCTGGTTCGCGTCGAAGTCGTACTCGTTCTGCCCCAGGGATCCCAGGAACTGGATGAGCTGGTCGCGCTGCGTCTGGCTGAGCTTCGCGAAGGCGGCGGCGGACGCCGCACCCTCGCCGAACGGGCCGTGGGCGTTGATCGCGATCGAGACGCGGTCCGCGAAGGACCCTCCCGACGCCGCGCCGTTGTGGAGCATCGGGTCGCGCGTGCGCAGGTTCCAGAGCGTCGGCGTGCGGAACTCCTGCTCGCTCGCGTCGCCCTCCTGCACGCCGTCCGCGAGCAGGCCCATGTCGTGGACCAGGAAGTCGGAGTAGGGGCGGATGGCCTTGCCGCGGATGGCAGCCTCAAGCGAAAGCGCGCTCGAGGTGGTCCAGTCGCGCACATGGCAGGCGTTGCAGCCGATGGCGTTGAAGACCGTCTCGCCGGTCATTCCGGAGCGGGGGGTCTGCGGCGGCTCGGAGAGGTAGCGCTGGAAGTGCGTGACCCGGTCGACGAAGGTGTAGCCCTCGGCGTCCGCGTGGTCCTCCGGATCCGCCACGGTATCGCACGACGCGAGCAGCGCCATGTCGCCGTTCGGCGCGGTCTCGGTCGGGATCAGCGCGTTCGTGATGCCCATCTCGTTGCGCGTCGCATCGCCGGAGAAGGAGAGCACCGTCGCGACCTGCGCCTTCCAGCCGAAGCGCCCCGCGCGCAGCGGGCTCGTCGGGCTGTCCTCGAGGGGGAGCACCCAGTGGACGCGCCCCGAGATGCCGTCGCCGTTGGCGTCGAGCGGATCCTCGTTCGCAGCGATCGATGCGTCGGGGATCGCCTCGACGAGACCGAACGCCATCGACGAGTTCGTCAGCCGCGATGCGGTGACGGTCGCCTCCGCGGGCACGACCTCGCGGCAGGCGAGGCTGATCGAGAGGCTCTGAAGGAGCGAGCCGCCGAGCTCCTCGAGCGGGGAGAACTCGCCCTTGTTGTCGATGCCGAACCGCGTGACGGAGATCGAGCCCCATCCTCCGACCGGGTTCGAGTGGCAGCTCTGGCAATTGGACTTGTTCATGACCGGGCCGAGGCCCGTCTCAGGACCGAACGGCGTGGCGTACGCCTCGCGTCCGGCCCAGAACAGCGCGGTCTGCGCCTTCGAGAGTCCCACCAGCGGGTCTCCCGCCTTCGGCTGAAGTGCGACCGAACCGCCCGCGAGCGCGTGCGACGAGATGACGACGGCAAGAGCCGACGCACCGACGATGTGGATGTCCTTCGCCATACGGGATCGTCCAGATTGTGTTTCCGAGCGACCTCGGAAATGGCCCGGGGGGTGGGCCGAGTGAATGGGGAACTCCGACGAACAGGAACGAACTCTCTCTGCGCGCGTACAGCGTCTGTGACGAAATCAGACGAAGCACGACGCACCACCCGGCCCGGTGGCGATGCGGTGAAGTTATCCGGCGAACGAACAGAGGGAAGAGGGAACTGCCGGAACAATTGGAAAAACCGGAGTTAGCGCACTCGCGCAAAGTCCTGACAGCGCGGGAGTTCAGTTTCGCGGACATGGGGCTGTTCCCCGGCGGCCTCCCGAGTCCGGGGCGCGTGGTTCTCGGCGGCTCCGTGCGTAAGTCCGACCCGTATAGTGCCTTCCACCTGCCGCCCGCATGACGATGACCGCCTTCCTCCTCGCACTCCCCGTCTCCCTCGCCGCGGTCCTCAGTCCCCAGGCCGCAGATGCGCCGCAACCGAACCGCCCCGTCGAGGTGGTGAGCCCGAAGGGCTCGTATCCAGACGACCCCAGACTCGACATTGCGCTCGAGATGCTCCGGAAGTCCTCGTTCGAGCCTGCGGCGACGACCGCGCGCACGGTGATCAAGGAGCGTCCGGAGGTCGAGCGTGCGCACGCGATCCTCGGCATCGCGCTCAACAAGCTGAAGCGGTACGAGGAGGCCCGCGTTGCACTCGAGCTCGCATCGAAGTCGACCCAGGGGTTTCCCGAGCAGCGCCACGCCGCGCACTTCCTCGGCTGGTCGTGCTACCACCTCGGCGAACTCGAGGCCGCGCGGGCCGCGTTCGACGCGCACCTGAAGTCCGTGCCGGGCGAGCCCGACTCAACCTTCGGGCTCGGCCTCATCGCGCTGACTGAGGATCGCCTTGATGACTCCGAGCGGCTCTTCGCGGAGGCCCTCCGCGGCTTCACCGAGCCAAGGGCCCGGCCGGCGGACCAGGCGCGCGTGCTGACCCGCATGGCGGACCTTGCGCTGCGTCGCGACGACCTTCCGAAGGCGGAGGAGCTTCTCGAGCGCGCGATCAAGGCGACGCCGATGCAGCACGAGACCTGGTCGAAGCTCGCGCGCGTGAAGGACCGGCTCGGCAAGACCGCCGAGGCGGACACCGCGCGCGCGAACGGCGACCGACTGCTGCAGGCGATGGGCAGGAAGACGCCGGCCGATGCAGCTCCGTCCGGCGCCGCCCCGGCGTCGCCCGTCGTGCCGGCAGGCGATTCCGCCGCGCCGCGCGGCCCGGAGAAGCCATGATGGATTCGCGTGCACTTGCGCTCCTTCTCCCGCTGGTCGGGTCCGCATTCGCGTCCGCACCGTTCGAGGACGGCATCCGGTTCACCGACCGCACGGCGGAAAGCGGCATCCGCTGGGTCTCGAAGAGCGGCGATTCCCCGAGCACGCAGGTGCTCGAGGTCAAGGGCGGCGGGCTCGCACTCATCGACTTCGATGCGGACGGCGACCTCGATCTCTTCGTTCCGGGTGGGGCGACGCTCGCCGATCCGGAGAGCGGTCCGGGGGCAAGGCTCTTCCGGAACGACGGCGCCCTGCGATTCAGCGACGCCACGGAGACGAGCGGGATCCGACTTGCGCGCTGGAGCTTCGGCGCGGCCGTCGGCGATGTCGACGGCGATGGCCGCGACGACATCTTCGTCGCCTGCTTCGGACCGGATGTCCTCCTCCGCAACAAGGGTGACGGGACCTTCGAGGACATCACGGCGCGCTCGGGCGTCGGCGATCCGCGCTGGGGCACGAGCGCCGCGTTCGCAGACCTCGACCGGGACGGCGACCTCGATCTGTATGTCTGCAACTACCTCGGGTTCGACCCCACGCGGCCGCTGCCGCCCGCGAGCTTCAAGGGGCAGGCTGTCCTCGCCGGCCCGCGCGGCTATCCCGCGGCACACGACTCGCTCTACGAGAACCGCGGCGACGGAACCTTCGTCGATCGGAGCGCCGACAGCGGGATCGCGGCGGCCGCCGCCGGTTACGGGCTCAACCTCGCGATCCTCGACTTCACGGGCGACGGAGTGCTCGACATCTTCGTCGGCAACGACTCGCAGGAGAACAACCTGTTCGTCGCGCGCGCGCCGTGGCGCTACGAGGACATCGGGCTCCGCTCCGGCGTCGCGGTCAATGGCGAGGGCAGCGCGCAGGCCACGATGGGCGTCGCGGTCGCCGATGTCGACGGCAACGGGCGTCCCGACATCTTCACGACGAACTTCTCGAGCGACACGAACACCCTGCACCTCAACCTCGATGGCCGCGTGTTCGACGACCGCACGAACCAGTACGGGCTCGGTGCACCGAGCCGGACGCTGGTCGGCTGGGGCGCAGGCTTCCACGACTTCGACCACGACGGCGACGAGGACCTGCTCTCGGTGAACGGGCATGTCTACCCGCAGGCGAGCAAGGCGCTCATGGACTCGGAGTACGCCCAGCGCCCGCTCCTGATGGAGCGGCGCGGCGCGCGCTTCCACGCCCTCTCGTCCGCAGGCAGCTGGTCGCTCGCGCCGCGCGTCGACCGCACCGCCGTGTTCGCCGACCTCGACCGCGACGGCGATGTCGATGCGATCATCGCCGGGCTCAACGAGCCGATCCAGGTGCTGCGCAACGACCACGACCGAAGCGACGACTGGGTGGTGGTCGAGCTGCTCGACGGGCCCTCGGCGATCGGCGCGTGCGTGGAGCTCTCGGCCGGCGAATCGGTGCAGCGACGGTGGATCGTCGGCGGCGGGCCGTTCCAGTCGAATGTGGCGCGCGAGGCGCACTTCGGCGTTCCTGCCGGCGGCGCGCTCAAGGCGCGCGTGATCTATCCCGGCGGCGCGGTGGTGGAGCTCTCCGACCTGCGGCGCGGCGAGCGCCGGTCGGTCAGATCAGGATCTCGATGATGGTGAAGCGCTTGGCGCCCCGGGGGAGGTCGACGCGGATCGTCTCGCCGATGCGAGCCTTCATGAGCGCGACGCCCATCGGGCTCGTGGTCGTGACCTCGACATACTCGAGGTCGAAGCGTCCGGTGGCCTGGCCGACGAGTCGGTAGAGGTCGTCGTCGCCACGGTCCTCGTCGCGCAGCCGAACGGTCGCGCCGACGAACACCATGTCCTGGGGAAGTGCGCTCGCGTCCGCGACCTGCGCGGTCGCGATCCGCTCCTCAAGCTCCTTGATCTTGGCGTCGTTCATCGCCTTGTCCTCGCGGGAGGCGTGGTACTCCGCGTTCTCCCGGAGGTCGCCGAGGGCCCGCGCGTCGGCGATGCGCTGGATCAGCGCCTTGTCGAGGATGCGGAGCTCGGCGAGCTTCACCTGAAGCTGGGCCTTTTCTTCTGAAGTGATGAAGTCCATGATCAATAGCCTCGGCGCGAAAACAGGCGACGCGAGAGGTGGCTCTCGCGTCGCGCGGCGCATGATAGCGTCGAAGGGCCTCCCGGGCGAATCCGGTCAGGGTTGGGGCGCTCGTCCCCGTGCCGCAACGGCGGCCCACGCGGCCGATGCGAGCCAGATCGTCGAGGAAATCACGATCGCGGTGACGAGCGTCGCCCGGTCGGACGGGCTCGGGTCGACGGTGCTCGGCTCCGAGAAGTGGGAGAGGAGTCCGGGGGCGCTCGCGGGCAGGAGCCACGCGTCGATCCACGAGGCGCATCGCGCGACGCCGGCCTCGTCGGTGACCCATGTGCAGGCGAGCTCGGCCGCCCCGGGCAGCAGCGCGAGCGCGACGAAGATCGCCATCCACCGCGCGCGACCCGGATGACGCACAGCCCGGGTCGCGATCGCGAGCAGCGCCGCCACGAGGAAGATCGCCGCGGCGGCCGCGGCGACCACGGCGATCGTGCGCGGAAGCGTCCATGTCGTGACGAGCCGGAGAGGCCAGATCACGACCTGAAGCAGCACGAGCACGGAGACTCCGTCGATCGCGCTCTGTGCGAACGGCGCCCGCGACGCCGGGCCCGAGAGTCGAAGCAGGGGCCATCCGACTCCGATGCCCAGTCCGACGAGAAGCAGCAGCATCTGGATGCCGGGCCCGTAGCTCGCGGATTGCGGCTGCACCGGAGGGCGGAACCCGAACACGAGCGTCCAGCTTGCGAAGACCCACGCCGACGCGAGCATGACGAGTCCGCGCGGCAGGAACAGCGGCCGGGCTTCCCGGAAGGACGCAACGGAGGGCGGGGATGGCTCCGACCGGTCCGCCGCGTCGGTCACGGATGCTCCGAGCCTGCGGGCGCCTCCGCCGCGAGGCGAACCGACGGCACATCGGTGCGCAGGTCGACGATGCGGCCTCCGCCGTTGTCGATGTAGCCGGTCGAGGCGAAGAGGTGGTCGAGGTTCCTCAGCTTCGCGGTCGCCGGGGGCTCGGCCGTGCTCGCGATGCTCGGGGGCATTCCCCACACGACGAATCCGCCGGTGCGGGTCATCAGCACGAGGCCGTCCTGCTGGAAGCGCGCGAGGTCGATCGCGGCGATCTGCGACTCCCATGGGCGCTGCCAGGTGGTCTTGAGCAGGTCGAGTCCCGCCTCAATGTCCCGGCCGGGCCACTGTCCGCCCGGCTCGCCCGGCGGTGCCGCCTCGGCCCGCACCAGGCTGATCCAGTGCGGAGTCGCCGGCCGGTGTCCCAACGGCCACGAGAGCGGGAGCCGGCAGCCCTGCTCATCGATGAGGTGCTCGCGCTCGCCGTGGAGCACCACGGCGAACGGAGTGCGGAAGTCCGCGTCCACGAGGAACCCGCCGTTGCCCTCGAGCTCGACCTGACGGATCGACTTGAACCAGCCGCTCTGCGCGACGGCTTCGCGCGCGGTCGCGATGCGGGAGGGGTCGAGCGCGGAACCGTCGCCGACGGCGTTGGCGACGGCCTGGCGGAGCTCGAGCTGCCGCGTGGCATCGAACCACGCGGGAGCCTTCGTAAACCGAAGCGTGATGTCGGTCGCGGCGACCATGCTGCGCGCGTCAAGGTACGAGCGCAGGCGCGGCACTCCGATGGCGAGGAGCGCGAACATCACGAGGATGCACGCGACGGTCATGAGGAAGGGAACCGTTCCGCGCTCCGCCCGCACGCTTGCGGCGAAGGAGTCGAAGAAGGCTGCGGCCTTGGAAGCTGCTTTTGATCTGCGGGCCATTCCGTCGTTCCGTGAGTTCGTCGTTGCGTGCGTGGTCGTCAAGCGAGGAGGTCAGTCGAGGAGTCGCGTCTATCCGGGGAGCGCGCCCGGCCGCGACATCGGGAGCACGGCGCGCCGATCGACGGCGCCGGAGCCACGCGCAGCCGCCACGCGCGCCTGCGCGGCGCGCACGAGCGACCCGCAGAGTTCCGGCATCCCGACGCCCCGATGGCGCGACGCCATCGGCACGAGCGAGTGGGTCGTCATTCCCGGCGCGGTGTTGATCTCGAGGAACCACGCGCCGCGCGCGTCGACCATGAAGTCCGCGCGCGCCGCGTCGCGCAGCCCGATGGCGTCGAAGATGCGGCGGGTGGCGGAGCGGAGCTCCTCGATCACCGGGGCAGGAAGATCCGGGTCGAGCTGGTAGCGGGTGGCGTCGCTGATGTACTTGGCCTCGTAGTCGTAGAACTCGACCGCGGGGATGATCTCGATGATCGGCAGCACCTCGCCGTTCACGATGCCCACCGTCACCTCGCGCCCGCGGATGTACTCCTCGGCCATCAGGCGGTCGCGCCGCGGCTCGAGCTCGGCGCGGCCGCGCGAGACGGCGTCTGCGTCGAGGCAGATGCGCAGATCGACGCTCGATCCGTCGTCCGCAGGCTTGAGCACGAGCGGCGGCTCGAGGTCGAGGATCTCGCCGCGAACCACCTGTCGCGCGCGCGGCGTGCGGATGCCGACGCTCGAGGCGACCGACTTGGTCGCGATCTTGTTCATCGCGAGCGCCGCAGGTCGCGCACGCGGTCCGACGAAGCCGATGCCGCGGGTTCGCTCGAGCTCCTCGAGGATCTCCTGGAGCGGACCACCTTCGCCCCACGGGCCGTGGACGATCGGGAAGACCACATCCGGCCGCGCCGCGAGGATCTCCTCGGCGGTCGCACGCAGGACGGTGATCGGCACAACATCGAAGCCGCCGGCGGCGGAGAGCGCGCGCGCCACCTCCGCGCCGGACATGAGGCTGACCTCGCGCTCGGCGTCGGGCCCGCCCATCAGGACGGCGACACGCGTCGCGGCGGACGGCGAGGCGCCCGATGGCGTGGATGCGGCGCTCACGAATGCCCTCCGTGCGACTCACCTCGCCGCCAGAACACGACCTCGGTCTCGAGGCGCACGCCGAACGCGCGTTCCACGGCGCGCTGGACATGATCGACGAGCGCGCGGAGGTCGTCGGTCCTTCCGAGTCGGCCCGCATCGCCGCGATCGACCGCGAGGAAGTTGCCGTGCTCGGTCGACACGAACGCGCTGCCCACGCGATGGCCCTTCAGGCCGGCGCGGTCGATGAGCCGCCCTGCGCTCTCGCGCGTGCCGTCCGGCATGACCGGGTTCCGGAACATGCATCCGGCGCTGTTCGCCGACATCGGCTGCGTCGACTTCTTGTAGGCGAAGATCTCCTTCACCCGGTCGCGGCACGCGATCGGATCGTCCGGCTCCACGCGCAGGCTCGCCCACGCGATGGTTCCGGCGGGGAGGTTCGTGCTCCGGTAGCCGAACTCGAGCTCGCTGCGCGGATAGACGCGGAGCTCTCCGTCCTCGCCGACGACCGCGACGGCGTCGACCGCATCGCCGATCGCGCCGAACTTGCCGCCCGCGTTCATCCGGATGGCGCCGCCAAGCGACGCCGGGATCCCCGACATCGGCTCAAGGCCGCGCAGGCCACGGCGCGCGCACTCCTGCACGAGGCGTTCCATCGAGGCGCCGCCGTGGACGCGCATGCGCTCGATGCCTCCGTCGGCGTTGAACTCGACGCGGCGGAAGGCCTCGGTGTCGAGCTTGACCACCACGCCGTCCACGCCCTCGTCGTCGACAAGAAGGTTCGCGCCGGACCCGAGCACTCGCAGCGGCATTCCGTCGCGGCGGCACCTCCGGGCGAGCGCGGAAAGCGCCTCAAGCGTGTTCGGGCGGATGAGGATGTCGGCGCTTCCGCCGATCCCGAACCAGGTGTGCGGTCCGAGCGGCGCATCGAGCTCCGCCTGGACATCGAGGTCGGCGTAGAGGTTCGACGGGCTCGTCACGATCATGCCACCTGCCCCGCCACGCCCTGGGACAGTCCGTTCGTCACAGTGCCGCGAAAGAGGAACTCCTGGGCGATCCGGTTCACCGGCCCCGCGCCCATGGTCACGACGAGGTCGCCGTCTTCGCAGTGGTCCTCGAGGTACTCGGTGATCGCGTCAAAGGTCGGGATGTGCCGCGCGTCCTTGCCGCGCGCATTGAGCCGGTCGACGAGGTCCTGCGCCGAGACGCGCGTCTTCTCCGCCTCGCTGTCGCGGACGAAGTAGATGTGCGGCACGACGACCTCGTCCGACCCGGAGAAGCTCGTGGCGAACTGCTCGAGGAGGAACCGCGTCCGGCTGTGCTGGTGGGGCTGGAAGACGCAGATGAGCCGCTTGGGGCTGTGGGCCGAACGGAGCGCGCGGAGCGTCTTCTCGCACTCGGTCGGGTGGTGGCCGTAGTCGTCGTAGACCTGCACGCGCGCACCGCTGCGGAGCGTGCGGGTCCCGAGCAGCTGGCTTCGCCGGTCGAGGCCGCGGAACTCGCCGAGCGCCGTCGCAATGTCGTCCCAGTCCGCGCCGAGCCAGTTGTTGATGATCCCGGCGGCCGCGGCGTTGAGCGCGTTGTGCGCACCCGGCATCTGGTTGTCCCAGGCTGCGATCCAGTGGCCGTGCCAGAGGACCCCCACGCGGTTGACCGCGGTGTCGTGGAACACCTGGAAGTCGGCGTCCGAGGAGAAGCCGAAGGTCGCCACCTGGCAGTCGAGCCCGGCGACGATCTCGCGCCGGTGCGCTCCGTCGACCGCGATCAGCAGCTTCCCGCCGTCGCGCGCGCTCGGGATGAGCCGGGCGAAGTCGCGGAAGCTGCCGATGATCTCGTCGAGCGACGAGTAGTAGTCGAGGTGGTCCTCCTCGATGTTGTTGATGAGTCCGATCGTGGGGCGGTGGTGGTGGAACGACCGGTTGAACTCGCACGCCTCGCACACGAGCACGCCGGGGCGGTCCTGCATCAGCCCAGTCGGGATGAACCGCGATCCGGTCCGTGTTCCGCCGCCGAGCTGGTCGCAGGTTGCGCCGACGATGACGCTCGGATCGAGGCCGCAGCGGATGCCAACCCACGAGGTCATTGCGGTGGTGGTGCTCTTGCCGTGCGTGCCCGCGATCGAGACCGCGGTCATGCCGGCCTGCGCCGCACCGAGGGCCTCGGCGTAGGAGATCCACTCGACGCCCTTCGCCTGCGCGGCGAGGATCTCCGGGTGGTCCGGCTTGATGGCGGCCGACGCGATGACCAGTTCGGTCCCTTGGGGCAGCGACTGCATCGCGGGTCCGACCCGCACCGGGATGCCCGCCGACTCGAGCCGGGCGACCATCTCGCCGTCGGACTGGTCGGACCCGGTGACGAAGGCGCCGCGGGTCTTGAGCATCATCGCGAGGCCGCTCATGCCGCAGCCGCCGATGCCGACGAAATGGAGATGCCTGCCGTGGAACGAGCGTCCGTCATGTCGGCCGTTCCGCTGCGGGTCTCGACTGGAATGGGGTCCGTGCGTGCTCACGCGAATCGCTCTCCGTGCGATGGTCTGATGACTGCCGCGCGCGGCGCGAGCGGCAGGTTCTTATCGACTTGTACCACGCTTCTTCGCCACTTTCCTGCGCGGCTTCGGGGCGTTCGCCGCTGCGCTGCAGAACTCCCGGCAGATCGGGTCGCTCGCGCAGCCGCCGCCGCGCGCCTTGCAGCAGCGGCGGCCGTGGAAGATGAGGAGGTGGGAGAGCAGGCACCAGTCGTCCTGCGGGAAGAGCGCCATGAGGTCGCGCTCGATCGCCGCCGGGGTGCTGGCGCGCGAGAGGCCCATCCGATGCGAGAGTCGGTCGACATGCGTGTCGACGACCACGCCGGCGTTGATCCCGAAGCAGTTGCCGAGGACGACATTGGCGGTCTTGCGGGCAACTCCCCGCAGCAGCAGCAGTTCCTCCATCGTGCGCGGCACCTCGCCGCCGAACCGCTCGACGAGCAGGTTGCAGGTGGCATGGATCGCCTTCGCCTTGCTTCGGAACAGTCCGATCGAGCGGATCAGCGGCTCGATCGCCTCGGGTGTGGATCGCGCGTAGTCGGCGGGCGTCGGGAACGCCCGGAAGAGCGCGGGGGTCGCGCGGTTCACCGAGGCGTCGGTGCACTGCGCGGAGAGAATCGTGGCGATCAGCAGCTCGTGCGGCTTCGTCCAGTCGAGCTCGCAGTGGGCGTCGGGATAGCGGGACTTGAGGGCGGCCAGCAGCCTGGCGGCCCTCGCGCGCTGCGACGCGGTCTTCCTCGGCAGCGCCGGTGGGGACTTCGCCTTAGCCACGGCGCGATCCTCCCTGCGCCGCAGCCGTGAGGCCGATGAGCGCGAGGAGCGCCAGCACCTCGGCGGACGCGACCCTCGATGCGAACGCATGCGCGGCGTCGACATCGGGCTTCATGGCGACCGCCTGCGGGATGCTCGCGGCGTCGGAGGCCGCCGAGCGGTAGGCGGCGTCGCGGGCCCGGAACTCAGGCAGGGCGAGGAACGCCGACGCGGCGAGCGCGATCGCGGCGGCTGCGGCCGCCGTCACGCGCAGCTTGAGCAGCGGAGGCCGGACCGAGACCGCCAGTTGGACGAGAAGCGCCAGCGACGCGATGGCGCCGACGAAGAGCCTGGGGGGCGTCGTGAGCTCGAAGACGCGTTCGGCGAGGAAGCCCGCGACCAGCTGGCGGCCAAGCGGCGGCTCCGCCGCGAGGAAGGCCTCGTAGCCGCTCATCGAGAGCGGGAGTTCGCGCGCCGCGGGAAAGATGGCCATCGCGGCGATGCCGCCCGCGACCGCGAGCGAGAGCCAGAGGGCGAGCGTGAGCGTGAGCACGATGTCGGCGGTCCGGCGCATGAAGCGGATCGTACGGTCTCGCGCGGTACACTCCGGCCGTCGTGCCCAGTCCAGGAATCCCGGCATCCGATCCTCGGCCGCGCCTCTCGGCGACGGTCGCGCCGCTCGTGGCCGCAGGCGAGTGCGCAGACCTCCGCGCCGCCCTCGCGTGGGCGTCGGCGGCGGGGTTGGCGGCGGTGCAGCTGTCGGTCGTCGATTCTGAGCTCAAGCCGCGCGAGATGGGCGTTTCGGCGCGGCGCGACCTCGCGGCCACGCTCGCTCGGCTCGAACTGCGCTGCTCTGGGATCGACATGTTCTTCCCGGCGGCGCACCTCGCCGATCCGGTCCTCGTGTCGCGCGCGGTCGACGCGGTCGTCGCAGCGCTTGAGTTCGCCGCGGAGCTCGGCCGTGTCCCGCTGACGGTGCCGATCGAGGGGGATGTCCCGCAGGAGGTGGTCGCCGAGCTTTCGGCGGCCGCGGAGCGGACCGGATCGGCGCTTCTCGTCCCGGTCGTCTCGATCGATGCGGCGCGGGGGCTCGCGCCTCCCCGGTACGCGAGCCTCGATTGCGCGAGCGTGCTCGCGGCGGCCGGCGTTCCGGCGGAGCTTGCGCTGCGGCTCGGCCCCGGACTCGGCGGCGTTCGGCTGGTCGACCTCCTCCGAAGCGGGCTGCGCGGACCGATCCTCGAGCCGAGGGAGTCGCGGCTCGACGCGCTCTCCCTCCGCGCGTCGCTCGATGCGATCGGATTCTCGGGCATTCCGGTCGCCGATGCGCGGCAGTGGAGTCGCCCGGGCAGCGGCCTCCGCGCGACGCTCGCGCGATGGGCTGCGCTCGGCGAGGGCCGGCAGGCGTTCGGCTGAGCCGAATTCCGCAGTTTGCGGGCCGATCGGAGTGCCTCGGTTGCTAGACTCCGCGCTCCTGTTTTCTCGCGGAAACCTCCGCGCGCGGGCGATCGAGAATCCGCCGACAGCGGCATCCCCACGCGGAGCACCCGCCAAAGGAAGGCACGATGGCACGACGAGGCGCACCGGCGCTCTATGAGCTTCTCAATCGCGGCCGAGACGCGCAGGGCGGCAAGCCGGCGGGTGGCGTCTCGGTCCCCAACAACGCGCCGGGACGGCGGCAGGGGGCGAGCTCGCTCGGTCCAAAGCCTGGCGCGTCCCACTCGGTCAGCCCGAGTCCGTCGGTCTCGGCGGCGTCGGGGTACTCCGGCGGTGCCGCGGGGGCGGACACGGGGCGCCGAGCGATGGACCCCGCGCTTGTCCGGCTGGCCGGACTGTGCGCGGTGGGGCTCGCCGTGCTTGTCGGGGTCTACAGCCTTGGCGTCGCGCGCGGCCGCGCCTCCACGCAGGGCGAGGACGCGGTCCCAGTGGGCGCATCGAACGGAGAGGATGCCGCGACGGGGCCGGTCTCGGTTGATTCGAGCCGCGCAGCGGGCGGAAGCCCGGACGGATCCGCCGCCGCCGGTGAGAAGACGCCGCCGGTTGCCCCCCCGAGCAAGGCGCAGGCGCGCTCGGAGCCGCGGTCCGAAAACCAGGCTCGCCCATCGGAGCGCGCCGTGGAGGGAGCGGTCGGTCCCGCGCTCGCCCCCGCGCAGCGCGGCCTCGATCCCCGTCAGGCGGGACTCCAGTATGTCGTTATCGCCTCGGTGCTCGAGTCGAACGCCGACAAGCTCGTGCAGTTCTGCCGCGAGCGTGGGCTTGACGCGTGGGTGGTTCCCGATCAGAATGGTCGACTTCGCGAAATTACCGTGCTGCCTGGGATTCCCAAGTCGGAACTCAAGGGCACGGTGGCGAGCGAGCTCAAGTCGAGGATCCGCAAGGTCGGCGCGCAGTGGAAGGCCGCCGGTCGCGGGAACTCCGACTTCGAGGACCACTACTTCAAGCCCTTCAACGGCTAACGCCGTTCGAACGACCGACATCAACGACAGCAGCAGGAGCGAACCATGAGCATTCACAGCAGCCTCAAGACCAAGTCCGGCGCGCTCAACCAGCACCGGAATGTTCTCACCCGCGACGAGCGAATCGCGAAGCTCACCGAGAGCGAGCGCTTCGCCGCCGGAAAGAACTCCCCGCTTGGCCTTCCCAAGGTGCTGAGCATCAAGGTCGCCGCCGGCAAGAAGCCCAAGAAGGAGCCGGCTGCCGCCGCCGCCGCGGACACGAAGAAGAAGTGATGATCGTCGGGCCGCGCAGGCGCCGCGAGGGACTCCTCACGGACTGAGTGCGCGAGCCCTCCGCATCGCAGACGAAGAATCCTGTCATACTCCCGCGCCTCCGCCCGCCTGGGCGGAGGCGTTTCCTTTTCAGAAGGCAGGTTCCATGGCGCAGGCATCCACTGCTCGGCTCGATGTGACGAAGATCCTCTCCAACCGCGCGAAGTCGATCGACGCGAGCGGGATCCGCAAGGTCTTCGACCTCGCCGCGCACCTCAAGGATCCGATCAACCTCTCGATCGGCCAGCCTGACTTCCCTGTTCCAGACGCGCTGAAGGTCGCGGCCATCAAGGCGATCGAGGAGAACCGCAACGGCTATACGCAGACGCAGGGCTGCCCCGAGCTGCTCGGCGCGATCTGGCGGCGCCTCGGCCACGAGGTCGGCTGGGCGCACGGGCAGGACGGGCTTTCGGCGATCGTGACCAGCGGTACCAGCGGCGCGCTCGTGCTCGGCATGATGTGCCTGCTCGACGAGGGCGACGAGGCGATCGTGCCCGATCCGTACTTCGTGATGTACCCGCAGCTCGCCGCGCTCACGGGCGGGAAGATCGTCCTCTGCGACACCTATCCCGACTTCCGCATGACGGCGGCTCGGATCGAGAAGCTCATCACGCCGCGCACGAAGGCCGTGCTCGTGAACAGCCCGGGCAACCCGACCGGCGTCGTGCTGAGCTCCCGCGAGATGTCGGACATCGTCGACCTGTGCGCCGCGAAGGGCGTCCTTCTGATCAGCGACGAGATCTACGACGAGTTCACCTTCAGCGACTCGCGCGAGCACGGCCGGTTCCCCACGCCCGCCGCGTTCACCAAGGACTGCCTGCTGATCCGCGGGTTCGGCAAGACCTACGGCTGCACCGGCTGGCGCCTGGGGTATGTCGCGGGCCCGCATGACATCGTCCAGTCGATCGCGAAGCTCCAGCAGTACACCTATGTCTGTGCGCCGAGCATGGCGCAGTACGCGGCGGCGCACGCGTACGAGATCGACATGCAGCCGTGGGTCGACCGGTTCGAGCGGCGCCGCGACACGGTGCTCGAGGCGTTCGCGGGGCTGACCGAGGTCGCGCGCCCGGGCGGCGCGTTCTACGCGTTCGTGAAGGTCCCCGAGCGCACCGGACTCACCGCGTCTCAGTTCGTCGAGAAGGCGATCGAGCGCAGCGTCCTCGTCATCCCGGGCAAGGTCTTCTCGACGCGCGACACGCACTTCCGGCTCTCCTTCGCCGCGAAGGAGGAGACGCTCGCGAAGGGGCTCGGTGTGCTCACCGAGATCATGCGCGGGTGATGGAAAAACCGCTGTCTGAGTTTGAGGCCCAGAGCAGCGGCGGGTGGATGGCCGAAAGTTTGGGTCGCGGTCCCTCAGGGGAGGTGCTGCGACAGTCTCTTCATCCGCCAACGGTGCCAGTCAATTGAGCGCAAGGGTTGAAATGAGCGAATTCGGCGCCGGGACGGCGGTGCGGGGGTCGGTCTGCGCCGTTTGTGCGGGCGATGCGGCTAGCGGGCGCCGCCGCCGCCGGGCGTCTCGACCGTGAACTGGTCGCCGGCGAGGAGATCGAGCGACAGCACGGAGTCGCCGAGCTCGGTCGCGACCCCGCGGAGCACGGCGTGCTGCCGGCCGGTCGCGCCGGTGCCGCCGAGTCCGAGCCCGCGCGGCGCATGCTTCCGGCGCGACGCGAAGAACGACAGCGAGACGGGGGCTCGGAACTCATAGCTGCGCACGAGCCCGTCGCCACCGCGGAAGGCGCCGTCGCCGCCGGAACCGCGTCGCACCTCGAATCGACGGATCACGACGGGCGCGCGGCGCTCGAGCACATCGATGTCGGTGAGGCGCGTGTTCGACATGTGGACATGGACCGCGCTCGCGCCCGAACGCCCGCGGCCCGCGCCAGCGCCGCCGCCGAGCGTCTCGTAGATCGTGAACCGCTCGTTGCCGAAGAGGACATTGTTCATCGTGCTCTGGCTCTCGGCCGCGAGGTCGAGGCACTCGAGAAGGGTGGCCACGACGGACTGGCTGGTCTCGACATTGCCGGCGACGACCGGAGGACACGCGCTCGCGTCGGCGGTGAAGGGCGGATTGAGCATCCCGAGGGGGACATCGAGGTCGACGGCACGCAGCAGTCCCTCGTTCATCGGGATGGGCCGGTCGACGAGAAGGCGGAGCGCGTAGAGCGTCGCCGCGCGCGTGACCGCGAGCGGCGCGTTGAAGTTGCGCGGATGGACCGGTCCGGAGCCGGCGAACGAGATCCGGATGCAGTGGCTCCGACCAGTCGGCGCCGGCTCGACGCGGGCGCGGATCTCGGAGCCGTCGTCGAGCCGTCGCACCGACTCGCGCGACGCGGGTCCGAGCGCGAGGACCGCGCCGCGCAGTGCCGCCTCGGCGCGCGAGAGCTCGGTCTCGCATGCCGTCGTGAACCGGTCGCATGTCTCGTGTCCGAGCTCGCGCGCGAGCGCCGCGAGCTTCGCGACTCCGTGGCGGGTCGCGGCGATCTGGGCCTCGAGGTCGGCGAGGTTCTCGTCCGGATTGCGCGACGGATGCGGTCCGGATGCGAAGCGCGCGCGGCACGCGGAGGCATCGAACTTGCCGCCGCGC
>Ga0209770_10000675_pt1 | contig 18280 bp, 16 predicted proteins | sample LauGreSu1BDMLBDD_2_FD_187572 | JGI IMG/M metagenome (GOLD analysis project Ga0209770, IMG submission 187572) | Freshwater lake microbial communities from Lake Michigan, USA - Su13.BD.MLB.DD (SPAdes) (version 2) | ecosystem: Environmental > Aquatic > Freshwater > Lake | place: Lake Michigan, USA...
TGCGCCTGGCGGCCGGCGGGGCCACCGTGCTGTGCGTGGCGCGCGGCGCCAATGCCGAGGCCACGGCGGCCGCCATCACGGCGGCCGGCGGCACGGCGTTCGCGCACGGGGTTGACGTCACCGAGACGGCGTCGGTGGACGCGCTGATCAAGGGCGCCGTCGAGCAGCACGGCCGGCTCGACATCCTGGTGAGCAACGCCGGCATCACCCGCGATCAGTTGATGCTGCGCATGAAGCGCGCCGACTGGGACGAGGTGCTGGCAACCAACCTGACCGCGGCGTTCACGTTGTGCCAGGCGGCGCTCAAGCCGATGATCAAGCAGCGGGCCGGGCGAATCGTCGCCATCAGCTCGGTCGTCGGGCAGATGGGCAATGCCGGCCAGGCCAACTACGCGGCCTCGAAGGCGGGATTGATTGGGTTTTGCAAGGCCCTGGCGCGTGAAGTCGCGTCGCGCCAGGTGACGGTGAATGTGGTGGCGCCAGGGTTGGTCGAGACCGACATGACGCGCGCGATCACCGAGGCGGCCAAGAACGACTGGTCATCGCAGATTCCGCTCGCGCGCCTCGGCACGCCCGAGGACATTGCGGCGGCGGTTGGTTTCCTGGCATCCGACGATGCGGCGTATATTACTGGTCAGGTTCTCGCCGTCAACGGCGGGATGTACATGTAGGAGGGACTCGTGGCCGTTGCCGACAAGGTGAAGAGCATTATCGTGGAGCAGTTGGGCGTGGATGAGGAAGAAGTCACGCCGGATGCTTCGTTCGTGGACGACCTGGGCGCCGACTCGCTCGACACCGTCGAGCTCGTGATGGCGTTCGAGGAAGAGTTCGGCATCGAGATTCCTGACGAGGAAGCGGAGAAGATCACGCGCGTCAAGGAAGCGGTCGACTACATCGAGTCGCACGCCAAGAAGAAGTAGGCGCGCGACCAGCAAGGGGCACCCCGTGATGGGGTGCCGTTTCGTTCGGAGGCCAAGTGAGCAGGCGAGTCGTAGTGACCGGCGTGGGCCTGGTGTCGCCGGTAGGCATGGGCGCTCAGGCGAACTGGGACGCGCTATGCGCGGGCACCAGCGGCATCGGCCCGATCACGCGCTTTGACGCCACCGCGTTCGCGACGCGGTTCGCGGGCGAGGTGAAGGATTTCGATCCGCTGCAGTTCATCGAGAAGAAGGAACTGAAGAAGATGGATATCTTCATTCAGTTCGCCGTGGCGGCGTCGCAGTACGCCATGGACGATGCGCGGCTGCAGATCACGCCCGAGGTCGCCGACCGGGTCGGCGTGTTCATCGGCTCGGGCATCGGCGGGTTCACCACCATCGAGAAAGAGCACGAGTCCTATCTCGCCGGCGGCCCGCGCAAGATCTCCCCGTTCTTCATCCCCTCGTCGATCATCAACCTGGCCGCCGGCCAGGTGTCGATTCGCTACGGCGCCAAGGGGCCGAACCTGGCGACCTGCACCGCCTGCACGGCCTCGGCGCACGCCATCGGCGATTCCTACGAGATCATCAAGCGCGGCGCGGCTGACGCCATGATTGCCGGCGGCGCGGAAGCGGCGGTGTGCCCGATGGGCGTCGGTGGCTTTGCCGCGCTGCGGGCGCTGTCGACGCGCAACGACGATCCCGCCAAGGCAAGCCGCCCGTTCGAGAAGGACCGCGACGGCTTCGTCCTGGGCGAAGGGGCCGGCATCGTCATTCTCGAGGAACTCGAGTTCGCGAAGCGGCGCGGCGCGACGATTTACGCCGAGATGGTCGGCTACGGCATGTCGGGCGACGCGTACCACATGACCGCGCCGTCCGAGGATGGCGACGGCGCCTATCGCGTGATGACCGCGGCGATTGCCTCGGCCGGCATCCGGCCCGACCAGGTCAACTACATCAACGCGCACGGCACCTCGACGCCGCACAACGATCGCATCGAGACCACCGCGATCAAGCGCGCCTTCGGCGAGCATGCCCATAAGCTGGCGATTTCGTCGACCAAGTCGATGACCGGCCACCTGCTGGGCGCGGCGGGCGGGCTCGAAGCCGGCATTACCGCCCTGTCGGTGCGCCACCAGACCGCGGCGCCGACGATCAACCTCGACCAGTCAGACGAGGGGTGCGACCTCGATTACGTGCCGCACAAGGCGCGCGCCATGAAGATCGACTACGCGTTGTCGAATTCGTTCGGCTTCGGCGGGACCAACGGCTCGCTGTTGATGAAGAGATTTGAGGACTAGGCCTCAAGAGTCATGAAAATCGCCGTCTGCATCAAGCAAGTGCCGACCCGTGAGTGGCAGCCGCGTCTGAACGACGACAAGACGTGGGTCCGCGAGCAGGACGTCAGCTACGAAATGAACGAGCCTGACGCCTATGCGCTCGAGGAGAGCCTGCGCCTGCGCGAGAAGCACGGCGGCGAGGTGGTGGTGTGCTCGGCCGGCCCGGCCCGCGTGCAGCAGGTGATTCGCGAGGCCCTGGCGCGCGGCGCCGACCGCGCGCTGCACGTCGAAGACGACGCGCTGGGCGCGGCCGATGCATTTACCGCCGCCGCCGCGCTGGCGCCGGCCATGGCCGAGCAGCAGTTCGATCTCATCCTGACCGGCCTGCAGTCCGACGATCAGGGCCACGCCCAGTTCGGCCCAGTGCTGGCCGAGAAGCTCGGCATGCCGCACTCGACCATCATCATGGAAGTGCTGGTCGACGGCGCGAACCTGAAGGTCAAGCGCGAGCTCGAAGGCGGCTGGTTCCAGCACGTGGCCATGCCGCTGCCGGCGCTGCTGACCATCCAGAGCGGCATCAACCAGCTGCGCTACGCCACGCTCAAGGGGATCATGGCCGCGAAGAAGAAGGAAATCGCCAAGGTGGCGGCGCCCGCCGGCCTGGCGCCGCGGCTCAAGGTCGTGGCGCTCAGCGCGCCGCAGAAGTCCAAGCAGACCGTGATGATTGGCGGTTCGCCCGCGGAAGCGGCCAAGGAACTGGTCAAGCGGCTGCGTGAAGAAGCGAGGGTCCTGTGATTCTCGTCATCGCGGAACAACAGCAGGGCAAGCTCAATCGGGCCAGCTGGGAGGCCATCGCCGCGGCGCAGCAGTTTGCCGCCGGCGCGATGCCCGTGAAGGTCGCCGTCGCCGGCCAGGGCGTGGCCGCGGTCGCGGCCGAACTGGCGCAGGCGGCCGTGGCCGAAGTCATCACCATCGAGCACGCGGCGCTCGGCACCTACACGCCCGACGGCTTCGTGCAGGCGCTGCAGCAGGTGATTGCGCAGGCCGCGCCGGCCTACGTGTTCTTCTCGCACACCTACCAGACCCGCGACTTCTCGCCGACGCTGTCGGCGCGGATGGATCGCGCGCTGGTCACCGACGTGACGGCGATCAAGCCGGCCGGCGGGGCCGCCGCCTTCTCGCGGCCGATGTTCCAGGGCAAGCTCGTGGCCGACGTGGTGCCGCAGGGCGAGGGCCCGTTCCTGATTAGCATCCAGATTGGCGCCTTCCGCGCCGACGCGGCGGCGAAGGGCAGCGCGGCGGCGCCGGTGACCGCCGTGGCCGTCACCATCGACGAGACGAAGATCCGCCAGAAGCCCGAGGCGCCCTTCCAGGAAGCCAAGCAGGCCGTTGACCTGTCTCAGGCCGAGCGCATTGTTTCGGTCGGGCGCGGCATCAAGGCGGTGGAGAACATCGCCATGGCCGAGCAGCTCGCCAAGGCGTTTGGCGCCGAGCTGGCGGCGTCGCGGCCGATCTGCGACAACGGCTGGCTGCCGATGGAGCGCCAGATTGGCAGCTCGGGCCAGACCGTCGCGCCCAAGCTGTATGTCGCGCTGGGCATTTCCGGCGCTATCCAGCATCTTGTCGGCATGAAGGGCGCGCGCGTAATCGTCGCCATCAACAAGGATGCCGACGCCCCGATCTTCGAAGTGGCCGATTACGGCATCCAGGGCGACCTGTTCGAACTGGCCCCGGCGATCATCGCGGAGTTGCAGAAGGCTTGAGGGCTTGGGGGCTTGGGGCTTGAAGAGCGCTAATGGCCGAACGTGAAACTCTCGAAGTTGACATCCTGATCGTCGGCGGCGGGCCGGCCGGGCTGGCGGCGGCCCTGCGCCTGGCGCAACTCCAGAAGCAGAAGGGCGGCGAGCCCCTCGCGATTGCCGTGATCGAGAAGGCGCGCGATGCCGGCACGCATCAACTGTCGGGCGCGCTGCTCGACCCGTCGACGCTGCGCGACCTGATCCCGGACTTCGAGGCCAAGGGCGCGCCGCTCGCCGCCGAGGTCCACGAAGACAACATCTACTTCCTCACACCGGAGAACAAGTTCCGGCTGCCGATCACGCCGCCGCCGTTCAAGAACCACGGCAACTACATCATCTCGCTCAACCAGTTCGCGAAGTGGCTGGCCAGCCAGGTCGAGGCTGAAGGCATCGACCTGTTCATGGGGTTCCCGGGACAGGCGGTGTTGTTCGAGGGCGACCGCGTGGTTGGCGTGCGCACCGGCGACCGCGGCATTGGCAAGGACGGCCAGCCCAAGGGGGCGTTCGAGCCGGGCGCCGACATCCGCGCCAAGGTGACGATCTTCGCGGACGGCGTGCGCGGCCACCTGACCAAGCAGCTAATCCAGACGCTGCAGTTGTCGGCCGCGTCGGAACCGGCGCAGTTTGCGATTGGCATCAAGGAACTGTGGGACATCCCGAAGGACCGCCTGAAGCCCGGCACCGTCATCCACACCCTGGGCTACCCGCTGCGCGACGAGGAGTTTGGCGGCAGCTGGCTGTACGCCATGCCCGAAGGGCGCCTGTCGATCGGGTTCGTGGTCGGGCTCGACTACAAGGATCCCCTGTTCGATCCGCACGCCGCGTTCCAGCACTTCAAGCGCCACCCGTTCATCAGCGGCATTCTCGAGGGCGGTTCGATTGTCCGCTACGGCGCCAAGGCGCTGCCCGAGGGCGGCTGGAACACGCAGCCGCGGCTCTATTTCGACGGTGGCGTGATTGTCGGCGACGCGGCCAACTTCGTGAACTCGACGCGACTGAAGGGGATTCACCTGGCGATGCGCAGCGGCATGCTGGCCGCCGAAGCGGTGTTTGACGCCGTGCGCTCGGGCGACACGAGCTCCGCATCGCTGGCGAGCTACAAGGCGCTCGTGGATGCCAGCGCCATCAAGACCGAACTCTATCCAGTTCGCAACGTCCACCAGGCGTTTGGCGCCGGCACCATGGCCGGCGGCGCCTATGCCGGCATCGCGATGTTCACCAACGGCAAGGGCCTGCCCGAGCTGTCGGGCCATCCGGGCCACCAGGCGATGCGGACGATCGCGGAGTACTACGGACTGGCCAAGCGCGACATCCTGGTCCCGTCCAACGCCGCGCCGATCGATCGCCAGCTCACGTTCGACAAGGTGACGGGCGCGCATTACTCAGGCACCCACCACGACGAAGATCAGCCGGTGCACCTGCTCGTGCAGACCGATGTCTGCCACAGCATCTGCGGACCCGAGTACGGCCACCCGTGCGTGCGGTTTTGTCCGGCCAGCGTCTACGAGATGGTCGACAACGGCGCCGGCGGGTTGAAGCTGCAGATCAATGCCTCGAACTGCGTCCACTGCAAGACCTGCGACATCATGGACCCTTACGGCGTGATCACCTGGGTCGCTCCTGAAGGCGGGGAAGGCCCCTCCTGCGACGGAATGTGACCGACACCCCTGACTGGCGGCAGTCCCCGCGCAAGCGCGCTGAAGCGGCTGCGATCGCCACGCTGGGGTATCCGGTGGTTCGTGCCCTCACCTCGACCTGGACCTGGAAGGTGAGTGGCGCCGATCATGTTGACGCCGTCACCAACGCCGGCCACCACCCGATTCTTGCGCTCTGGCACGGCCGCATCCTGGCCGCCACTCCCTACTTTGCCAACCGCGGCATCGTCGCCATGGCCAGCGAGAACTTCGATGGTGAGTGGATCGCGCGGCTGCTCGGCAAGTTCGGCTACGGCGCCGCCCGGGGATCCACCTCCAGGGGCGGTCCAGCGGCGCTCAGGCAGCTTGTGAGGGACGTGAGGGCCCACGGAGTGGCGTTCACCCTGGACGGCCCCCGCGGGCCCGCAGAGGTCGCCCAGCCTGGTGCCGTTTGGCTGGCCAAGGCCACCGGCCAGCCGCTACTGCCGTTTCACTCGGAGGGCGCGTCGGCGTGGACTCTGAACAGCTGGGACCGGACCCAGATCCCGAGGCCGTTCACGACCGTTGCCATGGCCATTCAAACGCCAATCTACGTGCCCCGAGATGCCGACGCCGATGCCCTGGAGGCCTATCGACGCGAACTCGAAGCCGCCCTGAAGTCCGCGCGGGCCGAGTGCCAGCGGCTGTTGGCCTAGCGACCGCCTGGCCGGCGTCTTGACGGGCCACGGATTCCACGGATTCACACAGAAACAAGGCGGCCCGACGCGGAGCGTCGCTTTCGCGGTCAGGCCGGTTGGAAGAACGCCAGCCGGCCTGCGTCGGGCCGCCGTGTCGTTGTGGCCGTTGCGGTCGCGTGATCACCGGAACCGGTGACTAATCGGTGTCTAATCTGCGGCTGTCTTTGGCTACGCTATAGAGATGCCGCTTGTTCTTGTCAGTTCGCCCCGGTTGGTCGATCACGTCACGCCCGCTGGACACCCGGAAAGGCCCGAGCGTGCCGAGACGCTCGGATCGGTGGCGGCTCGATTCCTCGACGCCGGCGGAAAGGTGCTGGAGCCGCGATCCGCGACCGACGAGGACCTGGCGCGGGTTCACACCCGCGCGCACATCGCCGGTATTGTGGCGAGGCGCGGGCGGGCGTCGATGATCGACGAAGACACGTTCACGTCGCCCGACTCCGATGACGTCGCGCGGCTGGCGGCCGGCGCGGTGCTGACCGCCGTCGACCACGTGCTGGACGGCCCGGCCGGTTCGCGGGCGCTCGCCCTGGTGCGGCCCCCCGGTCACCACGCCGAAGCCGACAAGGCGATGGGCTTTTGTCTCTACAACAACATCGCGGTGGGCGCCGCCTATGCGCGCTCGCGGGGCCTGTCGCGCGTGGCCATTGTCGACTACGACGTGCATCACGGCAACGGCACGCAGGCAATGTTCTACGAAGACCCGAGCGTGCTGTTCGTGTCGTCGCATCAGTACCCGTTCTGGCCCGGCAGTGGCGCGGCCAACGAGACCGGCCGCGGCCCCGGCGAGGGATTCACCGTGAATATTCCGCTGACCATGGGCGATCGGGACACGGCGGTCGAACGCAAGTACGCGGCGCTGGCGCTGCCGCGGCTCCGCGAGTTCCGGCCGGAGTTGCTCATGATCTCGGCCGGCTTCGACGCCCACGAGATGGATCCCCTGGGCCAGTTGCGAATGACGACCGCGGGCTTGGCGCGCCTCACCCGGGCGCTGCTGGACGTCGCCGACGAGTGCTGCGAGGGCCGGGCGGTGCTGGTGACCGAGGGCGGCTACGACCTGCAGGCCCTCTCCGACAGCCTCGATGCGGTGATCGCGGTCTGCCGCTGAGGCAACCACGAAGGACGCGAAGAACACGAAGAATCTCCTGGTGGGGCCCAAAGAAATTGGCTTCGTGACCTTCGTGCGCTTCGTGGTTGCGTTAAAATTAAAGGATCACCGTGGCCGAATATCATCCCCAAGACCTCGACAAGAAATGGCAGCAGCACTGGGCCGAGACCCAGGCGTTTGAAGTTACCGAAGACCCCTCGAAGCCGAAGTTCTACTGCCTCGAGATGTTCGCGTATCCCTCGGGGCACGCGCATGTCGGTCACGTCCGCAACTACATCATCGGCGACGTCGTCTCGCGCCTGAAGCGGCTGCAGGGCTTCAACGTGCTGCACCCGTTCGGATGGGACGCGTTCGGCCTGCCGGCGGAAAACGCCGCCATCAAGAACGGCATTCACCCCGAGACCTCCACGCTCGGCAACATCGCCCACATGAAAGGGCAGTTGCAGCGGCTGGGCATCAGCTATGCCTGGGGACGCGAGCTGGCCACCTGCCTGCCCAACTACTACCGCTGGAACCAGTGGCTGTTCACCCGCATGTTCGAGAAGGGCCTGGCCTATCGCCGCCGCTCGACCGTGAATTGGTGCCCCAGTTGCAACACCGTGCTCGCCAACGAGCAGGTGATCGACGGCGCCTGCTGGCGTTGCGGCACGCAGGTCACACAGAAGGACCTGGAGCAGTGGTTCTTCAAGATCACGCACTACGCCGACGACCTGCTGCAGGCGGCCGAAGGCCTGTCGAAGTGGCCTGAAAAGGTCCTGACCATGCAGCGGAACTGGATCGGCCGGTCGGAGGGCGCCAAGGTGCGGTTTCCGATCCAGGGCGAGGATGCGTCGATCGAGGTCTTCACGACGCGCATCGACACGATCTTCGGCGCGACCTTCCTGATGCTGGCTCCCGAGCATGCCCTGGTCACCTCGTTCGCCAGGGAATCAGCCGACGAAAAGGCGTTCATGGAGAAAGCGCAGCGCTTTCGCTCCCAGGACCGCGCCGGCCGCCTGACCGGCGACGTGGCCAAGGAAGGGTTCTTCACCGGCCGCTTCGCGATCAATCCATTTACGTTCAAGCCCGTGCCCATTTGGGTCGCCAACTACGTGTTGGGCGAATACGGCAGTGGCGCCGTCATGGGCGTGCCGGCGCACGACGAACGCGACATGGACTTTGCCACCAAGTACAAACTGCCGATTGTCACGGTCGTCACTGACGACGATGTCTTGATCGAGTCGGGCAAGTACAGCGGGCTGGCCGCGGCTGACGCGATGAAAGCGATTACCGAGGAGGCCGAAGAGCGCGGCATCGGCGAAGGCACCGTGCAGTTCCGGTTGAAGGACTGGGGCATCTCGCGCCAGCGCTACTGGGGCACGCCGATTCCGATGATTCACTGCCCGGTCGACGGGGTGGTGCCGGTGCCGGATGACCAGCTGCCGGTGACGCTGCCGAACATCACCGAGTTCACCGGGCGCGGCGACTCGCCGCTGGCGAGCGTGCCGGACTTCGTCAACGTGACGTGTCCCAAGTGCGGCGGCCCGGCCCGGCGCGAAACCGACACCATGGACACGTTTGTCGATTCGTCCTGGTATTTCTACCGGTTCGCCGACGCGCACAACGACCAGATGCCGTTCGACCCGAAGAAGGTCGCCTACTGGTGCCCGGTCGACTTCTACAGCGGCGGCGTCGAGCACGCCATCCTGCACCTGATCTACTCGCGCTTCTTCGCCCGCGTGTTCCACGACCTGGGGATGACCGAGCACACCGAGCCGTTCACGCACCTGCTGACGCAGGGCATGGTGCTGAAGGACGGCGCGGTGATGTCGAAGTCGAAGGGCAACGTCGTCGATCCGGACTCGATGATCGAGAAGTACGGCTCTGACGCGCTGCGCCTCTACGTGATGTTCGTAGCGCCGCCGGAAAAGGAAGTGGAGTGGTCGGATTCGGGGCTGGAAGGCAGTTTCCGCTTCCTCGCCCGCGTGTGGCGCGCCGCCGACCAGTGGCGCGACCAGGTGATGGCGGCCGGTACCGGCGCGATGGATCATGGCGCCCTGACCGCGGCCGAGCGCGGCCTGCGCCGCAAGACGCACGACACGATTCGCCGCGTCACCCAGGACATCGACGTCCGCCAGCAGATGAACACGGCCGTGTCGGCGATGATGGAGCTGGTCAACGAGCTGTACCTGTTCACCGATCGGTCCTCCTCCGCTAAAGCTACGGAGGATAAACGCTCGGCGCAAGCGGCCAAAGTCGCGCGCGAGGCGATCGAGGCGCTGATCGTGATGCTGTCGCCGTTCTCGCCGCACACCATGGAAGAGCTGTGGCAGATGTACGGCCACGCCGGCGGCCTGGCGGCGGCGGCCTGGCCGGCGTTTGACGCCGAGGTCGCGAAAGCCGAGGAGCTGGAGATTCCCGTCCAGGTCAACGGCAAGCTGCGCGGCCGGGTGACGGTGGCGCCAGACATCGACGACAAGGCTCTCGAAGCGTTGGCCCTCGCCGACCCTCACGTGCAGGCCCATACCGCTGGCAAGACGGTCAAGAAGGTCGTGATTGCCAAGGGTCGCCTTGTGTCGATTGTTGTGGCCTAATAGTCGATGATGAACCGACGCCAGGTGCTGCGAGCGTTGCCGGCGATTGCCGCCGGCGTGGGGGCCGCGTCGTGCGGCTACGCGCTGGCGGGGCGCGGCTCATTCCTGCCCGATTACATCAAGACCCTTGGCATTCCGATGTTCGGCAACACGACGGCGTTTCCCACCATCGAGCAGGTGCTCACGCAGAAGGTGCGGGAAGAGTTCCAGGCCAGCCGCCGCTACGAGGTCATCCCCTCCGACGCCGGCGCCGACGGCATCGTCCGCGGCGAGATTACCTCGGTCACGACCCAGCCGGTCGGGCTGAACGACGCGCAGCTGGCCTCGCGCTATCGCTTCACCATGGTCGCCAAGGTGGCGTTCGAGGACGTGAAGCAGCAGAAGACCTTGTGGGAGAACGCCGCGCTGTCGTTTTCCGAGGAATATGACTTGGGCTCGCCGACCAGCACCGTCCAGGATTTCTCGGCCATTGTCGGCGGCAACCGCGCGGCCTTCGATCGCATCGCGACCGACTTCGCCAAGTCGGTGGTCAGCGCCATTCTCGAGGCCTTTTGAGCTCCGTCCTCGAGGTCCGCAAGCAGATCAAGTCGGGCCACACGGCGCCGCTCTACCTGCTCGAGGGCGACGACCTGCAGTCGCGCCACGACCTGGCGCTCGAGTTCGCGGCCGTCGTGGACGAGGGCCTGCACGCGTTCAACGTCGAAAGCCTGTATGCCAACGAGGCCAGCAACGCCGCCGGGCGTGACGCCTTGATCGGCAATGTCCTGTCCACCGCGCGCACGCTGCCGATGATGTCGCCGCGGCGCGTGATCATCGTCCACGAGGCCGAGACCCTGTTGTCGCCGAAGCGCGGCGCCAAGGACGAGGACGCGTTGCCGGGCCTGGGCGATGCGAAGAAAGGCAAGCGCGGCACCACGCCGGCGGAGGAGCTCGAAGCCTATTTCGAGAAGCCCGAGCCGATGACGACGCTGGTGTTCGTGGCGGGTGGGTTGGACGGCAATCGCCGCCTCGTGAAGCTGCTGCGCAAGCAGGCCGACTGCGTTGACTGCGGCTCGCTCGACACGGACCGCGATGCCGCACTGTGGATCCAGAAGCGCCTCGACAAGGACGAGCTGACGATCGAGCCCAAGGCGCTTTCGCTGCTGCTGGCGACCACCGGCCTGAGTCTTGGCCGCATTCGCGCGGAAGTGGAGAAGCTGGTGCTCTACGCGGCGGGCGAGTCGGCCATCACCGCCAGCCATGTGCGCGACCTGGTGATGCCGCAGAACGAGCCGGGCGAGGACTTTGCCCTGGGCAAGGCGATCTGGAATGCCGACGCCGCCGGGGCGTTGCGCGAGATTGCCGCGCAGGTTGATGCCGGGGCGCAGCCGCCGATGATCCTGGGACAGATTCGCGCCGCGGCCATCCGCCTGCGGCCGGACACGCGCGTCAAGGCCAGCCTCGACGCGATCTTCCGCACCGACCTGGCGATCAAGTCGTCGGTCGGCGCGCCACGGTTCCTGCTGGAGCGGCTGGTGGTGGAGATTTGCGGGAGGTAGAGTCAGGCGGCACTGACGTGCCGCCCTTCTGGCACTACTTGACGACTTTGGCGGAGAGGCGCGACTTGTAGCGCGACGCCGTGTTCTTGTGGATGATGCCCTTGGTGGCCATCTTGTCCACCAGCGACTGCAACGACTTGAGGGCAGTCTTGGCGCCTTCCACGTTCTTGTCGTCAAGCGACTTGCGGATGGCCTTGAGGCCCGTCCGGAGCTTCGAGCGCAACTCACGGTTGTGTTCGCGCCGCTTCACGTTCTGCCGATTGGCCTTCAGGGCCGACTTGTTTCTCTTCGCCACGTCACGGACCTCAATCTCAAAGGGATGCTAAACACGTAATCATATCACGCCGGCGGGCCCCTTTGCCGCGCCGACGCCCTTTCAGGGGCGAAGGCGGGTCAGCGCCTGGTAACCAACTCGTAGGCCCCCGAGGCCGGGGGCTTGTTGGAATAGCGGGTGATGGGCCTGCCGTTGACCAGTTCCATCCACTTGTAAATGGCGTTGGGCGGGGCGGCCGGGGTCGCGCCGGTGATCTTCTTCACGTAGCTCTGGGTTTCTTTGAACGGCGGCACGTCGCCGTACTTTTCGACGGTGCCCATGCCGGCGTTGTACGCCGCCAGCGCCAGCTCCACCTTGTGGTCGTAACGTTCCAGCAGGCGCTTCAGGTAGGCCACGCCACCGCGGATGTTCTGGTCGGGTTCGAACGGGTTGGTGACGCCCAGTTCCTGGGCGGTGGCGGGCATCAGCTGCATCAGCCCCATCGCCCCCTTGGTGGAGACCGCCGTGGGGTTGAAGGCCGATTCCACCTGGATGACGGCGCGCACCAGGTCGGCCGACACCCCCATGCGCCGGGAGTGCTCGCTGATCGACGCCTCGTACTTCGCGCTCCGTGCGCTCGGCACCAGCGGCTTGGTGGCGCGAACGGTGGCCGCCCCCAGCACCGCGTAGGTGTTCATCGCCCCCTTGTCATCGCGCGGCCGATCCGACAGCACCAGCTTGCCGTCGGCGTCGCGCCACGAATAGATCTGCGCAGCCGCCGGCGAGGCCAGGCCCAGCACGAGCACCAGGATTAATAGGCTGCTTTTCACGAACCTTCAGTCTACCTTATCGGCGACTTTGGCCCGGGAGCTGAGCCTAGAGCGAGACTCAGGCGGTGAGCAGCTTTTCCACCAGCAGTCGCGCTTCTTTGAGCAATTCCGGTATCTTCGCCGGTTCTTTGCCGCCGGCTTCGGCGAAGTCGCCCCGGCCGCCGCCGCCGCCGCCGACGACTGGTGCCAGCTGCTTGACCAGCTGACCGGCCGGAGCCTTCTTGGCCAGGTCGGGGGTCACCGTTGCCACGAGCGCGACCTTGCCGTCTGGCATGGCGGCCGCCAGCACGATCACGCCGCTCTTGAGGCGTGACTTCAGCGTGTCGGCCAGTGCCCGCAGCGATTCCTTGTCCACGTCCTTCACCTCGCGGGCAATGAACGTCGCGCCGGCAATCTCCACCTGATCGTCGTCCGTGGCGCCACCGCCGCCGCCGCCCAGCGCCAGCTTGGTCTTGAGCTGCTGCACTTCCTTCTGGGCCTTGCTGACCGCGACCTGCTGCTGCCGCACCCAGTCGGCCAGCGCGCCGCGCTTGGCGCCCGATTCCGCGGCAATGGCCTTGAGTTCGCCGAGCGCACCGCGCGCCAGGTCGAGCGCGCCCATGCCGGTGACCGCCTCGATGCGGCGCACGCCGGCCGCCACGCCCGACTCTTCGGTGATGAGCAGCGCGCCAATGTCGCCGGTCGCGCGCACGTGCGTGCCGCCGCACAGCTCGGTGCTGAACGAACCGTCGCCGACGGCGACCACGCGCACCTTGTCGCCGTACTTCTCGCCAAACAGGGCCATGGCGCCCGCGGCGATGGCCTCTTGCGTGTTTCGCACGGCGGTGTTGACCGCCTCGTTCTTGACGATGGCGGCGTTGACGATCCGTTCCACCTCGATCAGCTGCTCCGGGGTGACGGCGGAGAAGTGCTGGAAGTCGAAGCGCAGGCGGTCGGGCGCCACCAGCGACCCGGCCTGCTTGACGTGCGGCCCGAGGACCTTGCGCAGCGCGGCGTGCAGCAGGTGGGTGGCCGTGTGATTGCGGCGCGTGGCGTCGCGCAGGCCGGTATCCACGTGCGTCGTCACCAGGTCGCGCAGGGCCAGGCGGCCTTCGATGTTCTCGACCCGATGCAGCCGGGGCAGCCCGGGGGCCAGCCGCGACACGCCGGTGACGCGCGAGCGTTGGCCCGAGGCCGGCTCCATCCACCCCTGGTCGGACACCTGGCCGCCCGCCTCGAGGTAGAACGGGGTCCTGCCGAGCGCCACGTAGCCGTTCTCGCCGGCTTCGAGCGACGTGACCGAGGTCTTCTGGTCGTTGAACAGCGCCAGCACCGGCACGCCCTTGAGGGTGGTCTCGGCGTAGCCGTCGAAAGTGTCGCCGACGGCCCGCAGTTCTTCCCGCTCTTCGTCGGACATGAAGGTGAAGCCGTCGCCCTTCTTGGCGTCGAAGGAGCTGCCGGCGCGCGCCTTGGCCTTCTGGCCGTCCATGGCCGCGTCGAAGCCCTCGGCATCGAACCGCAGGCCCTGGTTGCCGGCCAGGTCTTCGATGAAGTCGCGCGGCAGCCCGAAGGTGTCGTACAGCTTGAACGCCTCGTCACCGGGCACGACCTTGGTCGTCCTGGCGGCGCGTTCGAGCACCTCTTCGAGCCGCGGCAGCCCGCCGGTCAGCACCGCGTCGAAGCGTTCCTCTTCGCTCTTGATCACCAGGACGACGGCGTCGCGGCCGGCCTTCAGTTCGGGATAGGCGTCGCCCATCTCGCGGATCAGCACGTCGGCGAGCGCGAACAGGAACGGCTCGTGGAGGCCCAGCTTGCGGCCGTGCCGCATGGCGCGGCGCATGATCTTGCGCAGCACGTAGCCCCGCCACTCGTTCGACGGCACCACGCCATCGGCAATCAGGAAGGTCGCCGCGCGGACGTGATCGGCCACCACGCGCATGGAGACGTCGGCCGGCGACATCGACTTGCCGTACTGGTGTCCCGACTGCTCGCCGATCGCCGAGAGCAGCGGCATGAACAGCGGGGTGTCGTAGTTCGACATGGTGCCCTGCATGACGGCCGAGATGCGCTCGAGGCCCATGCCGGTGTCGATTGACGGCGCCGGCAGCGGCGTCAGCGTGCCGGCCTGGTCGCGCTCGAACTCCATGAACACGTTGTTCCAGATTTCGACGAACCGCTCGCTGCCCGACTCGACGTCGGCGACGAAATTGCCGGTGCCGGGGACCTGGGCGCCGCGGTCGACGTAAATCTCCGAGCAGCGCCCGCAGGGGCCCGTATCGCCCATGGCCCAGAAGTTGTCGGCCATGCCCAGCTCGCCGATGTGAGCGGCGGGCACGAAGTCGAGCCAGCGCTTGTAGGCTTCCTCGTCGCGGGGAATCCCCGGCGCGCCCTTGAACACCGTCACGTACAGCGTGGCTGGATCCAGCTTCCATTCCCTGGTCAGCAGGTTCCAGGCCAGCTCGATGGCGTCGTGCTTGAAGTAATCGCCGAACGAAAAGTTGCCGAGCATCTCGAAGAAGGTGTGGTGGCGCAGCGACGGCCCGACGTTGTCGAGGTCGTTGTGCTTGCCGCTGACGCGCATGCACTTCTGCGAGGTCGCCGCCCGCGCGTAGTCGCGCTTCTCGCGGCCCAGGAACACGTCCTTGAACTGGTTCATCCCGGCGTTGGTGAACAGCAGGGTGGGGTCGTCGCCCGGTAGCAGCGGGCTGCTCGGGACGACGCGGTGGCCGTGTTGCTCGAAGTACTTCAGGAAAGACGCGCGTATTTCACGAGGGTGCATCTCTCTATTGTAAGTGCTGTGCCGGGGGCGGCACCACTTACCCCGGGGGCGCCCTCAGCCGGGACGGCACTACCGGCCGGGATGGGCCTTCAGGCGCCTCATGATGGCGTCGAACGCAAAGCCCTGGGCCGCCAGGCCGCGGACGAGGCGCGCGCGGCCCTTGTCGTCGAGGTCTTGCGGCGCCTGCCCGCGCAGGCGCCGCGCGAACGCGCGATCGAGCAGGGCGTCCTCGTCCACCTCGTCGAAGACTTCGTTGACGGCCGATTCGGCGACCTCGCCATCGATGCCGAGCGAGCGCAGTTTCTGCAACACCCGGGACCGCCCGCGGTGGCGCACCGTGCTTTCAAGTCGCGCCGCGGCCAGCGCGACCCGGCGGTCGTTCAGGGTGCCTTCCTGGCGCAGCCGCTCGACCGCCGCCTCGATCTCGTCGTCTTCGAACTGCTTGCGGGTCAGGCGCGTCCGGACCTGAGTCTCGGACAGTTCGCGCCGCGACAGCATGGTTAACGCGGTGATGTAGGCGTCTGCCACGATTGATTATGGTCCGGCTACAGCCGGACGCCACCTTGGTACCCGCACATTGTGGTGTCCGCCTGCGGGCGGACCGGTTACTTGCCGAACCGGGTAATCTCCGGCGCCTTGGCGGCCGGCTTGCCGCCGCCCGGCGCCGGTTTGGCCGGCCCGGAGAAGATCGTCCCGGCCATCTGGTCGCGCGAGATGTCGGCGGTCGTCGAGATGCCCTGCACGCGCAGCTTGAACTCGTCCACGTTCGACGCCCAGCGGAGCGCCTCTTCGTAACTGATCAACTGGTTCTGGAACAGGCTGAAGATCGACTGGTCGAAGGTCTGCATGCCGTACTGCGAGGTGCCCTGCGCGATGGCGCCGGTAATCAGGTGGGTCTTGTCCTTGTCGACGATGCAGTCCCTGATAAAGGGGGTCCCGACCAGGACCTCGACGGCCGGGGCGCGGCCGGCGCCGTCGGCGCGCGGAATGAGGCGCTGCGCGACGGCCGCCTTCAACACCGACGCCAGCTGCAGGCGGATCTGTTTCTGCTGGTGCGGCGGGAACACCGAGATGATGCGGTTGATGGTTTCGGTGGCATCCAGGGTATGCAGCGTCGAGAACACCAGGTGGCCGGTCTCGGCCGCGTGCATCGCGGTCTCGATGGTTTCCATGTCGCGCATTTCGCCGACCAGGATGACGTCCGGGTCCTGGCGCAGGGCGCTGCGCAAGGCGTAGGCGAACGACCGCGTGTCGACGCCGATTTCGCGCTGGTTGATGATGCACTGGTTGTCGCGGTGCAGGTACTCGATCGGGTCCTCGATCGTGATCACGTGCGAGGTGCGCGTCTTGTTGATGTGATCCACCATCCCGGCGAGGGTCGTGCTCTTGCCGCTGCCGGTCGTGCCGGTGACCAGCACCAGACCGCGTTCCTCCTCGGCAATCGTCTTGAGAATGGGCGGCAAGCCCAGCTCGTCGAGGCTCTTGACCGTGACGGGAATGACCCGCAACACGCAGCCAATGGTGCCGCGTTGCTGGAACACGTTGCAGCGGAACCGCCCAAGCCCCGGGACGCTGTAGGCCAGGTCGACCTCTTGCGAGTCCTTGAACTTCTGGCGTTGCGCCGTCGACATGATCGAGGCGGCCATGTCGACGAGGTCCTCGTGATTGAGCTGCTTTTCCTCCGAGACCGGCGCCAGGTGGCCGTGAGTGCGGGCCATCGGGTAGCTGCCGACCTTGAGGTGCAGGTCGGAGGCGCCCTTTTCAACGGCGAGTTTCAGCAGGTCATTGACGTGCATCGATCCCCCAATCAGCGGGCCGCGGCGGCCCCTTCCGGCTAGCCCACCGTGACTCGAGCGGCGATGGGGGTCAGCCAGTTGTGCGTGTCGGCCAGCTCGCCACTGAGGATGCCGAAGAACCGCTGTTGCAGCGCTTCGGTCACCGGGCCCCGCGTGCCGTTGCCGACGGTGATTCTGTCGATCGATCGAATGGGGGTGATCTCGACAGCCGTGCCACAGAAGAACGCTTCGTCCGCAAGGTAGACGAACTCGCGCGGGATGGACGTTTCCCGCACGGTGAAGCCCAGGTCGGCCGCCAGCGTGATCACCGTCTCACGGGTGATGCCCTGCAGCACCGACGAGCCGAGCGACGGCGTGTAGATCACGTTGTCGCGAACCAGGAACAGGTTCTGGCCGCTGCCTTCGCTCAACAGGCCGCTCTCGTCGAGCGCGATCGCGTCGACGTAACCGTCGAGCGACGCCTGCATCTTGATCAGCGCCGAGTTGGCGTAGTTGGCGGTGCCCTTGGCCAGGGCCGGGAGGGTGTTCGGCGCCAGGCGCGTCCACGAACTGACGCCGACATCGATGCCCCGCTCGAGCGCGTCGGCGCCCATCATCACGTTCCACTCCCACACCACCACCGAGGCGTCGACCGGGCACGGCCGCGGATCGAGCGTCAGCGAGTCGTAGCCCCGGTACACCAGGGGCCGGATGTAGCAGCTCTTGAAGCCGTTGACGCGCACCGTGTCGAGCACGGCCTGCGACAGCTCGGCCTGCGACCAGCGCGGCTCCATCCGGTAGACCCGGCAGGAGTCCATGAGGCGGCGCATGTGCGGCTCGAGCCGGAACACGTTGGTGCCGGTCTTGGAATCGTAGGCGCGAATGCCCTCGAAGACGCCGGTGCCGTAATGAAGCGCGTGAGAAGCGACGTGGATGGTGGCGTCCTTCCAGTCCACCAACGACCCGTTCATCCAGATCTTGCCCGTTCCCGCAAATGCCATGATGCGGAATTATACCGGCGGCGGCCGCTCTTTGGTGGCGGCAACCCTGTGGACGTGGGTAGTCCTCTGATGGCGGC
>Ga0209770_10000676_pt1 | contig 18271 bp, 17 predicted proteins | sample LauGreSu1BDMLBDD_2_FD_187572 | JGI IMG/M metagenome (GOLD analysis project Ga0209770, IMG submission 187572) | Freshwater lake microbial communities from Lake Michigan, USA - Su13.BD.MLB.DD (SPAdes) (version 2) | ecosystem: Environmental > Aquatic > Freshwater > Lake | place: Lake Michigan, USA...
CCCAGCCATGCATCTCGCCGTCCCAGACGGGCGACGACAGCGGAGGATCGATGAGCTGCAGGTTCGACCAGCGCAGTCCCCAGGCGTGGTCGCGCGCGTGCCACCAGGCATGGAGTCCGCGATGGACGGCGCGGATCTCGCCGCCGCGCCCGCGGTCCACCAGATGCATCGGGAGCCTGGCCGTGACCGCCGTGGCGACGACGCCGACGACCAGCGCGATCGCGAGCCGGCGGGGAGACGCGGACCAGTCCACTCTCAGCATGGCACCATTCTGCGATACTTCGGGTGTGACTGCATTTCCCGAAACGCTCCACCGACTCGTGCTGCGCGGCATCGCGGACATGGGCTTCAAGTCCCCGACCGCGATCCAGGCCGCCTTCATCCCCGTGGCGCTCGCCCCGTCCGAGGACGGCGACGCGTTCCGCAGCCGGGATCTCGTCGGACTCGCGCCGACCGGTACAGGCAAGACGCTCGCCTACGGCATCCCGCTCGCGGACCTCCTCCTTCGGCACAAGCCAGTCGAGACCGGGGGGCGGCGCCGGGATCCGCGCACGCGCCTGCGGGCGCTCGTGCTCGTGCCGACGCGCGAACTCGCTCAGCAGGTCGCCGAGGAGATCCGTCATCTGACGCGTGGCTCGCTCCTGCGCGTGCTGGCGGCGTATGGAAAGGTCTCGATCGCTCCGCAGGCCGAGGCGCTCCGCAAGGGCGTCGACATCGTGGTCGCGACGCCGGGACGCGCGCGCGAGCTCGTCGAGGCCGACGCGATGACGCTCGCGCACCTCCTGTTCGTGGTCTGCGACGAGGCCGACCGCATGCTCGACATGGGCTTCCTTCCGCAGGTCGAATGGGTGCTCTCCCGCGCGCCGGAGGGGCGCACGAAGTGGCTGCTCTCCGCGACGCTGCCGCGGCAGGTCGAGGATCTCGTGCACGAGCGGCTCGCCCGGCCGGAGAAGATCGTGGTCGGCACGCGCAACGCGGCCGCCGCGCACCTCACCCATCGCCGCATGCTTGTCGACGAGGAGCTCAAGACCCCCGCGCTGCTGTCCCTCCTCGCCAAGGAGGACCTCCGGCGCGGGATCGTGGTCTACTGCGCCAGCCGCCGCCGCACGGGCTGGGTCGCGGGCGCGCTTCGGAAGCATGAGATCTCCACCGCGGTCGTGCACGGCGACCGTTCGCAGCTCCAGCGCGAGAAGGCGCTCGAGAGCTTCGCGCACGGCCGCTGCAGGGTCCTCGTCGCGACCGATGTCGCGGCCCGCGGGCTCCATGTGCCCGGAATCAAGCTGGTCGTCAACTACGACGTGCCAATGTCTCCGGAAGAGTGGATCCACCGCGTCGGCCGCGCCGGACACGGCGGCGGCGAGGGCGCCAGCGTCTCGTTCGTCTGTCCGGACGAGCGCGCACGCTGGGAGTCGGTCGTTCAGCTCGCGCAGCCGGAATGGGAGGCGATGACCGTTCCCGACGATGTCGCGCAGTTCATGCGGGAGCGCGACAAGGTGCGGCACGAGCGCACGAAGGCCGAGGAGGCCGAGCTGCTCCGCGTGCTCGAGCTCAAGGAGAAGGCCGAGAAGGAGAAGGCGAAGCGCATGAAGGACGCCGCGCGCAAGCGCCGGATGAAGTCGACGCGGCACGACTCGAAGCAGCTTCGAGGCACGCGCTCGAGCACGCCGGTCGAGAAGGGCGTGAAGCGCGGGTCGGGCGTGAAGAGGCTCGGATCCTGACGCGTCAGGAGCGCGGCTCGCGCAGCGCCATGCGGAACTTGAGCGCGCGGATCTCCCGGCCCTGCCTGAGCTGCATGCGGCGACGCACCGCGCGCATGCCCGGCACCGTCATCGTGTTCTGCTGGATGCTCGAGAACAGCGTGAAGTCGAGCATCGCCGAGCGGACCCAGTCGATGTCCTTCTCGTAGCCGCTCACGCCGAGCGCGCCGGTCTCGTCGATGAACCGGCGCAGCCGGCGCTGGCTGACGCCGAGGGTGCCGCAGCTTCCGAAGTGGATGACCCGCCCCTCGCAACGGCCGCGGAGCAGCTCCTCGATCCGGTCGAGCGAGACCCTCGCCGAGCGTCGTCGAAGGTCGCCGAACTGGACCTCGCCCTCGATGCCGTGAAACGCGAGGTAGAGCAGCGGAAAGTCGTCGTGCGCGCGGAGCGTCCACTTCTTCAGGTAGTAATCGAGCGCGTCAGCCGTCACGACATGCCTGTGGACGAAGGGCACGCCGAGCGGAGAACTCTTGAGCAGCGCGAGCATCGGCTGGACGCTCGTCATGCCACGGACCTCCGACCAGTCGGTCTCGAGGCAGAAGATGCCGCGGACCTTCGTTCGCGCGTGGACAAGCGTGTAGTCACGGAGGAGCATGACGACCTTCCCTTCGACCGGACCAACCGGTCAGACGACAGTGCTGAGCGTGCCCCGACAGGCACCCGCCGAGGCAGAGGCATTCTTGCTCCGTCGGTTCGGGCAGGATTGAAAACCCGTCAATTCCCTCGTGAATTCGCGGTTCGGCCCACCTCCCGCCGCCGGGTACCCCTCTGGCGCGCCGGGAACCGGGGTCGATGGCTGCCGGGCTCTCGGACGCCCGGCCCGCGCCGTCCGAAAACGCCGTGGGGCAAGCTCTTCCACAAATCAACCACACCGCGCCCGGTGGCGCCGAGGCGACAGCCGGGCCGCGTGTCTTCGGGCGCGGGCGCGGCGGCTCGCGCGTTTCGCGAACGCGCTGCAATCGCGGTGCGAGACCGTATGATCGCAGCATGGACGGTTCGACGACCGCTGACCGCGCGACACGCGCTGCGTTCTCTCCCGAGGCGACGCAGGCGTTCGATGTGGTTGCGGCGACCGTGGTGTTCCGTCTCGTGCGCGGAGAGCTTTCGATCGGCTTGCCGATCGCGGCGGGTTCGCGCGGCGAGCGGCTCCGCACGATTCCGACCGCCGCGCCGCAGCCGCAGGAGGCCGATGGCGGCGTCGACGGAGCCGCCAGGCAGGCTGCGTCCCGATCCGTCTCGATGCGCGATCTGGTCAGGGTGTCGCACGCGGGAGTGCGCGCCACGGCGGCTGCGCCAGGGATGCTCCGGCCTCGCATGACGATCGTCTCGTGGGCAACCGCCCGGCCGTTCGTCGCAGGCGCCGCGGATGCCGCGCAGACCCTCGAGGCCGAGGAGGCCTTCGTGCCGCTCGCGTCGCTCCCCGAGCTCGATGCTCCGACGCGATCGATCCTGGCATGTGCGTTCGATGCGTTTCTGGATGCGACGCTCGCCGACGCCCTGACGCGCCGGCTGCTGCCGCGCCACATCCTGTTCCGCAAGACGGATGGTTTCACCCACCGGAGCGCGCTGGAGTCGAAGCTCGAGTGCGATATTGAGTCCGCAGTCGAGTCCACACTCGAGTCGCGCGCCTCGGAGCCGCAGCCGCCGATCTTCGTGGGCCTGCTCCCCGATCCCTTCCCGCTGTCGGCGCTCCGCGAGCTCTACGAGCGCCTGCTCGACGCGCCGCTTGACCGCGGCAATTTCCGCCGGCAGTTCCACGAGGTGATCACGCTTGGGCCGATCGCGGCGCTCCCGATCTTCGAGCGGGATGTCCCCCACCGCGCGGGCCAGCTGTTCACCTTCGACAAGGCAGCCTGGTCGCGCTTCGCGAAGCAGTGATGCGCGCCGCGGCGGCGTGGGGAGAGTTCCCCGGTACGAACCGGACCCCGTAGGAAAAGAACGCGGCAAGAAAAGAACCCGGTGGCACGGCGCTGAGGAGTTGCGCTGGGGCCCTCCCGTCGCGGAGCGGATCGGTTTGCTCCGCGATGGTCGTCCTGAGGTGCGCCGGCACTGCGTGTGCGGTGGATGGACCGCGGGCGCTGCCCCTGTGCCACCGGGTTCTGCTGGTGGAGCCTGATGTACGCCGGCATCCGAAACGAGATACCGGCGACTTCCTCCCTGTACGGAGAGGTGCGTCTTCGGTTCAGCTGCACGCAGGCGAATGACAGAAATCCGGCCACTTCGCACAGTGTGGGGATTTCACCGTACGCTTCCGCGATGCCGGTCCGCTCCGCGCAAGACCAGAGGGTCCTCCGCATCGCGCTCGATGATCCCGCGCGCCGAAACGCGCTCGATGCTCCGACGCTCGAGGCGCTCGAGGCCGCGATCGCCGGGACGCGCCTGCGGGATTCCGTCGATGTGCTCGTGCTCTCTGGAGAAGGCGGCGCCTTCTGCTCCGGCTTCGATCTCGCACGCTGCGCCGAGGATCCTTCCGCAGTCGAGCCGCTGCTGCGCGGCCTGAGCAGCTGCGTGCGCGCGCTGCGCGAGCTCGACATCCCCGTGGTCGCACGCGTGCAGGGAGCCGCGCTCGCCGGCGGCTGCGCGCTGCTGACCGGATGCGACTTCGTGGTGGTGGCGCGCGATGCGCAACTTGGATATCCGACGCACCGCATCGGCATCTCGCCGGCGGTGAGCGCGCCATCGCTCTTCTCGCGCATGGGACCTGCCGCTCGCGCGCTGCTCGTCGCGAACGAGATCGTCGACGGCGCGCGGGCGGTCGAGCTCGGACTCGCGACGCATGTCGCCGAGCCCGCATCGCTCGACGCGGAGGTCGACGCGCTCGTCGCTCGCCTGCTCGGGAAGGGTCCGGTCGCGATGCGCGCCACGAAGCGGTGGATTCGGACGGTCGAGGAACACGGAAGCGGGGAGATCGGGCCCGCGCCCGGCCGGGGCGCCCGCGCCATGGAGCGCGCGCGCGATGCGAGCCTCGCGCTCGCGTCCGGCCCGGAGTTCGCCGCGATGCTGCGCGCGTTCTGGGCGGCGCGGAGTCGGTCGTGAGGCTGCCCGGGAAGCTCCATCGGATGTCGCCGCTCGCGGTCCTGCGCGAGATCAAGCGCAACTCGCGCCGGGTCGAGCGAAACCGGTTCGACCGCGTGCAGGGCGCGGGGTTCGTGCTCTTTGCGCTTCTTGCGCCCGTGATCGTGTGGCGAATGGAGGCGCTGCGGCGGGTGACCGGACGAGAGCTCCTCGCGACGGTCCGCGTCTTCGCTCCGCTTGGCGCAAACGGGGCCACCGCGGAGATGCAGGCGGCGATCGTCGATCCCGACCAGACGACCGCCCGGTGGCCGGCGGCCCTCCCGCTGGCGGAAGTCGATGTCGTGCAGGACACCACCTGGTGTGGCTGGCCGTTCGCGACCCGTCAGATCGTGCAGCCTGTCGAGTTCAAGGTGACGCGCATGCCGAGCTGCCCGCCCTCGCGCGAGGGCGCGGTCCGCGACAGCTCGCGGGCAGTGCTCGAGCGATTCGGCCGCGCGCTTCCTCCCGCGGTCGAACGGACGCATGCCTCCGCGTGGGTGTTCTCGAGTGGCGCGTGGTGGGTCGGGCTCTCGCTGGTGCTGGCGGCCGTCCTCGCTCCGCTCCGGTTCGGCTGGCTGCTGTACCGTCGCACGAGGACCGCCATGCGGCAGGGCCGCATCGACCGCTGCCACTGCCCGAGCTGCGGCTACAACGCCAAGCACTCGATCCTGCGCGGGCGCTGCCCGGAGTGCGGGAGCGAGCTCTACGAGCGGCCCGACTACTAGCCGCGCGCCCACGCGGCCTTGAGGCGCGCCTGGGCCTCGTCGCCCGCAATGATGCGCGCGCTGATCTCCGCGGCCTCCTCGGCGATCGCGTCGTCCATCGAGCCGTCGAGCTCGTTCAGGAGCGCCTTCGTGGCGGCGATCGCCTTCGGTCCACCCTTGGCGAGGCGTTCGGCGAGCGCCTGCGCGGTCGAGGCGAGCTCACCCTCGGGGACGAGATGCGTCGCGAGTCCGCGACGGAAGCCCTCGTCGCCCGACATGGTGCCGCCTGCGAGGAGCATCGCGCGCGCGGCGCCGGCGCCGATCTTCTTCATGAGCCATGGCGCGACGACCGCCGGGCAGATGCCGAGGTCGACCTCGGGATAGCCGAGCTTCGCCTCGGGGTGCGTGACGGCGAAGTCGCACACCACCATGAGCCCGCACCCGCCGCCGACCGCGGCGCCCTGCACGCGTGCGATGGTGGGGATCGGCAACCTTCGGATCGCGCGGGAGACACGCGAGAGCGCGCGCAGCATCTCGCCCATCGCGACGGGATCGTCCGCGACCGCCTTCAGGTCCATGCCCGCGCAGAATCCCTTGCCCGCGCCGCAGAGGATGAGGGCGCGCACGGATGTGTCGCGGGCGACCGCGTCGACCGCGGCGCCGAGTGCCGCGATCATCTCGCGCGACAGCGCGTTGCGCGCCTCGGGGCGCGCGAGCTCGATGGTGGCGATGCCGTTCGCGATGGTCGTGTGGACGAGCATGCGCGGAAAGGTAGCACGCCGTATCTTTCCCGCATGCTTCCCTACGAAGTCCGCGACGGCGTCCATGTCCTGTTCCTGCAGCCGAATCCCGAGAAGCCGCGCGGTGGCGTCGTGGTGCTCGACGCATGGCTGATCGGTGAGATCAAGGCGACGCTGGCGAAGATCGCGACGGAGAAGCCGACGGGGTTCGTGCTGGCCAGCGCGTCGACGCGCGTGTTCGTCGCGGGCGCCGATCTCGCCGAGATCGACGCGCTCGACGACGCAGGGCTCGATGCGTACCTGCGCGCGGGCGCGGAGGCATTCGCCATGATCCCTGCGCTGGGTTGCCCGAGCGCTGCGGCGATCCACGGCGCGACGCTCGGCGGCGGGCTCGAGATCGCGATGCACTGCGACGCGCTGGTCGCGGCTCTGCCCGCGGAGGGCGGCAAGCCGTGGCAGGTCGGGTTGCCCGAGGCCGGACTCTGCATCTGCCCGGGCTGGGGCGGCACGCAGATGCTGCCTGCGCGCATCCTGCCGGCGCTCGCGATCGAGCGGACGGCGACGGGGCAGACCTGGGCGTGCGGCGAGGCTCCGCAGTGCCTGTTCGATGTGCGTGCGGACGCGGGGAGCGGCGCGGATGGTGCGGTCGCTGCGGCGATCAAGTGGGTGAAGGCGCAGGATGTGTCGACGGGTTGCTTCGCAGCGATGAAGGCGCCGCGTCGCGCGATTGCGCCGCGGAACGCGGCGGCGATTGCACCGGTTTGCGACGAGCTCGCGCCGAAGGTCGGCGGCACCAAGCATGGCGCTGCGTGCATCGATGCGGTCCGCACCGGAATCGCGAAGGGCTGGGACGCAGCGATTGCGTGCGAGCGGGCGCATCTCGTGAAGCTGCGGCACACGCCCGAGGCGCGCGCGAAGCTGGATGGGTTCTTGAAGAAGTGAGTGAAGCTTGATTGCGCGGGAAATTTGGTGTTTTCCGCGCCTTCGCTCGAATCGCCTTTTAGCTTGTGATCGTTGCGAGGCGAACCGCCAAGCGACTCCATCAAGTCCCCCCCCCTGCGGCCAACCGCTGCAGGCAGCAGGCCGCCGAAAGGTGGCCTCGCTTTGTTTTGGCGGTCGCGACTCGCTTCGCGCCTCCTACCACTCCGCGGGCCGGTCGATGACCCCATTCGCATCGGTCAGTCGATCGGGCAGCAGGGACTGAGCGAGGTCGCACCGGCGAATCGTCTTCATGAATGAGGCTTCGCGCGCGAGATGCCTCGACTGACGACCATCATGTGGATTGACGATCCCGACGGGGATCTGGCCTTCAGAATGCGCGATCCTGATCGCACGCGCGAGGTCCCCGTCGTAGCTCACGACCGCCGCCGCCTTCCAGCGCCTGGACAACGCATGGTGAACCAGATCCACAGCCAGATTGACATCGGTGCCCCTCTCCGTCGTCTGGAGAACTGTCACGAGCGGCCCGGCAGAGCCATTCGGAAGCAGCAACGGAAGTCGGCGGTGACCCACGACATGCGTGCCAAGCACGATCTCGATTCCACCCCGCGCGTGCAGTGCTCTCAGGAACATCTCGTGACGCCACGCGGCGCGCCCATCGCTCACGCGATCGTGCAGCGGCGCGGTGTACAAGTACACCTGCTCGACCGCGTGCCGCGGCCCAAGGATCCTCTGCGCCATGCGCCGCAGGTCGACCCAGCGGATTCCGTGCGGGCGCGCTGCGCCGTAGTAGAAGTTGAAGCCGTCGATGTAGACGGCGGTTGGGACGCCGGACATGTCTTTTCCCTCGAGCTGACGAACAATTGCGTGCCGAAAAGTGCGAAGCCGCCTTGCGGCGGCTCGCGGCTCACCGCCGAAGCGGTGGTCGACTCGCGCACTCGAATGGTCCTGCGCGCGGGTCCCTGAGAATCACCTTTGTTTCTCGCTGAATCTCACGGACACACGCCCCAAGATCCGAGCACGATGGCGAGGTCCGAGCCGTCGATGACGCCGTCGCGGTTGCAGTCGGACTCGGGAAACTCCGCGGCGGACTGTCCCCATCGCGTGAGCACGGTGGCGAGGTCGATGCCGTCGACGGAGGAGTCGAGGTTGGTGTCGCCCGGGCATCCGCACGGCGTTCCGTTCTCGCAGCAGTCGGGGATGTTGTTGGCGTTGGCGTCGGTGAGTTCGCCGGTGCGGATCTGGCCGTAGTCGACGATGCCGTCGTTGTTGCAGTCGGCGGACCATTCGATGACACAAGAGGGGTTGTTACCGAAGTCGATGTTCCAGCAGGTCCACCTTCGAACGTCTGGGCCGTCTGCAAAGAGATCGCCGGCGCCATGCACATAGTCCCCCCAGTAACTCATGTAGTTCGCAGGGCCGCCGCAGTTGTTGTTTCCGTCCGGGTGGTATCCGTCCCAGTAAAACCCGGGATACACGGATTGCCCATCGACCCAAGTCCACCCACCGTTAGGTTCAATCGAACCTGCTGGTTGGAAACCTCCGACCCAGGGTCCCATCGTGGTCGTCCAAAGAGAGGCCCGGCTCGCGACGTTGGCAAACACCCACGTCCGCTCTTGAAGTGTGTTCAACGAGACCAGATCCCCACCTCGCGACAAAGCAAAGGCCCGCGATTCCGTCCATGAGCGTCCCTCAGGGGGGAACCGCTCGCCGTCATACCAATGCCCATTCCCCCCGTCCTCTACGCGCCACTGCACCGCGTTCTGCGCCACCGCGCCGCTTGATATCACCGCCGCCGCCGCACCGATCGCCATCAACCGCTTCATATGAGCCGACTCCCGAGCTTGGGGACTGGCGCCCGCGGGGGACATCGCCGCGCCGTGCGCCGAGGCGGGGAATCCTCCGACGAGCGCCGCATGCGCGGCGAGCGCGAGAATCCCGGCAAAACACACCATCGCACGGCTCCGAGAACCGCGGGGCGGCTGCGAGAGATCCAGGATCCGCGCGGCGCTTCGCTCGTCAAACGCGGTCGTCATGCGCGCGGGGAATCCGCGAGCCAGCGGTGCATGCGCGCGATTTCATCCTCGAGTTCAGGCTCGGCGACGCCCTCTTCACGCAGGAGTTCCGCAAGTGCCGCACGCACGCGCTGCGCCACAAGTCGCGTGGCACCCGCGCATTGCTGCTCGCTGCGGCCGACCTCGGCGGCGAACGCGGCATAGGGCTGGCCGTCGATCGCGTGCCGGCGGAAGATCTCAAGCTCCGTCGCGCGGCCCTCGGCGCCGAGCTGCGCCTCCGCGCGCGCCGTCGCCTCGCGCACCACCGCCAGCGCCCAGGCGCGATCGAAGTCGAGTTCCCCCGACGCACTCGCGCCTTCGCGCTGGTCGAGCGTCCGGGGCTCGACCACGCCGCCGCGCTGCGCGGCCCGCATGCGGTCGCGCGCCAACCCCTGCCCGTAGAACAGGATGCCGTTCATCAGCCAGCGTCGCAGGCGCATGCCGCTGCGAGACCAGCCCTCGAGAAACCGCGCGTCCGAGAGCCTTGACGCGAAGAACCCGTTCACGATCTCCGCAGGCTCGCCGAGCCGCGAGAGGCTCGATCCGCGCACGAAGATCGTCAACGGCCCGGCGTAGCGTTCCATCACTGCAATTCGCGCTCTTTCGGCCGTGATCTCGCGTTCCGCGGTCGCAACTCCGTCGCCGACAAGCGTGCGCAGCCAGGTCGCGTGGGTGGTTGGAAAGGCACTTTGCTGCATCGGGAAATCCCTGCCGCCGAAGCCCGTGGGCTGCGCCTCGGTGCGCCCGTGAAACTATCATGTTCCCCTTCCCCGCAGGAGCAACAGCATGTCGAACGCCAATCTCGCCAAGGACCTCAAGAACGTCTCCGAGAAGGACCGCAAGCAGATCGAGCAGGCCCAGGAGATGCTCGGCCCGGATCCCTCGACGATGGGCGTCATCAAGAATGTGTTCTGGGGGAACTACCGCGAGGAGCTCGTCTTCCCGTATCCCACGGTGTCGGCGGAGGAAACGGCGAAGTGCGACCAGCTGCTCGCGGCGCTCGACCACTACCTGCGCACCGAGCACCCCTCGATCGAGATCGACCAGAAGCAGGAGATCCCGCAGTGGGTCATCAAGAAGCTGTTCGACCTCGGCGTGCTCGGCATGACGATCCCCGCCCAGTACGGAGGGCTCGGGCTCGGAATCACCAGCTACAACCGCGTGCTTGAGCGCCTCGGCCGCTCGTGCGGTTCGACCGCCGTGCTCGTGTCGGCGCACCAGTCGATCGGCTGCAAGGCCGTCATGCTCTTCGGAAACGATGAGCAGAAGAAGCGCTTCCTGCCTCTGATGGCGAAGACCACCCTGAGCGCCTTCTGCCTGTCGGAGCCGAATGTCGGTTGCGACGCCGGCGGACAGGAGACGCGCTGCGAGCTCAGCGCCGACGGCACGCACTACATCCTGAACGGCGAGAAGAAGTGGGCGACCTCGGGCGCCCTCTCCGGTCTGTTCACCGTGATGGCGAAGCAGAAGATCACCGATCCGAAGACGGGCAAGACGAAGGACGCGGTCACCGCGCTCATCTGCACGCCCGACATGGAGGGCGTCGACATCTTCAGCCGCAACCGCTCGAAGTGCGGCATCCGCGGCACCTGGCAGGCGCGCATCCGACTGACCAATGTGAAGGTCCCGCGCGAGAACCTGCTCTTCAAGGAGGGCAAGGGCCTCAATGTCGCGCTCACCTGCCTCAACTACGGGCGCTGCACGCTGTCGGCGGGCATGCTCGGCGCCGCGCGCTTCTCGATGGAGCAGGCGACGAAGTGGGCGAAGTCGCGCCACCAGTTCGACCGCGCCATCGGCGAGTTCGACCTGATGCAGGAGAAGGTCGCGCGCATGGCGGCGTATGTCTACGCGGCCGACGCGATGCTCTACATGACCACGGGCTACCTCGACCGCCACGACGAGGACATCATGCTCGAGACCGCGATGTGCAAGGTCTTCTGCAGCGAGTTCGGCTACCGCGTGGTGAACGACGCGATCCAGATCATGGGCGGCGAGAGCTACATGACGGAGAACCATGTCGAGCGCATGTGGCGCGATTCGCGCATCAACATCATCGTCGAAGGTGCGAACGAAGTCATGCACTCGTTCATCTTCGCGTACGGATCGAAGCAGCTCGGCGAGTACCTGCTCAAGGTGAAGGCGAATCCGTTCGCCCACATCGGCACCGCCATGCAGGTGGGCGCGGAGCTCTTCCTCGGCGTGCGGCGCGGCGCGCCGAAGGCGTCGCGCGTGCATCCGCGCCTCCGGCACCTCGCCGACGACCTGATGGTGCGCATCCAGGAGCACAGCCACCATGTCAAGCTCATGTTCAAGGAGCACGAGGAGCGCCTGATCTCGAACCAGACGATCCAGGCGCGGCTCTCGATGAGCGCGCTCTGGGTGCATGCGATGTGCTGCACGCTGTCGCGCTGCGACGCGAACCTGCGCGCGGGCCTCGACGGCACCGCGATGGAACGCGAGCTGGCGATCGTCGAGCACCTCTGCGCGATCGCGCGCAGCGAGCAGGCCTCCGAGCTGCGCGCGCTGTTCGTGAACAACGACGCCTCGATGAAGAAGGCCGCCGCCGCCGCCTTCGCGGCGAACGACCTCCTGCCCAACGCGCACTACTCGATCCCCGAGAAGACGCCGGACCAGAAGTACTTCGGCACCGGACGCAGCGTGGCGGCGCAGCAGGCTGCGATCCCGCAGTTCGGCTCCGGCTCGGTCTACGCCGGCGACATGGAAGCGCTGAAGTCGCACTGACCGGTCCCGCCCGAAGTCACGCCGTCCGGAAGCAGCGGCTATCTTTCCCGTCTTGATTCACCCCCGAACCACTCACTGAGGTTGCCTGTCGTGATGAACGTCCTCGAAGAGATGCAGTCCTACGGCCACGAGCGCGTGGCTTTCCACCACGATGCGAAGACCGGCCTGAAGGCGATCATCGCGATCCACTCGACCGCGCTCGGCAACGCGCTCGGCGGCACGCGGCGCTGGGCGTACGCGACCGAGGGCGACGCGCTCTACGATGTGCTCCGGCTCTCGGAGGGCATGACCTACAAGGCCGCGGCGTCGGGGCTTCCGATGGGCGGCGCGAAGAGCGTCATCATCATCCCGAAGTCCGGTCAGCAGCCGACGGAGGCCGAGGCCCGCGCCATGGGCCGGTTCGTCGACACCTTCGCCGGGAAGTACATCGCGGCCGAGGATGTCGGCGTGAGCCCGCAGTTCTGCGACTGGATGGCGCTCGAGACCAAGCATGTGATGGGCGGCAACACGGTCAGCCACGGCGGCGATCCGTCGCCGTACACCGCGCAGGGCTGCTTCAACTCGATGAAGGCCTGCCTCGCGCACACCGGCCGGAAGGTCGACTTCTCGAACCTCACGGTCGCCATCCAGGGCTGCGGCGCGACGGGCTACAAGCTCGCGAAGCTGCTCCGCCAGGCCGGCGCCGCGGTGCTCGTGACCGATGTGCATGTGCCGACGATGAAGCGTGCGGTCGAGGAGCTCGGCTGCGTCGCGCTCGGGAACGACAAGAACCTCTTCGAAGAGAAGGTCGACATCCTCGCGCCGTGCGCGCTCGGCGGCATCCTCGACGCGGGCACGATCCAGCACCTCAAGTGCTCGATCGTGTGCGGCACGGCCAACAACCAGCTGCGGGATCCGCAGGCCGACGGCGAGCTGCTCGCCAAGCGCGGCATCTGCTACGCGCCTGACTTCGTGGCGAACGCGGGCGGTCTGATCCGCCTCGCTGGCCTCTACCTCGGCATGACCGAGGGCGAGATCGACCACAAGATCGTGGAGATCGAGGAGACGACGCTGCAGGTGCTCAAGCACGCGGGCAACGGCTCGACGGGCGCTGCGGCGATCGCGTTCGCCAAGGCGAAGATCGCGGCGGGAGCCGCGAAGAAGCAGATGGCGGGCGCCGGCTGCGGCGCTGGCTGCGGCTGCAAGGCCTGAGCGGCGCGGCGAAGGCCGGGCATTCATCTGAAACCCAAGAAAACCGGCCCCGCTTCCGCGGGGCCGGTTTTGTCTGCTGACCAGTATCGTCACGGCTCTGCGCAGATCCGCTCGAACTCCTCGCGGATCGCCGCCGCGAACCGCGCATTGCAGAGCGCGACGGCAGCCAGGTACCTCTGGTAGTCGCTCCAGATCATGAGGCCGATGATTCCGGACGCGCCGCCGCAGAGCACCCAGCCCTGCCAGGTCTTCGGCACGCGTAGACCCTTGGGGAACTTCACCTTCCACACGTTCGAGCCGGGCACGATGTAGATCTCGACTCCGAAGCATGCATACGCCACGACGCCGGCGGCCCCGAGCTTGAACATCATGTCGGCATCGAGGAAATCATCCCACGCCGCCGCGACGCAGTAGTTGTACTCCGCGAGCGCGAGGTGGGCCGCGGTCCCGGGCGCCATGAATTCGTCGATGCAGATGCCTCGCGGCACGGTCGGGCACGACATGCAGCGCACGGGCGAGAGCTGCGCGTAGTACGCGATGTCGCTGTTCATGCGGTCGGGGTTGCGGACGGTCCGCACGAACTCCGGAAACGACCAGCTCGCGGGGATGATCGGATTGAACTCGGGATACGCGTGCTGCATGTCCTCTGGCGCAATGAGGTCGAACGGCACCGACAGGCCGCAGAGCTGCCCCTGGCTGTCCGGGAGGCCGAGGCACTCGCGGCGCTCCGCCTGCGGCGGCGTCCAGTGGAGCACGCGCGAGGAGAACATGGCGCCGGTGTCCTGCGAGATCGCGACGAGGTCCACCAGCCGGATCTGGCTGTCGGTCGCGAGTGCGAGTGAGAGCGCCTCCCCGCCGCCCCGGAAATCCGGGAGCGACAGCGCTCCGTCCAGGAGCGGGCGCGCGTCGTGCACCTCGAGCACCTTGAGGAATGCGGGAACGCCGAACACCGATCCGACGAAGTCGCCTTCCGCGACGGTGAATCCGGGCTCAAACTCCTCCTCATCGAAGACCACCTCGAGATCGACGGTCGAATGGTCCGACGATGCGCCGAAATGCTCCCGCGCGAGCCGCATCCGCATGTCGAACTTGTCCATGTGCCGCTGAAAGGCCGGGCCGAGCCGTGACGAAAGCTCGTCGCCGAGCGCGGCGTCGTCGGCAAAGTCGTCGCGGGGAGCCGGCGAAGGCGAGGGAGAGGCCTCGAGGAATGCCGCACAGCCGAGGATGCCGAGCAGGCCGGCGAGCGCCGCCCGCGTCGTACGAAGGGTCTGGTGCCGTGGAGCGTGGTGCGTCGTCATGGGTGTCCTGTTCTCTGGATGTCGATGCGGAACCCTTCCGCGTCCGGTGCAAGATCGGCCACGCGGCGCGCATGGCGAGGCGGATCGCGGGCGAATCGCAACGATGCAGGCGATTGCGCTTTCGCAGGCGCTCGCTCGGAAGCGCGCAAACCCGGGGATTCCGCTCCGTCGCGCGCGTTCCCGTACGCTGCTGCCATGCCTTCGAAAGCCGAGCGCTGCTGGTGGTGCGGGTCCGATTCGGTCTATGTCGACTACCACGACACGGAGTGGGGCGTTCCGGTCACCGACGACCGCGCGCTGTTCGAGAAGCTCGTGCTCGACGGTTTCCAGGCGGGGCTCTCGTGGATCACGATCCTTCGGAAGCGCGCGGCGTTCCAGCGCGCGTTCCGCGGGTTCGATCCGCACAAGGTCGCGCGCTTCACCGAGCGCGATGTGCAGCGGCTGCTTGGGGACGAGGGCATCGTCCGCTCGAGACTGAAGATCGAGGGGGCCGTGCGGAACGCGCGCGCGTGGCTCGAGGTGATGGAGGCGGGCGAGGGTGCATTTCGCGACCTGGTGTGGGAGCCGGTCGGTCACCGCACCGTCGACACGCGCCTCGCGCGCCGGGAGGACATCCGCGCACAGAGCGAGGAGAGCGTCCGCCTCGCGAAGACGCTGAAGCGGGCCGGCTTCACCTTCTGCGGCCCGGTGATCGTGTACGCATTCATGCAGGCGGTCGGCGTGTTCAACGACCATCTCGTGACCTGCCCGCGGCACAAGGCGTGCGCGCGGCTCGCGAGGAAGTGAGTACGGAGGCGCGCCTCGCCCAGCCGCCGCGCGGCGGAAGACAAACGGGCCGCCCGATCGCTCGGGCGGCCCGTGACTCTGACGCATTTCGGCCGGTCAGTGGGTCGTGGCGTACAGGTGGATGTACGCCCACCGCTCGGATTCGTTGATCGGCTGCGTGAGCAGGAAGGTCACGAATGCGCCCATGCTGTCCGGCGGGCTGTCGTTCCCGTTGAGCCACTGCAGGTACAGCGGGAACACGACCGAGTAGTAGTTGTACCGAATGCGGCGCGGGATCTCGATCTGCGCCTCGTCGGTCGATGGCGGCGGCGGGGCTCCCGCGTCCGCATACGCGGACGGCGCGTGCAGCGGGCCCAGCAGCCCGGTTCCCGCAAGCGCCAGTGCGAACATCATCCTCGGGTTCCTCATGAGCGGCCCCCTTCCTGCACGGCGTAAAGCTCGAAGTAGCTCACCGAGTCGCTGCGAGCCGCCGGGATCTGCCCGAGCACTCCCGCGACGAGCCGAGCCTCCGTCGCGTCGAGCGCGCGGGAGGCGCACCCGTTGTCGACCAGCGCGCGACGGCGCTCCGCGTCGAGCTGCAGGTGCCGGTGCGCGAAGTACCAGTTGTTGGTCGCGACCGCGTGCGCGCGAAGCGCCGACGACGCGAGCTCGAGCACTCCGCGCAGCTGCATGGGATCGGTGAGGAACCGCTTGGCCGTGTTCGCGAGCGCAACCGAGGCCCAGGCCTTGCGCTCGGAGACGCCGGGCTGCGAAGTGCCGCCTTCGCGGATGACCTCGACGAGCGTGCGGACCGCGCGCTCGCGGGCACCTTCGTCGAAAATCGCGGCCGGCTCGAGCGCGATCACATCGATCGATGTGGCGAAGGTCAGGTTCTTCGTCTCGAATCCGGGCCGGGTGGCCAGCCGGGACGCGCTCTCCTCGGCGCGCAGGAAGTGGTCGCGCGAGATCTGGGCCAGGTTCTGCCACGCCTCGAAGTTCGCGAGGGGGATGGATGTGCGCAGCGAGTGGCCCTTGGCCCAGTGCGCGACGCCGCGTGCGAGCTCGAGCACATCGTCTTCCGATGCGACCGAGTCCGCGTACTCGATGACCGAGCTCGCGACGCCGATCGACTGTGTCGTGAAGCCCTGCATGAACAGGACCGAGGCGAGGTGCGCATCGCAGAGGAGGCGCCAGTTCAGCGCGACGCCATCGATGCGGACCGCCTCGCGCAGGCATCGCACGGCCTCGACATACGAACCGGAGGCCTCATGCGCGAAGGACTCGATGTAGAAGGCTGCCGCGCGGCGCGTCGGCGTATCGGCGATGGCGCGCGCGCGGACGGCGAGGCGGATGGCCTCGGCGTAGTCGCGTTCGAGCCGCTTCTGCAGGCTCTCGTTGTAGAGCTGTGCGTAGTCGGTGGCGCGGTCCTGCTGCACGGCAGGCTTCCGATCCGTCGTCGGCTTCATGAGGTGATCGACGACCGCCTCGACCGGCCAGTCGAGCGCCTTCGCCAGACCGACCACGAGGTCGATCTTCGGCATTCCGCTGTCGGGAACCAGCCGGCCCGGTTGGCGGCCGAGCGCGTGGGCAAGCTCCTTCACCGACCAGTTGCGATAGGTGCGCGCGAGCGCCTGCAACTCCTCGAGCCGTTCGCGTGCCAGCGCCTCGCGCGCCGCCTCGACTCCACCAATTTCGTCCGTCAGCATGGATCCTCCGATCTGCTTTCCATGCGTGCCCCCGAGGCACGCGGGAAATGGACTTGTTCCACCATCGAACCGTCGCCTGACGACGCGTCAAGCGTTGATCTCAGACTTCGTGCCAAATGTCCCGGCGAGCAGTGCCGCCACGGATCGCCGCCATCGAGCCGCATCGAGGCGCGCACGATCTCCTGTGCATCGCGTTCATCGATGCACTCCGGGGTGAGGCCGTCGAGCCGCGCACGGAGAGACCACTCCGCGAACGCCATCCGCGAGAGCCTCGACTCGATCGTCGAGCGGGTCGAACCGTCGAGTCCGCTCGCGAGCTCCTCGAGCGCAAGCTGGGCCGTCACGAAGAGATGTGTCATCGCGCGCGTGTGCTCGTGACCATGGCCGCCACGAGCGATGAGGCTCAACGCCGCCAAGGCGATGCTGGAGGCGGTCCAGGCGCTCGCCGCGGGCGGTCCCGCGAGGGAATCCTCGACGAGCGCGGCCGCGGCCCTCGGCGCAAGCGTCCCCGATGCGAGGCTCCGTGCGAGGCGGTAGGCCGCTCGCCGCTGCGCGATACAGACGGGCTCATCCAGCTGCTCGGCGCCTCGACAGGCCTCGTCGATCCACTCGAGTGCGCAGAGCTCCCGCGAGCCGGCGATCCATGGCGAACCGAGCGTTGCGTCGAAGGCCGCGGCCTCCGCGAGTCCGCCGGCGAGCACCCGGTCGGACGGTGAGATCCCGATCTCGCGCGCGAGGCGGGCGTGGGTCTCCGCCCGGTCGAGCTCGCCGCGACCCACGCACGCTCGGGCCTCCGCGAGCTGCGCGAGCGCGAGATCGCACGGCTGCGCGGCGGCGAGGGCGAGCTCGACGGCAGCCGCCGCGACTCGCGCGGAGTCGTCCGCGAGGTCGGCAGCCGCCAGGATCCGCCGGATCTCAGCGGGATCCGTCCGCTCGAGCGGTGACGAGGCAACGACCCCGACCGCGATGTGCGGCTCGAGTCCCAGCCCCGAGCCCACGCGCGTGACAAGCTCCATCGAAGGAACCGTGCGCATGTCCTGGATCGAGCGTGGGTCGACCGCGATCTCGCTCGAGGCCGCGCGCGCCGAGCCGCCGCGGGCCGTGACCATCAGCGCGAAGAGCTCGCGCGTGCGGTGCACGAGCCCGTCGCGGAGGACGCGGCTCGCGCCGATCGCATCAGTGGCCCAGGTTGCCTCGGGAGTCGACATGCGTCGCAGAGTCTCCCCAGCGCCGGTGGCTTCAAGATCGATCTCCCGCGATTGCCGCTCTTTCAGTCGATGGCCCGCGGCAGCGCGCTGCGACGCTTTTGCAGCGCCGTGCC
>Ga0209770_10000677_pt1 | contig 18264 bp, 12 predicted proteins | sample LauGreSu1BDMLBDD_2_FD_187572 | JGI IMG/M metagenome (GOLD analysis project Ga0209770, IMG submission 187572) | Freshwater lake microbial communities from Lake Michigan, USA - Su13.BD.MLB.DD (SPAdes) (version 2) | ecosystem: Environmental > Aquatic > Freshwater > Lake | place: Lake Michigan, USA...
TGGCAATGGCAGCACCTGGCGCTGCTGCTGGCGCTGCTGCTGCTGCTGGCGCTCCTGGCGGGCAACAACTTGGTGGTGGGAATAACAACGGCACAACTGGAGGAAGTCCTGCCCCGAACGCAGAAGGAGTGAAGTCGTTTACGATTAAAATGTAAAATTGCGGCAAAATTGCGGCATAACTAGCACATAGCCGATTTTGCCAACCTCACCCGGTCGGCAAAATTGAATAATAAAGATTTGTTATTAATATATAGTAGATTCATTATGGCAGCCGCACACGTAAGCAGTGGAACCATCTCCGCATTATTCAAGTCTCGCAATATTCTGCTCCAGTTGCTCGCACGCCAAGGATTGGATATCTCGAATTACACCGATTATGGTGTTTCTGAAGTTCAGACGATGTATGCGAATAATCAACTGGATATGCTTCTTACGACGGAAAAAGATATTCACCCGTCCCGCAAGGTATACGTCAAATATTATTTAGCCAAAACGCTTCGCCGAGAAAATATCAATCATATGATCGACGACCTCTTTTATCTGGAACAAGTTCTTCAACCCACAGACACGCTCATCATTGTGATGAAACAGGAGGTAAATGATACTCTCATCAGTATTCTCAATGAAATTTGGGAGAAAGACCGAATATTCATCGTGATTCATTCCCTTGACCGGCTTCAATTCAATGTTCTCGAGCATCAATATGTCCCCGAACACGTGGTATTGAACGAGGCAGAACACGAACAAGTGCTGAAGAAGTATAATATCACAGATACAAAACAGATGCCGTGTATTTCGCGATATGACCCGGTTGCGCTAGCGATTGGATTGCGACCCGGCCAGATTTGTAAAATCACCCGGTCAAGCAAGACCGCAGTGACGAGTGTGTTTTATCGGTATTGTAGCGCGTAGTAGCGCGTAGTAGCGCGAAACTCTATTGATATAGATCTCGTGGAGCGATGGAGCGATGAGCGATGGAGCGATGGAGCGATGGAGCGATGATGGACTTGACCGCGACAAATAGGCGGCGGACGTGGTGGAGCAACCGCAGTTTTTATGTAACGATTATATAACTTGAATATCATCGTTTTTAGATAGCATCATCGGTTTATAACAATGACGTGTTACGCCGGAACCACGAAATTCCGTATTGGAAGTACCGGGTCAAACGAACTTACAGCGAATACCGACAATATCGAGATATGTAAAGCCACGAAAATTCTGGAACAATTACACAAGGATTTTACAGAAAAGTATACCACCGCCAATGCCGCAAGTCATTCTACCAAGCCGTCTTTTTATTTACGAAACCACGAACATACATCAGGTCAACCTACCAATAAATTTTATACGATTTTTACCAAGAAAACGGACACAGACGACGAATATAAAAAAGCAGTTAGCGTCATTATGAAAGGTGTCGAAGATACCGGCCGTGATACATATATGTCAATTCCATCATCAATCACGACTACATTAAAGGATTTCAATAGTCCCGAGGAATTTAAAGGCATCTATGGGCTGAACCGTGTAAATGAATTACTTGAAAAACAAATCGCCGAAAAAGTGGGCGCACTTCGCGGGACGTCCGCGAACACCAACGCATATGCGGAAGCCGCTAAATTCGAAGAACGAAATACGATCAAGGCGACGTATGAAGAAATCGCGCGCCGAGAGAATCAAATTTATCGAGAGAAATTCCTGAATCTGATTCTTATGGTGGTCGGTGTTTTTATCATAAGCACGCAACTCGTGAAGAAATACTTTTCGTTTGAAGGCGGCGGCGGTGGCGGCGGCGGTGGAGGATTCTTCACGGGATTCGGAACCAGTGGAAGCGGATTATTTAGTCGGTTCGGTGGTTTAGGATTGGGCAGTAGTGGCAGGTCAAGAGTCGGGCAGTTGTTTTCAAATAACCCGTATTCACTCTCGCAACGCTAAGCATCATAACTAGCAGGCGTTGATTTTAATATTCGTTATATATAACGTTCGTTACATATAACATCTATTACACCGTTCAGAAATGACATCCTATTCTGATGAAGACCGGGAATCCTTATTTCCAAACGCAACATCCTATTCTCTCGACAATTATGATACGAAGAAACGCGGGTCGGGGACGAAAGAAGGGCTTACGGTAAACGATGACGAAGGCCTTGATAAGGCAATGGCGTCATTGATGTCAGAATACGCCAAGGACACTGCGGGCGGTGGCGGCAGTGGCGCGCGAGACAAGAAACAAGAAGGTATGCTTACCGGAACATCATTGAACTTAAACTTACTTCAGGGTGACCTATTGAATTACTCGCGTTTTGATATTCAGAAGAACCCCATTCAGCCCTTTACTGAAATGCTTCAGGCAAAAGGAAACGTATCCGGTGTCGTTTCATATAAAGAGGGGCTTACCAATGACACTGGAACTGGGAAGGTCATCACAACAACCACCGGAACGACCAGTGCGATCAAGAACCAGAAATTGCTTGACCTTGAAAAGAAATTAAGCGAACTCACGACGGAGTATACGAATCAGTATCGGTTATATACAGAAGATCTTCTTACACGGGCACGTTTCCTTCAGACAAACAGCCAATATCTTAATAAAATCGTCCGTGATATCTCATATTCAGGCATAGATGCCAGTGTTGCTTATTACTACGTGAATTCCTTTGGATATACACACCGTTACAAAGACCTATCGTCGGTGCTTTTATATGACGATAAGACGTGTCCCACAATTACGCGCAACGAGTCATTACCCAGCGATGACCGTATGAATCCATTTAAAATTACGCCGGGTTCCGTCGTGGATATCAGTGGCGGTAGTAGTGGTGGTGGATTTAGCAAATTCGCCGATGTAGCAAGTTATGATATGGCAAATTATGGCCCGTGTATCACCGCACGAAATGTAAAACTACCCGGTGCGACTTCATCCGAAGATAAGTTTGCGTGGGTGGATGTAGAAGGAAAGAAGCACGTCTATGAAAAGGGGGTTTGGCCGGATAAACGTCACTCCACGTGTATGACGGCGGTGGTCGGTGAACCTATTTCTCTCACCGCAAACCAATACAATGCGATTCCAACCGCAGAGAACGATCCAATGAAGGAACATAGTGAATGTTTTCGCGCAAGTGTATCACCAACCATTCATACAAAATTGGCTGATATTAAGAAGAAAATCGATGATACGGTCGCAGAGATCAAAAGAGAAAATCAAAACCTATTGAACTCGGTTGCGAACACCACGATTGTTCAACGAGAGAAGACCGTCGCAGAAAAATGGGCATCATTGGATGACGATATGATCGCTGTCGTAAAGCGCGTCCTCGGTGAATATTATTATCCGGCGGTCTATATCTTCTGGTGTGTCGTTATCTTGTTTGCGGTGCTTATGATTTTCAAATTTGCGTTCTTCTTTGTGACCCCGGGGGGTGGCAGCAGCGGCAGCAGCGGCGACAGTGGCAGCAGTGGCAATGGAAGCAGCGGCGATGGTGGCGATGAAGGCGGCGGTGTATCGCTTCTCGGCGTTGTCATTATGGCACTCATCATCATCTTCGCAGTTTATTACTATTTTTCATATACATATAATCTGAATGTAGATATTACACGCAACGATTCCGATTCGGTATATACTGTAGCATAATATAATCTATATTCTATGTATCAGTTACAATGGCGAATTCCGATTATTCTCAGCTGTTGACAAAAATGGCTGAGTTACGAAGTCTAACAGCGCAATATAAAGAGTTGACACAAAGTTATACACCAGCATTATCCTCTACAGCGACCCCTTCGAGTAATGCGGATGTTTACACGCAAGAAGATAATAAAAACGGTATGTCAAACACAGCGACTCCTCTTGTCACGCGCCCGGGTGAGGACTATGGTCAGTATTGGAAATATGTTGGGAAGATTGACCCGTCATCCGAACAAAGTGAACCTGAAAATAACGTCAATAAGAACTCGCAAATATGTTGGAATAAAGCGGCAAATGACCCACGTTTATTCAAAACGGTTGTATATACCGGGCACAGAGAATTAGGGTCAAATCCCTCACAACCGGAGTGGAATAATCGTTGTTATGCTTTGCTTCACGACGCGCCCCCGGAAATGTCGTTTAATACACCGTCAAATGGGTATACTATAATGAGAGGAAGAGGTGGATCGGGGAACTCAGGCGTTTACTATACCAAACTCGGTATCAACAGTCCCACAGACAATGCGAACATTTACAAGGCATCACAATTAAAAGATATTCAAGTACGCGTGAATTCACTTACGCGCGAAATTAGCGCTTTATCCAACACGGGTATCACTTCGGAATTAAATGACCTCATTGGCAGTTCAACGGACGCAAGCGCTCTCATCAGTAAAATCAACTATTATATGAATACGACTGCTGCGGACATCTCGTCGAACTATTATCTATCGGATAAGCGCAAGGAAATGAATAATGTATACAGTGAAATCAACGAACAAAGAACGTTGCGAACTCGCAAATTTCGGTTTATTTTTTATATTATTATCACGATAATGATGATTATCGGGTATGCGTCGTATACCTCCAAGTCGACCTTACTCGAACAGATTGATACAATTCGAAACTATATTGGCTGGGGATGGTGGACGAATTGGTGGATTATTGCGGTCGTCGTTCTCGTATTTATCATTTCATCTTACGGATGGGACGCACGCGGTAATATTATGATGATAATACGGTATATCACTGACCCCGAATTCTGGACAGGGCAATTATGGTGGGTTGGTGTGACATTTTTGATGCTGATTGTGATTTTCTTACACGCGACATTTAAGTCTTTTTTCGTAGAATTTGAGGCCGGAATGAAAGGAATTCAGGCATCATTGGATGGTGAAGGCGGCGGTGGCGGTGGCGGCGAATAATTCGATAATAATATTACTTGGTATATATAGTAGTCCAATTCTTACTATTATATATAGTTACAATGTTTTATCAAAATTCAAATGATTTAGTAAAAAATGCGAGTATCACATCGGGACATATACAAAATTCGCACGAGACACGTGGGGTATTGATGAAACAAATCGCGGTGAAAGACGCCGCAGATAGCGCGGTGCCTACGGCAAATGTAAACCCGAATCCACAAGTTCCGCCATCTTCAGGTTACGACGTCGGATCATCACTCGATATCGGTTCCAAGTTTCAAAATATGATTCAAGGTTTAATACATACAGTTTCGATGAAAGAAGGAATGGTCGCCAATACAGACGCTACTGTAGACCAGACGAAACAACAGTCCAAACAATTCCTTAAACAAGAATTGAACCACGATGATAAGGTGAACTCCATCCTGAAGTTTATCGCGAAAAATGATAATAGTCGCCGCCAAAACTGGGTTGAAGTCACTGATTCCAACAACGTCGCGAAATATGGATACATCACCAAGGACGGTATATTTCAAATCTGGCACGCTCCCACGTCCCCTACATCGAACTGGCTTGGAACCGATGAAATGAAGAAAAACACCGGGATTATCGGTTGTCCTGCGGCATCCAGTTCGGTTCAGAAAATTAGAATTGCTGGAAACTGGGACTATATCAAGCCATTTCAACTCGTCTACGCGGATAACGATACTCGTCAGACCAACCCCGTTTTTATGCTGGGACAAGGGAATGTTCGTTCTCGTAATGATGGACTCCAACAATTCTCGTGTGGCGAAGAACGGGGAAATGTCATTGTAACCGAACGACCGTCGGCGGATTTACAATTCAATTCATCGGATAAAATGGGATGTTATGTTTTAGATGATAATGTCACCGACAGCGATCTCAAAAACCGCGGTTTTACATTTCAAGCCGATTTAGCCAGTGCGACGATTTCACAATGTAAGCGTCGTGCGGAGGATTTAGGTAGCACGCATTTTCTCGTATCTCCGCCAGAATCCGGAGAACCCAATAATCGCGGGGGGTGCTGGGTATACACGGAGTCTGGAACACCGAATCTCAGGGGATTAATGACCTTAGCAAGCGATGATAAATGCCATAATGTCGGAAACCAGGAAGTGGATGAAGATGTATATTTGAAAGCGTATCCGTCTACCAACCTAAAACGTCTATATGGTAAAAATATGAATGTAGAAATACCTTTGAATCCGCCGAATCCAGAGTGTGATCATACAACGAAAACGCGTTGTATATTTAAAACATATCATCACGCCGGAGACGGAATTTGTTATCCAGATAATTGGAACGGCACTTGGGCGTATGGTGGATTATACAACTATAGTAAGAACGACTTGAAGGGATGGTTGAAACACCTTCACGACCGAAATGGTGACGGGATTGAGCGCAATGCGGTAAATGAGTATATCGAAAAATGTAAAGTAACCCAGGGATACGAATTCTTGGATGATAATCCTGTAAAACGGACCAAAGTCGTTCGTTCATTTGGACTTTATACATTGAAATCCGGTGGAACGACCGGCGTTGATGTGAACAACCGTAATACTCGCGGTTCTATTGGTAAAATCGCGTATATCGATCATAATGGCGAGAGACACGAGTATCCCGATTCCGCACTCTCGTTCGTTAAAGCCACGAGAGAAAACCCCAGTGGGAATTACGTTAAAGTGGGGAATTATGATACGCGTTCGGCAGAGAGTTCATATGCGATCAATGAAATAACACCCGGTACTTTCAGTGATGCTGCGAACTTACTCTATAAGGCGACCCGCGATGGATGGTCGGGGCAGAAATTTCACCAACTATGCGATAACAAGGGGGCTACCTATACGCGCGCAACACTGTCAGATGGCCGCGTCATTTGTGGATATACTTCTGTAAGCTGGACTTCAAACCCAGGGTATGTAAAGGACACCACCGCATTTCTGTATGATGGAGTAAATAAATATACGACGGCGCATGGTGCCTGGGGAGAAGGAGAATATGCGGTATATATGAATCCTAGTTATTTGCCTACCTTTGGCGGTGGTCACGATTTGTTTATTGGCGGACAAACAATGTATATCAACGCATTTTCCTATTTATTGAAAGACAAGTCTGCGCCGTTTACACGAAAAATACAAATGGGGTATATTAATGGGCCGTGGGTCGGGCGTAACATTGACGCCCAAGTTCTCTTTTTAGAGAATGGGCAGGTCGTATACGCGATTGAAGATGATCGATATACGAAAATGGTGACGGGTGACCGGCAAGAAAAATATTATACCGGTTCCATCGGACAATTTAATCCGGCCAATTGGAATAATTATTCAGGAACAGGTGGTGGAAAATATCTGTTGAATCTCACAAATACATACAAAGATTTCCCACGCCGCGGTTTTGGTTCGTATGAATCCCATACACTTAGTGAAGTTGAAGTCTATTCCGTAGATCCAAATACGTTTCCACGGTCAAACCCACCCGATTATGTGCGGCGTTTACGAACGATGCCTGTCGGCGAAAGTATTACGGCGTCCATGCAGAAATGCGGACAAATGTGCGACGATACAGATCGGTGTGGTGGTTTTGTATACACCAAATCCACTACAGGAGGTGGTGATGGAAAATGCGAATTGAAAGACAAGACAAAAATGTTTCCAGTGGGTGTGCGTGTGGCAGATCCAACAAAAGAGTTGATGTTGAAAGTTCCAGTCATCAATTCAGGGATCGGGGATGAAGAGTGTAGAGTAAACAATGGTAAATACAAACCGATTGACAGCGCGTGGTATTCACATTATCCAGACACGGGGGCGATGTCTTCGGGGACTACGTGTAAAATGAAAAAGATTATTCCGAAGGATGGCACACTTACATCACCTACCATAAATGGTATTATTTCTGCGACGGAAGGTGAAATCAAGAAAACAACAGATAAAACAAACGAATATCGTAGACAGACGTCAAGTGGGAGAAGTGGTGATGAATCATTTACCACAATGCGTGAAGGAATGGAATCGTCATCGAATACATATATCGGCGCAATGAGGGATGTTTCCGATAACTTATTAAAAATCGCAAATGCCGAATACCAGCGTGAACGTTTGGTTGCGATGACGGACGAAAGCAATAAGCGTTTGATAACGGAATCCTATAAATTTATTCTTTGGAGTGTTTTAGCCATTTTGGGCGTATTGGCGTTACTGAAACTCAAAGAAATGTTCGGACAGGACGACCCAGATGAGGACGGAGGAGGAGGAGGTGGCGGCATTTTAGCAACAATTTTAGGATGGTTGAGTATTTTTAAGAGTGCGAATACCAGTGATATCCCGGATAGAACATCGGATGTGAAGGCCGCATTTTCCTCCGCTAGCGAACAACTAAAAGAAACCACCCAACAATTAGCATCCGGTATTACAGAAGGGGCGGATAATTTAGTCTCTTCTGTAAACCAGGCCGCAGAGGGGGCGATTGAAGGCGCGAAAGGCATCGCAAATAAAGTCAGTGAAACGGCGACAGATGCGGTGAATCAAGTGGGAGATGCGGTTTCTTCAGCAACATCGGGGGCTTCATCGACTACACCTGCCAGCAGCAATGGCGCTGCGGGCGCCACAACAAGCGGCGGTAGTGGAAATAAAAGAAGGAAATAAAAGAAGGAAATAAAAGAAGGAAATAAATAATATATAATCAGTATTTATGGACTCATTATATATCAATGGTATATCAAATCAGTGAAAAAAATCAAATACTTATCGCTTTATTTGCGATTGTGGTGTTATGTGCCGGGAAATTATTTAAAGACTACCTCTTTCGGCGGGGATATATTGAAGGGCTCACTGTCATACCTGTGGCGGATAAACCATTGAGGAGAAACCCCAACCAGGATGTAACGGGTATAACATTTACACTCAACACAACATTAGGCGCAGATTTGGGTTCAAATGGCGTAATCACCGTGAGATGGCCTACGGGTAAAGCAATTCGACCATCATCCAACCTTAGTGATTATACCGTAATGGGTATAACAACCAATGATATGTCCCTTATTACATCGTCAAACCCTGCGACACTTCGGTTCACAAATGGGGGTTCTACCCTCTCTAGAAACACGCGAATTCAAATCAATATGGCGAATGTGAGTATTGCGAGCGGCATTGAGGCAATCAATGATTTTTCGTTTACAACCACTGCGGGTTCAGAGCCGGCAGTCCTATCACAAGTGCAAGTGCTTGCCCCATCCACGGGAGCTGGTTCAAATAGTGGCCTAGAAGGCACATCCATCACTGAAATTCGCGCCGCGCTTGACAGTATCAATTCGCGTTTGAATGAAACACCGGCGCCGGAGGGGGCGGAAAAGGCGAATCTGTTGAAAGCACAAAATGCGCTGGTGAACGTGCTTGCCTATACCTACGGAACGATTAAAGAAGCTGGTAAGGTGTTTGATTCTGGTGAATTATACGAAGCACAGAAAACCGCGATGGAATTCATCGAGAGAGAGAAGAAGCGTGCTGCGAAAAACGCGAACTTGTTGAAGCAAGACAACTTGAATAAGCGTCGTATGGCGCAAATCAATACCTATTATACCCGTAATTATGAGGCCAATACCGAAGTGATGAAGAATATTATTTTCGTTACCATCGCTCTTATCGTATTGGCAGTATTACGCAATAAGGATTTGATACCTGCGTCCATCGCGACTTTAGGCGTTATTTTTGTTCTTACATTGGGTGGCATCGTCATCGGAACTCAAGTCTTCGATATTATTCGCCGCAACGACCACGATTTTGATAAATACGACTGGAATTTCAATGAAGATGAATTAAATCGCAAGCAACTCCTTCAGCAGAATTCAGACCCCGCAAATCTCTCGGAGATGGGAATGGGATTGGCGCCGTGTTATGGTCCAGGATGCTGTAATATCGGGACGAAGTGGGATGAAACGGATAAGAAATGTGTTCCCGTGGGAAGTGCCACGTTTGTTTCTGGCACATTGAGTGTAAATATCAATATTAAAGTCCCATTGGTGAGCGGTGATAAGATTACATTGACATTGCCAAGTGGATTTACGTTATCAAATGGAGCAATCAGTGGTGCTAGTGGAACAGGAACACCGAAGACGGATGGGCCGTTTGATGTCATACCTGGCGCAAAATCAGCGAATACGATTCATACCATCACTATCACTGGTTTATCGTATGGTTCCGGCACAGATAAGACAGTTAAGGTAACCACGACGAAGGAACCTACACAGGGCAGTATATATATTGTCGGTATCTAATCGAATATTCGATTCGCTTTATAATCTAATAATTATAGTAGTATTATAATTATTGGTATAAATAAAATGAGTCAAATCGATTATGATCTAGCAAAGGATGATCCCAAAGCACAAGATAGTATTAAAAGCGGTGAGTCCGCAATGAAAAACGCAGCAGAAGCAGATAAAGCAGCATTGAAAATATCGGGTGGTGGTAGTGGCGGCAGTTCTGACATTGCGGGCGATTTTGACGCAGCCATTCAAAAATCACAAAATGACCTAACGAAAGTTCGCCAAATTATTAACCAAGGTGGTTTTACGGGCCCAGATAAAGATAAATATACAGTGAGCCTTCATCACGCTGAATGGATTCATTCGCGTAACAAGTATATGAAATGCGATAGTAGTATCAAAGAAACAAGTGTAAAATATACGGCTTTAGTAAATGGACACGCGCAGAATCACGAAATTGTGCGGGCACATAAAGAATGGTCTGACACACGCGATATGTGTAAAAAGAGCCGTGATGACTTATACGAAAAGGCGCATCAGTATGTTGAGACCGACCGTCGTGTGCGCGCAAATAAGAATGCTGAAGGGGATATGTATCCAGTATTCGGCACCGGTGGTATCGAAGGATTCGGAACTGACGTGAAAGAGGGGTTCGAATTTCATAACGATCCTGCCAATATCAACACTATATCTACGAATATGAATGCTCGATTACCACGTTACACGGAAGACAATGATAGAAATAAAGAGGGGCAAACAACACTTCCGTGGAATGAATATTATACGGATTGTTCGCAGCAGACTCCCGGTGATCAACTCATTTGCCAAACTGCGAATGCTAAGAAAAGTGAGTATATCACATCCATAAACGCATTGTTTGATAAAGCAGACCGCTTATTGAATACATACTATAAATTGCCTAACAGTAGCGGAAGTCAGTCGAATGCTGAAATCGAGAAACTTCTTTTGGATAATTCAGACATTAAGAGCATCCTCGAAAATCAAAAGAAAAATATTGCTTTACATAAGCAAAATGCTCTATATGACTACGATGAATACAACAGTCTCGCCTTTTACGAAGACCTTGTATCGTTTTTGTATTACGCGGTCTTTCTTATTTTTGTTGTGATGTCATTGCGCGATTATTTCTCTTCGAGTGGTTCCTATGATAAACGCAACTTTATTATATTGGTGATACTCGGTGTTTATCCAAAATACATCTTACAGGTCGTATTGTGGATATTGCGGTCACTCACGAGCATTACGGAAATTCTTGGGTTGAAGAATGTTCGGTTTTGGAATGAATGACCGGCTACTATCATTTGAATGGTCGGGTCGCTTCGCTTAGTCCTCTGTCGCCGACGCTGCTGCCGATGACAACGCTCCGTCGCCGCCACTATATTCTTCGTCGCCAGTGTCATCATCATCATAGAGGATACGACACTTGCGCCACCCCTTGCTCGTGAGTTTTCCAAACTTCTTCGTCATATAATCATAAACTTCATTGCCTTTCGGGATATTCTTGCCGTGCTGGACGATATACCATTTCTTGAACTCTTCGTATACCTCGGTCTTCTTGATATACGTATCTTCATCCGCAGGACGAATCTTATCGCGCAAGAACTCCGACAGGTAATCTTGCGTATTCCGATACTTGTTGCTGCTCGCCGTCACTGCGGCACACGTCCTGACTTTTCCATCCGTTTCAAATGCCTTTTTGACAAGCATCGACATAAAGACATTTACCCACGTCTTGATTTTGACATCCAGATTCTTATCAATCAAGAACTGATACGGTTCTTCTGGATCGTCGGTTCGCGGGTCTTCGCAAAACTTGGATTTATAGGGGCACAGACGAATACGGCGCCACGTGCCGTCATCATTGCTCTTGATGTCAAATAGGACGTTGGTGCAAACAACGAGTTTAAACTGCGGAACAAACGTAATCGTATTCTTGAACAGCGCACGGGCGGTCATATCATCACCACCAGTTATCTCTTTCAGAATACCTTCATTGATACGGTCGCCCTTCGTCGGTTCTTGCATCACCGCATATCGCACGCCCTTGAGAACAGCGAGTTCCGGTGAAGCACCACCAATCATCGCGCGTTTCTGTGTGACTGCTGTAATCGGTAGAACTGCTTTATACTCGCCAAGGCACGCCGACATCAATTCAATCAGTTTGGATTTGCCGTTACTGCCACCACCAATATAAATATTGAATGTTTGTTCGCGATTTGTCCCAATGAGTGTGGACGCAAGATGCTCCCACATATAATTCCGGAGTTCGGGCTCGGGGAAGAGCTGTGCCATAAATTCGTTGATTTCATTGATTTGGGTTTGATGGCGTTCTTGGTCAAGTGGGACGTAGTCGATCTTCGTCGTCTTCGATAGGTTGTCATCGGGTTGCCCGCGACGAAAGGTCTTCGTGTTGAAATCAATGACACCATTTTTGAAACACAGGAGTTCAGGGCGGGTGTCTATCTTGTCGATGAAGTCTTTGTCATAGAACTGCTCGCGCACCTCACGCATAATATTGTTCTTGAAACTCGTTGTCTTGAGTTTGGTGCAGATATCCACAATACGCCGCGACTTTTTGCGCGCATTGGTATACTGGTCGGACGTGGGATCTAATCCCGACGTTGTATCCATAATATCGCGATGTTTCTTTGTATAAATGTCGTGCATATCCTTCGATATCAGCGCACGAAGCGAGTTACCCTGGTCGCACTCTACCCACCGATTCTTCTCGAACTCATACCAGAGATTGTCTTTCACGCTGACACAGACAAATCGATCCTTGAAAATCGTATACAATACCGTCGCTAAATCCACATCCGTCGACGCGTCGTTGGTCGTCTCATTACAAATCGTCTGATGGATGAAGTTGTCGATGGTTTCATTACGGATTCGAGTATATTCTTCCAAGCAATCGTTCTTCGCCCAATACATAATGGAACGACGTGTAAGACCATCCGGACTGTATGGGAAATTACACCAGGTCTCGTAATGACGCATAATGTGTGCGCACGAAAACTTCGCGGATTTTGCGCTGAAAAGCATCCATGTTAAGAAGAGTTTGTCGCTTGTGTTGTGAAGCGCCAGACCAACGCGCAGCCATTTGTCGTAAGGGTCATAATATTGTGCTGGAAGCGCCATTGTGTAATAGTGCGTCTCTCGGATTTCATATTCTTTCGGTTCCAAAGCATTCAACATAATCTCCACTGCCATTGAAAGTTCGGATTGGTTTGTTATTTTATCCATAAGAATGACGCCGTTATGAGACATCAATGCGTCGGCGGTTCCCGTGCCGCCGATACCGCCGCCACCACTCGCACCGATACCCCCGACACCGACACCGACACCGCTACCACCAGCGCCACCGCTCGTCCCAATGCCACCGGTAACGACCAGACGAATGCGCCGACTTCCATCTCCTGCTGCGCCGCCGTTGCCATTTCGCATTCCGCGTTGTTGACTGAGAATTGCGTCGTATTCGGCTTTTAATGCGGGTTTATCGGGGATCAACGTAAACGTCGGATAATCCGTATCTACCCCCGTTGCGCACTGAACGGAGAGTTTCGCGAAGTTGTCCTTGACGTTGAATTTGCTGATTTTCTCTTCTTGACACATCCACGCACTACCCTCTTCATCCTCCGGGTCACGCATCATAATGAAATGATACTTCATCATATACGCCTTGTGTCCTGGTTTTCTCGAACCGTATAACTGCCAGTTGGTATGTCCTCGCGAAATACCTTCGTCCAGAACATCCTCCCATTTATTTGTGATGGGGAGATCCGTCCAAATCTCTGGAAGTTCTTTCAGCATACGCGCACGCAACATCCGCTGAATTGGACGGTCGACATATATACCAATCATCATATGAATTCCGTCCTTCGTGACATCGTCCAACTGGTTCACGTCGCTTTTTTCAAAGATGTATATTGGGATTTGCGCATCGGTCGGGATATGAACGACGGTTTCCAGAGTTTGAAAATACGATTGTATCATATCTAGAACGTGTTCTTTGGTGTGTTGACGCTTCGTGATGCTTGTTTCATATCGAAAATCAAAGTCAACCACAATGACGCCTTTTTCAGAATTTTGTTTTTCTGTGAGAAATTCCTGTTTTCCGGTTTCAAATACATAGTTGTAATATTTCTTCCAAAACACGGGTAAAATTGCGGGTGGGATCGTATAAACACCACCGTGAACATTCAGTGATTTATCACCGATACGTGTATGCGTATATGCCTCACCCGGTTTGGATACGTGATGTTTCATAAATTGTTCGTAAGTCATCCCGGCACAAAGAGACTGATACGACGCAGTCGTTGCGTCTACCGCGCCATTGCCGCCATTGCCTCCGCCTCCATTGTCATTGCCGTGATTCATTGTGATGTAATCTGTCCTGGTTGAATTCTTAATCGGGTAGGTTTCAGGTTCAATTTTGTCAGAGTTATGAATTGAAAAATTCGTGAACCTCCGGTTTATATATTCCAGAGGTTTTATCTCTAAATTATATCCCCCCAAAATGGCCCTCGAACTATTTCTTCGCAAAAATTGGCGATTTGGGGGGGATGTTTTTTTTTTCGTTTTTCTTGGCGCGGGACTTTTGTAAAAAAATCGATTTAGACGGTGGATTTTTTTTTAGGGTTTCGGATTTTCATTTTGTGACGATATGTCGTCACGCCGATTTTTATGAGACCATAATGGTCACAACATTTTCATCTCGTCATCACCATTTTGCTCGATATATCGTCATAAAATCCGCAAAAGTGCGCGGAATTGTTCCTTTTTTGTTATCCCCCCATTCCGGACACACACCAACGTAAAAAATACATAAACACAATTCAATAATTTACTGTAAACATCTTTTTATGGAACCTCCCACCGACGCCGCCACCGACGCCGCCACAACGAAAGTCGTCATCCCCAAAGAAACCGTAATGCGTCTACTCAAAGACATTCGCGGCGTAATGACTGACCCTACATTAGAAGAATGCGGGATTATATATCGACATAGCGAAACGGATATGTTGACGGGTTATGCGTGTATCGTCGGCCCAGCAGACTCACTTTATTTCGGAGGATACTACTTCTTCGTCTTTAAGTTCCCTACAAATTATCCCCATTCCCCGCCGATTGTTTCGTATTTGACGAATACAAACAATATTCGGTTCCATCCGAATTTTTATGCGAATAAGAAGGTGTGTGTGTCGATTGTAAATACGTGGCGCGGTGAACAATGGTCGGGGTGCCAAAATATTCGGTCTGTGCTTATGACGTTTCAGTCGTTGTTGGATAAAGAACCGTTATTACACGAACCCGGGATTCGCGCGGCACACAGTGATTTCATCCCGTATCACACAATGGTTGAATACTATAACTATAAGTTTGCGTGTTTAACATTATTGACGGAACTTACGACGTATATCACAATCGAGCCAGCACTTGTCTCTGATTTTCAAGAGTTTATGCGCAGGCGATTCCGCGAAAATAAAACGCGTATTCGAGAGATTTTGGAAGAACGACGCAAGCAATATCCGGAACGTAAAACGGTCGCGATTGGGCTATATGGTGGGATAAATACATCGATATCCTATCATACAATAATGGAACAATACGACGCGGTGGCGGCGTCGGTGGCGGCGTCGGCGTCGGCGTCGGCGTCGGTATTGTAATACTTAAACAAGTTAAATTGAATTTAATTGTATATACATTATATATTACAATATACATACTTTACTGATTGGAAATGCACTTTTGTTCGATTTGTGCGAATATGTATTACATCTCAGTGACTCCGGAGAATGAGTTACAATATTATTGCCGCAATTGTGGTAATATCGATGATACCATTGCTTCGGAGAATATTTGCGTATCCAAAGTGAATGTAAAGCAGACAACCACAACGACGTCGTTTTCGCAGGTGGTGAATAAGTATACAAAGTATGATCCGACCTTGCCGCGTATCCACACGATGCGATGCCCCAATGATGAATGCCCGAGTCACTCCGCCGATAAGGCATCTGCTGGGTCGTCTGCGAAACCCAAATCAGAAATCATTTATATTCGTTACGACGATACAAACCTGAAATATGTATACTTGTGTGCAAAGTGTGATAAAATATGGAATACGAGCGAGTGAAGAAAATTGAAACATAATAAAGTGTAATATATATATATTATATCATTTCAATTGACGATGTCCAGCGGGATTCCCATTCCTCCTCCAATTGTATCTCGTAACAATGTAGGTAATATTAATGATGACGATGACGAATATCATAGAGCCTTCGAAGGCGAAGGTGCCGGTGGTGAAGGAGGTGGAGGTGAAGGTGGCGAAGGACACGGCGGTAGAGGCGATGGCGAAGGTGAAGACGTGGGTGCGTCGGATGATGAAACCAATGATACTTCTACAAATGCCAGTGATACTGATTCCGAAGTGTCATCGGATGGCGACGAGAATGACAATGACAATGTCAATGACAATGACAATGACAATGATGCGAGTGAAAACGATGATTCATCGTCATCGATCGGCGGTGAACAGGAAAACAGTGATGATGAAAAACAAATGAAAAAAAACAAGAAGAAACGTTCTTCTGGAAAAAAAAACCCAGAAGATGACCTTACACTTCTAGGCGTGCCTCACGGTATATTTGGTGATAATGGCGACAATGATAGCGACAGTGATAGTGACAACGACGCCGACCGCGATTCCTCGGAATACTTTCAAAAACTGGCATCTACTGTCCGTGAAAGTTATATCCAAACGTATCACCCCGAGTCGATGTCGCATAATTATGACGAGATTCAGACGCTTTCTCGAGTGATTCGGAATGCTGATGGCGTGATCGTGGATGATTTACATCGCACGATTCCTATAATGACGAAATACGAAAAAACACGTATACTCGGACAACGCGCAAAACAACTTAATGAAGGAGCCCCCGCATTTATCAAGATCGATTCCACTGTCATCGACGGATATTTGATTGCTGTCAAGGAGTTAGAACAGAAGAAGACGCCATTTATCATTCGTCGACCATTACCAAATGGCGGTTCTGAATATTGGCGAGTTCAAGATTTAGAAATATTATAGACGACACGACAGTGATTGCTATTGCTATTTCTATTTTTATTTCTATTGCTAATTCTATTTACGAAGATGTCTGATAAACATCCGCATAATGCCGATGAAGAAATTGTTGATTGTATTTCTTGACACGATACAACGATTCTTTGATGTGTTGTTTGTGTTTCTCTACTGGCGGTGGGCAGCGATAATCTTCCAAAGAAGATGCGGAAGACCAACTGCTTATTGGTGTTGATGATGTATTTTCACTGTCATTTGTAAGGTCATCAAACGAAAATGGACTATGTTCGCCTGATGGGGGATATAGACACGGATTTCCTTCAACGGGTTCACCTTCGTGATCCTTATCCTTTTTAGATATACAGCAATGAAAATAAGATTTTACGATAGTAAAAAAATTACAGGTCATCTTTTTACTATCTGAATATTATTATATTACAAATCTACCGCGTGGCTAGTTTGGCGTCGACCGACCGACCGACCGACCGAGCGACATTAGCACTTCCATCGTTTTCCGCATTCCAAACACGTAACAAATGTCGTCATCGGTTCATCCGCAGAGCGTGTCTGAAGTTGGTAATACGTGCATTTCTTGGATTTACACTTATTACACGTAAAGTTATCTGTAGATGCTTCGATATTGGGTTCGTATTTCTGCTTGTCCCGCACTTTCTTATCTTCAATGAGTTGTTTCCATTTGTCAGGACATATTTCTTGATGTGTCATAAATGCGAGGTCTTGTGCCTTGATGTTACCTGACAAAATCGCACTGGATACGTCTGGTTTCTTCACGTTGACATAGATTGACCGAAGACGATCAATGTATAATGTGATGAAATATGGATTTGACCATTTCTTTACGATATTGTTTTTGCTGGCGTGTTGAATGGTCCAATTAAATACACCCTTTTCGATGTTGGTAGCAATGACGTCGATGTCAATGGTCGTCGATGCCGCCGATGCCGCCGATGCCGCCGAT
>Ga0209770_10000678_pt1 | contig 18261 bp, 10 predicted proteins | sample LauGreSu1BDMLBDD_2_FD_187572 | JGI IMG/M metagenome (GOLD analysis project Ga0209770, IMG submission 187572) | Freshwater lake microbial communities from Lake Michigan, USA - Su13.BD.MLB.DD (SPAdes) (version 2) | ecosystem: Environmental > Aquatic > Freshwater > Lake | place: Lake Michigan, USA...
CCGCCGTAGGATCGGGCGCGCAATCGCAGATAGCCGAGGTCGAGTTCGCTATCATCGTGAAAAATGATTTTGTCTTCGAGGGTGGCGATGATCTCGCGGTCGGAGTGAAGCCGAGAGCCATTCAAAACGGCATCGACATCCTTGAGTGCCTTCACGCGCACACGCAGTCCGAATGTGACTTGAAGGCAGGTGTCGCGCGTTTTGGTTTTTTCCAGCGTCACTTCATCCTCCTCGCTCACCGCGACGAAAATCTCGGGCAGGGTGACGTTTTTCTTCGCGTTGAAGTAGAAGATGAGATCCGCGTAAGTGAGAACCATGTCGTCCACGAGGACGCGTTGGCCGGCGTAAAGTCTGGCGAAGCCGCCGGATTCCAACGCGCGGCCCTGAACGATCAGATCACGGCCGCTGAGGTTTTTGATGATGACCAGGCTGCCGAAGCGGTATGCATTGAGTCTTTCGTGGGGTTGAAGGTCGGCGAGGACCACGTCGGCATGGTTGGGATGTCCGAAGCTGACCATCTCTAGCGGTGAGGTCCCAGCGCTGAAAATGGCGGTGTCCGCTTTGTCATCGGCATTGAGTTGGTAGACGATGTCGATCGCTTGCGTGGCCATGCCCAGTCGGGACATGAAGGCGTAGTAGGCCACGACGGCGTCATTTTTCAGCCCAGCTCTGGCGATGAGATCGTAGAGTTGAACGCCCAGCAGGATCTTGCGTTCGTCGCTCAGCTGCCCAGCGAGCTTCTGGGCCATTGCATCCAAATCCTGCCTCTGATCGAGCGCATTCCGGAAATGCTCGCGCAGTTCGGAGTAAACGGCATCGGGATAATCGTAGCGAAGAAATCCGAGGCTGGAATCGATTTCCTCCTCGACCAACTCGCCGTCTACGCGCGAAAAAGCGGCCAGTACCTGGATCAATGTCGGCAGAAGGTTGGGGGCCTCCGTGACCGTTCGGGGCTTGCGTAGAAGACGTCGCAGCATGTGCCTGCCTCCCGCTTGAACGCGCGCAGCCATTCGGGCGAGGCGTTCCAAGCGGTTCTGCATGCCTTGGGGCGCGGCAGGACTGTTGAGAGGTTCCACTGCCCTGAACGATAACTTTGCTGGCGCTTCAATGCAATGCGCTCCTTGTGGTGATCTTCGTGAAATTGACACCGTTGGACAAAACCGCTTTCATCTGCCGCACATGAACCGCTTTTTTTTGCCGCTCTGTGCTATCCTGACTGCCATTTTGCTTGCAGGGTGTGCCACGACTGAAGAGGGCCCCGCCAACCGCTTGGATAAAGCGGATGTTTTGCCTCTGGCGCTCGATGACAGTTACAAGATCGGCAAGATTCTTCTTTCGACGTTTGATCCTTCAGTGGTCGAGTCGGTCACCAAATGCGAACCGGTCATGTTCGAGCGCCTTCGCCGCACTTGGGGAGCGATCGACCAAGTTGAACTCTCTCAGCGCTACGGCAACTACTACACGGTTTACTGGAAAAGTGCGATTCCATCGGATGTTACCATGCGGTTGGAATACCGCCAAGCGGGCCTCGGGAATTTCGTGATGGCGCAAGAGCGCTCGTATTCGCAGGCTTGCGGCACCTACAGATCGACTTTCGAGGTGACTGGAGACGATTATCTGGAGGCGGGTTGCGTGACATCGTGGAGGATTGTTCTTATCAAGAATCGCCAAATTGTCGCGCTGGGCCAGTCGTTCCTATGGAAGTAGGTCGTTTGACAATTACGCCATCCCGTTTCTAACTATATCAAAGACATCGTGAGTAAAATATCATCCATCCTCGTTGGGAGTTCAAAGGAGACTGTTTGGTTGAAAGTGGACGGACGGGGAACATTCGAAAACAGCCAGTGTGTGAAGGAATTTGTCGGGCGGATGATAGCCAAGGGACGTCAGGAATTTGTCTTGGATCTGGGTGCCTGCGAGCTGATGGATTCCACTTTCATGGGCATGCTCACCTCCGTTGCATTCCAGCTTCGCGAGGTCCAAAGCGGACAACTCCGCGTGGTGAGGGCGAATGAAAGGAATTTTTCGTTATTGGAGAGTCTTGGTCTAGATCATCTTTTTCAAGTCGAGCCGGAGCCTGCGCCAGATGCGCCTAGCGCGCTCAAGGTCGCTAGTGCGCCATCAACGACGCCGGAGGAGCAAAAAACGGCCATTCTTGTCGCTCACGAAGCCCTTATTGAAGCCGACCCGCGTAACGCGGTGCGCTTTCAAGACGTGATCGAATATATGCGACAAGAGATCACGGAAAGCGCCACCTGAGGGAAGAAGGGTCTTTTACTAGCTAAGAAATGCGGCCCAGCTCTCCCTTCGAACCATTGAATAAAGTCCTAATGAAAACACATACGCCGGCGGCTTGGGGTTGTATCCTTGCGCTGCTACTCATGCCGAATTTATTTGCAGCCATCGCAGACCCAGTTGCGAGCCAGTCGCAGCCGAATGTTTTGCTGATTTTAACCGATGACCAAGGTTTTGGAGATGCAGGTTTCCAAGGTAATCCGCATCTTAAAACTCCCCATCTTGATGCGCTCGCGGCTAGTGGCATTCGCTTCACGGATTTTATCGCGAGTCCGACTTGTTCGCCAACACGCGCGGCTCTCATGACCGGTCGGCATGAGTTTCGTTCCTCCGTCACGCATACGATTGAGGGAAGGAGTTTGCTGCGGGCCGGTGTGCCGACGATGGCGGATGCTTTTAAGAAAGCCGGCTATCGCACCGGTATTTTCGGTAAGTGGCATCTGGGCGAGACAAGTTTGTTCCATCCCAACGACCGCGGATTTGACCATGCGTTGCTGATAGGCGGTGGTGGGGTCGCGCAAACGCCGGACTACTGGGGCAGCACGATGTTTGATCCCTACCTTCAGGAAAATGGAGAGTGGAAGCCGTTTAAAGGCTACATGACCGATGTCTTTGTGAGTGAAGCTCAGCGCTGGATCGAAAAAGACAAAAAGCCGTGGTTTTGTTACATCCCCCTCAATTCGCCTCATGGGCCGCACCAGATCTCAGACGAGTGGGCCGCTCCCTATCGCGCCATGGGCTTGAAGGAAGAAGTCGCGAAATTCTACGGCATGATCGCTAATGTCGATGCTCAAGTCGGGAAACTCTTGGAGTCCTTTGCGAAAAAAGGTCTCGATAGCAATACGGTGGTCATTTTTATGGGGGACAATGGATCTTCCATGGCCGATTTCTCAGGCGGTTTGCGCGGTTCGAAAGCCTGCCCATATCAAGGTGGGGTCCGTGTGCCGGCTGTTTTTTCGTGGAAAGGACGATTCCCGGCTGGGAGCACGGTGAACACTTTGGCCGGTATGTATGACGTCTTGCCTACGCTAGGTGAAGCTTGCGGCCTGGATTTATCGAAGTTCCCAAAGACGGACGGACGCTCGCTTCTTCCAATCCTGATCGCTGGAAAACAGCCTGCGGATTGGACGGATCGCACCATCCCCATGCACGTCGCTCGCTGGCCCTCAGGAACAACCGTGGATAAATTGCCATTTAAGAGTTCCTCGATCCGCAACCAACGCTACAGCCTCGTCAATGGAAAGGAACTCTACGATCTGCAAGCCGACCCCGGTGAATCCAAGGACATTTCGAAAGAAAATCCCGAGGTCAGCGAGAGTCTCCGGGCGACTTATCTCGAATGGTGGAACGGAGTGAAGGGTGATGCCATGACGCTACAGCCGCTCTTTATGGGTCGATCCGGCCAAGGTCCCGTAGAGTTGACCCTCATGGACTGGCAACCCAGCCGCATCACCAAGGAGCCTTTGAACGGCGGCGCTGGGTGCAGTCAAGATGTCGTGAAGGCGTGGATCTCTGGAGGTAAGGCTGCCGGTGTCGATGGGGCAACTGGTGGTTGGATGATGAATAATGAGACCGCTGGTAACTACACTGTCGAAATTCGCCAGCATCCCGTCGGCGTAGGTGATGACACTCCATTTTCAGAAGGGGAAGCCACGCTGGATATCGGAGGCAAAAATTTCGCTCAAAAAATAGCGAAAGGTGATGTGGTGGTGCGGATGAATGTGGAGATTCCCACTGGCGATCTTTTCTTCGAGCCACTGATTTCTGGTCAGCGTCCTTCAGGCAAGCCGCAAGGAGCCTACTTCTGCCGCATTGAGCCAACCGCAACGAAAGCCGGAAAATAATTTTTCGATTGCCTCTGGTATTTAAGGCGGAGCGAAGGTAAATCGTATCCCTTTTTAAAATTTCTATGATTCCAAAACAAGAATTCCAAGGCATCCACTCGTCATGGATGGAGAGCGCGGCTTTTGATTGGCGTGACGCCTCGCCGCTTGGAAATGGCGAACTCGGGGCGATGCAATTCGGCGGACTAGCCCATGAACGCATTCTTTTCAACCATGAGCGCTACTTCGGCGGCGCCAGTTCGCCGGAACTCCCCGAAAGTTCCCACATGCTTGCGGAGGTCCGAAGCCTGCTAGACGCTGGAGATTTCGGCACGGCGAACGATATCTATCGCCGTGCCTGGCGTGAACTCGGCTACATCGCCGACAGTGCGCACTACATCCCCGGCCCGGTTTTGAATATCCGCCGCGAGATTCCCGGAGCCTTCCGCAGCTACCGTCGCTGGCTTGATTTCTCAAAAGGCGTTGCTGGGGTGGATTGGCAGCTCAACGGCCAACAATTCCAACGTACCGCATTTGTCTCCTCGGCCGATGCCTGCTTTGTCCTGAACCCCTGCGAGGAAGGTGGCGCGCCCGCCGAGATGATGTTGTGGTTTGCTCCGCAGGACCTCGCGGAAGCTATCGACCACACCGACCGCCAACAGCCTTTGAACATTCGCCAGACCACAACCTTCGGCCCCGGTTGGCTCGCCTCGCGCTTTGATGGTCCGGATGAAGTGTCCTGCACCGTGATTGCCCACTGGGGAGATCTGGAGTCCGCCCGCGTCGGCGGTCATACCGTGCGTGTCACTCCCAAGCCTGGATGCCGCATTGTGGCCAACATGCTTATCGCTCCCACGCCGGAGCAGTTGAAAGCGGAGACCGAAAGACTTGCCGTTCTCGTGGGTCGCACCGACCTGCAGGCCCGCCATGAGGCGATCCACAGCGAACGCTACGGCCGCTGTGTGCTCGATCTCGATGTGGACGGCGCGGAACTTTCCAATGACGAGCTTCTGCTCAAAGCCTACCGTGGCGATGTGCCCGATGCGTTGCTCGCGCGGCTCGCCAATTTCGGCCGCTACCTTCTCATTGCTTCCGCCAACAAAGGCACGCTCCCTCCGAACCTTCAGGGCATCTGGAATGGCAACTATCTCCCGCCATGGTGGTGCACTTTTTTCTTCAATGAAAACCTCCAGATGGCCATCTGGCCAGCCTTACCCGGCGGCCTGCCTGAGTGCGTCGAAGGCGTTTTCGATCTGCTCGAGGAACGCATGGACGACTTCCGAACGAATGCGACAAACATGTTCGCCTGCCGAGGCATTCTCCCTCCGCTCTACATGTCGCCCGAGTGCGGCCTGAAAAAGAACCTTCAGGCCCACGTTCAATTTTGGACCGGAAGCGGAGCCTGGCTCGCCCAGATTTATTTCGATTACTGGCTCCACACCGGCGACCGTGAGTTTCTTGCCAAGCGCGCGATCTCGTTCATGCGAGAGGTTGCCTGGTTCTACGAGGACTTCCTCGTCGAGGGCAAGGACGGGCTCCTGCACAGCTATCCCGGCAACTCACCGGAGAACCACCCGCTGGGTCATGTCACTGCCAAGGGCCATCCCGCCCGCATCTGCGTGGATGCCACGATGGATTTTGCTCTTGTTCGCGAGGTGTTGGGCAACCTCATCGAAGCCGTGCGCCTCATCGAGGGTGGCGACAACGAGGATACGAAGCGCTGGCAGGGGATGCTCCAAAAGCTCCCGCCCTATCGCATCAACGAGGATGGCGCCATCGCCGAGTGGGTGGACCCGCGCCAGAAGGACAACTACCACCACCGCCACCTCTCGCATCTCTATCCGCTCTTTCCCGGTTTCGAGATCACGCCCGACAGCACCGAGTTGTTCGAGGCCTGCCGTGTGGCGGTGGAAAAACGCCTTGTCGTCGGGTTGGCGGACCAGACCGGTTGGTCGCTTTCGCACATGGCGCACATCTACTCGCGCCTCGGCAAACCCGGCCGCGCGTTGCAATCGTTGCAACTTCTCTGCCGCTCCGTCGTGGGAGTGAACCTCTTTACTGCCCACAACGATCTACGTGATATGGGCATCACCATGGATTACCGCAAGGGACCCCGCCCGCTTGTTCAGACCGAGGCGAACAATGGCATCACTTCGGCGGTCTACGAAATGCTCGCTTTCTCGACGCCGGGCATGCTCCGTTTGCTTCCTGCTCTTCCATGGAGTTGGCGTCGGGGCAGCCTCAAAGGCCTTCGGTTGCGGGGTGGCGGATGCCTTAACCTCGAGTGGGACCGCACCCAAGGTTGGTGGCGCGCCCGTTTCACCGGAGAAAAGCGCCGCGTGCTTTTCGGCAATGATCGCGGCAAGAGCTTGGAACTTCAAAGTGAGTCCGTCGAATCGCCTGAGGGGATCGTTCACTCGCTAGAGGGCGTTTTCCATGAGTCCGCTTTTGTCGCTTCGATTTAAAAGCTGCGGGCAAACCCGAATGGCCTCTGGTTGGCGCGAGAGACGTAAACTTTTTTGAAAGTCTCTCGATCCAGTCGGGAAATCTGGCGGAAGGGGATTTGAAGTTGCCCGCCCCAGTTAAACTCGGTAGGATCTGAAATCCTCGCAACTTTCGAGGAGCAGCTCCAAAAACCTCCTCGCTTTATGCAAAACTCCCTTATCTGGATTGATTATATCAGCATCATTGGCGTGCTCGCCATTTCCGTTGGCATAGCCCTCTACTTCACCAAGTCGGGCGGCGAGAGCATGGAGTCCTTCTTTGTGTCTGGGCGGTCGCTGCATTGGTTGGCGGCGGGAGCTTCACTGGCAGCCACCAGTTTTGCTGCCGATACGCCGCTCTGGGTAACCTCGCTAGTGCGTGAAAAGGGCATTCAGTATGTGTGGCAATTCTGGGCACCCTTCGTCGGATCCGTCCTCACGGTTGTGTATTTCGGTCGTCGTTGGCGCCGCATGGCTTTCCTTACCGACATTGAGTTCATCGAGACCCGCTACGGCGGAGGTTGCGCGAAGCTCCTTCGCGGTTGGAGTGGAGCTTTTGGCGCGCTGATTATTTGCCCTCTCATTTGCGGATGGGTGATCAAGGCGATGGAAACCATTTCGACCGAGGCTCTCGGCCTGCCCGATGACAAGCGGATTTACGCGACCATCGGCGTGGTCGCTGTGGGTATCGCGGTTTCGGTGTTTGGCGGCCTTTCCGGTGTGGTTTATGCCGACTTTTTCCAGTTGGTCCTAGCGACGCTGGGTACAATTTTGCTGGGGGTGATGGCGGTGATGGCCGTTGGCGGTCTGGATGTGCTCGTCGAGCGTCTTGGCGCGATGTCCAGTTGGCCAGGAAAGGATCTTAGCATGATGCCAGCGCAATTGCCGCTCTGGGACATGATCACCTTCATTGTTGTGGGCCTCGGGGTCGCGACAAGCGGTGGCTACAATGCTCAGCGCCTTCTCGCCTGTAGGGACTCCCGCCACGCCAGCGGGGCGCAGTTGCTGCACACCATTCTTTACTACGCACTCATGCCTTGGCCCTGGATCATCGTCGCGCTCTGCTCCATGGTTTTGATTCCCGAAATTGCCAAGGCCGATGCGGCTTATCCCAAGATGATGATGATGGTTCTTCCGAGTGGACTGCGTGGGATCTTGATCGCGGCTATGCTGGCAGCATTCCTTTCCACGATCTCGACTCTCTTCAACTGGGGGGCCTCCTACCTCATGAACGATATCTTTCGTCGCTTCATCAAGACAGACTGCTCGGATCGGACCTACGTGGTCATTTCCCGTGTTGCAACGCTCTTGATTGCAACTGCCGGTGCGGCGGTCGCTCTCATGGCGGATTCGATCCAGCAACTGCTTGTCATTTCCTATGTGCTCGGGTCTGGAGGGTTTCTCATTAACTTCATGCAATGGATGTGGTGGCGCATGAACCGATTTGGCGCAGTCGCAGGGTTCCTTGCGGGATGGGTTGTTGTCATTGCCATGCTTTTATTTAAAGCCTTCGACCGCCCGATGGCTTGGTTACTGAATCTGCCAGATACGGTGAGCTACTCGAGCACGCAGACGGTAACCAAATTGGGAAAGGTGCTCACGGACACGTCCAACTACGATGGAATGGCGTTCTCTACCGCTGAATCTCTCACTGGCGCGCGGATCGCCTTGGCCATTGTTTTAGTCACCATTTCCTCTGTCGTGGTCGCGCTCCTGACGCCCCCCGAGCCGATGGAAAATCTGAAAAAGTTTCTCCTCAAGGCGCGTCCGTTTTCGTTCGGTTGGAAGCCCGTCATCCGTGCGCTTGGAGAGCCCTACGACGCTGTGGAGGACTTCTGGCGCACGATGTTCTCTTGGCTCATTTGCCTTGTTTCGGTCTTTGCACTAATTCAGGGCATTGGCGAGCTACTCATTGGGTCCAGATGGATCGGATGTGGTCTCGTCGCCCTATCTGGCCTCACATTCTGGTGGACCTATCGCCGACTCCAGCAGGATTACGCGCACGAGCTCAAAGCCTACGGGCGCCATCCCTGAGGACTTGAAAAATCGTCCCCATCAATTCGCAGACGAGTTTGATGGGGCCGACACTTTCGGGATACCTCTCGCTTGGCATTTTGAGCGGTTGCCGCAGGGTGAAAGCGAGTGGCGGGGTGAAAAGTCTTGAGGAGGATGCGGATTTTTTGTGTTATGAGAATGCCGTCGTATTTTATGAATATCAGCCATTTAAAAGTCCTTATTTCGATCATTCTCTTGGGGCTGGGTGGAGACTTTTTGAAGGCCCAGCAACCTGTTCCCGAGCCGATACGCCCGGTGAAGCCGAACGTGATCCTTCTACTCGCCGACAGTCTGGGGTGGCAGGATGTGAAGTGCTACGACATTGATAAGCCTTCAGCCATGGAGACGCCGAATATCGATGCTCTAGCAAAAAAGGGCGTGCTTTTTTGGCAGGCGTATGCAGCCGCGCCAACGTCTTCCCCGAGTCGCTGTGCCATCATGAGCGGCATTCATCCTGCCCGAGCGCAGAGGACGCATGTGCTGGGGGGAATCCCTGCTGTGCCATACAACCGGGAGCTACACCGCATGATGCCGCCTTGGCATAGCGGACGAATGCTGGAAAACGATTTGGCCCTCGCAAGCGTGCTCAAACACAATGGCTACATGACTGGTCACGCCGGCAAGTGGCACATGGGCATGGACCACTGTTCTTTTCCTCAGCCGAAAGATCAGGGATTTGATTGGACACGTAGCAATCTGGGCGTGAGTGCTGCAATGAAACCGAACAGGTTCACTGGTTTTGCGACTGACAAGAAAGACGATCTATATCGTTTGGACGATCGTGGTTTCGCACGAGATCAAAACAACGAGGATGCTTTGACCTTTATTCGGGAGAGCAAGGACAAGGCGTTCTTCCTCTATTATGCTACATGGCTCGCTCACTACCCCATTCAAACGCGCAGCAAGGTGCTTCTGGATAAATATGTGAAAAAGCTCGGCGTCGAGTTACCCGCTAACCCAGAGGAATGGAAGGGTGAGGGGCAAACCAATCCTTTTTACTGCGCGATGGTCGAGGAGTTGGACCACTACATCGGGCAGCTGATTCACTATCTCGAGAATACGGATGATCCGCGTTGGCCTGGACACAAACTCAGCGAAAACACGTATCTCATTTTGACATCGGATAGTGGCGGAATGGAAACGATCTTCGGACAAACCATCACGGATAATTACCCGCTCGATCGCGGTTCCATGTCGCTGATGGAGGGCGGCACGCGCGTCCCCCTCATTATCTCGGGCCCCGGCATCAAGGCAGGCGTGGATTCCGAGGTCATGGTCAACGGCTTGGATTTCTATCCCACCATTCTCTCTCTAGCTGGTGCCAAGAAACCAGAGGGTAAAAAACTGGATGGACTCGACATTTCTGCGTTGCTGAAAGGAGATGCCACCAACGCATCGCTTGTGCGTGAGGCAGACGGAAAGCCGCGCGACACCATGGTGTGGCACTTTCCTAACAGCGTTGCCCTCGAAAGTGCGATCCGCATCGGCGACTACAAGCTCGTTCGAAACTATGATTATATCCGAAACCCCAGCAGTCCCCCGCTAGAGCTCTATCGGCTCTATAATTCCGAAAGAGGAAAACCTCAGAGGGTGGATATCGAGGAGGCCAAAAATCTCACGGCCGAGATGAATGATCGTGCCGTGGCAATGAATAAGCGCTTGGCCGAAATCCTTGCGGAAATGGGGGCGAGTTTCCCCTACCACAATCACCACTTCAAACATGAGCTACCCAATAAAGAAAATGTACCGACCATCCTCTCGCAGGAACTCAAGGAACAGACGGCTCAGGTCATCTACCAAGATAATGGTGCCAAGGTGACGAATGCCCATTTGCTCTACACCACTAATGGCGGAGAGCCCTTCGAAGAGTGGTTTCGTATCCCAGCCAGCATCATGCCTGAAAACAAAGTCGTTGTGCAATTGCCTCAAGGAACGACTCACTACGTGTTCAATCTCATTGATCAAAACAATTTCTTAGTGAGCTACCCGGATCTCCCGGATTCGGAGACTGCGGCTAAAGATAAAATCAAATACTCGAAGCTGGCTCTGGCTGTTTCGACTCTCCCTCAGAAACCCGCCACTACAAAGAACAAACAGGAGTAATGAAATTCCAGCTTCTTTTGAGTGCCATCTTGGCGTTGCAATACATATCTCCCGAGGTAGTTGCTGATTCCTCTGCAGTAAGTGCTGCCCCGGTCAAACCGAACATCATTTTCATCCTCACGGACGATCAAGGCTATGGGGACTTGTCGGCTCACGGGCATCCGCTTTTGAAAACGCCAAACTTCGACCGCATGCACAACGAGGGCGTGAGATTTGATAATTTCTATGTGAGTCCCTCCTGCTCGCCAACGCGCGCGGCATTGCTGACCGGCATGCATGAATTTCGCAGTGGGGTCACGCACACAAGAGAGCCGAGAATGCGGCTTCACAAAGATGCCGTCACTCTACCCGAGTTGCTTAAAAAGTCCGGCTACCGAACCGCCCTCATTGGGAAGTGGCATCTCGGCGGGAATACAGAAAAAGGATACAGGGCCAGTGATCGTGGCTTCGATCTCTACTCGAACGTTTATGCCGACTTGTTTGACGGACTCGTCCACCACAACGAAAAGTTGGTCAGAAAAGTCCCGGGGAAATTTCGCGAGGACATTTATTTTGATGAAGCGATGCGGTATATCGAGGAGTGCGGCGACAAGCCTTACTTCTGTGAAATCGCAACGATCTCGCCGCACACGCCTTTGGGAGCTCCAGAGCGGTTTATCGCGCCCTTTCGAGGGAAAGTTTCGGACGAGGAGGCCACCTACTTGGGAATGGTCGCGAATCTCGATTACAACATCGGTCGCTTGCTGGATTTTTTGGCCAAGCGGAAGTTGGATAAAAACACGATCGTTGTTCTCATGAACGACAATGGACAGACCTGTGGCCTCGATGTTTACAATGCGGGAATGCGAGGCTGCAAAACCACGGCCTGGCAAGGCGGGTCGCGTGCTTTTTCCTTCTGGCGTTGGCCCGGACAGTGGATTCCGCATCGGGTGGATAATCTCACGGCGCATTTGGATTTCCTGCCGACAATTTGCGAACTCACGGGAACGCCTCTACCGAAGCGGCTTCAGAGCCAACTCGAAGGCTTCAGCCTAGTGCCACTCCTGAAGGCGAAAGGACCGCTTTCCTGGCACGATGAGCGAATGGTTTTTTTGCACACTGGACGATGGGCCAGCGGCTTGGCGGATGCTCACAAGTATGCGAAGGCCTCTGTATTGCAGGGGCATTTTATTTTGGTGAGAAACCGTGCGTGTGAGGAGCTTGCTTGCACTGGAGAGACTCGCGGGGAATGCGACGGACTCCGCGCTGTCGAGAAGGGAAGCAAGGTTGGGACTTACACTAAAGCTAATGCCCAATTTCACTGGGGTGTGACGCCTTCAGGTCGGTGGGCGCTTTATGATTTGAAAAAAGACATCGCGTGTCGGAACGACATTGCGGAGAAAAATCCTGAACGCGTCAAAACCATGGCTGCCGCCTACGATAAATGGTGGGATGATCTTTATCCCGTCATGATCAAACGCGGCGGAGATGACGAGTTGGTGGAAATGAAAAATAAACGCGTTGAAGAATCAGTAAAAAACCGTTGGTTTATGGGCCTCCTCCCAAGCCTTCAAAAGAAAAACTAGGTGATAATAAATAGAATTTTACTCCCCATATTTTCAGCTTGGCAATGCCTCGTGGCGGTCGCTCTGGCTGAAGACCCAGCACCCACAAATGCCGCGCCCGTAAAACCCAATGTCATTTTCATCATCACGGATGATCAAGGCTACGGCGACCTGTCGGCCCACGGGCATCCGCTTTTAAAAACGCCCAACTTCGATCGTATGCACAATGAAGGCGTGAGGTTTGATAATTTTTACGTGAGTCCTTCGTGTTCGCCAACTCGTGCGGCGCTACTGACCGGTATGCATGAGTTCCGCAATGGGGTCACGCACACGAGAGATCCTCGTGAACATCTCCACAAGGATGCCACCATCCTTCCGCAGCTCCTGTCCAAAAGCGGCTACCGAAATGGCTTCATAGGAAAGTGGCATTTGAGCCAAAGCCCTGGCTACGCTCCCCAAGAGCGGGGGTTTGACTGGTGCTCAACCAACTCGAATGGACCCCTTGAACATTTCGACCCTGTCATGATCAGGAACGGAAAAACGGAAAAAGTCTCAGGATTTCGTGAAGACATCTACTTCAGCGATGCGATGACTTTTATTTCCGAAAGTGGAGACAGGCCTTTTTTCCTCTACCTTTCCACGTATTCGCCCCACACGCCTTTGGCGGTGCCTGAGAGTTTCATAGCTCCCTTTCGTGGGAAGGTCGATGATGAGCAGGCCGCTTACCTAGGAATGGTGGCGAATCTGGATTACAACATCGGTCGGTTATTGGATTTTTTGGCTGAGCGGAAGCTCGATAAAAATACGATTATTGTTCTCATGAACGACAATGGGCAGACCTGCGGTCTCGATGTTTACAACGCGGGGATGAGAGGATGTAAAACTACGGCTTGGCAGGGCGGGTCGCGGGCTTTTTCATTTTGGCGTTGGCCGGAGAAATGGACTCCCCACAAGGTGGACAACCTCACGGCGCATCTGGATTTCCTGCCGACGATTTGTGAACTTACCGGCACCGAAATTCCGAAACCCATACAGGATCAACTCGAGGGCTTCAGTCTGGTGCCGCTTTTGGAAGCGAAGGGACCGGTCTCTTGGCACGATGACCGCATGGTGTTCATTCATACTGGACGCTGGCCAAGCGGCATGGCGGCCGCCCACAAATACGCCAAGGCCTCCGTGCTGCAGGACCATTTTATTTTAGTCCGGAATCGAGCCTGCGATGCCCCGACCTGCTCCGCCGAGATTTTAGGTGAGTGCGACACGCTGCGGGACGTCGAGAAGGGACGCAAAACGGCTATTTACACAAAAGAAAATGCGCAATTGCACTGGGGTATCACTCCTCCCGGTCGGTGGGCGCTTTATGATTTGAAAAACGATATCGCCTGTCAGAACGATATCGCGGAGCAAAATCTCGAGCGCGTCAAATCGATGTCCGTCGCCTACGAGAAATGGTGGGATGAACTTTTTCCCATCATGATCGCGAGAGGAGGGGACGCGGAGCTGAGCGAAATGATCAAAAAGCGTTCCGAACAAGCCTCTCAAAAATCCGATGCGTCGAACGAACCGACCCCGCCCAAAGTGGAATCTGCGAAATAAGGAAATAGGCCTAAATGGAATGTAAAAGGCTTTTGGCCACATCAATTCAATCGCACGTGTCACTTCATCCCACCTTGTTTCGCCAAGCACTGAGTGTTCTCGCTTTTGTGCTGGCCGCACTTGTTCTTTCGGCATGTAAAAAAACGACGAACGACAAAAATCACCCGCCAGAATACAGGCAAAGTTCGGTATTGGATTTGTTCCCGGATTCGGGACTTCCGCCATCGTGGGAAGAGACGACGTGTACCTTCACCTATAAGCCATCGGGCTCCGAATGGAACCAGGGTGTCGATGAGAAGCAGGTCTTTCTTGCGAGCATTGAAAGTGGCAATTGGCGACTTGGTGTGGGCAAGGGCGGTCAGATTTACTCGCTCCGCGGTCCGTATGGCGAATCTGTGCCTCCCCAGCGACAGGCTTCGCCATGGAATGATGAGGTCTGGCAAGCCGTTGCAACAAGCGAGGCCTTAGCCGCCCCCATTCAAGAATACCAGCTCAACAACCCGATGAACTGGCCAGATGTCTACCCCATGTTGTTCTTTGCGCACCAGTCGGGCATTTATGTGGAGGGCGAGGGAGTTGATGGAGGTCGGGCTCCGGCCCCATTTTACTCGCCATGTCTGCGCCAACGTTGGAATCCCGAAACCAAAACACTTGAGCTGGTGAACTGGATGCAGCAGGCCCGTTCCCCCTGCGTCTGGAAATCGGACCTCCTTATTTATACCGCCTACAGGGACGCTGGCAGCGGAGTCATTGAGGTCAACCAAGTACTTCACAATTTCGGCGATATCGATGTGGACTACCTCAGCACACCATGGGGCGGGGTTCGTAAATCCAGCCTTCCTCATACGATCCTCTCCAAAGACGACGGCACTTGGGATGAGCAGAAAGGCGCTTGGGGATGGCACGAGAATCCCAATCGCCTGCTAGCCTCCAGCGGGGGATGGGTGGCTTGGGTACGCGACTTAGGCAAGGGCGACTCTCCAGCTCTGGCCAAGGTTTTCGGTCCCCATGCCGTTGGATATTTTGAAAAGCCGAAGGGACCACAGATTCTAGGTCGCATCGAGGGAGAGCGAAAAATCTTGTGGGGAACAGCTGGCGAGGGCAAGGAACGTGACTACGAAGTCTCGGAACAAGTCACCAAGACCACGCTGCGGCCGGGAGACTCGGTTTCGCTACGTTGGTATCTCGTGACCGGAACGTTCGACCAAGTTCGCGAAGAAACCCGAAGGCTTTCAGGCCTTGCGGGAATAAGGCAGATCGAGTTTGAGAGCAATGCAGTCCAGTCCGTCTGGGTCAAGAAAGGCGTGATCAATACAACCGGCGTAGGGAAACGCTGGGGCGCTTTTGCAGCTTTTCCTGCAAAGGATACCGTGCCCGTTTTTCTACTGAAGGACCGGAAGACGGGAAAGCAACTCATCACGGCTGACGTCTATGCGATGGCTCCGACCGAGCCTTTCAAAAATATTTTCCCGGCAGGTCACAAGTTGCATGCCCTCTACGAAAATCGCGTTTCCTACAGGCAGTTTGACCCCCAGATCGGCTACGAGAACCTGCTGGGATATGCGTTTAAAAATCCACCTCCCGGTCACGAAACTATCGTGATTACTCCCCCAAAAGGAGTCGACCTTCATGAGTCTGCTCGGAATCTGAGAATGATTCCGATCCATTAACCCCCCGCCATAAAGCCCAGAAAGAAAAATGCGAAAGCAAAACATCACAGATCTCACTTCACCTTTTTGGAGGAACACTTGCCTCTGGTTGGCCGTTGCCTTTTTGACAAGCTGTGCACCGACCGAGGTGCCTCCGACGGGCTATCCGGCGGTGTCGATTCCCAAGAGCAAAAAGAAAGTGGTCCATAAATATGATTGGACGACCGACCACATGCATGTGGGGGTGCGCTGGCAACCGTTCGCCATTCCGGGCAATGATGCCTATGATGCGACCCGTCCGGTCATTACGAAGGACAGTAGTTACGCGCAGTTCTGGCTCTCGTGGGCCCAAGCCGAGCCGGATATCGAAAATACCGACTACAAAAATCACATGTCGGATTATTTGAAGGCCATCGATGATGCGGTGGATGCCTGTGCCGCCCAAGGAGTGAAGACGGAACTCGTCTTTTGGCATTGTCCGGCGTGGGCTTCCGTGAGTGGAAAAGAGGGGCCATGGAAGCCGAGGACCGACGAATACAGCGCATTCGTGACTCGCATCGCAAAGCATTTCAAAGGACGGGTGGAATCTTACCAACTCTACCACGAAGCCAATATGCGAAGCATGCTGGAGGATGGAGATATCGATTTTCTGATCTCCGAAATCTTCATCAAGGGAGCCAAGGCTGTTCGCCGTGTTTATCAGTCAGCGCCAGCGAGGTCCGTTCTCGTGTCTCCTTCCGGCGCCTCGCCGTGCGATGCCTGCCCGACTCTCGCGGGCTTAGAAGGCAAGGGTGCTGTGGCGGCTCGCGATTACTTCCGAAGATTGGCCTCGAATAAAGAACTCATGGGCTTAGTTGATACTCTGAACATCAATGTCTCAGACCATTTTAACGGCTACGGAATGATGGATGGCGGGATTATTCCTTCCGTTTGGGATAGCTATGATCTCGTCCGAAAAACGTTGGATGAAAATGGACATCGTGGGAAAAAAATCCTCTCCTCGGAATCTTGGATCGTCTGGGATGGTTCGATCAATGCCGTGGATGTGAATGGCGATGGAGTTAAAAATGAAAAAGATGCCTACGACAAAACGGTCACGATCTTAGGAAAGTGCCTTGAGCGAGGACTCAACACCATCAATCTCCCATGGTCGGATAACGAAAGTTCGTGGTCCATGGGTCTCACGAAGCGGCGGGATTATAACGGAAGAATCAAGCAGTTGGCCCGTAGAAAAGTGATCCCCGCAGAGGACCAAGGGCCGGATATTGTCACTACCAAGATGGGGCTCAAGGGAACGGATTGCGATTTCAAGATCAAGAGAGCCGATGAGTCTTTCAAGATGAAGGACTACATCAACCCTCCCGACCCCAACCACCTGCATTATTATGTCTGGCGTTGGTATGCGCAAATCGCGGGCGGCACGGACGAGGTCATCCGCCATGCTATTGCCGGAGAGGAGGGCAACGATATAGCCGTTGCAGGGCCGGGTTGGACGGGCAACGAGCAATACAAGATCTCTTCCTACAACCGCACCAAGAAAACATTCACTGTGCTTGTGTATTCAGGCGGTGCCAATGGTAAGTCTTGGACGCATGTGAGTATCCCCTCCACCATCCAGAACGGGAAATATTATAATAATGAATTTTCCAAAGTGGATTTCCGAGGAGAAGGGTTTCCCGAAGGAGCGAAATACAAAGCCCGCATAATTACCAAAAATATCAGTCGGGAAACCGGTCAAGACGTGGATGTAAACGTTTCAAAAAGCAAAACCCTCAAAGTTGAGGATGGCAAGCTGACTGTGCCCGTCATCAACATGAACAAGTTCACTGCAATCGAAATAAGAAGAGTCGATTGATCGTGCGTCCATCTGCCAATAAGAAAGCAAGTCTGTGACAGGAGAAGGGGTGTCAGAGGGCGGGCATGTGAACAACTCCCGAAAGAATCTCCGTATTGGAATCATTGAGGGGCTTCTCTCGACGCCGTATTCAGTAGCGGTAGTGCCTGGTTCCTTCATTATTGCCGCGCTACTCACCCAGTGGTTTGGGATCGGGAAATCGAGCTTTGGGTGGATTGTTTCCATGCCATCGTGGACCAATGTGCTTCAGGCGGCACTCCTTCCCCTGCTTGCACGTGGAATGACGCCCAAGGGTCTCGTACTGGGAATGGGATGGTTCAATGTGGCGTTGTGGGCCCTGATGGCCGCCCTTATTGGCCTTCTTCCTCGGAATGACTCCCCAATCACCATCGGTTTCTTCTTGGTTTTCTTTTTTTTCGCCAGTGCAAGCGCCGCTTTTCAGGTTGTGGGATGGATCACATGGGTTAGGGAATGGGTGCCAGCAAAAATTCGCGGGACCTACTTGGGAAAACGGAATTCCTGGATGGGCGTTGCAACCATGGGGTTTCTCGCTCTTGTGATGTTGGTTTTCAAAAATCAAGAGGATTCCTTGCCTCCTTACCTGTGGGTGCTGGGTGCTGTTGTGGTGGGCAGACTTCTCGGGCTCCTGTGGATGCGTGGCATACGCACCCACAGTGATGGTCTCAAATTGTCCGCGCCCCGCCTCACTCAGGCCCTTCGTGATTGCCGTTCGGCTCCAGGCCTGCCGATGTTCATTCTTTTCTCGGCTTGGATGAGTTTCTGGATGAGTTTTACGGGCCCATTTGGTTCCGTCTTTTGTTTTGAGGAACTCGGCCTAGATCCTAGCATATTCGCCAT
>Ga0209770_10000681_pt1 | contig 18250 bp, 10 predicted proteins | sample LauGreSu1BDMLBDD_2_FD_187572 | JGI IMG/M metagenome (GOLD analysis project Ga0209770, IMG submission 187572) | Freshwater lake microbial communities from Lake Michigan, USA - Su13.BD.MLB.DD (SPAdes) (version 2) | ecosystem: Environmental > Aquatic > Freshwater > Lake | place: Lake Michigan, USA...
AATGTGGATTCCGGCACGCCTGCGTGGGTCGTGGACCGCTCCTACGAGGTCGGCAATGCCGTTTCCAACAACGGAGTCGTCTACCGCTGCCTTGTTGCCAGCACGACAAAACAACCTGGCCTCACCATAGGATGGACGAGCGACTGGGATGTGTGGCTCGGAAAGGCGATCACGTTGGAATACGTCCGCAAGGTCACCGATGTCACCCTCTTTGATTCGATGTTCATTGACCTGCTCACGGCCAATCTCGCATCCAAGCTTGCCATTCCGCTCACTGGCGATGCCGCCAAGGCGCTCCTGCTTGCCAAGGACAGCGATTCCCTTGCCAAAAGCCCTGCCATGCGCCGGGACAGCACTGAACGTAAGGGTCGCATCAAACCCGCTTGGATGAGCAGCAAGCTTGTCTCCTCCCGCAACGGAGGCGAGGGCATCGATGCCGCGCAATCTTCTGGTGGTGGTCCTGCCGGTGGCGTGAGCTACCCCTCGCTATTGGTCACCGTGGGAACGGTCACGAACCTCCCATCGGGGTCAACCCCTACGGTCACGAACACGGGCGCAGCCGACACCGCTGTCCTCAACTTCGGTCTCCCTCAAGGACCAGTTGGGGTATCCAATACCCTTTCCATTGGTTCTGTCGCGCCGGGAATCGTTGCCTCAGCTTCCATCACTGGCACTGCTCCGAATCAGACCCTCAATCTTGTCCTGCCTCAAGCGAGCTTAATTTCCAACACAAAGACACGCCTCACCGGGGATGGCGTCACAAAGACATTTCTCATTAACGGTCTCAAGTCGAGCGATCCCAATCATGTGATCGTTGCCATCAATGGCGTACTCCAAGAACCGACTATCGATTATCTGGTGAACCAAGGCGCTGGCACAATCACTTTCGCGGTATCTATCCCAAACAAAGCGAAAATCGTCGTCATCGCCCTCGGCCTTTACTCGCCCTCTACGCAGCGCGATCCCGATCTTTACATCCACTCCTTTGGTATCAATGCCGCCGGAACATTTAGCTACTACGGGGTCATGTTGAATTCCTTTATCCCCGCCACGGGATCATCGGCTGATGTAGCTATGTGGGAGATCACTCGCTCCGCTCTGAGTTCGTCTGGAACCATCTCATCCACTGACAAGGCGATCAATGTCGCATGGACTAACCGGGAGACCGCCACCTACGCATGACGACGATCACCGAATCCAACATTTCCCAGCAACTCGACCTCTCCTCCGTTGAGCTTATTCTGCCGGATTCCGTTCAATCCATTGTCGAGTACCCAACCCAAGACGATTTTCCCCAGACCGGTCGCTCGCAGCGCATGTACGTCGATCTCTCCAGTGGCGCACCCTACCGATGGAGCGGGGACCACTACGTCCCACTCATTCAGACCATCGACTGCGGTCAATTCTAGTTACCCCCAAAACAACAACACAAACCCAACAAAAAATAACATAATATGGCAAATCCAATCATCAAAATCAAACGGGGCAGTGGTCAGCCCTCATCCTTGCAACTCTCTGAGTTGGCGTATGATACACTAAACAAGTCGCTTTTCATCGGAACGGCAGAAGGCGTTCTGGCGATTGGTGGCGAAAATGTCTTTGCGAAAAAGACTTACGCAGATTCCGCGGTCAGCGCCGAAGCCTCGCTTCGCTCCGCAGCGGATTCGACTCTCACCTCCTCGCTGAATTCGGAAATTTCCCGCGCTCAAGGCGTTGAGGGTGATCTCGCAGACGATATCGCAGCCGAAGCCTCATCGAGATCAGCCGCGATTTCGTCGGTGACCTCCTCGCTGAATTCGGAAATCACACGGGCGACAGCAGCAGAATCCGCACTTACCTCGGCAGTCAGTGCAGAGGCTTCGCGTGCCGGGGCAGCAGAAGTGGCACTTGGAGTTAGGATTGACAACGTCCTCTCCAACGTGGACGGCGCAGCCCTCGACTCCCTCACCGAAGTCGTGACTGCCTTCCAAGCCGCAGATGGAACTCTCAACGGAGCCATCACTAGCCTCGCCGCCAGCGCAGCCAGCGCCCTCGCATCGGAAGTGACCCGTGCCACAGGTGCGGAATCGACCATCACGACTGCCGCAACGGCACTCGCTGGTAGAGTGACGACCGCAGAGAGCGAAATCGCTACGCTCGAAACCGACCTCGCCGCAGAGGTGAGCGCCCGCACCAGTGCTGTTTCCTCAGAGGCTTCCGCAAGGACTTCTGCCGATTCCGCGCTCGGAGTTCGTATCGACAACGTGGTGACTGCTGCAACTGCCCTCACATCACGGGTGACCGCCGCAGAGGCAGACATCCTGTCAGAGGTTTCCGCACGCACTTCGGCAGTATCTGCCGTATCGGCTCGCGTGAGCGCCCTTGAAAGCACCATCGACGGAGGCACTTACTAGTCCTTCCACCGCCTCCGGGGTTCGATCCCCCGGAGGCAACCCCATTCCATAATGGCCACCATCATTCCCAAAAAATCCACGGTAGCAGGCAAAGTCCCGACATCTAATGATTTAGGTCTAGGAGAGATTTGCTTGAATCACGCCGACCATCTCCTCTATTCCCGCCATCCGGGGACGGGAGCGGTCTACGCCATCGGAGGAGCAAGCGCCGCCGTCGAACGCTTCTGGGCCTTCGCCCTCATCGGAAATGCCATCTATCTGGGTAGCATTTCGACATCCGATTTTCCTTCCACGGGCAGCGTCTATGACGTTGCCCTCTGGGACATCAACAAAACAACAACCAATGACAATGGAGACGTGGTCTCCGAAGCCAGCGCCATCGGCGCATGGAGCAACAAAACCAACTTAACCTACGCTTAACCTATGAACGCTACAAACCCCATCCAAATCGACGGCAAAACCTACGACAAATTCTCGCTCAACCTCGCCATATCGGGCACGTACCTCGCCGATGGTTCCAGCGATGCGTCCATCGCCGCCCGTTTCATTCCGACCCGCTTGGTCGAAGGCGGCGAGCCAGAGCAGGCGCAAGAGCAGTCAGTAAACATCGCCCTCGGTAGCCTCTCCGGCTCCGACGAGCCAACCCTCACCGCCGTCGCGGAAATCAGCGCGGCTTTGCAAAAATTCATCCTCTCGAAAGGACTTTAAACATGGCTAACTATCGCGCAATCGCATCGGGACTCTGGAGTGCAGGAGCAACATGGGCAGGTGGAGCAGTGCCTCCGAATGGCGAAGGCCATAACATCTATTCCAACAACTTCACGGTCACCATCGACCAGAATGTTGATGTGGCACTTATCACAAATGGATCGGTCACTGCATCGTTTGTCGGGGGGGGCACATCTGCCGCAACTGGCGGTGCATTCTCTGTCGCGTCAAGCGGACTTTCAATTTTGGCAAACATAAGAGGAGTAAATAATACTACAAATGCCCTATCTTTCTCTGCTGTAACCCCCGCTACTCTAACAATCAGCGGCAATATTACTGGAGCAGCTGCGGCCGGAACATTAACAACCGGTCATGCAGTGGCTAACGCATCGACTGGCACGATAACAATAAACACATCCACGCTTACTTCTGGAATTTATAATTCCCAAACGCGAGCAGTCAATAATTCGTCCTCTGGAACTATCATATTAAATACATGCGTAATTTCCAATGGCTCTGGTAGAAACCAAGAAGCCTGCGTGTATAATGCTTCGGGAGGAAGCATCATTGCATCAAATTGCAGTGTTGGCGGAAACGTTGCCATATACAGCATAAACACTTTAGTAGCAACAAACTGTTTATTTACCGCGACAGCGGGAGGCGCGTCGTTAGAAGGCTCTGGCACATTGCGCTTATCTGGGTCTTTTGTTGCAGCGACCAACGGGCGTCAACCAATTAACGCCGCCGTTTGGATTTTGAACACCACTCCGACAGCCAGCTACATCCAGCACGCGCTCGACGGCATCAACGCCAACAGCTTCGTCCGTTACTACACCGCCGACAACTCCCTCGGCCAAGCCAACCCCACGGATGTCCGCAGCGGCGTGAGCTACGCCAGCGGCAACCTCACAGGTCGCCTCACCGTTCCCGCTCGCGGATCGATCGCGCTCTCGGTCAACTACGGGCCATCGATGCCGTTCACGGCCACGCGATCCGGCACGACCGCCACGGCAACTCTGGCTTACAGCTACCCGCTCGTCGTCGGCGACCAAATCACGGTGACAGGCGCAAGCAATAGCGAATGGAACAGCACCTACACCATCGCCTCCGTCGTCTCCGGCACCTCGGTCACATTTGAAGTGCCAGCCAGCCACAGCTCTGCCGCAGGCGCAGGCGCGGTCATGCAAACCACCGGAACCGCCGTCCTCGATCCCGCAGCCGTGGCATCCGCAGTCTGGGGCGCAGCCAGCCGCACCATCACCGGCGGCACGGTGGACACATTGACCAACGCGCCAGCCTCAGTCACGCCTAGCGACATCTGGAGTCATGCTGCCCGCACGCTCACCAGCGCCAGCGGACCGAGTGCAACGGACATCCGGCAGGAGCTAGATTCCAACAGCACCAAACTCGCGAATTTGGACGCGACCGTATCCAGCCGCCTCGCGTCCTCGGTCAGCACCAACATCACTGCCATCAAGGCGAAGACGGATGCTTTGGTCACCGAGCGTTTGGCCCAGTGCGCCACGACGAGCATAGTTGGAAATCTCATCGCTCAATCCAACTCATGAGTCTAGAGAACTTCAAGACCGCAGCCACCGGCCTCATCGGCAGCGCGACCTCCATCGGCGCGGCGGCGTACTCCCTGCTTCCTCACTTGGAAGCGGGGATGCGCCTCGCCTCGGTCACGGTCGGCCTTGCTGTCGGCATCGCCACTCTCATCAAAGTCCTCCGCGACCTGCGAAAGTAACCCATGCCGAAATTCGATTTTTATCCATCGTTCAACGCCGGTGAAGTCTCACCCATGGTGGACGCCCGCACCTCGCTGGATAAATATCGCTCGGCCTGCCGCACGTTGGAGAACTTCCAAATCCTGCCCTACGGTGGTGTGATCCGCCGTCCGGGAACTCAGTATGTCGGAACAACCAAATCCTCGTCCACGCAATCCCGATTGATCGGGTTTAACTTCTCGACCACGACCCGATTCGTGATCGAGCTTGGCGTGGGCTACCTCCGTGTCTGGAATCCCGCCACAGGGGCGCTGCAAGTCATTTCCAGCGGCGGCACAGAACTCGTCACTCCGTATGTGGGAGCCGATCTGCGCGAAATCCAATACTGCCAAGTCAACGACATCATGTACTTCGCGCACGCGAACTACCCGCCTCGCAAACTCACTCGCGTATCAGATACTAACTGGACATTTGAGGAGGTCAAATTTGCCTACCCGCCTCTGCTCGATAGCTCGGAAAATCAGACGAAGTTGTTTGTAGTCGTATCTAATTATACATTCTCGTCTGGAATCTCATATCCTAAAGACACCAATCTTTACCCACCTTATTGGACTGCTTCAGTTGCTTATGCTGTAGATGATTGGGTATACACAGCAAGCGGGGTATTTAAATGCATAACCGCCCACACTGCTACGGCGACCTTTGATGCCACAAAGTGGACTTTGATCTCATCGACGAGTTTTCCGTTTCGCGTCTTAAAAGATTTTACGGCAACAACCTTTCCTGCCGCTATCGCCGCTGGCAATGTTTCGTCACTTCCCTTGGCCTCCAATCAAATGGGACCAATGATCAGCGGCAACCCATTCACTGGGTATATCGGATCGCAAATCGAACTCAAATGGCAGAATTCCAATCTCTACAAGCAAGTGGAAATTGTCGGGAATTTTGAATCTGACATTCTGCTTGTCGACGGGGCATGGGATTTTGAGACCTCTGGTACATGGGGAGCGACGATCCAAATCCTGCGCGTGCCAGCCGAGATCATGCAGGCGGGAGTCAGCGCGGGCCTTGCATACCCAGTTAACTCAACGACCATCGAGGTGTATCAACCCAATCACGGTTACGATAGCGGTGATCGCGTGTCATTCAAAGGCGATTACAAACAACTAAATGCCGCGATTTCTTCGGTCACCACGAACACCTACCGATACACCATTTCTCCTGCGACTACGGTCACCGGCTACCGCGATGTCTTTCCGGAGAACTTGAGTCAAATGGAAATCGTCCGCGAATACGTTGTCGATAACGACAAAAATATCATCACAAGTGGAACGGAAGATAGTCTATGCGGGCTAAAGATCGTCATCTCCAACGCGCAAAAGATTGCGACCACATGGTCCAAGTCAACTCCCTACAAAGTCGGCGACTTCGTATACGACTCTGGCAAGACCTATTATTGCATGCTGGAGCATAAAGCCGCCACCGATCTGTATGACAATACGAAGTGGAAGCAGATAACCAGCGACGATGAAGTTCCCGATCCAAATAATGGTTTGAAAAATTGGAATTCTACTGACACTTACGCTTATGGAGACTATGTCCTCCAACCCGGCTCAACCAACACATCCGGGGGGTTGTGGCGGGCGAAACAAGCGGTTCCAAAAAATACACCGCTGTTTCCAAATACTTATTGGGAAATAGCGGATTCAGTTTTGTGGTATGACCATATAGCTTTTTTAGGAGGCAGCTACGTCAAATTGCAAAACACGGATAAATATTTTATGGCGAGGTATGACCTACCCGCAGCCGACAAAATCGATACCAACAAATGGACCACGCAACAGGTTCCCAACGCTCGCATCGATAGCTCTACGCCGATCATCGGCGGGGTCGCGACCATCACCGGAGCCAGCACCATCAATGTGGACAAGTGGCTCGGACCTCTCGCCGCAGCAGGCACAAAGACGAAATACTGGCAATACGGGGCATTCAATGCAACGAGTGGCTACCCTCGCTCGGTGTGCCTGCATGAGCAGAGACTCTGCTTCGGTGGGACTAAGGCGCAACCCAACACGATTTGGTGCAGTGCCATTGGCGACTTTGAAAACTTTGAACTCGGAGTCAATGCCAGCGATGCGGTGCAGTTCACCCTCGCGGCAAGCGAAGGCAACCGCATCAACTGGATGTTCTCGCAATCCGAAATGCTCGTCGGCACATCCGGCGATGAGTGGACGATTGGCGCAGCGGATTCTGCCTCGGCGCTCTCGGCCACCAACGTCAAGACGCGCAGGCAGGCCAGCTACGGGAGCAAATATATGCGGGCCGCGATGGTCAACGATGTCCTCCTCTTCGTCCAACGCAACGGACGCAAGGTGCGCGAACTCGTCTACGAATTAAACAAGGACGGGTGGGTCGCGCCCGATCTGACTCTGCTTGCCGAACACATCACGGTCGGCGAAATCGTCGAGGTCGCCTACCAGCAACAACCAGACGCCATCCTTTGGTGCGTGCGCGGGGATGGCACGCTCATTGGCATGACCTACGAGCGCGACCAGAAGGTGGTTGGCTGGCATCGCCACACCATCGCCGATGAGGCTGATGTCGAGTCGGTCGCTACCATCTACGGCAACCTCACCGAGGACGAAGTCTGGATGGTGGTCAAGCGCACCGTGGCTGGCTCAACCTACCGCACCATCGAGCGGTTCCCGCTGCTGTGGCGCACGAATTTCGACAACCAGACGAGCGCCTCATGGCGCTACCTTGACGGGCATGTGGCTTTTGCTTCCGGCTCAGCCAACCGCAGCGTGGCAGGTCTCACGCATCTCAATGGCAAGACGGTCACCATTGTGCAAAATGGAGTCCTCACCGGCACTGCTGTCGTGTCTGGAGGAGCGGTCACCGTTCCCGCTACCACCGCCGGATATGTCGGCCTGCCCTACACATCCACCCTCACTCCCATGAAGCTCGACATGGACCTAGAAGACGGGTCATCGCAAGGCCGAAAGAAGCGCATCCACAAGGTGGTCGTGCGAACTCAAAAGAGCCAAGGCGGCGAAGTGCGCGTCAATGCCGGGCAGTGGTACGACCTCGCCAGCACCCTCACCACGGGCGATCAAAAAATCTTGACGGCAGGCACGTTTGGATTCGACGCCGATGTATCCGTCCAGCAAAGTGACCCATACCCAATGTGTGTCCTCGCCATCGAACCTGTCTGGGACGCCTACGGTAATGAATAGCATCCACATGAGACCCTACACCGAATCCGACTACGAGATGCTCTCGCAGTGGCGTGTCGCTCACGGCAAGGACATCGTCCCAGAAATCGTTCTGCCAAAGTGCGGAGTCATTTGCGAGATCAATGGGAATCCGACCGCCTCACTCTTTCTCCACATGAGCAATTCCAATGGAATGTGCATGGTCGAGCATGCGGTATCTGCTCCGGGTCTCTCCATCAAGCTCGCTCGCGAGGCGTTTGGGCATTGCATGTCTTGCCTCAAAAAGATCGCCGCCGACCTCGGTTACCACACCATGGCAGCGTATGCCCATCCCGCGATGGTGCGTCTGGTCAAGCGCCACGGGTTTCGTGCCGGTGAAAAAAATCTCGTCCAAATGTTTGCTTCAACGCAGGAGGTTTCCAATGGCTGACCCCGGCACTTGGTTCATGGGCATTGCTGCCATCGCCGCAGTCGCGAGCGCAGGCGTCTCGATTTATTCTAGCAACGAGCAGTCGCAAGCGCAGGCCGCGATGGCCGAGTACAACCGCATGGCCGCAGAGCAGAACGCCTCTTGGCAGCGCCTCGCCGGGGAACGTGCCGCGCAGGCCGAGCAATTCAACGCGCAGATTCAAGGATTCAATGCAGACGCGCAGGCCCAGCAGGCGCAGATGAACCGGCAGATGCTCGGTCAGCAGAGCGACCAACTGCGAGCGCAGGCCGCCGCACAGGATGCCCAAGCCCGCGACCAAGCAGGCCGCATTCGCGCCGAGAAGGACCGCATCCTCGGTCTCCAACGCAGTCAGTTCGCCGCAGGAGGAGTCACCCCCGAAGGCTCTCCATTAGCTGTTTTGGCTGATACCGCAAACATGTACGACATGCAGGTCAACGACACCAAACTCCTCGCCAATCTGGAGACCAACAAGAAACGCCGCGAGGCCGGACTCAACGACATCATCGGCGACTTCAATTTCAACCAAGACACGTTTGCCGCGATGATGAATTCCAAGGCCGCGAAGTTGAGCTTGGACGATGCGAAGTTCGCCGAGGAGGCCGCAGGCGCAGGCTACCGCATCAACTTACGCCAAGCCGCCATCGAAGAACGCGCAGGCATGTCCCAATCCCGTGGAACCATGTACGCCGGATACGGGTCGGCACTCTCCAACATTTCGCAAGCCGGGTACTACGGATCGCAGGCCGCAGGCGGCTACACGCCTAAAACCAAACCCGCTGCAAATAAATCGATAGGATAACCATGCCCGCCATACGACTCGCCGATATACCCAACGCAGGACCGCAAGGAGTCGCGCCCGACAGCGGCATCATCGCGCCTCGCGTAGCCCAACTCGGCGGGTCCGCAGCCCTTGACCCCAACGCCATGCGCGGGGTCGCCAAGGACATGCAGTTGGAGACCTACAACCTCAACGCCTTTGCGGGTGAGGCTATCGGCATGGGCAAGATCGGTGACGCGATGAGCGATGTGGCCACGCTCGGCATCCGCTTCGCGACGAAGATGGCCGAGGCGAAGGACGATGCCGACTTTGAGAAGGGACGCAACCTCCTCGCCGCCGCCGCGCAGCAGCAGGAGAACGACCACCAGAACCTTTCGCCCGAAGAGTGGGTAACCAATTTTGACAAACTCAACAAGGGCATCCAAAGCGATGTCGAAAAGCTCGGGTTTTCCAAGTCGGGAAGGGCCAAGTTTGATTCGTACTTTGCAAACTGGTCAAACCAAACAGGACTCCGTATCACTGGCATGGCGAACAAGGAAAAGATCGAGGGATACAAGCAGGATGCCAAGATCGGGATCGAACGTGAACTCGCACTAGGCAACGAGCAGGGAGCTTTTGATATCATAAACAAGTTCAAATCGAATGGGACACTCGGAGAGCGAGATGCCAAAGATTTGGAGGGGCATGTGCAGGTACGCTCAATCAACATCGCCGAGCAACGCCAGACCGATGTGGTGACTGCGGATACTTTAGCAGATTGGACAAAGGCCAAGGCCAACCTCGATCAATACAAAGTCGAGAAGGTGGATGAGAAAACCCCGGACGCCAGAATCAATGGACCCTACGGAGAGATGCGGGCGACCAAGGTGAAGCGACTCATGGCCGAGGTAGACCGCCAAGGCAAGTATGCCGAGGCGACCAACTACAACACGCTCGCTCAAGCCATCGATGGCAACACGCCGGTGAAGCTCAAGAACGGAAGCGAGATTCTCATCACGGATGAGAAAATGCTCGACCAAGCCACTTCCGACATCAAGGTCACCGATCCCTCCGCACTCAAGCGCCTGCGCCTCCTTGTCTCAGACAATGTCCCGTACCGCCCGGATGCGGTCTCTGCCGTGAATGCACGTCTCGCAAACTACGATCCCTCGACCGATCCGCAGATGAGTGAGTTCAACGCGATCTCAAATGATATCGTCTCCAGTGTTCCCAAAAACCTACGCAGCGTCATGCACAACGATCTCACCTCGGCATGGACGAAATTCAGCAAGGATGGAACCCTCAACCCGAAGACCAAGTGGCAGGGTGAAATGATCTCGCAGATCAATGACCTCGGCAAAAACGGTGTCCTCGGCGACATGGGAACGGAGAAAGATACCCATGGTCTCTTCACGGACCGCATCAAAGACCAGACGAAATACGACACTTACTGGAACAAGGTTTACAATCTTCAAAGCGAGATGCGCGACTGGTTTTCTGATCCTGCTAACAAAGGCAAATCTCCCGAAGATGCCCGCGCTTATCTGAATGGTCGAATCAAAGGCCCAGTGCAAGATGCGGCCATGAAAGATGGGGCGCGTCTCAAGCCAGAATCAATGAGGTTTTCAATGCCGGTCGGCACAGGTGGACTCTATGTTGAGCCTGTGCCAAGCCCAACTCCAGTAAATCCAACTGACCTCATTAAAAAGAGTCGTGAGATTAAAGCTGAGGGAAAAGTGACGAGTTACAACTTCAAAGGCGATGCCTACTCGGATTCTAATTCGCGTGCCGGTATCGGGGCATGGAACAACAAACTTACCGAAAACTCGCTTGCCATTTCGCCCGATATCGAAAGCAAATTCAAAGCCGCAGGAATTGGAAAGGGCGACCCCGTGGAACTCACTCTCGCCGATGGGTCCACCGTGATACGCAACTGGGATGACCGCACCATGCAGGACAAGCAAGCCATCAGCAAATTTGGCAAACCTCTCACTGGTCGCTTCGACTTCCATTCGCCGGGAGGAAAACAAAAGAACGATGGCATGGCCGTCCTGTCCTTCCGTAAAGCCCCCAACGCTTAATTTTTCATGATCGAAATCAACGACGACGAGACAGCTTCACGCATCTACACCGAAATCGACAATGCCACAGGGGATGAGCGGATGCAGATGGCAGATGCTCTTGGAAAATACGGAGAGAAAAAACTACAAGAGGAATACAACACCAATGATGAGCATTACTCAAAAATGTTCATGGATGATGCCTACAACCAAGAATACAAAGGCCGATCCACGGCCATCAAAGAGGCAGTCAATCCAGATGAGACGTGGCAGCGCGGGACGATCCAAGGCTACCTTTCCCACCGACTAGGACGAGATGTCACCGCTGACAATTACGAGATCGAGCGTGATGCATTTTCGATGTCCGCTTTCGGTCAGAAGAACATCAACGATGGCCAGCTTTTTGATAATATCAAAGGAGACTACGAGTGGCAGAAAAAGAAGACTGAGGCACTCAACGACCTCCACATGCAGTCGGTCGGCAAGGCGATCAATGATTCCCAGCTAGGTCAGAATCGTCCCTTCGTGGACGGCATGACCGATGTCTTCAATACATGGCAGCAAAAGTATCCAGAGCTTGTGGACGGTACGAATGATGCCGCCTTCCTCTCGCAGGGATACAAGCTCTACTACGACACGATCAATGACCTGGACTCCGTGCGCCCGCAGGCCGCGCAGACGCTCACCACGCTGGAGAAGTTCACCAAAGGCGAGTCTGATCCAGAGGCACTGCAAACCCTCTCCAATACGCTCATCGGAGCATCTCCCGAAGAACGACAGAAAATCTACAAGTATGTGACTCTTGCCGCAGAGGCAGGCCACATCGACCGCGCCGGGCTAGATCAATTTGCCATCAACATGGGGCAGTCGTTCACCCGTGGGTTCGACTTCGTCCCGCAAGGGTCGCTCCAGATGCAGGAGGCGGGCGTGAACAACTGGCTAGAGTCCATCCGCAACGGCACGCAAATCTGGGTTCCAGTCGATGGCGACCTTTCCAAAGCAGAAGTCGGCAATGCTCCCGCAGGGGTCGAATCCGATGCATGGCGGCAGGCTACCGTGCCGGAGGCCGAGACCCTCATACAGAGTGGTCAGAATGTGCGTGAGGGATTCAAGGTCGTGCGTGAACTCCGCAATGTCGCCAAGACCGGCGTCGATCCGATCCGCCCCGTGCTTGAGGAGAAATCCTTCTGGGGAACTGCCGAGCGTGGCGCGTATGGATTGGCCGGAAGCATCGCTCCCATGGCGGCGACCGCCGTGAATCCATTCCTCGGCGTCATCGCCTACCAAGCAAACGAGTACGACCGCATCATGCTGGAGAACCCGGATGTGAACCCGCAGTTCGCCCAAGGTCTCGCTCTGGTAGAAGGCGCGGCCAACGCTGCCATCGACCGGGTGCAGTTGAAAAGCCTCTCTGGCAAGCTCCCCATGTTTGGCCGATACCTCGACCGGATCAAAAGCGATGGCATCCGCCGCACCGTCAAGATCGGAGCCAATGTCGTGGAGCAGAACTTGCAGGAGGGCGCTCAAGACCTCATCGCCCCCGTGCTGGAGACCGCCGTTGCCGCGCTCCGCGAGGATATGCCCGACAAGGATTTCTCCTCCCTCATGGAAGGTTGGGCAGGCCAGCGGGCCGAGACCTTCTTCGCCACGCTCCCGCTCTCCCTCATCGGTGGCGGGGTCGCCACCTTCCGCGATATCAAGCACCCGTCCGAGGAACTCAACGCGACCAAGCTTCGCATGGCGGGATTCAGTCCAGAGCAGACTACCTTCATCCAACGTGCGGAGAACCCGGAAGAGTACGATGCACGCATTGAGATGGAGCTTCCGAACCGCACGCCGGACAACATCAAGGCTGGAGAGGAACTCATCCAGCAATTGATTTCGGAGGCACAAAATCCTCCAGAGAATAGCGCCAAGCTTGAAGAGACCGTTGCCAAGGACGGCACTCGCATGTGGACCGTCACCACGCCGGACGGCAAGGAACTCCTCCAGACCAAAGACCAGCAGGCCGCACTCGTAGCTATCCGCGAGCATAACGGGGCGCAGATACTCAACAAGCAGTTTGAGACGCAATACGAGCCAGAGGAACTGCGTCAAATGATCACTGATCTGTCCACCCAATGGACATCGCAGGATTCCAACAACACGCTCGTCATGGAATCCGAAGGCATGAATGCCCAGCAAAAACTGGAGCAACTCCAAGCCGCAGGCAATGCCGCGCAGATTCAAGAACTCCACAACCGCATCGCGAATTCCCCGATGAAGGACTCGCCTTACGAGCAGATCAATATCCTCGGCGAAGCCAGCGTGGACGATGTCGCGGAGATGGTTTTCAAGCCACTCATCACGATCAATCCCAATACCCGACCGGAAAACCTCCGCGAAGAAATCCACCACACGGCGGTCAAGGTTGCGCTCAAGAATGGCAGCGTCACACTCGACACCTTGCGTGGGTGGCTCGACGCCACCGAAAAAGCCCTGCCGGGAACCTTCCAGAACCTTGTTAGAGATTCGGAAGGCGACATCGTCGAATCGCTCTCTCAAGTCCAAGCCGCCTACGAGAACGGAAAAATCAACGCCGACGAGGAAACAAAACTCCCGCCTTCGTTCATTGGTTACATCAAGAACATGATGCGGACCTTCGCCGAGGTCATGCGCCGAGCAGTCGCCCTGCGCGGAGCCTTCAAGGACGGCGCTCTCCCAGCGGAATACGAATCCTTCCTCGCCGACTCGGTCGGCCTCAACCAGCAGGCCCGTGTCGATACCGCACGCGAGCGGGTTGCCAGTGATGTTTCGACTGATACCGGCTCGACCAACTACAGCATCGGGAAAACGCCATTCAAGGGATGGTTCGGAGATTGGGAAAACGATCCGCAGACTTCTTCCAAGGTGGTCGATCAAAATGGGAAACCTCAAATCGTTTTCCACGGAACTCAAAGGCCGGATCGAGTGGGGGATCGCTTCCGAAAATCCCGCGCAACCTCTGGACCGATGGCTTATTTTACGAGTGATCCAGAAGTTGCTTCGTCTTACGCAACGGGAAAGATGGACACATCTATGGAGATGCCTTCCGACTACGCTGGGTGGTTCAAGTGGAAAGGGAAGGGAATGCGTTCGCCGGTCAATATCGACCAAGCATGGTGGAACCTATCGGAGGCAGAACGCGCCACCATCAATGAGCGCATCTACACCGTGGGGTATTCCAACGCTGATGAATATACCGGCCCGATTGTTGCGGATTCCCAGAGCATCATGTCACGCGACAGCATCGACTACGAACTGCGCCAAGCTCGCGGTAATGCTCTCCGCGCCATGGTCGAAATGTGGCTTTCCAGCGGGTCACTTTTCAACCAAGAGGAAAAGTTTTTAGAAGTATTGCAAGCGGCGGGCGTCAAAGGCGCATCGCTGGACGATCCAAATTCGGTCCGGTCTGCGGTTTACCCTGTCTATCTTGACATCAAAAACCCTCTCGATACGGCAGACATCCCAACCGATGTCATTTCTGCTTTGGAACAAGCAGGGAAGCGCAAGCGGGCAAAGCAATCAGCGGGTAAAAATGCTGATTCATGGGACAAGAATACCATCAGCGGAAACGAGTGGATGGCCGCATTGAAAGAGGACATGGCCAAGGGATCGACACACGCATGGACACGCATTCCAGATTGGGTGACAGAAACCCTTTCGACTTTCGGTTACGATGGAATCAAAGACACCGGCGGCAAGCGCGGTGGCGTGCAACACCAAGTTTGGATTCCCTTCAACGAGACGCAGGTCAAATCCGCCACCGGCAATCGCGGCACATTCGATCCGACAAGCCCGAACATCAACTACAGCATCGGGAAAAAACAAGACGCTGACAGAGCCGATGTCTCTAATTTTCTGAATCAAGTTCGCACGCAATCGCGTGGGAAAAAACCGATCAGTATTGAGATAGGAAAACTTGATGGGGTTGTATTGCAAAACTTGCCGGATGGGTTTCAAGAAGTCTCCGGACTTCCAATCAAGATTGACGAAGACTTGATTCGGAAAAACGACAACCTTTCAAAAGAAAAAAAATCACTACTGGATTTGAGAATTCAAATTCCATCAGACCAAGATTACTCGTCTCTATCCGATTTTATCAATTCGGCAGACCGCGTTTCTATTGGCCAAATCCGAAAAGATGGAACAAGGACATTGGAGTTTAGAAATTCCGAAGTCCCAAAAGTTGCTGCTACAGCCGTTAGGACAAAAGCCGGTTACTTGGCGGTCGTCAGATTTGTAGGAGAGGAAGTGGCTCTGCCCCTTACCGAACCCAATGAAGGGCGTCTGGAGCTTACGTCCGAAACGGCGAGCCAGAAACAATCTGCAACATTAGATGGCAAAGTCAACTACTCCATCGGTATTGATCGCAATGCCATCAGCCAAGTCAGCGAGAAGGACGATGCGTCTCGCGTAGGAACCTCCAAGCTCGGCACATCCAAAGTTCCCAAAAATACCCCGCAGGAATCCAACATCTCCGGTGACAATGTTCCCGATGAACTGCTTGCAAGCCAGATGGCGAAGGTCACCTACGCGCATCTACCAAAAGCAATCCTCTCCGAAACGAACCCGCAGAAAAAACGCCGCAAGCTCATCAACTGGTTCAAGAAAAACCTGCTTGCCCTGCACGATGCATTCCCAGAGGGAGTCCGCGCCCGCGCCACGCATTGGTATGACGGGGCGAACCGTATCGCCAAGGAGCTTGGAAATCAGTTCCAAGCCTCGGTCGAGCAGGCGTCCGGCGTGATTGCCGTGTTCTCGCCGCAGAAGGATTGGTTTATGAATGTGGCGCAGGCCGAGCAGTTCATTGAACTCTGGACGAACTCGCAAGATGTCGTGCTTGAGGAATCGCTCGTCCGCGCCGAGATCGAAGGCATCATCGAAGCGGCTACCGCTCCGGCAAAACAGAAGCGCAAAAAGCAAAAAGGCGAAACTAAAGAGCAAGCCGCCGAGCGGCAAAAATTCAACAAAGCGTTGGATGAAAGGGCAAAAGTAGACCGCCGCAAAAAAGTTGAACAGGTCATCGGGAAAACAATTCGCCAACTTGATGCCGAGCCGGACTTGCAAGGTTGGGCGATTCGCGTATTGGCGCAGATTACCTTCGGACGCAACTACCGGAACCTTTCGCCGGAGGGCGACCGGCTTGGAATGGCCGCCAACGATGACGGCGCTCTTTCCAAGAATGGATGGGGATCGATCAACGAAATCGAAAAAGCCGTTCGCATAATGAAGGACGGGTCGCTGAAAAATATCAGCGACAACCTCGGCAACGAACACAAGGTTCGGAATTTCTACAACAACATCGTCGCTCCCAACACTCCATACGGAGACGCTACCATCGACACCCATGCTGTCGCAGCCGCGCACCTCATGCCATACGGGGCCAAGGCAACGGAGGTCGGACACAATTTCGGATCGGGCATGAATGGCAGCGAGGTGCTTGGCATCTCCGGAGTCTATCATCTCTATCTCGACGCCTACCGCGAAGCGGCAGCGGATCGCGGAATACTGCCACGCCAGATGCAATCCATCACATGGGAGGCAATCCGTCTAGTCTACCCAGCAGCAACCAAAAATGCAACGACCCTTGCAAAATCACAAAAAACATGGAAAGATTTAACTGATGACAGCGCCCGAAACACTCTTGTCGGAGGAAGAATTCCAAGCCCAGTATGGGCTGGAGCCAACGACAATGGAGAATCTCAAAGCAACCCAACCGGGTTGGGAGAAAACATTGGGCAGGAAGGTGTCTCTGGAGGAAGTCTACTTTCTGGAGTTCGACCAACCGGAGCAGGCCGAGACGGAGGAGTAAACTACTCCATCGCCAGCCAGTCGGAGATCGACCGGGTGAACCGCTCCCTCGGCGGAATGAACCGAGGGCCAGACGAGCGGCTCAAGGTCTACCAGCGGGCCAAGGCCAAATTCTCCAAGCTCATGGCTTGGAATTCGGACGAACTCGCCGCGATGGCCGACACTGGCTCCGACGACTCGCAAATCCGCCGCACGCAAATCCTGCAAGCTCTCGGCGAACTCGACGGCATCCTCTCCGTCCTCCCGCCCGAAGTGCGCGGCAGGGTGGGGGGCTACACCAAGCTCGCCGGGATCGCGCCGATGGATGTCCTCAAAGATGGCGTGAAGGTCAGCGAGGTCAGCGGCATGAACGGTGCGATTATCTCGGCATGGATGCGCGAGGGCCAAAATATCGGGCAGGCAGGCAAGCAGGTTTCCCTACCACCGGGCTACACCGCCACCGAGAACCTCTCCACCAAGCGGGCCGACAAGAGCATCGCCGACTTCTTCCGCGACCGCATCAAGCGCATCGACACCGAACTCGAAAAGGTGCTGGTGCGAGAATACACCGAGGCCATCACCAAGGTCGTGAAGCAAAGCCGCCCGAAGGCCGGTGACAACGGGGTCCGCAAATCCACGCTCGGAGCCGAGACGCAGAAGTTCGCCGATACGGTCCTCCGCGCTACGCTCCTCGATGACGAGGCTACTGCCAAGCGCATGGCTGAGATCGAGGCAGCTCTCACCATGCCGGACGCAACCGCAGAGGACATCTCCGCGCTTTCCGAGGAGTGGTCGATTCTCAACACATTCGGCGACCTCGACAATCGCTCCTCCGAGACGCTCGCGCAGGGACTCGATTGGCTCAAAGGACAACTCCAGATGGGCCGCGAGGCGTGGCGCATCAAAGAGCAGGCCCGCATCGACGAACAGCGTGCGCGTAACGCCGCGACCATCGAATGGCTCGGAAAAGGCACAGCAAAAAAACGATTTGCCGACAAGGGACTCATGCAGCGGATCGGGGAAACGGCGAACAACTACCTGCTCGATCACGGCAGTTTTGAGCAGTTCGTCAGCGCCTTTCTACCACAAGAGATCGCATCCAATTTCTCAGAGCGCCTTCGCAAGGCC
>Ga0209770_10000683_pt1 | contig 18195 bp, 13 predicted proteins | sample LauGreSu1BDMLBDD_2_FD_187572 | JGI IMG/M metagenome (GOLD analysis project Ga0209770, IMG submission 187572) | Freshwater lake microbial communities from Lake Michigan, USA - Su13.BD.MLB.DD (SPAdes) (version 2) | ecosystem: Environmental > Aquatic > Freshwater > Lake | place: Lake Michigan, USA...
GACGCGCCGAACTGCGAGGTTTCGCCTGCCATCAGCCGCGGAGCCCGTCCGAAGGCCGCGAGCCAGCCGCCTCCCAGTCGCCGGGCGCCTCCTCGTATTCGCTCTCGAGGCGGATCACGATCTCGCGCAGCTTCGCGGCCACGCGGCTCTTCGCGAGGTAGACATCGTGCGTCGACATGCCCAACTGGTCGGCGACCACCTGCGGCGTGAGGCCGTGGTAGACCAGCATCTCGAACGCCTGCACCGTCTTCGGGTCGGTGCGGGAGCGCGTCCGAAGATCCTCGAGCGCCTCCCGCAGCAATGCCTGGCGCCGCTCCGCCTCGTAGGCCGCGCCCACGGAGCGGTCGTCATCGAGATCCACGATCGCGCTCTCGCCGCGCTCGACCTTTGCGGTTCCCGCCCGGCGGCGCATGTCGAGCACCCGGTACCGCGCGATGGTCACGAGCCACGCGCCGAGCCGGCCGCGCGTGCGGTCGTACTTCCCCTCGCGGTACTCCTCGACAAACCGAACGATCGTCTCCTGCGCGATCTCGGCGGCCTCCGACTCGCGAACGCCGCAATTGCGGACGAATCCAAGCAGGATCGGGCGGTATCGCCGGTCGAAGGCTTCCCACGCCGCGGCGTTGCGCGGGTCGAAGAGCCCGGACAGCAGGGCCGTCGTCGTGCGGTCGAGATCCATGCCGCCCATGCTACCACGCCCGGTTGTCAGCCCCGCAGGCTCTGTGCGATCGCGACCTCGTGAACCCGCATCGACAGCCGGTCGAGCGCCTGCTTGGCGGCATGGAACCCGTCCGGCTCGACCGACCGCGGGTCGCGGGCGGCCTGCTCGCATCGGGTGCGCACATCGCTCATCGCGGCCTCGAGCGCCTGGATGTAGTCGGGTTCCAGCTGTGGCCGAACGCGGGCGAGCGCCTCGCCGATCCACTTGAGGTCGAGCTCCGAGTGCACGCGGAGGTCCACCACGCGATGCAGCGTCATGTCGGCGCGCGCATGCTCGAGGCTCTCGCGCTCGATGCGTGCGACCTCGTCCTGCGTGAGCCCGTAGCTGGGCACGACCTGGATGGACGCCTCGCGACCGCTGCGCTTCTCGAGCGCAGTCACACCGAGCACGCCGTTCTGATCGACGGCAAAGAGCACCTCGAGCTGCGGGATGCCCGCCGGCATCGGCGGAATGCCCCGGAGCTCGAATGTCCCAAGCGAGCGGCAGTGCTCCGCCATCTCGCGCTCGCCCTGGAGCACATGGATTCGCACACCGGTCTGCCCGTCCTTCGAGGTCGAGAACTTCTCCGTGGCGCGCGTCGGGACCGGACTGTTGCGCATGATGAGCTTCGCGACGGTGCCGCCGACCGTCTCGATGCCGAGCGAGAGCGGGATCACATCGAGGAGCAGCATGTCCCGGCGTCCGCCTGCGACGATCGCGGCCTGCACCGCCGCGCCGAGCGCGACGACCCGGTCGGGATCAAGCGCGGCGTAGGGCTCCGAGCCGAAGATCGCGCGGACCGCATCGCGGACCGCCGCGAGCCGCGTCGAACCGCCGACGAGTACGACGCGATCGATCTCGCGGGCGGTGCAGCCTGCATCCCGCAGCGCGCGCAGGCACGCCTCGGTCGTCCTCGAGATCAGCGGCGCCGCGATCGCATCGAGCTCCGCGCGCGTCAGCGGCAGCCTCCGTGCGGATGCCTCTGCGACGAGGTCGACCTCGACGCTCGCCCGGTCGGTGAGTGCGATCTTCGCGCGCTCGGCCGCGTCGACGAGCAAGGCGCGCGGCACGGCCGCGAGCGATCCGTCGGCGCGAACCCAGTGCGCCGCGATTTCGCGGTCGATGTCGTCGCCGCCGAGCGCGGTATCGCCCGCGGTCGAGAGCACCTGGAAGCAGTCCGCACCGGTTCCCGCGTCCTCACCCGGGACGATGTCGAGGACCGTCACATCGAATGTGCCGCCCCCGAGGTCGTAGACGACGATGCGCTCCGCCCTCCGGCGCTGGCCGAATCCGTACGCAAGCGCCGCTGCAGTCGGCTCGTTGACGATCCGAACCGCCTCGATCCCCGCCAGGCGCGCGGCGTCCCTGGTCGCTTGCCGCTGCGCGTCGTCGAAGTATGCGGGAACCGTGATGACCGCTCGCCGGACCTCGACCTGCAGGTCCGCCTCCGCGATCCGCTTGAGCTCGCGAAGCACCTCCGCGCCGACCTCCTGGGGCGTCACGACTCGCCCATGCACGGAGAAGGCCGCGATGCCGCGCGGCCCCTCGACCACGGGCACCGAGAAACCCGTCGCGAACTCGCGCACCTCCCCCGCGGAGCGGCCGAGCAGGCGCTTGGCGCTCGAGATGGTTTCCGAAGGGTGGAACCGGCGGTCGCGGCGGGGCTGTTCACCGACCGACGCAGAGCCATCGGCGCGGATCCGAACCACCGAAGGCACCACCGAGCCGCCGACGCCTCCCCCGAGGATCCTCGGGCCGGATGCGCCGCAGAAGGCCACGAGCGAGTTCGTGGTCCCGAGATCGATTCCCACGATCGGGTCGGCGTCCACCCGCTGCGCGGGATGTGGGCTCGGTTCGGGTGCGGTCGCGTCGCCGGACATCGCCGCGATGGTACCGGGTGACGCCGGCCGCCTCGACCGGCAATGAAACACGCCTCGCCGGAAGGCGAGGCGTGAGGGTTTCTGTCTCGAACGGTCTCGGGCGAGACGCTGCGGTCAGCATGCGCGGGGGCTGTCGCACGCCGACGGAACTGTCGTCGAGCAACCGAGAATCGCCTGAGGGACGCGACGGAGATCTTCAAGCCCGTCACTGCGACCGCAGCCGGCGACCGGCATGGCGCGGCTGGCCGCCCGGTCCGCGATCTCGTTCGCGCATCCGGGGAACTCGCGGCGGATCGCGCGGAGGAGTCCTGAGCGTGCACTGCGCTTGCTCTCGAGCGCCTCGGTCAGCAGGCACGCCAAGGTCGAGTTGCTGCAGCAGTCGAGCTCGAACGCCTCGTCGCCGATGTGACGCTGCTGCTCGTCAGCCGGCGCGGCTCGAGAGCCCCCGGACGGGTCCGTCGAGCTCGCTTCCGATGTAGTTCTTGAGTTTGGTGAGTGCACGGTGCTTCCAATTGTTGATGGTGGAAACTGGAACTCCGAGAGAACAGGCCGCCGCTTGATAGTCCAGTCCTTCGCAAACGATCAGCCGAACCGCCGAGTGCTCCGCAGGAGTCAGCAGGCGCAGCAGTTCGTCAAGTCCTCGCTCCGCGCATGGCTCGGAGCCACAACGCGCGGAATGGGAACGAAGGCCCGAAGTGCCGCCCGAATCCGGGCGCCCCAGGCGCTCGCCACACTCCGGCACCATCCTGCCAGACTGTTCGAGGACCTCACGATACCGCTGTGCCCGACCGTGCCTACGCCGAATCAGGTTCTCTGCGATTCGAAGGAGATAAGCGACACTGATCTGCATCCTTTCGAGATTTCGCACTCGAAGCAGTCGAACGAACGACTCGTGCGCGATCTCCTCTGCGTCGTCGTCGGAGACGAGCCTGCGCGCGAACGCAAACACCCGGTGGTAACTGGACTTGTAGAGCTCGGCGACGATCTCGGCGCGTGCTTCGGAAACACGCGTCGCCTCGGCCTCAATCGCGCCTTGGGTATCCGAAGACACGCCCTCGTCGTCCATGGTCCGTTTTTCCACGAGCATGTTTCCCTGCGCCTCGCGCTGCTCCCAGAGAGGAGCGCACGATAGAGCGATCGCCCCGCTTGCCAACGGTGCTCGGAGAGATTCCTCTGCGATCGGTTCCGCCACGCGCAATTCCCGCGCGGTCGGTCCGCGCCGCGCGATCCGCGACTCCATGCGGACTGCATCGCCGTTCGAGCGACATGCCATCATCTGGATTGCTCCCTCGGTTGCGCCTCCGATTCCTTCGGAGGCCTCGCCAGGCCGGGTCCGCCAACCACCCGCAGCGCATCGGTCCTTCTCGGACGCTCCACGCCCACCGCGGGAGCGGATTGGGGAATCTGCGTGACAGTCGCGGCCTTTCGGTCGGTTGGGCAAAATCCGCGAGACCCGCCGGCGGCGCGGAAAAGAAAAAGCGCCCGTGCAGAGGCAACGCACGGGCGCTCGGAGAGTTTCCAAAGTTCGTGGGCCGTCATCGACGAGAGCCTCCGGCTGGCCGGCCGGAAGCTCTCGTCGAAGGGCGGAGCCCGTGCGCCGCGTCCATGCGCCGCGCGTCACCGCCTCGCGACGCAGTCCGTTGCGTCACGCGTTCCTTTCCGCTCGAACCCGCTCGCAGGCCGTGCAAGGGGCTGATGACTGTCGGTTCGGGCCTCCATCCTGGCGGCCCGGTCGCGCGCATCCATGCAGCGCGCAAGAGGAAAAGCCCGGCATTCGCCGAGGTCTTTCGCCGCTGCGTGGGAATCTGGCCGAAGTCAGCGCGAACTGCGGCGTTCACCCGCCACCGGCTGCGCCTCGATCACATCGCGGAACTGGCGCAGCGAGAGCTCCCGGCAGTACGCGGCGAGCGCGTCGACGGACGGATCGGTGCCGCGGACCGCGAAGCGCGACCGTCCATCGGGATCGCGCACGGTGATCTCCGAGCGGTCGCCGGAACCGCCCGATTCGGACGGACGGGTCGCGTACGCGGTTGCGCGGAGCAGCGTCAGGAGCCGTTCGATCTCATCGGGCTTCAGCGCGAGCTCGAACTGCCGCGTCCCCTGCGTGACCCCTTCGCGCGCCGCAAGCCCGCCGGCGCTCGCGAAGACGCCGTCGGTGCCCAGCAGGTACAGGCTCGCCCTGCCGCCGTCGGCGCTCGTCCAGCGGAACTCGAGCGTGGTGCCGCCCGTCTGATCCGGCCGGACGATGCGCGGCGCACATGCCCCGACCGAGAGCACGACGAGCAGCCGTGCGAGCGTGGTGGCGAGCGGCCTCATCGGCCCGGTCCTCCGGCAGCGGGCGTCGCCGACGCGTTCGCGGCGGGCTTCGACGGCGCGTAGCGCGCGTACGGATCAGGTCCCAGGTCGTACCGGGTCGGAAGCTCCGCCCCTTCCGCCAGTGGCTCGTCGCTCATCCAGGCGAGCGCGGCGAGCGTGCGAACGATCCGGCGGATCGCAGGCTCGCCGTCCGAACCCGGGCGGAACCGGCGCACGAAGGCGAACCGCGCTCCGTCTGCCTGAACCTCGAGCGTCACCAGCACCTCGAGCGCGCCTCGCGCGTCGTCTGGATTCGCTTCGACCGCGCGAACTCCGGCCCGCGTGTCGGCGAGCGCCGCATCAGCGAAGCCGGCGGACTCGAGCGCGCTCCACACATCGGCCATCTGCTCGCGGCCGAGGCGCCGCACGCGCGCAGGCCGCGTGCCATCCGGGGGCACGCGGTCGCACGCACCGTGCAGCGAGCCATCCGGCAGGAGGACCAGCTTCGCCGGCCGCTCCTCGATACGCACCCGACCCTCGACCCGACCACCGGGGACGACGGCGACCTCGACCGAAAGGTCGGGCGGCACGCGCCCTGCGGGATCGACCGCGGTGTTCACCGCGATCGCAGTCGCGGTCGTGCATCCGGGCTGCCACAGGCTGCCCACGGCAAGCACCGAAATCGCCAGGCATGTCAGGCCGGGAAGCTGTCGCATGGCCGGAAAGGTACACGAACAGGGCCGCGGGGACGCGCTACGCTGCGGACCTATGCGAACGAGCGTGCTTTGGATCAACGACTACCTCGACCGTCCCGCGGACGCCGCGGAGCAGGCCGCTGCGCTGACCGCGGCGGGGCTGCCGCTCGATGGCGCGGACACCGCGGAGAACGGCGAGCCGTGGCAGGAGATCGAGACGACCTCGAACCGCGGCGACTGCCTCTGCCATGTCGGGATGGCCCGCGAGGTCGCCGCGTCGACGGGCCGGTCGCTCCGCATGCCGCAGTTCGCGCTCCCGGCTTCGCCGACCCGCGCGGACGAGTTCATCGCCGTCCGAAATCACGAGCCTGCGCTCTGCCCGCGGTACACCGCCCGCGTCATCCGCGGCGTGAAGGTCGGCCCGAGCCCGGAGTGGCTGGCCCGCCGCCTCGTCGCGATCGGGCAGATCCCTCGCAACAATGTCGTCGACGCGACCAACTTCGTCCTGTTCGAGCTCGGACAGCCGACGCATGTCTTCGATCTCGCGGCCCTTGCGGGCGGCGAAATCCACATCCGCCGGGCGCGCGACCAAGAGGCGTTCCTTCCCCTCGGGAGCGATGCGCGCGAGATCGCGCTCAGCGCGAACGACCTCGTGATCGCGGACCGCGACCGCCCCGTCGCCCTCGCGGGCGTCAAGGGCGGCGCGCTCGCGGGCGTGACCGAGCAGACCACCGACATCGTCCTCGAGGCGGCGACCTTCGACGCGGTCTCGGTCCGGCAGTCGAGCAGGCGGCACGGCATCTCGAGCGACTCTTCGTACCGGTTCGAGCGGATCGTGCATCCGGCGGAGATCGATCCCGCCGCCGACCGCCTCGCCGCGCTCATCCTTGAGATCGCGGGCGGCACGCTCTGCGCGGGAACCGTCGCGGACGGCGCACCCCTGCCCTCGCCCCGCGCCATCGCGCTCCGTCCGGCCCGCGCACGGCGGATCCTCGGCTTCGACATCCCCACCGCGCGCATGGTGTCGCTCCTCGACACGCTCGGCTTCGCGCCCCGGCTCTCGGGCTCCGGCGACTCCGAGGTCATCGAGACGACCGCGCCCGCGCGGCGCGTCGATGTCGAGCGCGAGATCGACCTGATCGAGGAGATCTGCCGCCTCAACGGGCTCGACGCGGTGCCGGTCCACGACCGGATTCCCGTCCGCGTCCGTCAGCGGAACCCGGTCGAGCGCGGCACGCGCGATGTGAAGGACCTGCTCGCCGGCATGGGCTTCATCGAGACGATCACGCACTCGCTCGTCTCCGAGAAGGCCGCGGAGGCGTTCCTTCCGAAGGGCGCCACCGCGCTGCGCGTCGATGACGAGCGCGCCGGAGGCGAGCCGGCGCTCCGGCCGAGCGTCGTCACCAGCCTGCTGCGGGTGCGACGCCACAACGAGGACCAGGGCTCGGCCAACCTGAGGCTGTTCGAGTTCGCGCGCGCGTTCCACTTCGAGGGCGGCTCGCATGTCGAGCGACCCACGCTTGCGCTCGTCGCGGACGCGCCCGCCGACTCCCGCGACGCGCAGGGCGCGTACCGCCTCATGCGCGGCGTGGTCGAACGCGTGCTCGCGCTCGCCGCGCCGCGGTCGGCCCGGATCGAGTTCCAGCCCACCGAGCCGTCGAGCTGGCTTTCTGCCGCGGCCCGGGTCGTCGTCGCGGGTGCGGATGTCGGTGTCGTCGGAGTCGTGGACGGACGCGTGCTGCGGATGCACGGACTCGATCGCCCGACTGCGGCCGCGGAACTCGAGCTGCGCGCACTGCTGTGCGCATATCCGCCGGAGAACGCCGCCGTCGCGCTGCCGGCGTTCCCGGCCGCCGATCGAGACATCTCCGCGATCGTCGCCGATTCGGTGGCCTACGGCGACATCGAGGCGGCCATCCGGTCCATCGGTCTTCCGAACCTTGAATCGATCTCGTTCCTCACGACCTTCCGGGGCAGGCAGATCGGCGACGGCCGCAAGAGCGTCTCGCTGCGGCTCGTGTTCCGCAAGCCCGACGGCACGATGACGAGCGAGGATGCGGACGCATCGGTCGCGCGCGCGATCGTGCGCCTTCGCGATGCACTCGGAGCGGAGATCCGGTCGTGACGATCGATCTCGCGGCGATGCGGGTCGGCGAGTACCTCGACCGGCTGGCGTCCGCGACGCCCGTCCCCGGCGGCGGCGCGGTCGCGGGCGTGACGCTCGCGCAGGCGAACGCACTCGGCGCGATGGTCGTCGGCTACGCGATCGGCAAGCCGAAGTTCGCGGCGCACGACGCGCTCCACCGCGGCGCGCTTGCGGCGTTCGACTCCGGCCGCGCGCGGGCGATCGCGCTCGCCGAGGCCGATGCACGCGCCTACGCGAGGCTCAACGAGCTCTGGCGGCTGCCGAAGGACGATCCCGCCCGCGCCGGATTCGCGGAGGCGGTGCTCGCCGCGATCGACGCGCCGGAGGCAACCGTCGCGCTCGCGGCAGCGACGGTCGACGAGCTCGCAAAGCTCTGCGGCACCACGAGCGCGAGCCTCGCAAGCGACCTCCGCATCGCGCTCGACCTCGCGTCCGCCGCCGCGCTCGCCGCGCAGGAGAATGTGCGCATCAACCTGCCCTCGGTCTCGGACGAGCCGCTCCGGGCCGGTATCGCCGCACGCTCCGAGGCGCTGCTCGCGTCGGCCACGCAACGGGCGGCCGAACTGCGGCGCACGCTGGGGTGACCCCCGCATCCCTTCCATTCACCCTCAAGCCGGACGGGCCGTCCGGCCGAATCTCCTTCCATGCCCGACCCCCGGGACATCGTGGACATCGCAGCGCTCCGCAGTCCCGATCCGCGGCCATCGGGCGGCGCAGACGCGACGCGGGCGCCCAACCGCGCCTTCCTCATGATCTGGTTCCGCTGCTGCGAGACCTACGGGCGGCTGCCGAAGGCGCCCGATGCGACCTGCTACGAGGGGCGCTGCCCGAAGTGCCTCGCACACCTGCGCGTGCCGATCGGGCAAGGCGGCACCTCGCGGCGCATCTTCGAGGCCGGCTGACTTCAGTAGACTCCCGGTGTGCCTGACGCGATGTCCATGATCGGAGGCGCCGCCTTCCTCGGATGCTCCGGCGCGCTCCTGTACGCCGGCGCCGTCGGTGCGGTCGTGCATGAAGCCATCCGCCCCGAGCGGCGCACCATCGGATGGGCGCTCGCGCGAGGCCTCCCGTCCGAACCGACCGCCTGGGGACTCGAGGCTCGCGAGTGGATCTTTGAGCACGCGGGAACGCGATCGCCGGTGTGGGAGCTGGGCTCGGCGGATCCCGCCGCGCCGACATGCGTGGTGCTTCACGGGTTCTCGCGCTCGCGCTACGACGCCCTGTCGCGGCTCCGGCCCCTGCTTCCACACGCCTCGCGATTCCTGCTCCCCGACCTTCCGGGCCACGGCGAGTCGACGGGTCGCGGAACGCGCCTCGGCAGCGACGAGGACGCCTTCCTGCGGACGCTGGCCCTCGAGCATACGACCGGCGACATCCTGTTCGTCGGGCACTCCCTCGGCGCGACGATCGCGATCCACGCCGGCACGGACGAGCGCGTGGCCCGGCGGCTCCGGGGCGTGCTCGCACTCGCGCCGTACGAGCGCCTGCGGACGCCGCTGGCGGCTCGGCTCGACCTGCGCGCCATGCCGCGGGGACCGCTGCTGGGACCCGTGCTCGCGTCACTCCGCGCCCTTGGCGTCCGCGAGCGCTCGACCCGCGCGTCCGCGGCGGAACTGCGCTGCCCGCTCGCCGTCGTCGCAGGCTCAATCGACCCAGTGACACCGGTCGCAGAGGCCCGCGCGATCGCCGAGCGCGCGCCGCGTTCGCGCTTCGAGCTCGTCGCCCGCGCGCGGCACGACGACTTCGAGTCGCTCGGAAGCGAGGCCGTCGCCGCCTCGATGGCGTGGATCACGCACCAGCCGGCGCGCTGACCGAGTCGGGCGAGGCCGCGCTCAGCTGGCCGAACCGGCCCGCATGCGCTGCATGGTCGAGAAGCCCTGCGGAGTCGCCTTGAACTCGAGCGTGCCGTAGCCGAGGCAGCGCTTCACGACATCCGGCTTGAGGAGGTCGTAGAAGCCGAGGACCTCGTCCATGCCGACACCGAGACCTGGCACATCCGCGTCCTCCATGTCGGTCATGCCCTCGAGCTGCTCGACGGCCATGCGCATGGTCGAGATCTGCGACGCAAGTTGCCGCGGCAGGTCGAACCACGCACTCCCGACGACCGGCTCCTTCGACATCGCGGCGAACGCGGCCTTGTAGCCCTCGTCGCCGGCGAGACCCGCCTCGCCCTTGGCGTCGACGGCGCGGAGCGTCTGCTCGACCTGCTTGACCTCGCCGATGACGAGATAGCCGCCACCGATGCCGATCGCGACAGGCGCGAACTCATCGGACATGATGGTCATGCCGTTGAAGTCGCGGGACTGCAGTCCCATCGGGAAGAGGTTGATGAGGTCGGACACCGCCGCGGCGGAGTCCTTGTCGTTCTTCATCGCGATCGCGGTCACCGTGGTCGATCCGAACGGGTTCGCCGGATCGGCCTCGTAGCCCCAGATGTACATCTCCGGTCCGAGCACGGCGCCGGCGGCGGTGAGGGCCGGCCGGTACATGTCGAGCTGCATCTTCAGCATGTCCGCCATCTCGGGCGGCATTCCGCCGACCGCCTCGTCGAGCATCGGCATCAGCTTGTCGAAGCGGACATTCATGCGCCCGAAGCTGAGCGCATCCGCCGGGACGATCGCGGGCGCCGGCTTCGGCTCGGTCGCGGTGTCGATGAGGGACAGCAGGCCCGCCTTGCCGGCCGGGGTGTAGATGCCGGCACCGAACTCGAGGACGCCGTCGTTGGCGTGGAGGCCGAAGCTCCACGCCTTGATGTCGCCGAAGAGCCGGGCGATGATCGGCTCGGCCAGCATGAACTGCGGCATCGCGGCCATCAGCGGCTTCGCGGCCTCGGTCGAGAGCACGGCGTAGACATCCTGCGTGCCGCCGGCAAGCTCCGTCGCGCCCTTGAAGGTCGCGGACTCGCCCACCGACTTCACGCGATCGCCGTCGACGCGACCCAGCAGGCCGTCCATCGCCGCCTTGCCCGACGAGACGAACAGCCGACCCTTGTCGCTGGTGACGGCGAGCTCCTTCGGTCCGAAGTCGGGCACGCCGAAGGGGTCTTCGAACGCATCCTCCTCCTCTCCGTCCATTCCGTCGCCGCCCTCGGCGGGCGCGTCGCCGAACGCCGAGACCAGCACGCGGCGTCCGCGGATATCCTCCGCCTTCAGCTCGCTGCCGCCGGCCTTCGCGTCCTTCTCGATCTGGGCGATGATCGCGTCGCAGAACCTCGCGCCCTTCTCGGCCTCGGAGCTCCAGTCGCAGAAGAACACGAAGTCCACGCGGGGCACGCCGAGCTCCTCGTCGAGCTCGGCCATCACCGCGAGCCCGAGGCTTGCCGGCCAGGCGAAGTCGGCGCGGTCGATGCCCGACTCCTTCGCCGCCTCGTCCAGCGCGGTCTCGAACTGCGCCTTGAACTTGGCGACATCGTCCTTGATCGCGGGGTCGTTCCAGAGCTTGCCGAGCGCCGTCGGACCAAGCCGGTCGATCGTGCCGCGGAGATCGTCCGCGCCGAGCACCAGCACGGCCGTGTCGGGTGCGAGTTCGCGGATGGTCAGCGCGTCGCCGGCGAGGGCGATGCCCGAGACGAGCGTGGATGCGGCGAGGGCGATCGAGGCGGTGGCGGTGGTCACGATGTGGTCCTTCTCAAGCGTGGGTGAGGCGGTCGTTGGCGCGGGATCGTCGGCGTGGAACCGGCGTGGAATCATCGGTGCGGCGCGGCTGTTGGTGATGCCGGCCGCGGTGTTTCAGCCTCGAGGGTTCGAGGAGCCGTCCTTCAGGCTCGGTGGGGCGCCATCCCGCGATCGGGCGGGAGGCTTCTGGTAGTTGTGGCCGGAGTTCGGGTTGTTGCGGTCGTAGGCGAAGGCCTCGCGGTTCCGGACGAAGTCCTTGACATACCGCGCCGGGATCGCGAACCCGAGCGCCTCGCCCCCTCGGATGCCCATGTTCGTGATGCCGATGACCTCGCCCTTCGTGTTGAAGAGCGGGCCGCCGGAGTTGCCGGGATTGATCGGCGTGTCGGTCTGGATGTAGGTCAGCCCGTCGAAGTTGCGCTGCGTCGTGGAGATGACGCCCTGCGTGAGCGTGCGCTCGAGCCCGAGCGGGTTGCCGATCGCGAACACATTCTGGCCGTTCTCGAGCTTCTCGGCGTCCTGCACGGGCGCGAAGTCGAAGTCCTTCCCGTCCGGATGCTTGAGCTTCACGAGCGCGAGATCGATGTGGTTGTTGACCGCGACGAGCTCCACATCGTCGATGTCGGTGCGCTTGAGCGTCCCGTCCTTCTGCGCGAACCAGACGGTGGCGCGCAGGTTGGTCTCGCCCTGCACCACATGCGCATTGGTGATGGCGTAGCCGTCGCGCGACAGGATGACGCCGGAGCCGAGTCCGCCCGGGGTCGAAACCTTGATGACCGCAGGACCGAGGATCTTGGCCTGCTCGCGCGGCGGGAGCTCGGCCAGGCCGACGGCGGTCGAGAAGATCGAGTCCTCCTTGACCGCGACCGACGCGCCCGCGCTCGCGCTCTCGACGCTCGCGACATCGTTCATGTCGAAGCTGAGGACATCCGGTCCGACATCGACCCAGATGCGCCGCTCGGTCCGCTTGAGGACGGCGCCGTCGACGGACGCGCCGCTCTTGAGCTTGACGACATCGGCGAGGGCCGGGGCTGCGAGCAGCGCGGCGGCGAGGAAGGCGGTGGTCGGTCGGGTCGGGCGCATGGGAAGTCCCTACTATACCCGCCCAAAGAGCCGCGAAACCCGCGCGCTCGCGACGGGCGGACCCCCACCATGACGAACCAGACGACGACGCGACGGACCCTCATCGCAGCCACCCTCTCGACGCTCCTCCCGCTCGGCGCGGCCGCGCGCGCGCAGGATTCGGATGTCGCGTCCTACTTCGGATTCGACGGGCTCGAGGTCGTCAAGATCGACCCGAACGCGGGCCCGATCGCCTCCGGCGACATGGACGGCGACGGGCGCGCCGACCTCGTGGCGGCAAACAACTTCAAGAGCCGCATCGAGCTGCACCTGCAGAAGCCGAACGCATCGCCCGACGATCCGGTCGAGGCTGGAACCAGCGTCAACGAGGTGCCTCCCCACTGGCGGTACCGGCGCGTCGAGGTGCCCGTGTCGCACCAGGTCAACGCCATCGTCCCATTCGACTTCAACGGCGACGGCATGCTCGACATCGTCTACGCGGGCCAGCCGGGCACGATCGTGTTCCTGAAGCAGGTCAAGCCGGGGCAGTTCGAGGTCGAGCGGCGGATCCCGCAGAAGGGCCTCTCCGCGTCGCGCGATGGGTTCATGGTCGCCGACCTCGTCGGCGACTCGAAGCCCGACCTCGTGGCGATCATCGGAGGCGAGCCGACCGTCTGGCCGCTCGATGGAAGCAGGCTCGGCGAGGCGGTCGAGCTCGGCTCGGGGGATCCGGTCGTCGCCCTCGTCGTCGGCGACTTCGACGGCGACGGACACAAGGACCTCGTCGGCGTGGTGCCCGACAATCCCGCGCCGGTCCGGCTCTGGCTCGCGAGCGTCGAGGGAGGCAAGGCGCGCCTCGGCGCACAGCGGCGCTTCGAGATGCCGCCCCTGCGCGAGGCGACCGCGATCCGGCTGCCGGGAGCCAAGAAGGACCTGCTCGCCCGCATCGAGCGCCAGAGCAAGCGCATCGTCGTCGAGGAGCTCGTCGGCGACCGAAGCGGCGCGAAGGATGCCTCGCTCGATGTCTTCTCGCTGAAGGGCGGGAAGAAGCGCGCCTACGCGGTCGCCGATGTCGACGGCGACGGGCTCGCCGATGTCCTCGCGACCGACCCGTCGTCGAGCGCCGTGATCGTGCACCGCCAGCAGGCGGGCCGCGGCCTCCAGCCGGGCGTGCCGCAGCCGAGCTTCGCCGAGATCGATGCGATCGCCGCGGGCGATGTCGACGGAAAGCCTGGCGACGAGGTCTTCGTGCTCTCCGAGAAGGAGGGCGTCGTGGGCCGCTCGCGCTGGGAGAACGGAGCGCTGGGCTTCCCCACCGCGATGCAGCTCTCGCCCGGCGCCGTCCCGGCCGTGCTCGCGCTGGTGCGGCTCGAGAACGGCCCTCGCGTCGCCGTCGTGACGAAGGACGGCCGCAACTACCAGATGGAGATCCTCGATGTCGAGGGCTCCGCCGCGCAGGTCGTCAAGCTCGGCTCGCTCGTGAAGGGTCCAGACGCAGTCCTCGACCTCGATGCCGACCAGGATGGAAGCGTCGACCTGCTCCTCTTCACGGCCGACAAGCCGATGTCGATGCTGCAGTCGGTGGCGAAGGACGGCGCGCGCTCCTTCGAGCTGCGGGAGTCGAAGGACATGGGCCAGTTCGGGTTGGCGCAGGCGGCGAACGCGGGCAACTCGACCGCGTTCGATGTGGACGGCGACGGGCGCAAGGAGCTCGTCATCGCCGACCGCAACTTCATCCGAGCGCTGCGCTACGCCCCCGCCGCGACGCCCCCGGGCTGGCAGGTCGTCGCCCAGATGAACGCGTCGCGCGCGGACGCGAAGCTCGTCGCGATCACCGTGCGCGGCGACGCGCTCGTCGCGAGCGACAGGGAGAACGGCGCGCTCGCCGAGTTCAAGCGCAGCGCGGCGGGCGTCTGGTCGCAGGACGACGAGCACTCCGTCGCAGGATTCAAGTTCGGTCCCGTGCGCGCCGGGGCGTTCCACGGCGCCGACTCCCGCGACCTCATGCTCGTCGGCGACGACGGCTTCGCGGTCGCGCAGCTCGACGGCCCGCGGCTCACGCTCGACGAGCTCGCGAGCTTCCGGGCCGACCGCGTGCGGCAGGTCGACCATGAGATCGCCGCCGGCGATGTGAACGGCGACGGCTTCCTGGACCTGATCGTGCTCGACGCGGGCGAGCAGTCGCTCGGCGTCCTGAGCTTCAGCGAGTCCGGCCGCCTCGTGCCGGTGACGCGGTTCACCGTGTTCGAATCGCGGCTCTTCCAGGGCGGCGAGCCGCGCGAGTTCGAGCCCAGCATGGCGGTGGTCGACGATGTGACAGGCGATGGCGCAGCCGACATCGTCCTGCTCTGCCACGACCGCGTGCTCCTCTACCCGCAGACGAAGAAGCCGAAGGGCTGAATCGCGAAGGCGCCCGGGGTCCGAACGCCCTGGTCAGCGCCGCTCGGACTGCCGCGCCGCCGCGGGACCTTCCGCCTTGCCGCCCCAGGGGGCGCGCAGGCTCCACCGCGCGGGTGGCTTCTCGCCGGCGGCGTGGTTCCTGTAGAAGTCGAGCGCCTCGGCGTGGAGCTCGCGCTCGTCCCGGCCGAGGACCTTTTCATCGGCGAGGATCGACTCGACCATCGACGCGGCCTCGCTCGGCCGGCCGAGCCGGAAGAGGAACCACGCGTGGCGCGATTCCGCAGCGCGGACCTCGCCGGCGAGTCGGGTGATCTCGGCGTGCGCGCGGACCTTGCGCTCGTGCAGGTGGTCGGTGGGCGCCTCGCCGCCGGTGGTCCGCAGGCGGTCGATCTCGCGCATGCACTCGGTGAACAGCGCGCGCTGGTCGTCGAGCTCGCGGCGGCGGCGCTCGAGCACCTTTGACTGGATCGCAGCGGCGCCCTCGAGCTCGCGGCGCGTGCTGCCGAGATCCGAGGCGAACTGGTCGAGCATCGCCTCCGCGCGCGTGCCGTCGTACTCGACCCACAGCACGCCATGGAGGCCGTCGGAGGTCTCGGGAAGCGCGTGGGTGAGCTTGGTCGCGAGATGGAGCGACATCGAGCCGAGCGCGATCACGGCCGCGCTGCAGACGAGCAGCGGGTCGCGGTGCTTGCGCATGTACTTCCGCAGTCGGTAGCCGCTCGAGGCCGGGACGGCCGCGACCGCCTCGCCAGAGAGGTAGTTGCGGATGTCCTGCGCGAGTTCCTCCGCGGTGGCGTAGCGCTCGGACGGCTCCTTCGCCATCGCCTTCATCGGAATCCAGCCGAGCTCCCGCGAGACATGCGCCGACAGCCGCGCAGGCGTGGTGCGCCGCCGCTGCGCGGCCCGGCGCGCGGGGTCGCCGCCCGAGGCGATCAGCCCGGCGAGCCGCTCGCGCGGATGCATGACCGTTCCATCGAGGATGATGCGCTGGATCTCGTCGCGCGCGTTGCGGCGGAGCTCCTTCGCATCGAGCGGGGTCACTCCGATCAGGAGCTCGTAGAGGATCACGCCCAGCGAGTAGACATCGCTGCGTCCGTCGACCTCGTCCGATCCGGCCGCCTGCTCGGGGCTCATGTACTCGAAGGTCCCGACCATCTGGCCGGTCTCCTCCGCGATGCCCGCCGAGCCGAGCGCCTTCGCGATTCCGAAGTCGATGACCTTGGCGTTCGCGCCGCCCTCTCCGTCGGACGCCACGAGGATGTTCGACGGCTTGAGGTCGCGGTGCACGATGTCCTTGTGGTGCGCGTACTGCACCGCGTCGCAGATCTGGAGGAAGACGCGCAGGCGCTCGTCGACGGTGAGCCGGTGCTCGTCGCAGTAGCGCGTGAGCGGCTGGCCGTCCACGCGCTCCATGACGAAGTAGGGCCGCCCGCTCGATGTCTCGCCGCCGTTGAAGACCTTCGCGATGTGCGGATGGTCCATCCGCGCGAGGAGCGACATCTCCTGATGGAACCGCTCGATCACCGCCGTCGAATCCATGCCCGGCTTGACGATCTTGATGGCCACCATCTGGTCGAACACGCCGACGCGCTTGGCGAGCCAGACGGTTCCGAAGCCGCCCGCGCCGAGCCGGGTGAGGAGCTTGTAGTCGCCCACCACCTCGCCCTCGGACTCCATGTCGGTCCGGACCGCGCGCAGCCGCTGCGTCGACGAGAGCGACGACGCGGAATGGACCGAGCTGTTGCCCACCGGCAGCGTCTCATCGGTCGCGTTCACACGCGCGCGCTGGGCTTGGTCGCCGTCGCCTGGCGGACGGCACTCGATCGACGATTCCATGGGGACTCCGCGGGATAGCCGCGCAATCCTTGCGCGGGCCACCGTACTTCGACCGCACGGGACGCGATCTGAAGCCGGTGGCGCGGGCGACGGCGCCTCGCCCCGGGGGGCTGTGCAGGCTGTGCGGGCTGGACGGGTTCTCGCGCCTGCGGAGGCTCACCGGAAGCGGGCGGCGCGCGACTCGATCCGGTCCGCGGTCGCGGTCTCCCCGGCCCCGCGGCGCTGGAGGGCCGCGGCGTCGAGTTCCGCGACGAATCGACCGAGTGCTGCGCGATCGAATCCCGGCGCATCGACCCACGCCCGGACGCGGGCTTCGAACCTGTCCGCGCCCGACACATCACCGAGCCGCTCGGAGAAGCCGATGGCGCGCGCGGTCAGGCGAAGCACGGCGTCCGAAGGCGGATCATCGACCGAGAGCATCGGGGCGAGCGCTGCGAGCGCCTCGCGCAGGTTCCCCGCGTCGGACTCGGCGGCCGCGAGTCCGCCGGCGATCCAGACGACGCGAAAGTGCCGGGGCCCAAGCTTCGCGATGGCCTCGGGGAGCAGCGGTCGGAACACCGCGAGCGCGGCGTCCCGGTACTCGGCTGCGAGTGCGGCATCGAACGCCGCGAGCCGCCGCGACGCGATGAGGCAGGTCATGCCGAGTTCGTTGCGGGACGCGAGCGACTGGCCGTGCGTCGGACCGAGCGCGTCGATCGACTCGGTCGCGGAGACCCGCGCCTCCCCCACCGCGCGCGCATGGAGCGGAGCCGCGCGAGCCGCATCCGATTCGGCGCGCGCCTCCTGCGCCGTGACGAGCGCGAGGTTGTACCGGGTGATGATGAGGTCGAGATCTCCCGCGTCCAGCAGCCCCTCGCGGAGCGCCAGCGCCTCCTCGTAGGCCGCGCGCGCCTCCCCGAGCCTGCCCGCATGCTTGAGCGCGCCACCAAGCTGGTTGAGCGCATTCGCCTCGAGCCGCCGATCGACCGACGCCACGCTGCGGATCGCAGCGAGCGCCTCGCGCGCGAGCGTTTCGGCGCGGGCGCTCGACCCCTCCGGGTCGAGGCGGTACAGCGCCTCCACGAGGTCGTTCAGGATCGCGCCGCGCTCTCCGCCGTCGAGCCGAGCGGCGTCGACATCCTCGAGCGCGCGCTCGAAGACGCCGACAGCCTCGGACGGGCTGCCGACGCCGAGGTAGGCTCGACCGAGGGAGTGCAGCATGCGTGCCCGGAGGCGCGGATCGGTCGCAAAGCGACGGTCGACGCCGCCGACCGCACCCTCGAGTATCTCGACCACCTTCGTGTCGGCGTCGTAGCGCTCCGCGTCGGCCGCGCCGAACACATCGTCGATCACGAAGTCGTTCATGGCCTCCGCCTCGATGCGGGCGGCGTCCGCGGCCTCGCGAGCCTCGATCGCGTTTGCGCGCTGCCAGAGCGCGACGACGAGGCCAATGGCGAGGGACGCCGAGACGGCCGCGGCGGCGGCGACGAGCGTCCGGTTCCGGCGCGCGAACTTGCGGCCCCGGTACCACGCGGACTCCGGTCCGGCCACGAGCGGGCGGCCGGCAAGGTAGCTCTCCACATCGCGC
>Ga0209770_10000684_pt1 | contig 18176 bp, 15 predicted proteins | sample LauGreSu1BDMLBDD_2_FD_187572 | JGI IMG/M metagenome (GOLD analysis project Ga0209770, IMG submission 187572) | Freshwater lake microbial communities from Lake Michigan, USA - Su13.BD.MLB.DD (SPAdes) (version 2) | ecosystem: Environmental > Aquatic > Freshwater > Lake | place: Lake Michigan, USA...
GTTTGTGTTCTCGTATGACTATCTGCGGTTGGCCGCCGGTCGGCCGGGACTGGCCAACAAGTGCCCTTTTACGGGGCGCGAGTGGATCCGCCGGTTCTTGCCGTGCGTCGCCATTGGGCCGAATCGGGCGGCGCACAAAGACGCGGGGACGGAGGCGACGGCTCACAAAGACGCGGCGACGGAGGCGACGGCTCACAAAGACGCGGCGACGGAGGCGACGGCTCACGAAGAACACGCGGGGACGGAGGCGACGGCTCGCGAAGAACACGCGGCGACGGAGGCGACGCTCACTGCGGGGTTTGCTCACAACGCGCGCCGCGTCAAGGAGTTTGCCGACGAGTTGTTTTTCGGTGGGCCGCTCGTCGGCAACACGTCGCTGCTCATGCTCGCGGGTGCGCTGTGGTCAATGCTGCGGCGCATGCAAGCCGAGCGCGCCGTCGCCAGCAAGGGGGGAGCGAACCACAAGGGTGAGGGCGAGGGCGAGGACGAGGGCGAGGAGCAGACGCTCGTCACGATCCGGGCGCTGGAGTTCCTGCTCCGCCAGCTGGTTGCGCACGTCAGTTGTGCGCCCAACATGACCGCGGCGGGCACCGGCGTCCGGGTGCCCCTGTTTGCCGCATTCCTGCAGTACTGCGCCGCAGACCTGACGTCTTTCTGCCTCGAGCAGGTCGAGTGCCTCGTGGACCTCGTGACGCGGTTCGGGTGGCGCGCGCCGACAGACAAGGAGCGCGCCGACATGCGCCGCACAGTTTGCCGTGCCTTCATCATCGAGCAGCTGGCGGCCGTGTGCGCCGCCGCCAAGAAGCCCGACACGACCAAGTACGACTTTTTTGTCGAGGCGGCGCAGGGGCTCGTCGGCTTTCAGCCGCGCACGAACCTTGTCGACATCACGGTGCCCGTCGAGGTCCTCGGGCGCTGGGACTTTGCCGCCCGTTGTCGCGGCAAACCCTCTTCCGTCGACTGGCAAACGCTGGCCTTCAACTTGGGCGTCGACCCTGTGCCGCCTCTTGTGACGTGGGCGATTGGGGCCAAAGTCTTGGGCGACGCGTTTGCGCACTGGTGGTCCGGCAAGTTGTTCCCGGCGTCCCAGCACCCGTTCAATTGCAAGACCAGCACCGTCATCGAGCGCTGGCTTGCGGAGCAACTCAAGTTCCGGGCGCTGTGGAACTGCGAGGACTGCGCGGGCAAGGTGGCGGTGACAGCGGACGACGTGCGGGTCGCAGTTGACGAGGCCGTCGTGAAACGCCTGACGCCCATCACCTACGACAGCGCGCTCGTGCCGTTTGCGAGCTGCTTCGGGACCTCGGTGCTGAACTGCGCGCACTGCGACCACGTGTTTTCGACGCCAGCAGAAGCCGCGCAGCTGCTGCAACAGGTGGATGCCGGCTGCCGCGAAGCCACGGCCTCGTTCCGCGCGGGAGTGATCGAGCATCTGCACCGCCACGGCAACTTGATCAACAAGGGGTCGGGCTCCTGCACGGCGACCACGGCCGGCGGGTCGTTGCACCGCGCCGTGCAGCTCAAGATGCTGCAGCTTGAAAATCGGAGCGCGCGCGGCGACGAAGACGTGGCGCGCATTGCCGACGACGTGCAGCACGCCCTTGTGCGCGACCGCCAAGGCACGGAGTCGCTCGCGCCGAGCTTCACGCGCGCCGCGACCGAGGCGGCGATTCGCGGCTACATGCGGCTGCGCTCCTCGGGCGCGGCTGAACCAACCCTGCGCGCGGATGGCACGCTCAACATTCTGTTTGCAGAAAAGCTTCGCGGCGAGCTCCAAGTCCTGCGCATGGAAATTGGCGCTCAGACGGATGAGTGCGAGGAGTGCGATGAGTGCGAGGCGGGCGGCGGCTGCGCAGCCGCTGGGGGCGGTGGAATTTGAGTGCCGGTGCAGAAAAAGTGGGAGGAAGTGACGGCTGATCTGACGTTGCTCGGCTGATCTGACGTTGCTCGACGTGGCGCAATCAGGGCAAGTCAATGGTGCCGCGTGCAAAATGAAAAAAAAAAACTAATCAAGAAACCCTTTGCCGGCAAAGTCATCCACCCCCGCATCCACCGCCGCATCTACCCCCGCATCCGCCCGCATCAAACGGGCTTTGAGGGAAGGACGCAGCGTTTGTCAATCGACAGGATCGGCGTCTTGCTCATTTCGTCGGGGTGCACGAGCGCCAGAGTCGTGTGCGCGTACGCGTGGGAAGCTTGCCCCGCTCGGCAAGATTCGTACAAGCGCCGGACCTTGTCGAGCTCTTTTGGGCTCAGTTCCGGTTTGTTCAGGGCCTTGTTGACGGCGTTGTGCAGTGCGAATCCAAACTGAATCAGCGACTCGCGAGAGGCGAGGGCTGTTTTTTCGTCGAACACGGCCGACACGTGCTGCCGGTAGTTGGTGCGGCAGCAGCAGCATGGCAGTTCGTATTCCCAGAGGAAAATCAGCTGCTTCATGTGTTTTTTGTGCTCGGCGCTCGGTTCGAGCGGGTAGCCAAACGTGGCCATGTGCAGGCTGAACCAGCGTGGCGGGCCCCACGTCGAGCACACCATGCCATTGTTGGCTGGGTTTTCGGCGTCCGCGCCTTTTTTGCCGCCCTTCAAGCTGCGGCCGCCTCGGTGTTCGCGACACGTATTTTCTCCACACTCCGCGCAGGCGTGGGCCGGCATTCCAGTGATCGGTGATTGTGAAAGGTGAATGTTTTTGTATATTGGCCGACATTTTGAGAAAAACGCGCAGCAGGAGTAAAACCAACCAGACCCACTTGCGTGGTCGCCCGCTGCACCATGTCGCAGAGAGTTGTCGAAGTCGAAACGTTTGCCCCGCAGTCGGGCATCGAAACGTTTGCCCCGCAGTCGGGCATCGAAACGTTTGCCCCAAAGCCGGGCACCCCCGTCGTCGACGCTCTGCGCCAGTTCTTCGTGAGCCAGACCGTTCTCAGGACGCCGTTCGCCTCTCTCGTGTTCAGCCCGGCATTCCTTGACCGCATCGTGTGCGATGTGCAAGAAGGCCTGAAGCGCGCCACGCAGTTCCGCACGACGCGGCCAAAACACGTGCGCGGATGGGACGTGACCCGGGATGTCGTGCCGGCGGACCCGGAAATCCCCTTTCCGTGGCGGTCTTTGCTCGCGATCCTGCTCCACGCCGCCTCTCTGGACCCTCGGGACCAGCGGCACCCCATGTTTCATCCCGAAGATGTCCGCAAGCACATCATGCTTCTGTGCCACGAACACTTGTTCAGCGCGCGGCGAGCGCTCACGCGCCGGCTCAAGACAAAGCCGCTCATCCGCCGGACCCGGTACATGACGCAGTTCGCGCCGACGACGGACGAGGGCGATATTGCGGAGTTGGGCGTGTCGGCCGACATGCGCGCCATCCGGCGCGAACCCGTGTACGCCAGCAACCGCGACCTCGGAGAAGTCGATTTGTATGCCCGGACTCGCGGCGACGGGATCAACATGCGCGCCCAGCTCGACGCCGTGATGCGCAGGCACCCGACGATTGCCCCAGACGGCTACGGCTGCGGAACGGAGCACAAGCTGTGCTGACGTCAACCGGCGCAACCTTTTGTCTTTGAATTTACCACGAGACTCGGCCACGGTGCGCTCGACCACGGTGCACTCGACCACGGTGCACTCGACCACGGCGGCTCATTTGACGGCTCCGGCTCATTTGACGGTGACGGCTCATTTGACGGTGACGGCTCATTTGACGACGGCGCGCACAAACAGAGCCGGCGTTCGAGTAGTTCCGGCCGCCCGACAAGTCGATCAGAGTCGAATCGTCTGCCGTGACATCCGTCAAGTCCACCACATCACTGCTACTACTGCTACTGCTGCTACTGCTACTACTACTACTACTTGAGCCGCTGGGATGGTAGATTTCCGCCGCGTTCTTGACCGTTTGCTCCACAAACCGCATCACTTGCGCTTCCGCCGACTCGCGCTCACGATCGCGCAGGCCGTGCAGTCCGCCGCTTCTGACCGAGTCGTGCAGTCCGCCGCTTCTGACCGAGTCGTGCTGCAGGCGCTTGGACAGCTTTGCCAGCCAAGCCGCGCTCTGCGTCGAGGCCAGAAACGGACGGCCAAACGCGTCCTTGAACGCCGCGGCAAAGCGCTCAAAGTCCACGGACGCATGGTTCGCGTGTCGGAAGAGCCGTCGCCCTGTTTTCCCAACGGCCGCGGTGCTCTCGCGGTTGCACATCGCGCACCGATTGTGCCGCATGAGCCACGACTGCAGGCACTCGCCGTGGTACTGAGCCGAGCACGCGCGGCACATCCGCCCGCCCGTTCGCCAGTGACCGAGTTCGGGCAGCACGTCCCACTCCGGCGCAGCCAGCTTTGCGTGCTCTTGGGCGTGCGCAAACATGGCGCGGTTGCACACGCGGCAAATGCCAAACACCTGCGCCATAATTCTGCGGTCCGCGCCTGCCAGCAGCTGCCGGAGCCGGCGTCCGTGGGCGTACTTGAACGACTTTTGCTCCGCGCGGCTCATTTGTCGAAGCGCGGCTGCAGAACCTGCGCTTCTCTGGCGTCTTTTGTGTGCGGCGCTCTTCTTTGCTTTGCCATGAGCTTTGCCATGAGACGGCATATTCCACCCAAATAACACAACAATGCGTGAGGATTTTACACAAACACAGACAATTTAATTCCGAGCGACCGCACTCGTGTCGGTGATTACCGAATGGGCGAACACGCGACGTAGACCAGTGATACCCGTTTGTTGCCGCAGGATGCCGCAGGATGCCGCAGGATGCCGCAGGATGCCGCAGGATGCCGCACGATGTGTGTTGCCGGGCTCTTACCGGCCGGACGGCAGGCTCGGACTTGACGGGTATTTCGGACTTGACGGTTGACTCGGACTTGCCACTGTGGTACCGCCCTTGGTGGAATTTGTGTCACTTGTGCTGTGCACAAAAAAAAGCGCGTCACGTGCTCGTCCATCATCGACAGGTCCGCATTCGGTTCTTTTTTTTAGGTTCTTTTTTTTTACTTGACCAACGACTTCCGACCGGCACCGCGACCGCGACCACGACGACCATGGCGCAGAAAGACTCGCGCGTCGTCGTGCGCGTCGGCAAACTCGCCGAGACCCGTTGCGATGCTGAAGATGCCCGGGCCCGCACTCAGGATGAGAACTACTGTCCCGGTATTTTTGACCGCTACGACGGTATTTTTGCCCGCTACGACGGTATTTTTGCCCGCTCCGACGGTATTTTTGACCGCAACGACGAGCTGTTTGATCGCCGCACCTCCGCAAAGCGCAAACACGGGGCAGCAGGAAAACGTGGGCAACGTGAACCCCGAACGCGCGACCGACAAACGCACGACGGACAAACGCACGACGGACAAACGCGCGACGGACAAACGCGCGACGGACAAACGGGCAAAAAACACACGAAACAACGAGGACTGTGCGGAGGTGAGAAAAAACGGCAAAAGGCTGCGAAGCAAAAAGGCTTTTGCGTGCGGGCATGCGACGTGTTTTCAGTGCGGCTGCGTCACAGCGGGCTGCTTGCTGCCTTGCACGACGTGCAACGCCGGCACGTGCGCCAAGGGTTTGTCGCCAAGAGCGCGCGCCGCAACAGGAAGGCGCGCCGCGTCCGCGGCGTCGACTGTCCTGCGGTCCGCATGCTGCTGTGGGTCCAAAAGTACAAGTGTTTTTACTGCGGGCACACGCTGCCGCCAAACTGGTCCGTCGACCACTTGGACCCAGTCTGCGACGGCGGCGCAGATTCGCAAAACAACTGCGTGATTGCGTGCGAAACTTGCCACTCGCGAAAGACGCGCCACGACGACGACACGCGCCGGCGCATGGAATAGACGGAATAGACGGAGCGAGGGGGCCGGCACCGGGCTTGTTTTGCGGTCCGGACCGAGACCGACAAGTTGCATCCAATCAAGTCCTTGAAACCAGCAAATGAATCGCACGCACGCACATTTGCTTGAATTTTTGCAACGATTTGCAGTTGCCACGCGATATACGCGATATGGGGAACTTGGTGGGAGGCTTGTGCAGGTTGCCAGCAAAGAGTGTTGCGCCTTCAGCAAAGAGTGTTGCGCCTTCAGCAAAGAGTGTTGCGCCTTCAGCAAAGAGTGTTGCGCCTTTGCCTTTACCCTGTGCCGAGGCAGCGCCTTTGCTTTGTCTCGAGGCCGCGCCTTTGCCTTGTGTCGAGGCCGCGCCTTTGCCTTGTGTCGAGGCCACCGCGTTGACTGCGACGCCGTGCCTTCCGTGTATTCCGGATGTTTCGCGTGTCCTGTGGGTGGCTGCGCAGAAAGGCTTGGCGCAAATTGTTCAGGAGACGCTAAGCGCGATGCTGGCGCGCGTTTCCGCACCTGAACCGCACAATTGGTCGCGGAAAGCACTGATCGACAGGGAACTCGTCAAAGCGGCGGTGCAGGAGGCTTTGTGCGCAGCGGCGAGCAACGACCGCGCCGCGGAAACCGAGGTGCTTGCGCAGGCGGTGCTGGGTTTTCACGGAGATCTGTCTCGGGCACTGCATCTTGCTGCCCGTTGCGGCGGTGCAGGTGCGGTGCGTGCGCTGTTGCACGTCAAGGCGAGCGTAGACAACCCGGGTGAACTTGTCGGTGCCGCAGCGGCCGAAGGGCAACCCGACGTTCTCCCGCAGCTGCTGCGGCACGCCCAAGAACAAGCGGCCCAAGAACAAGCGGCTGAAATAAACATACCAGCCTCCGATATTTTGCGGGCGGCCGAATGCAACGACCCGAGGGCGCTGCGCGTGCTCGTGCAGGCAAAAGTGAACGTGGATTCCACGTTTCCGAATGAGCGCACGTACTGGTGGAAATATGCGACGACAAATCTGACACCGCTGGCGATGGCGTTGGCAAGAGGCGGTGGAATTCGCACAATGCGCACAATCGTGCGTCTGGTCAGGGCCAAAGCGGACCCGAACAACGAGAACATGCTGAAAGGGGCGATTTGTGAGCGCGGCCGCGTCCGAACGGTCAGGGTACTGCTCTCCGCAAAAGCAATTTTGCCGCCTTTGCTGCTGGACTCGGTTCTCCGCACGACCGTCTCCGCCATTGCAACTGTGCGAGACCAAGGCGGCGACTACGCGGGAAGGGAGGAGCACATTCGTTGGCTTGTGCGGTTGAAAGCGAACCCGCACGGCGAAAGACTGTCCGACAGCGTGACGGCAATGCAATGCGCGGTGCGTACGGGAGACCGCTGCACGATGGCGCTGCTGCGGTCTTTAATGACAGACAGCGAGGCCTGATGAGGCCCGATGAGTGCGAGAGGGCCGAGTGCGCGAGGGCCGAGTGCGCGAGGGCCGATGAGGTGCGAGAGGGCCGATGAGTGCGCGAGGGCCGAGTGCGCGAGGGCCGATGAGTGCGAGAGGGCCGAGTGCGCGAGGGCCAAGTGCGCGAGGGCCGATGAGTGCGAGAGGGCCGAGTGCGCGAGGGCCGATGAGTGCGCGAGGGCCGATGAGTGCGAGAGGGCCGAGTGCGCGAGGGCCGATGAGGTGCGAGAGGGCCGAGTGCGCGAGGGCCGAGTGCGCGAGGGCCGATGAGTGCGAGAGGGCCGATGAGTGCGAGAGGGCCGATGAGTGCGAGAGGCCCAAGTGCAAGACGTCTCTGCTCGTTTGTTTGGACGAGTATTTTGCAGCGCTTGGTTAAACCCGTATTTTGGGTCAGGAGAACAAGAACAAAAGATGTCAAATTTATTGCCGTGCGTTGAAGCGTGCGGCGACGACGCTTCATGCATCCACGAGTGCAAACAGCATGTCATGAACGCGCACAACAAAATATGTCAAACGTGTGCACTCCGACTGGGAATTCTGTGACGTGCATCGAAGCGTGCAACGGCAACGGGCCAATGCGTCCAACGGTGCAAACATCAAGAAATCATTTGCAATCTGCAGCCTGCAGCAATCCGTCGCAACGGCACGAGTCAGAGTCCCGCATTAACCTTGCTTCCTCCGGTTCAAACGTCGGCGCATCACGGGCGATTTGGGCGGACTTCGGCGGACTCTTCGCCGGAGTCGCTCACTCTTCGTCACCGTATGCGTCACCGTATGCGTCGTCGTAATTGCCGTTGTCGTCGTTTGGGGCGTTGCGGTTGCCGCCGCCGCCGTCTTCATCGTCGTCGCCGCACAACGCAGACGCGGCGCCTTCCTTGTTGGCAGAACGAAAGTGCAGCGACTCGTGCTGGACGGGCTGGGTGGCGTCGGAAATGTAGTCCAGAATGAACTGCTTGATCGCGTCGGCCGTCTTTGGGTGGCGCGCGTGGTCGGCCAGCGCTGCTTTGACGGCCGCCGTGATCACTTTCACGGTGACTGGCGGGCGGCGGTGTTCCACCTTGCGTTCGACGATGAATTTGTACGACGTGCCGTCTGCGTTGCGCAAGTTCACAGGCCTTTTCTTGATGCCAACCTGCGCCATCTCTTGCAACACGGACGCGGCCGCCTCTTGCATTTGTTTCGTGCCGGTGATCGTGGCGAGCGCCTCTGTCTCTTGCCGCAGCTCGGCCTTGTACGCGGCGAGCCGAGTCGCGGCGTCCGTGAACGGGTCAATCTGCACGCCACTGGCGCCGCCGCTGGTGCCGCCGCTGGTGCCGCCGCTGGTGCCGCCAACGAGCCGGAGCCTGTCGCGGGAACGCTTGCCGCACTCCGTCACGTCCACGTAGGGGCGAGTGTCTCGCGCCACTTTCTTGATCTCCGCGACGATGTATTCCAGCTGGTCCTCAACCGTCAGCTTGAACGCAGCACCCCAGTCGATGCGCGCCTCGTCAAGCAGCTCCTGCGTGATGACGCGCGGCACAGGGTAGCGGCTGAGTTTGACTTGGAGCCGGCTGCCGTTGGGGCCCTCCACCTGCACATTCTTGAGGTTCTGCTGCCGCATCACTTCCAAAAGGCTGGCGCGCAGGTCGCGCTGCTGCAGACGCAACTCCCTCTGCCGCTGCCGGCTGCGCTCCTGCGCTGCAAACGTCGCAAACTGCGATTGGCAGTAGTTGTTCATAATAGCCACGCTCCGACCACGCTCCGACCACGCTCCGACCACGCTCCGACCACGCTCCGACCACGCGCCGACGACGCTCCGACTGCGCTCCGACTGCGCTCCGACCACGTGCCGACACCGGGTCTCGGGTCCAGTCTCGGGTCCAGAGGGTCCAGAGGGTCCAAGGGTCCGAGGGTCCGACTGCAGACGAGGTTGAACCGCAAATGGTCGACACGCACACACGGGTTTGCACTTTGTCAGGAGACGTGGGTGCTATTTTTTTTTTGAATCTGTACGGTAAACAACCCAGAGACCCAAGTGGCCGCACGCACACATTTGCCGTCTTGAACGTCGTCGACATTCTCCCGCGCTTGACCCATTTCGTCAACCATGTCCGACGAGATCGGAAAGCAGATTCGGGACCTGCAACGGCAGCTTCGTGACTGTGAGGCCGCCGTCGACGGGTCCGGAGGCTCCAGTAACTACAGCGGCTCCAGTCTCAACAGCGACCGCGGCTACGGCCGCCATCACGAACACCTTGGAAAAGGTAAGTGCATGAGCGGTGCTGCGATCGTGTGCATCGTGATTGTTGTGTTGCTGGTCGTTGCTGCGGTGATTTGCGGCATCACGCTGACGGTGCGCAACCAGCAGCAAACCGACTTTGTGGTTGTTGCTGGTGCTGGCGGCGGACCGTCGAGTGTGGCGCTGAACCAGCGCCACAACCTGAAGCAAATGCAAACGCAAACCCAAAGGAGCGTTGAACTGGAGCGCCAGCGTCGCGAAGCCGCCTTCTCGCACAAGCACCTCGCGCAGCCGCATGCCCCGCCCCGGCCGCCTTCTTCCGCGCCTTCCGCGCCAGTTGGCATGCCTGCGCCGGGCAGTCCGTCCTCGCCACGCGCGGTTGACGCGCGCGCATTCCGTGCCCAACAAGCCGGCGCAGGTGGCAGCCGCCTCATGACAAACGCGGCAAGTCTGCCTCGCCCGCAACCGCAGGCGCGCTCCGAAGCACCGCAGGCGCGCTCCGAAGCACCGCAGGCGCGCTCCGCATCGCCACAGAGCCGTCTCCAAGTCGCGCCGCTCTCTCTGTCTGCTCAAAACACGGCTCTCAGGCCGCTGGGAGGGGGCAGAGGTACTTCCACGCGCCTCGCCGCTTCGGCCACTTCGGCCACCGCCGCTTCGGCCACAGGTCGCAACCTTGACGCCATCCGCAAGTCGCTCCAGCACGCGGGCGGCTGCGCCCAGTTCACGACCAAGTCGAACAAAAACACTTACAACTCTGGCATCGGCGGTGGTCTTGCCGAGTTCCGCAACGAAGCGCTCGTTCGCAAAGCCGCGCAAGTCGCCCGCGAGCTCAAAATGGGACTGCGTTGCGGGCCGGCTGGCAGCGGGAGCCCCGACGCGGCCATTGCGGGTTTTGCCGACCAAGACATGACCGTTTGCTGATCAACAACACAACAACAAACGGCACTCGCACCCTGCGCACTTCTCGACGCGCTTCTTGACACGCTTCTTGACACACTTCTTGACACGTGCAATTTGTGTGTGCGTGTGTTTTTTTTTTGTTGCTCAGTTTTATTTTTTGCTGGCTGATTTGCAACAACATGCAAAGTGTAGAAATAATGTCCCGATTGCAGCAAAATCCTCGTTGTTTGGTGGTTTGGCGAATCGCGCGCGACTTGCAAAAAAAAAAAATAAAATGTCGGTGAATGTTGCGCCTGCGACCAACGATGTTGCGCCTGCGACCAACGATGTTGCGCCTGCGACCAACGATGTTGCGCCTGCGACCAGCGGCCAAACCGAAGCCAACAATACAGGACGAGAGCAAACGGAGCATCAAGAACTGGCAGACGTCCGACTTGACGACGCACTCGGTGTATTTCGCTTCTCGTGCCCGCACTGCGGCATTTTGCTCGAGGTGGAGGCGGCGCAAGTCAACTGTGGCATTTTTCGTTGTGGAACTTTGCGCGCCACAGGTGCGCAGTTGCCGCCTCACGCGCCAAAGCAGGAATGCGACGCGTTGAGGGCTGCCGAGAACGGCACGCTGATTTGGGGATGCGCGCGCCCGTTTCGCTTGGACGGCACGAGCCGCACAGTGACAGTGTGCGACTACGTTTGACACTCGCACCACAAGCACTCGCGCCTCACGCACTCGGCCCATGTTTGCTGGAGCGGCTCCACGCGTTGCAAGGTCTTGAGCGCGCGCGCGTGTGTGCGCGTGTGCGTGTGTGTGCGTGTGCGCGTGTGTCGGGCAAGTTGACCGTTTGCTTCAGCGAAAAAAAAAAACACGCCGTTAATGCAAACGCACCCCCGCGCACGTTGTAAATTTGCCTGCAGGTGGTCCAGAGAGCGCGACGCGCGTTGACGCCATGAACTTTAAGCACCCGCTTGCCATCATGGCGTACGCCATTCTCCTTGTCGCCGCAATTTGCCTGCTTGCCAATCGTGCTGCGGTGAGCGAGTACAGTCCTGCGCAGTGCGCGCAATACTGCGTCTCGCAAGCCCAGTACGCGGCGCGCAGCGGCAAGGTCACGGACCCGACGTTGCAATTGTGCCGGCTCGTTTCGGCCATTACGTTTCTGGCGGCCGCGCGCAAGCTGGCTCCCGATGGCGCGACGCTGGCCAAGGTCACTCGCGTCGACGTGTCGGACCTTCAGGCCACGCTGCTGCGCGACGTGAAGCCGCTGCTCGATCGGCTCAGTCTCAACCCTGACCACTTTCACGCCGTTGTGGCGTAAACACGCCGTTGTGGCGTCAACACGCCGTTGTGGCGTAAACACGCCGTTGTGGCGTCAACACGCCGTTGCGGCGTAAACACGCCGTTGTGGCGTCAACACGCCGTTGCGGCGTAAACACGCCGTTGTGGCGTCAACACCCTTGGTCCGGACCCGCGTCGGCGCAAGCCAATTACATGCACAGTGCACCAACCCATTGCACGAGCGGGCACACCAGCGGGCACTTGCTGGCAAAATAAAAATTCTGTCATTGGTCTAGTGCATTGCTTGAGCTCAACGAAAAAGCGCGCAGCACGATGAGCTCAAGCAACAGCCGAAGCCCCAGCCCGGCAAGTTGTGTGGTCGGCGATGACGACGACGACACCGAATACCCCCAAGACATAAACCGAACCCTGCGTTTCACCCTCAGCGTGACGGAGAGGGAGTTGGCCGCTGCAAAATCCATGGTCCAGAGCTTGACGGACAACTTGCTCCAAGCAAAAAAAGAGATTGAAACCTTGAATGTCGCGGCACGGTCTGCAGCGGGCGATCTGGCCACATGCAAAGCGACGGCCCTCGAAAGTGCGGCGGCACTCGACGTCGCACGCAAGCGTCTGGCGAGCGCAACGGGGGCGTGCAACACGCTGATCGAGGCTGTGCAAAAGGGTCAAAAGAGCGGCGCTTACACGCTGGAAGAGGCAGCCGCGATTTTCAACACCATCAAGCGATTGCAGAGTGAGCTGGCGTGAGGGCGTGAGGGCGTGAGGGCGTGAGAGGGACGTGAGGGCGCGAGGGCGCGAGGGCGTGAGGGACGTGAGGGACGTGAGGGCGCGAGGGCGCGAGGGACGTGAGGGCGTGAGGGCGCGAGGGACGTGCATTTTTTTTTCTTTACACATCCACCACGTCAGACGACCCTCTGACAACAATGCGCGACTCGCCTTGCGTGACATGGATGTGCGGGCGGTGCGCACGAAACATACCGACGAGGTCGACAAGTTTGCCGCTGGTCAATTGTTCTTGTCGGAACTTTGCGGTCAAGTCGTTGCGGTGCACCCCCCGGTAATTCTGCTCGATGAAAGCAAAAAGTTTCCCGATCGTCGTCAAGTCATCGCATTTGACTGTAATCTTCTTGTTCCGGAAATGAACAATGACCCAAAACGGACCGCTGCTCAGATCAATTGCACCGGCGCGTGAAGAATCTGAACGGGAACGGGAGTGAGAGCGGGAGTGAGCGCGGGAGTGAGAGTGGGAGTGAGAGCGGGACTGAGAGCGAGCGGGGGGAGACTTGGAACGGGAACGGGAACGAGGAGAATTGGAACGGGAACGGGAACGGGGGCGAGTGGCCGACCGGGAGGAAGAGCGGGAGTGCGCGGGTTTGGCCCGAGTCGATGTTTTCGTCATCCGCAGCACCAACGGTTCGCTGCCATTCCCACCGCCACCGCCGCTTCGTTTTGCAGCAGTTGGGCGTTGGAGCTTCGCTCTCTCAATTGCTTCGGGGGTTTCATCCACCCAAAGTAAAGGAACGGCCACCTGCAGTCGCCTTTGCGCAAGAGTTGCTTCAAACTCGGCAATTGGCTGACCTTGTGGTTGCGGGACAAAGAGATCCTTGTATTGAATGGTCACAACGGGGTTGCCGTGGACGAGCAGACGACGCACACGAAACGCGTGTGGGACAGGCTGATCATCCACAATGATGCCAACACCTGTTTGCTTCCTGATTTCAAAAGACACGCCCGTGCCCGCGCACACCTTTTGCAAGCGGACGCCGGCACCTTCAAAACGAATATCTTCAATTGGCACCAGTTGAGAAGGATATCCCGACGCCCAATCGACGCGAATTTTGCCGTTTTGAATGCCTGAAGTCGACAACGTCGCAGGGTACCACCCAATGGCATGGTATACCCAAAACACTTTCCCTTCCAACAACGATCGGGTTTGTGCATTTGTTGCCCCAATGGGCACTCTGTTCAACCCATCCATGCACGTGTTCATTGTCTTGGTGAAGGACACTACTTGTTCATCCACCCCCGGCGACCCAAATACGGCTTCTGCACGAGCTCCGGACATGGCGCGTGTGGGCGTGTAAGTGTGCGCGGATGTTTTTTTTATTGGGGTTTGTACCTACTGCCATAAAAAAAAACACTCACACACACACACACACACGCGCACACACTCATCCTCACACGAGACATGTTGCCGCATCGGATCAATTTACTTTCTCGACGCGACAACAGCCAACATGTGCTCAAGTCTTGCAAGGCGCCAAGATACATGGTCCACCATTTGCGCAGTGTGCGCGGCTTTGGCTTGACAAGTGCATGCCAGAATTAAAAGCACCAGCAACATCACGAACCCGAAAATGGTCCAAATGTTCAAGGGCGGCGTCCTGCTGACAAACGTCGCAGCGGTCGTCAACGGTGGCGCTGCAGGGGCAGGCGCAAGCAGTGACACTCTGCCTGCACGGCTTGATTGGTGGAGCGCAACGCGCGGGTGTGAGTTCGGGGTTGCAGACGTGCTCGGTGCGTGCGCAGACGTGCTCGGTGCGTGCGCAGACGTGCCCGGTGCGTGCGCAGACGTGCCCGGTGCGTGCAAAGGCATGTGATTTGGCAGAGCATGATGTTGAGTGTCGGCGTGTCCAAGAAGTGCGACGCGCGGAACCAATGCCGTCAAAGCTGAATGGTTGGCCGTGCCGGCGTTGAAGGGCGAGGAGGGCGAGGAGGTCGAAGGAGCGGGGTCGGGAACTGCACGGTACCCGGGCAACGGGGAAAGCGTCGCCATGAGTTCAGGAGTCCGCGCACCAGTTTGTTTTGTTGAGTTGCGCGCACAATTTATTGAGTTATTTTTTTTTTGCAATTCGACCGACCCCGCCGGGTGTCACGCCGCCTCACCTTCCAAACCCTTGACACCCTTGACACAGAACAATGGCATCACACCTCTCGCAAGCAGTTTGTTTGTACCGGTTAAAAAAAACGAAAAAAGAGGACGCACATTGCACCATCGAAAAACATCAACAAACCTCACCGGTGGCAACGTAGTGACACGCAATTCAGACAAGTTTGCAACTGACACACCCACAGTGACACGACACACAAACAGCTGCACCACGAGCTTGACCGAGGGAGCTTGACGGCGAGCTTGACCGAGGGAGCTTGACGACGAGCTTGACCGAGGGAGCTTGACGACGAGCTTGACCGAGGGAGCTTGACGACGAGCTTGACCGAGGGAGCTTGACGACGAGCTTGACCGAGGGAGCTTTTCGACGAGTTTTTTTTGCTAGTTTCTTTGCAGTGAACATTTGGTCGTCACGTCGGACTATGGCGCCGAGCATATGCGTGTGCTGCAAAACGCTCGTGTACCGCAAGGGCGCAACGTGCGGCAACCCGGAGTGCGCTGGAGCCGCAAGCGGAGCAGGAGCCGCGTGCATACTGGACCAGCGCGAGGTGTTGCTCGAACTGATTCGCAACGCGAGCAATGTGTTGGCGCTCGCGACGGCGCAAGCAACCCTTGCAGATGCGCAAGCACGTGACCCGGTGGCTCCTGCAGCGGCGCTTGCTCCGGCTCCTGCCGCGGCTCGTGCCCACGTTCGAGCACCAACGCGCGCTCCTGCAGTGGCGCTTGCTCCGGCTCCTGCCGCGGCTCGTGCGCACGTTTCCGTTTGCGCTCCTGATCCTCCTGATCCTCCTGCTCCCGCGCTTCCTCCTGCTCCCGCGCTTGCTCCTGCTCCCGCGCTTGCTCCTGCTCCCGCGCAGGCGCTTGCTGCTCCTGCGCGAGAACCAGAACCTGCAGCTGCGCAAGAACCAGAACTCGTAGTGTCCGCCCGAGAACCAGCCGCTGCACGAGAACCAGCAGCTGCGCGAGAAACAGAACCAGCAGCTGCGCGAGAACCAGCAGCTGCGCGAGAACCAGAACCTGCTGCTGCACGAGAACCAGCAGCTGCGCGAGAACCAGCAGCTGCAGCTGCACGAGAACCAGCCGCTGCGCGAGAACCAGAACCAGCTGCGGGTCCTGCAGCGGCTCCTGCTCAAGAACCAGATGCGGCTCCTGCGCAGAAACTCACAGCGGCTGCACCGGCTTCTGCAGCTACCCCGACATCGTCGTCGCCGTCAGGAGGCAAAGGTGCACCCAAGGCGGCGATTCTGACCAACACCCGCCGCTCCAACAAAAACAACAAAAACAAGCAGGCAACATCCAAGCAACCCTGCAACGTCAGTCCGGCGCATGTACGCAATCTTGAGAATCACATCCGCCAGCTCGAATCAGGGGAGGCGGTCTGCAAGTTGCAGTTCGAGGTGGCCGCGCTTCGCGAAGCCCAGATCAAGACGTCGACTCTACTCGAGGACAGCAAACAACAAGTCCACGCGCTGCGCGCGTCGCTGGATCGGTCCGAGAACGCGCGCGAGGCCGCCAACGTTCGGTTCGCCGTCGCCACGCAGCAGCAGGCTGCAGCCCACAGGAAGGTGAGAGAAGAGAAGGAGAAGGGGTTGACGCGGCAGGTTGGCGCGCTCGCAGAACAGAATGCCGCCCTCAAGAAGGAATTGGAAGGCGTTGTCAGAGATCTGAGCCTCATCGTGGACACCCGCAACAAGGAGTTGGCTGAAACCCGCCAACTTCGCAGCGAGCTCGCGCACGCGGCCGACCGATCGAAGCGGGAGAGCGGAGAGCTGAAGGAGGCGCAACTCCGCCAAGCTGTGTGCGCAACGGCTTTGAAGAAGTTGCGCACCCAAATTGTCGGCGACGGCACAGCCGACCCGGCCAAACCGGCAAGCGCATCAGGTTGTGCGGAACCTCTCGGCGGCGTCGATCGCGCGGAACCTCTCGGCGGCGTTGATCACGCGGAAAGCAAGATTGGCAGCGCCATCGCCGTGGCGGGGAGCGCGCTGACGAAGTGCGTCGAGGAGTGCTTGATGACGTGCAACACCACGCGCAGGCTTCTCAACAAACGCGGCATCGTCGTCCGAGGCGCGGGCGCAAAAGAGTTTGAGGAAAGGTTCCAAAAGCTGGCGCTGGAGGCCAAGGCGCGCGAGCTGCAGTTTTGTGTCCACGAAATTATTCGGCCGCATTGCGGGTGGATGACGGCGCAGATTATCCAGTACAAGCGCGTCTTTCTCAGGCTGCTGGACGAGTTGCACGCCACGTGCGTCGCGCTCCGGACCGGCAGGACGGCAGACGGCGGTATGACGGCAGAGATGGCTGCAACGCGGCTTGCCGAGACCATGGAGTGCGCACGTGACGCGTTGCCCAGCGACAGCAACGACCCACACTGGTTCAACGGGTCCGACGGGTCCGACGGGTCCAACGGGTCCGACGGGTCCGACGGGTCCAACGGGTCCAGCAGGTCCAGCGGGTCCAGCGGGTCCGGCAGCGGAAGTGCCTTTACGCGCGTCATTGACGCGCTCCTCTGAGAGTGAACATTGTGTTGAAAAAAGGATTAAAGGCGTATTTCAATCAGTCACACGCATTGCACGCAAATGTCTTTTGACTCGGAATTTGAAGTGCGTCATCCTCAAACGGGTGCCATCAATGAGGTGGACGAGGAAGCTGACGAGGGTGACGAGGGTGACGAGGGTGACGAGGGTGACGAGGAAGCTGAAGGGGGCGACGAGGAAGCTGAAGGGGGCGACGAGGTTGAACATGCGCAGGCGGAAACAACTGCCGCGGGGTTTATTGTAGTTGACAACTCCACGGGTGCGTTGCTCATCAACTCGCCCGTCACGTGGGCGGTCGTGCACGGCGACATCGGGGCAATTCAGCGGCAAGTCGGACGAGGAGCCCCTCGCACCCGGGCATGCTGGAAGGTATCGACAGACAATTTATCGACAGACAATTTATCGACAGACGCTCATTCAGGCGATTCAGGCGACGGCACTGCGGCCAATGCGGGCGACGGCACTGCGGACAATTCCGCAGCCGACGAAGGGGGTTCGCCGACAGAAGAATCCGACAATGACGACGAACACGACGGCAGCATCGTTTTGCTGGCCGAAAGCGCGTACACGGACACGCTGGGCGAGCTTGACGAGGATGCGGAGAGGCGAAGAGTGGAGGCGGGCGAAGCCATACCGACCGCGGGCGAAGGCAACTGGAATTCCGTGCACCTCGCGGCGCGTCAAGGGTCGGCCTTTGTTATTTTGACTTTGCTGCAGGCGGGCGAGGACGAGCACGCTGTCCGCATGCGCCGCTTTGGGTTGGACTTGCCATTTGCGTACGCGCCCTCTGCGACGGCGCTCGTGGACGCCGTGTCCCGCAAGCGCCTGCGTGCGGCAAGCTGTTTGCTGCGGTACAGGAACCCGGCACCCAACCCGCGGCGCGCAGCCGCGTACGACTATCAGGCGCTGCAGGAAGCGACGAGGGCTGGCAGCAAGTCGACCGTGCGGTTGCTTTTGCGTCACAAGGTGTCGCCGAATTGGCCACCGAATTGGCCACCGAGTGTTGGGCCACCGAGTGTTGGGCCACAGGATGTTGGGCCACAGGATGTTGGGCCACAGGATGTTGGGCCACAGAATGTTGGGCCACAAGATGTTGGGCCAC
>Ga0209770_10000685_pt1 | contig 18162 bp, 10 predicted proteins | sample LauGreSu1BDMLBDD_2_FD_187572 | JGI IMG/M metagenome (GOLD analysis project Ga0209770, IMG submission 187572) | Freshwater lake microbial communities from Lake Michigan, USA - Su13.BD.MLB.DD (SPAdes) (version 2) | ecosystem: Environmental > Aquatic > Freshwater > Lake | place: Lake Michigan, USA...
TGAAAACGAAGTGAACAACATATTAGGACAAGTGGTGGACTTCTCAATCTCAATGGATACGGATGGAAAGAACATTAACGCTAGAATCGTTTATGAGGACCAGGAATGGGCTTTAGAGATGTGTAGTGGTATGGAGAAGTTCATATCGGGATTAGCGATTAGAGTGGCTCTAATTAACATATGTAACCTGCCTAGACCTAACTTCTTAGTAATTGATGAAGGGTTTGGTACTTTAGATGCAGATAATCTATCATCACTCTTTATGATGATGCAATATCTTAAAACTCAATTTGATTTCATTTGGGTAATTTCTCACTTAGAACAAATGAGAGATATTGTGGATGGGCTTATCGAAATTAAGAAAGTAGATGGGTTCTCTAAGATTAATTTTTAGTAACTGGTAATACATTTTTAGGTGTGGTCTTGTTCAAAGACTGCACCTTTTCTTTTATAAGCGTTTCTACCAACCCATTTATCTTATATCCTTTCTCTTTACAAAATTCCTTTAATGCTTGGTGTATTTCAGCATCAATTTGTATCATTGCATATTTTTTCATAACATTCTTTAGTTTTCTTTAGAATTCTAATATAATTATAAACATAAAAAATTTATGTAAATATTTATCTTAGATTAATCAAAACAATATAATGGCTAGAATTAAAAAATACTCACCTGAACTAAGTACACATTTACGATATTTTGAAACATATTTGGTAGATACTTTATCAAATTCTCAATATTTCAAAGTTACTGAATTCAAAGATGTATTCACTGGTGGTAAGAATGGGTTTTTAATAGAGGGTTCTGAACATCTTATGGAATCAACTGAAATTAAAATTGAAATTCTTGATGTAGATGGTAATCCAATTTATTATGAGCCAGGTAATGGTGTTCCTGAATATTATGAAGGATTGTCCAAAGTAATAGCTGTTTACGTTTACGAAGATACTCCAATTGGAGAAGCTAGTATTACGATATTAGGAGAATTAAAAACTTACATTGATGAAAGTGGTAATAAGCAAGAAATACCAGCGGAATGGAAGGGTATTTATAATGTAAAGTGGGAAAAAACATTCAAAGTAAATAAATTATTAGCAAATGAAGATAAGGTTAGATTTTACCGTAGACCTTCTGTATCTATTAATGAAATAGTTAAACCTATCTTTTCAAATGTTGTAACTCCAATTATTCAAAAAGGTAAAGTTGATGGATTTGCACAAGTTCCATCATCTGGTACTAAATTGGCTGGATATACATTACCAACCTCATATCTTTTACAAATAAACGATGGTAAAAGTGCTTGGACTGGTTCTGTGGCTGGTACTAGTATAGAACTTACTGATTTAGGGGTAAGTTTAACAGCAGATGATATTATAAATAATAGAGATTTAACTGTATCAACTCCATATACATTAAATGGTATTGTACAGGATTTTACAAATCAAAGATATACTGCTTCTTTTAATTATTTAGAAGGATTGGATAATCTTAAAACAGCATTAACTGGTTCTTTTGCAAAAATAACATTAGCCGATTTAACTACATTTGTTGGTGATGTTGCTAGAGTAAAGGTATTTAGAAAATCATCATCAGATTTAGCGGATTATCAATTTATACAAGAAGTTCAATTAGAATCAAACGAATTATTAGTTGATATCGAATCAACATTAAAGAATCAAGAAAACTATGGTTTGTTCGATGTATTTAATTATACAGATTATTGGGTAACTTCATCAAATAATTTAGATACCACCTTTAATCAAACATATTTATTTAATTCGGTTAGATTAGATAATACTGCTGGTATAAATTCATATTTCACTACAAAATCATTACAGCTTACCGAAGGTGCGGAGTATAGTTTTACATTTAATACAAGACTTGCTCAAAATATACCATCTAACAATTATTTGAAAGTATATTTAAGTGGTTCAAGAGAAACAACAATAAATAATACACCTGTAACAATAGGAGTACAACAAAATATTGTAACTGTAACACCTGATAGTACTCTTTTAGAAAAATCTCAAATAACTTCTAATTTCAAAGCGCAAAATATAAAAAACGCAAGATTGCATTTTGAAGTTACTGGTACAGGGTGGCATATATCGGATGTTAGTTTAAGAGCATCACAAGAGACATCTTTTTCTCCCGATGAAATTACTTTTATACAACCAATACCAAGAACATTACCTACTCAAACATTTGATTTCCTATTTCAGTTTTATGATATTAATAACAATTATATTCCTGTTGTAGTTGAAGAAAGTAAAACATTTGATGGTGGTAATTTGGTATCAATAGCTAAGAATTTAGAATTAATACCATCATCATTATATTTTCAAATAGATTCTGGTTCACAACCATTACCACCAACAACTATATTCATAGATGTTGTTAAAAGTTTTTTAACTGGGTCTGTAACATTTACATCTCGTTCATTCGATTTCTTTAATAATGAATTATCGGCATCTCAATATGCTTTACCTGGTGGGCAGTATCCGGGTTTATTAAATGATATAGATAAGGATACAGTCTTTATGACTGTTCAGAACTTTACTGGTTCTAGAGAAGATATTAAAGTACAATTTGTAGAATTGACAGGTGCATGTGAGGGTGTAAGTGATACTATTGTATTAACACGTGTTCAGGATGGTTTTGGCGGAGTAAACTTTGAAATAAGACCTTATAATGGTATAGTAATACGAAATTCAGACCCATCATCTTCTTTGGAAGTGCAGGCAATTCGTATTGATGGTGTAAACGAAATACCATTAAGAGAAAATTTACCATTTGGTAGAAGTGATGTACAATTATTTGTACAATCTGGTTCTACATACATAACATTACAAGAAGCTAGTGATAGAGGATTTGTTAAAGGTTTAAGTGCTGGTACAACTGGTTCTGGTGAATTAAATTATAATGCTGTATTAAATAGAGATTCAATCGATGGACAGAGAACATTATATATGATTCCATCCTCATCTTTTGATTTATCATCATCTATTTTAACATCTTTAACATTAACCGATTTACAAGATGGTTTGGATGCTGGTATTGTATTATTTGATGTAGATGCATTTACAATAAATCCAAGATTAGAAAATACATTTACGCCAACATTCTCATCAGCAACAGCATCATTTTTTCGTAGGGGTACTTTTGAAAATCCAATAAGTTGTTCTTTTGAGATTTATCCATCAATGTCAATTAACAAAGATTACGTTGCTGAGTATTGGATGCAATATGTTACACATAGTTGTAATCCGGATATAAGTGTAGTTGCATATGATGAAGTTGGAAACATTATACCATCGAGAGCAAATGCAGCAACTTATCCATTAGGTGATGCACTCCAACAATCTAAACAAATATTATTAAGTTTTGTTTATACAGAACCTTGGACATCTGCATCGGTATCAACTGATAAATTATTTACAATTGTTCCGGAAGGTAAGCCCGGTGATGAAAGTATTGTATTTGAAATAAATTCAAAAGATGTTGTATTAGCAGCAAATTCAAGAGGTGTTGTTAATGATTATAAACCATCTATAACTGATATTAAATTAAAGCAAGGTTCTAGATATCTATCGTTTACTGCTAGTAGAGAAGCTGGTACATTCCATATAGCACAAAATTCTATAATTGATACAAACGTAACGGTAGGTAACGTATATTTCGATGTGAATTATACATCATCATTAATTGTAAGTGCATCTAATTTCTTTGTTGATTTAAGTGGAAGTATTGAATATCCATTGGAAATTCAACCTTATTACACATCATCGGTTTATACTGCTAGTGTTATTCAAAATTATACAAAAGTATTAGATGGACCACCTCCTATTGAAATTATTATAACACCACTATCGGCAAATATATCAGCAGATGAAGTTGGTTATGTAATACCATCTAATTATAATGCAGCAAACACTACTATAAAAGTAAAAGAAGGTGATGACCCATTACGATTTACAACGCAATCAAATGATCCTGGTACATTTAGAATCTTATCGGTTAGTGGTAGTAATATAAGAACTGGTTCGTTATCAAGTTCATCTTTTGATACTGGAACTATAAATTATAATAGATTTGATTATCCATTTGTATCGGCTAGTTCGGTATATACAATTGAAGTATATCCATACGCATTAGGTCCGGGTCATACTTATACATCATCGATATATCAACGTACTCAAACATTTACAAAAAATGTATCAGTACCAAATGCACGTTCTATAACTGCTGAAGCATCATCTGCTACGGTAAACTATGATAGAGATGGAAATGACCCACAGCCATCTGAAGTAAAATTAACTGCAAATGCTTTTAATACAACGGGTTCTATATTCTACTATTGGTATATATTAGAACCAGATGGAACTGAAACTTTATATGAAAACACATACACAAGTAACAATTCAGAAGTATATGCATGGAGTGAGCAAAATTATATTGATATAGATGCATCCAACTCAACTGCTCCTGGTGAAATTAGAACTTGGAAAGTGAAGATTAAAGATGGTAGTAACAGACCCGCTCCACTAACTCCCACCGATTCACATCCGTTTAGAGCTGAAGCATCCGTTACTATTGCTGGTATAAAAGCTGGAGCAGATGCATACAAATATTCTGCAACTAATTTGAATACATCTATTACAGCAGATTTATGGTCAACTCAATTTACAGGAAGTGGAATTCAAATATCCGCATACAAAGGTACTACTCAATTAGCACACACATCATCATATGTTGTATCTCAAGAAGTAAATGACTTTTTGGGTAACTTTATAGGAAACTTAGGATATTTTTCAGCATCAGTTCATTCTAAATCACCTTGGATTACTTTAGCGCAAAATCCAACAAAGTTCCCACCATCAAATCCAGCCGCATTAAGTGATATAGTTGCATGGACTGCACCTGCTACAAATACAAGCGGAGAGGTTATTTATAAAATTGATTATGAAAAGGGAAGACAAATTGATTATGTAACTCAATCTTTGTCTGTACAATATACCCCACCTGCTCCTTATGATGTTAAGATGCAAAATGATAGTGCTGGTGTCGTATATAGAGTATCTGGCGAATTTGAATTAAATAATACTGGTAATATTATAAGGGCATATAGAGGAGATACTGAATTAACAAACGTATCTAATTTTGCATATGTAACAGGTCAACCTGATGCATATAATGTTACTGGATATAAAGATAAATGTAGAATAAGTATATTAAGTTATTCAGGACATATAACGCTACAAGGGATAACAAGTCCAGCTGGGGCTTTTGTTAGTTCTAGTGTTAATGCTCCTAAAGGTGCTGAAATGCTTGGATTATCTACATGGACTAATCCTGAAGTAAATCAAACAGCTGAAATTGTATATCAAATAGATTGTGAAGGTAGAGCAACGTTCTTCAAAACACAATCGTTATCAGTACAATTTGAAGGAAATACCGGACCTGGTATTGTAATGAGAGGTGTTTGGAAAAATAATATTGATTATATAGGTTCTGTTGAAACAACTAATAAACGTAGAGATGCGGTTATTTGGCCTGACCCACCAACTGTAAATAATGAAACTCATTATTATGCAGCAGTTAGTGGAAGTGGACCAGGAACAGCAGTTGGATATAAACAACCTGTTTTTAGTGGAGGCACTGGTGTTGATGATAGCTATTGGCAATATTTGGGACAAGAAGAATTATTCATAGCTGCACAAATTGCAATATTCCAAGAATCATATGTAAAGAATACAATTAATGTGGGTACAAAAGATACATCAGGTCCATCTGCAAATATTGTAATAGCAGGTGGAAGACCTGACCCATATATAGCTATCGGACAAACGGGTACGCAAGGTACATCTGGTACATCTGGTACATCGTTAGCACCAACTGGTACTATTGGATATGATAGACCTGGTGTTTTCTTGGGGATATATGAAAATGGAACTTCTGGAACTACGGGTAGATTCTCAATAAAAACAACTGGAACTTCTGGAAAAGGAATGTTTTGGGATGGTGATACACTAACAATTGTTGGAGCAATTAGACAAGTTGAACCGGGTGTAGTAGAAGGTTCTCTTAGAGGAGTTTGGACATCTGGATATACATACTATCCTAATGATATAGTAAGTTATGCTGGGCAGAGTTGGTCTATGTATGGTAGTACACATACTGCAACAAATAACACAAACGCTGGAACGGGATACCCCGGTTCAGGTCCTTGGGTGATAGCTGCAGCAGCTGGTACATCTGGAACTGCTGGTAGTGGTGGTGTAAATGGTGCAAATGGTACAAATGGAACTGCTGGTGGTCCGGGTCCTGGTGTTGTTTATAGGGGGCCTTGGACAGGTAGTTTACAATATTTTAATGATAGTGTAGCTGGTAGAGTTGATGTTGTTAAGGGAAGTGATGGTGCATATTATATAGCAAAAGTAACACATACTCCAAATGTAGTAAATGCACCAATCGGAACGGATACAACACCCATTACTGGTGGTTCATATGCAACATATTGGAAATCTTTTGGAGCAACATTTAGTTCGGTAGCAACGGGATTATTACTTGCTGAAAATGCAACGGTAACAAAAGGACTTGTAATAGGACAGGAAGGAACTGATGTAGGTTTCATTCGTTCTGCTGGTGCACTTAGTATTGGTGGTGGTAATGGGTTCTATATGGATGCTGGTGGTAATATGAGATTTGGGGCAGATACATCTACTGAAGGTAACTACGTTTATTGGAATAATACTCTTGGAACATTAGATATAAATGGAACAATAACTGCAGATTCTGGTGAGATTGGAGGATTTACTATTGCTAATAATAAATTATTAGCATCTGGTTCTTTATTACGATTTGATACACAAGCACCATCAATAGAATTTTATACAAACGCAACTGGTTCTGCTAAAGTAGTATTAAATCCAAAAGCAACATTAACTGACCCAAGTGGACAAATTATATATATAAGTGGTTCACAATACGATGGTACTGATGGAAATAGAACCTCAACATCTGGAACTACTAATACTACTTACTATATTACTGAAGTATATAGTGGTTCGCTTGGTATATCAGCAAACAGTACATATTCAGGTACAACTCTAGCCTTTAGTGAAGCAGGTAATACCAATTTCATTGTGTATATTCCAGAAACATCTTTAACTATATCAACTACTTCGCCATCGGCGGCTTCAGATTATCCACCATCTCCTCCACAATATGCATATGAAACATATCAATCAGAATATGCATCTCCTGGAAATGCATCATGTCAATGGTATGTGCAAATGTTCAATTCAACTGGAACAACGTTTATATCCGAAGTTGCAATAAATGGAGCATCTACATATAGAAGTGGTACTGCAAGTAATTCTTATTATAGTGCAGTAGTATCATATAGCGGATTCCCTTATTATACCGAATCATACTATTGGAATTATTCATCATACTCATCAACAGCATATTATCAGGGAAATATTCCATTTGGGTCTAAAGCAGGTCAAATGATAATACCAGCACCGGGTATATATCAATTTAGATTAGTACTAAAAGTTACAGCTACAGCGGCAGCTATATATGATTATGTTGGGGGTTCGAATACATATTATACTACAACTGGAACTTCTAATCATACAACAACTGGTGATATTACTTTTCAATTTTCACCAAACGTAAATAAAACGGAAATAACGAATGGAGGTATTCAGGTATTATCAAATCAAGATGCTTATGTTCGTTTTAATAGAATCGAACCAAGTGCATATGGCGGGTCTTCTGCGATAGCAAATTTTGTTGGTGGTGTGATTAATGTATCTGCATTTGGTGGGTATCCAACAAATTTGGGTAATACTGGTATCTATATGAATGGTGGATTGTTTGTACTTGGTACTTCTAATTATTTAGGTGATTATTACTTTAGCGGAACTGGTACACAAGAATCACTTCGTCTAGGTGGAAGAAGCACAGCAACAGCTGCAGACCAAACGTATATAACTTCATATTCTAATTTTTTACCAGCAAGTGATAACTATTGGACGATAGGAAAATCTGGACAAAAATGGAAACAAATATGGTCGAATACTGGAACCATACAAACATCAGATGCAAACCAAAAATTAGAAATAGAACAATCTCAATTGGGATTAGATTTTATAAATAGATTACAACCAGTTTCATATAAATTTATTTCTGGAAGTGCTATTACTGAAAAAATTGAGGATTATATAAAAACAGTTAAAGAACCGGCTATCATAACTTCCGATGGAACTATAATAAAAGAAGAAGTTATTGAATATATAAAAAATGAACAAACACCAAACATAACTTGGACTCCTGGTATAAGAAAACATCATGGGTTGGTTGCACAGCATGTGAAAACAATTTTGGATGAAATGGGACTTTCAACTAATGATTTTGCTGGATATATTGAAGGTGACTTAGAAAATCATTCTGATTTGGGATTACGTTATGAAGAATTTATGGCTCCTATGATAAAAGCAATACAAGAATTATCATCTAAAGTTGATAGATTGGAGGCACAAATAAGTGGTTCGTTTTCTTAAAAAATATATACTTATATATAAACAATTATATTATGGCAGAATTAAAAGAAGCATTATCATCTGATGTATTGGAGAAATTAAGAAACAACCAAAATGAATTAAATACACTTGTTATGGATATTGGTCAAGTAAGTCTTAGAAATAGAGAATTAAGAAATGAATTATTGAAATTAGACCAATTAAAGAATTCTATGGAAATTAGATTCGATGAAATTAATAATGAAATAAATACTACATTAGCTGAATTGGAAAAAACATATCCAAAAGGTGAAGTTGATTTAAGAGAGGGTATTATAACTTTCGAAAAATAAATTTGGAATACTCGAATAAATTTCGTATCTTTGTTACATTAATTAGTCTAAATGAAAAATACACGCAAAAAGTTACTTTATATATGTCCGCACCTTTCAACTGGCGGACAACCTCAATATACTTATAAGCAAATAAAACACTTTATCAAAGAGTTTGATATTGAGGTGGTAGAATTGAATAATAGTGGGGGTGATGCATTTGTTGTTCAAAAAAATAGAATAAAATCCTTAGCTTTAGTACACACATTGGGTGATGATAAATCAAAGGTATTGGATGTGATAAAAGAATTCAAACCTGATATCATACATTTTCAGGAAATCCCACAATTTGATTTACCATCAAATATATTAGACCAAATCTTTACAAAAGATAGAGAATATTTTATTATAGCAACTACACATGGTTCATTTACAAATCCATCTGAAATAGTATATCATCCAGACAAATATGTTTTAGTATCTGAATGGAGTAAGCAGAGATTTGAAGATACTGGTATTGAACTTGATTTATGGGAGTATCCAATTGAAGAATATGAATTTGATAAAGATGATGCAAAAAAGAAATTAGGATTAGACCCAACTTGGAAACATGTTCTAAATGTTGGATTATTTTCACCTGGCAAAAATCAAGCTGAAATATTTGCAATAGCAAGACAATTAGAAAAGTATAAAATTAAATTTCATTTTGTAGGAAACCAAGCTATGAATTATGAAAGTTATTGGTTGCCTTTAATGAAACATAAACCTGAGAATTGTGTTGTATGGGGTGAGAGAGATGATGTGGATACATTTTATGCAGCATGTGACCTTTTCTATTTTTCATCGGTTTTAGAATTAAATCCATTATCAGTTAAAGAAGCATTATCTTTTAAGATGCCTTGTTTATTTAGAAAGTTAGCAACTTATTTAGATACATATGATAATAATTCATTGGTACAATATATCAATGATGATGTAAAATTAACCAAACGATATATTTTAGAAAAACTTCAACCTGATTTTAATGAAATACCGGGTTGGTTTGCATATGAAGAATTATATGATAAAATGGTAGAGGTTGCCAACGATAATTGTGTATTTGTTGAAGTTGGTGCTTGGTTTGGTAAATCTACAAATCATTTGGCAAAAAAGATTAGAGAATCTAAAAAAAATATACATTTTACAACGGTAGATACTTGGAAAGGTACTGATGATGAAGATATACATCAAACAATAGTTGGTTCATTTTCTGGAGATATATTTTATGAATTTATAGATAATACAATCTATTCTAATAATTACGGACAAATTGAAACTATAAAAGATACATCAAGAAACGCAGCTAATAACTTTGCAAATAATAGTATTGATTATATAATGTTGGATGCAGGACATAGTTATGATGCACTAAAGGATGATTTGAAGGTTTGGTATAATAAAGTAAAACCCGGTGGAATTGTTAGTGGTGATGATTATGGAGTATTCTATGGAGTAACACAGGCAGCAGATGAATTTTTCTATGGACAATTTGAAAAAGGATTCCGTTCATTTATTAGAAAAAAACCACGCATTCAAATAAGACATTTATTAACTAAGCCTGACGATGTTAGAGAAAAAGTTAGTATGGCATCTATAAAGCAATTGGCTAAATATGGGATTGATTACTTTCCAATGGTTAATACTCCATACGATAAGTTACCACCTGCTGAATTTTGTAAAAGACCAGAACATATATCAGACAAGCCTGGTAATTTTGGAAATGGATTAGGTCCATTGACTGGTAGACATTATGGTTGTTTTGAAGCTCATAGAAAAGCATTAGAAACAATGAGTGATGATTATGATTACACTTTAGTATTTGAGGCAGATGCATTTATTTATACGGGATTAGAAGAATTTGTTGAGTTAGTAAATAGAGCATGTTTTATAACCGAAAGAGATGATGTATATTATATTGGATTAGCAAACAATGGTTCTAGAAATAAAGAGTATGTTGATGATTTATTTTCGAAAACAGCAGCTAATCAAGATTTAGCACATGCATATCTAATACCAAATCGTACAAAGCAATGGTGGATTGATAGATTCAATGATACTCCTTGGGAAGGGTTTGATATTTGGCTGACTGATGTTTTTTATAAAGAACCAAAATTAAGATATACCACAAATAAAATATATTGTAAACAATCGGAGGGATTCTCTCTAATAGACCAAACTATTAAAACTTGGAGTTAATGATATACGATAATTTAGTTAAAAATACTAATACTATAAGAGAAGTACAAAATAAAGTACATTTTCATTTTGTTAAAGGTCCTTTTGTTGAAATAAAAGGAAGTAAGTCTGCTGATTATAAAATACAATTTATAGACAATAAGACTGGTAAAATACATTTTACATCTAACATAAAAAACAATTGTTGGTGCAGATGTAGTATTGAATATTTTGTTGAATGGAAAATTATCATTTATGAAAATGATAAATTATGGTATGAAACCATATATAATGCAACCGATAAGAGAGTGTATATAGCATTTGATTCTAGAGCATTGGGTGATTCATTGGCATGGTTTCCATATGTTGAAGAATTTAGAAAAAAACATAATTGTAAAGTAATAACTTCTACTTTTATGAATGATATGTTCATTGGGCAATATCCTGATATTGAATTTGTAACTCCAGGTTCTATTGTATCTGATTTATATGCTATGTATTCGGTTGGGTTATTTTATAATGAAGATAGTTCTATTAATGGATTAAAGAACCCAAACAATTTCAGAGAACAAACTATGCAAAAAATGTGTTCTGATATATTAGGGATAGAATATACAGAAATAAAACCAAAAGTTAAGCAACGAAATATTAATATTGATAATGACCTAAAGCAAGTTTGTATTGGCGTATTTGGAACGGCTCAATCTAAATTTTGGAATAATCCTACTGGTTGGCAAGATGTTGTTGATTGGTTAAATAATAGAGGATATACCGTAAAATTATTATCAAAAGAAAATGATGACTATATGGGTAACCAATATCCAAAAGGAATCGTTAAACATCCAAATGGACCAATTGAATTGGTTATGGATGAAATGAAAAAATCGAAAGCATTCATTGGTATTGGTAGTGGATTAAGTTGGTTAAGTTGGTCATTAGATGTTCCAACTGTATTGATTAGTGGCTTTTCATACGATTGGGCTGAAATGAAAGAATGTTATAGAGTAGCAGCTCCAAAAGGAAAATGTGAAGGTTGTTTCAACAGACTTAGATTAGATGCTGGGGATTGGAATTGGTGTCCTGACCAAAAAGGAACTGAAAGACAATTCGAATGTACTAAATCTATTACATCTGAAATGGTAATAAAAGAGTTGGAAAAATTCCTATAATGAAAAAAGTTTGGGTAAATGGTACGTTTGATGTAGTACATATAGGTCATATAAGACTTATTAATTATGCAAAACAATTTGGTACATTACGAATAGGATTGGATTCTGATAAACGTGTAAAAAGTATTAAAGGAAAAAATAGACCATTTAACAATTTATCTGATAGAATGGAATTTATATCCGCAATAAATGGAGTTGATAGTGTTGTATCTTTTGCTACTGATGATGAATTACGAAATTGTATAAAGGAATGGGAACCTGATATATTTGTTATTGGGGATGATTATATAGATAAACCAATAATAGGTGGTGGTATTGCAAAAGAAATAAAATTTTTTACAAAAGTAAATGGTATTAGTACAACTAAGATATTAAAGGATGGGTAAAACGATTTTAGTTATAGGAGAAAAATGTACAGATGTTTTCAAATATGGGACATCAAATAGAAAATCACCAGAAGGAAGTGGTCCTGTTTTTATACCAATAGATGAAGTATATGGTATTGGTATGGCTGGAAATACTGCTAATAATCTAATGGCAATGGGATTGAATGTTGATACATATTTTGATAAAGGAATGATTACCAAAACAAGGTATGTAAATAAAAATACAAACGAATTATATTTGAGAGTTGATGAAAATGATACAACAAATAGAATTGATATTTACGATTTACCTGATTTAGTAAAATACGATGCGGTGGTTATATCAGATTATTGTAAAGGATTTTTACATGAAGAAGATATTAATACAATCGCATCAATGGCCAAATTTACAATATTGGATACTAAAAAAAGATTGGGAGATTGGTGTAAGAATATTAACTTTGTAAAGTTAAATAGACAGGAATTTCAAAACAATTTTGGTGTTATAAAAGAAAATGATTGGTTATTTGATAAGATTATTTGTACATTAGATAGAGGGGGTGCTATGTATAAAACCCAAACATTCAAAGTAGAATCGGTAGATTCTGCTGATGTTAGTGGAGCTGGTGATACATTTACTGCTGGATTTACAACAAAATATTTAGAAACCAATAGTATTGAACAATCAATAGAATATGGAAATTATTGTGCTGGGGTGGTTGTAAAAGAAAAAGGAGTTTCTGTGTTCAAAAATTAAAAAACAATATAGTTATATATATATAAACAATAAAAACAAAAATTTATGGCAGAATTAGATAAAATTCCACAAAAACAATCAATTGAAATTGAAATAGCTAAAGTGGATGAAACAATTTACGAAAGATTAAAGGAACTTAATCAAAAATCAAATCTTTTAATTGGGGATTTTGGTAATATATACATCAGAAAGAAAGAATTAGCTGAAGAACTTGTAAGATTAGATGAAATTTTAGAAAAGGCTGAGGGTGAATTCAAAACAGTCAATTCTGAAATTAATCAAACTCTTGATGCGTTAGATGAACAATATCCTCAAGGTAGAATTAATATGCAGGATGGTACTATTCAATACCAACCGGGTGCACCTACTAGAAAACAATTAGCTGAACAACAAAAGCAACAAGCGCTAGAGGCTAATAAGATTAAATAATTTACTAAAAGATTAATCGCCAATATTTATATGATATGAAGGGATTGGCAAAATTTTTAGTGGAATCAATATTGGAAGAAGCGGCAGGGATGGACAAAGTAGTTGTTGTCTATTCAGGCCGCTTTCAACCATTTCATAAGGGCCATTACGCAACTTATGATAATTTAGTACGCAAATTTGGTAAAGATAGCGTATATATCGGAACTTCTAATGTTACCGATTCAAAAAAATCTCCATTTAATTTTAAGGAAAAGAAAGCAATAATGATGCAGATGTTTGGGATACCATCATCTAAAATTGTTAATGTCAAAAACCCATATGCACCTGAAGAAATATTAAAGAAATATGATTCCGATACAACTGGTTTAATTGTAGTTGTTGGTGAAAAAGACCAAAATCGTTTAGGTGGTAAATACTTTACACCATATAAAGGTAAAGTTGATAAAGGGTATTTGGATAAAGGATATGTGTATGCATCACCATCACAACCCAATCCAATTAGTGGTACTGATGTTCGTTATTGGTTAAGTGCTGGTAGTGAAGCTGAAAGAAAAAACAATTTTACAAAAGCATATCCAAAGTTTGATAATCAGATATTCAAATTAATTACGCTTAAATTGAAAAGCTTAAAAGAATATATTAGTGAAGAAATCAAATTAAATGTAAAGGTTGGTGATACTCTATTGATGGGTAAATTCAAAAACAAAAAAGTAGTTGTTAAATCGATTGGTGAGGATGAATGGGGAATGCCAACAATCAATGGTAAAAAAGCAGTAACATTCAGAATTCCTAAAAAAACCGATTTGAAAGAAAGTACTGGTATGGTTGGCTTAGCTGCAGATCCCGGTGAGCCTGATACTGGATATGTTCCCGATGGTAAACCAAGAATATTGAATACAACAAAACCAGAACCTTGGTTTAATCAGGGTGGATATACTCAATTACATACTCCAAAAGCAGATGCTATGAGAGGTAAGGGTAAATCTAAAGATACTGAAACTCAATTTAGAAAAGCATATTATAAAGTTAAAAACGTAACACAAAGCACATTAAATCCAGCAGATGACCCACATAAGGTTGAAGATTGGGAAGAAACTAATAGAGATACTCCTTTGAAAAAACCTAAAAGATTTTGGGAATTGCCTGATAATCAAAAGAACACAATTATATCAAAAGAGGATATTAAAGAAATAGTTGATGAATTGGATTCATTGATAGATGAAATGGGATTTCCCGGCGGAGCTGGTGTGGGTTTGAGTTTACCGGGTGGATATATAAATGGTGCGCCTAAAGCTGATGATGTTAAGAAAGTTAGTAAAAAACTTAACAACAAAGGTATGAGTGGATATGAGGAGATTGATGAGAATACTGATTCGGATATGATACAATGTTCTAAATGTGATTGGGAATGGAAAAAATCAGAAGGGGGTGAGCATCCATATACTTGCCATAAGTGTGGTAACGATAATTCTAATTTATACGAGATAGCAGTTCAGGTTGATAATATTCCCGGTGGTTTAGCAAAAGGTAAAACCCTAATTGATTTGGCTAAGAAGTGGGATACAAAAGGATACTATGACCCACAACAATATGCAGCAGAATATATTAAACCCCAATTAATGAAAGGTATTAAAGTTGAAATGGAACATACAACCGATGTTCGTATTGCAACTGAAATCGCTATGGACCATTTGTGGGAAGATATTAAATATTACGATAAGTTAGCTAAAATGGAAAATCCAACAAACGAAGGATTAAAAGATTTAGAAAAAGAACTTGTGTTATTATATAATAAGGCTTTTAAGATGATGCCAAAATCACCTGCACAAATGAAAGTTAGAGCAGAGATAGATAAACTTAGAAAGGAAATTGAAAAATTAAAAAAAGAAAATATAGATGAGGCAACTTCATCTGAAATCCTAAAAGATTTGGATAAGGTAAAATCTGATTTACTTAAAAAAGCAGAAGTATTAATTGCAAAAAAGAAAAAACTTTATTCTGATGTTGATATCGAATCTCCAATGAGTGCAGATGAAAAGAAACTGGATAAAGATATTGCAGATATATTCTCACAAATTAACCAATTAGTTCTTCAGAAAAGAAGTTTGAAAAAAGAATCAGTAAACGAATCTCTATTGTTAGAAGGTGGGGCTTATGGACATATGGCACATCCATTTGATATTGAGATGAACCTTACATTCGGTGACCTTAAAACAATTGTAACCAAAGCACTTAATGGTGATTTAGAATTAGCAAGAGAGAAAACAGATGGACAGGCATTGGCAGTTAGTTGGGTAAATGGTAGATTAGTTGCAGCTCGTAACAAATCACACCTAAAAAACAAAGGTGAGGGTGCTATGACAATAGGACAGGTAGCAGATAAGTTTGCTGGTAGAGGTGGATTAACCGATGCTTACAACTTTGCTATGCAGGATTTATCTAAAGCAATTGGGGCACTATCTGATGCTCAACGTAAGAAGGTTTTTAAGGATGGTAGTTCGTTTATGAATTTGGAAGTAATATATCCAACGTCTGTAAACGTAATCCCTTACAATCAACCCCTATTAGTATTTCATGGTACGTTTGATTATGATATGGATGGTACTATTGTAGGTGAGAATCAACAAGCAGCATCTATATTAGGTGGAATGATTAAGCAAGTAAATGCGCATGTACAATCTAAGTACACAATACAAGGACCACCAATGAATAAGTTACCTAAATCAGAACACCTTTCTAAATTAAAAGGAAAGTATATTTCAATGATAGGGAAGCTTCAATCGGAATTTGGATTATCTGATAACGATGGTGTGGCTGATTATCATCAAGCATGGTGGACTAAGTTTGTAGAAAAAGGTGGAAAAAAATTAGATGCACAAGAAAAAATAGGATTAGTTAAGAGATGGGCTTTTAACGATAAATCATTCCGTATAAATACTATACAAGACACTAAGCTAAGAGCTTGGGCTGAACAAATAGATAAACAAGACCAACAAAAGATATCAAAGCAAAATCTAATGAGATTTGAGGAAATATTTTTAGGAGTTGGTGCTGATGTATTATCTTTTATGAGTTCTGTACTTACAGCAAATCCTGATAGTGCCAAAAGACAAATGGTAGCTCGTTTAGAATCTACAATTCAACAAGTAAAAGCAAGTGGTGACCCTAAGAAGATTGCAAAATTGAAATTAGAGTTAGAACGATTAAACGCTTTAGGGGGATTTGAAAAGATTGTACCAAATGAGGGTATTGTATTCGTTTATGGTGGTAACACTTACAAATTAACAGGTGCATTCGCACCCCTAAATCAAATTTTAGGTATTTTCTTCGATAGTTAATCGTTTTTTGAATTTTGATATACTTATATATACAAATATATCGTAAGTAATATGGCAAAGGAATTCAATAAAAAGTTTATGCATCCAACCCGTAGAAAGTTGGTGGATATGGTATTAACTGGTGGTGATTATCAAAAAGAAGCATTTGTATCATTCGCAGGGGCTGATAAAGAAATAATAAAACGCAAGGTTGGTGAAAGATGGACGGATGAAAATGGTAAGTCTTGGGAACAAACCGAAGGTGGTAGAATAGAATTTTCGGAATTAGGTGATATAATGGCTGAGACTAGAGCTTATTTAGATAAGTTGAATAGTTGCAAATCAGATAATTGTAAAACGATTAAAATAGGTAGAGTTGATAAAAAGCTAATATCTAAGACTGGATATTGTTTACATTGTCTTACTTTAAGAGAAGCTCAAATAAAATTAGATGGTTTATGGGAAGCATATGAAGATTATAAAATATATTCTAATATGATTGCATATGGTAATGATATAGTGGCTCAGTTTAAGCAAGCTTATAGAGATGCAAAACAAACTTACGAAGTAGTTCAAGAAGATGGTAAGATTGAAACTTGGAGTATGGAGAGGGATGTAGAAGAACTTAAAGCAGAAATACTTTTAGAAATTGTTAAGTTTGAAGGAGAGATTGAACAAGCCACAAAACTAAGAAATGAAGCTTATGAAAAATTGAAAGATAAAAATTACGATTTAGTAAGACCACTTAACGATTAGTATGAGTACAGGCATAACACAAAAGAAATCCCTAAAGGATATAATAGCAGAAGAATACAAAAAGTGTGCGGTAGACCCGATTCACTTTATGAAAAAGTATTGTATGATTCAGCATCCAGTTAGAGGTAAGATACCTTTTCATCTATTTCCATTTCAGGAAAAGACTCTAACACAATTTGCAGGTAATAGATTTAATATAGTATTGAAATCACGTCAAACTGGTATCTCAACCTTATCGGCTGGATACGCACTTTGGAAAATGATATTCAATTCGGACTTTAACGTATTGGTTAT
>Ga0209770_10000687_pt1 | contig 18139 bp, 16 predicted proteins | sample LauGreSu1BDMLBDD_2_FD_187572 | JGI IMG/M metagenome (GOLD analysis project Ga0209770, IMG submission 187572) | Freshwater lake microbial communities from Lake Michigan, USA - Su13.BD.MLB.DD (SPAdes) (version 2) | ecosystem: Environmental > Aquatic > Freshwater > Lake | place: Lake Michigan, USA...
AAAAGCCCCGCAGAAAAATCTGCGGGGCTTTTTCTTACCCTCGAAGTAGATAAAACTATGATGCGTGGGAAATATCTGGATTGATGTCCTTACCTAAAATTGCTAGGCGATCATCTTCAGATAGACCTCCCCAAATTCCATATGGCTCTTGCACTGCAAGTGCGTGTGCGCGGCATGCAGCAATTACTGGACATGATGCACAGACAGCTTTGGCAGTGTTCTCGCGATTGCGTCGACGAGGTCCGCGTTCTCCATCTGGATGAAAGAACATCTCAGAAGGAAGCTCGCGGCATGAACCTTGGTACTGCCACTCCCATTCATCAGCAACGGGGCGGGGTAAGCGTGAAATTTCGGCCATGGCGATACTCTACAACCGCGCCATAGGTTGTTCAAGTATTTCCGTGCCATAAGTTGTTCAAATGGCGTTTTCAGGTGGTGAGTTGAGCCACTTCACGACACGATAGCCCCATGGAAGAGGAGCTATTGACCGTTGCCGCGGTCGCTCGCCGCTTAGGAGTGGCTCCAGCAACCCTGAGAACCTGGGACCGCCGCTATGGCCTTGGGCCTTCCACCCACGAGGCCGGAGAACATCGGCGCTACTGCCCACAAGATCTAGCCATCCTGACAGCAATGCGAAAGTTGATTACTGCAGGGGTCGCACCAGCAGAAGCTGCTGCGCAAGCAAAAGATTTCAAGGGTCCTATTTCAGTTGAAAACATCATTGATAACTTTGAAGTTCGTGAGGATCTAGTCGAAGCCCTTTATGCCGCATCTAAATTATTGGATAAGACATTTGTAGAAGATGCACTGCGACAAGACATTGAAAAACATGGAGTAATTGCTTCATGGTCTGAAGTGATTGTCCCGCTGTTGTTTTTGATCGGTGAAGATTGGGAAAAAACGCAAACTGGTATTGAGGTAGAACACCTTCTTACTGAAATTCTCAAAGGTGTCCTGCGTGAGAAATCTTCGGCAGTTTCAGAACCTTGTAACCCGCGCCCAGTCTTGCTGGCATCGGTGGGTGAAGAAATGCATTCCTTGGCATTGCATGCATTGGCATCAGCATTGGCAGAGAAAAACATTTCAACCTATTTTCTTGGTGCGCGCACACCTTTGGAAGCGCTCAATGGCGTGATTACACGTTCGGCCCCACCAGCTGTTTTCCTATGGGCACAATTGCCGCGCAACGGTGATCCACGTTTTTATACAGATATTCCATCGGTCCGTCCTGCCCCTCGCGTCATCATCGGTGGCCCTGGTTGGGGTATCGATTCTGATTGTCCAGTGGCCCATGTCAACGATTTATCTGAGGCCTGCGCTGAAATCGAGCGTGCAGTAGGGCTCTAAAGCCCCGATAGACTTGCGCCTTCATTGATCGGGGAGGCCAGATGAGCGATACAGATAAAGTCGCAATGCTTGGACTGACCTATGACGATGTTTTGCTACTGCCAGATGCATCCGATGTAGTCCCATCTGAAGTCAGCACTTCGACTCAGTTGACACGAAACATCTCAATTGCAGTCCCGCTGGTTTCTTCAGCGATGGACACAGTTACTGAATCTGAAATGGCAATCGCCATGGCAAAGGCCGGCGGAATCGGAATCATCCACCGCAACCTTCCGATCGAAGCCCAAGTTACTCACGTCAAACTTGTTAAGAATGTTGGTTTAGCCGGAGCAGCCGTAGGAGTTGGTGATGACGGTTTTGCTCGTGCCCAAGCTTTAATCGAAGCTGGCGTTGATGTTGTTGTCGTAGATACCGCACACGGCCATCATCGAGCAGTGTTGGATTCGATTGCTCGTATTAAGAAGTTTTCTCCAACCACCGAAGTCATTGGTGGCAATGTTGCAACACGTGCAGGTGCGCAGGCATTAATCAATGCTGGTGCAGATGCGGTAAAGGTTGGCGTTGGTCCTGGATCTATTTGTACAACTCGTGTTGTTGCAGGTGTTGGCGTTCCACAGATAACTGCAATTTTGGAAGCATCTAAGGCGTGCAACAAAGCTGGCATTCCCTTGATTGCAGATGGCGGTTTGCAGTATTCAGGTGACATCGTTAAAGCTTTAGTAGCGGGTGCGAATTCAGTGATGTTGGGTTCATTGCTTGCTGGATGCGAAGAATCGCCTGGCGAACTAATCGAGATCGATGGTGTGAAGTACAAGGCCTACCGCGGTATGGGTTCACTAGCTGCAATGCAATCTCGCGGGGAACAAAAGTCATATTCAAAGGATCGCTACATGCAGGATGATGTTTTGTCCGAGGACAAACTTGTTCCTGAAGGCATCGAAGGCAAGGTTGCATTCCGAGGTTCTGTAGCTGATGTTGTTCATCAATTGGTTGGCGGTTTGCGATCAGGTATGGGGTATGCAGGAGCCCCTGATATTGCAACGCTTCGACGTGAAGGTCGATTAATTCAAATTACTGCAGCAGGATTGCAAGAAAGCCACCCACATGATGTGGCACATGTTGCTGATGCACCGAACTACCAGAAGAAGGGCCGCTAATGAATAACATCGAAATCGCCCCAGGAAAGCGCGCTCGCACCGCGTATTCCTTTGATGACATTGCGATTGTTCCTAGCCGCCGAACTCGTGACCCTGAAAATGTCTCTACCAACTGGCAGATAGATGCCTACAAGTTTGAACTACCGATGATGGCCGCCCCAATGGATTCAGTAGTTTCACCAGAAACCGCTATCGCTATTGGAAAGCTTGGGGGATTGGGAGTTCTAAACCTTGAAGGTTTGTGGACTCGTTACGAAGATCCTCGAATCCCATTGGGCGAAATCGCTTCAATGCCAGATAAGCATGCAACAAAGCGCATGCAGGAAATTTACAGCGCTCCAATTCGTCCAGAATTAATCAAGGACCGAATTCAGCAGATTCGTGATGCCGGTGTAACCGTTGCTGCATCACTATCACCTGCACGCACCGCCGAATTTCATAAGGCTGTTATCGCAGCTGGCGTAGACATCTTCGTTATTCGCGGAACTACGGTTTCTGCCGAACATGTTGCTGCAGAAAATGAAGCACTCAACCTCAAGAAGTTTATTTACGAACTCGATGTTCCAGTAATTGTTGGTGGAGTAGCAACATCAACTGCCGCCCTTCACTTAATGCGCGCTGGAGCAGCGGGTGTCTTGGTCGGTTTTGGTGGCGGGGCAACACACACAACTCGCAAGGTATTGGGTGTTGAAGTTCCTATGGCTTCTGCAGTTGCCGAAGTTGCTGCTGCACGCCGTGAATATTTAGATGAATCAGGTGGACGGTATGTTCATGTGATTGCAGATGGTTCAGTTGGTCGCAGCGGAGATATCGCAAAGGCGATTGCATGTGGCGCAGATGCGGTCATGATGGGTTCACCACTAGCTAAAGCAGTTGAAGCACCTGGTCTAGGTTGGCACTGGGGATCAGAAGCACATCACCCAGTTCTTCCTCGCGGAGAGCGCGTAAATGTTGGAACTGTTGGAACTCTTGAAGAAATCTTGCTCGGACCTTCACATACATCAGATGGTTCAATGAACTTGTTTGGCGCACTTCGCCGCGCAATGGCGACTTGTGGCTACTCTGATGTTAAGGAGTTCCAGCGCGTAGAGGTTCTTATTCATCGTGGCTGAAGTTCGCGGAGTACTGGTCGTTGATTTTGGCGCACAGTACGCACAATTAATTGCTAGGCGTGTTCGCGAAGCACATGTGTATTCAGAAATTGTCCCATCCTCAATCACTGCAGCAGGAGTAAAAGCTAAAAATCCAGCTGCAATCATTTTGTCAGGTGGACCTTCGAGCGTTTATGCAGAGAACGCCCCAAAAGTTGATGCAGACATTTTCACTTTGGGGATTCCTGTTTTTGGAATTTGCTATGGATTCCAGGCAATGGCTGCAGCCCTTGGTGGCGTCGTAAGCCAAACAGGTAACTCTGAATTCGGCCGCACAGATACAACTGTCGTTACAACTTCTAAGTTGTTTGCAGGATTGCCAGCACAACAAAAAGTGTGGATGTCACATGGCGACGCGGTTTCACAGGCACCTGCAGGATTTACTGTATGTGGCGCAACCGCAGATACTCCTATTGCAGCTTTTGAAAATGAGTCAGGATTGTTTGCAGGCGTGCAATTCCACCCAGAGGTTCTGCACAGTGAGCATGGCCAAGCTATTTTGCAAAACTGGCTAGTTAATATCGCACAGTGTGATGCAACATGGACCACTGCAAATATTGCAGAAACCGAGATTGCAAAAGCTAAGCAAGTAATTGGCGATAAGAAAGTAATTTGTGGTTTATCTGGCGGAGTTGATTCAGCTGTAGCGGCAGCAATTATTCAAAAAGCGGTTGGCACTCAGCTCACCTGTGTTTTCGTAGATCATGGATTGTTACGTAAAGGTGAAGCTGAGCAAGTAGAACGCGATTTTGTTGCATCAACTGGGGTCCAGTTAGTAGTTATTGATGCAAAGGAACAATTCCTCAATGCGCTCAAGGATGTTACAGATCCCGAAGAAAAGCGAAAGATTATTGGACGCGAATTTATCCGCTCATTTGAATCAGCTGCCCGAGAAATTGCTTCAGGCGGAGATGTTGAGTTCTTAGTTCAGGGCACTTTGTATCCAGATGTTGTCGAATCAGGTGGAGGCACCGGTACAGCAAACATCAAGTCGCATCACAACGTTGGTGGTTTACCGGATGATCTTCAATTCACATTAGTAGAACCACTTCGCACATTGTTTAAGGATGAGGTTCGCCAAGTCGGTCTTGAACTTGGGTTACCCGAAGAAATTGTCTGGCGTCAGCCATTCCCTGGTCCTGGACTTGGAATTCGAATTGTTGGTTCGGTAACCCAAGAACGTTTAGATTTACTGCGCGAAGCTGATGCAATTGCGAGAACAGAGTTAAAGTCTGCTGGGTTAGATCGACAGATCTGGCAATGCCCAGTTGTTTTATTGGCCGATGTTCGAAGCGTTGGCGTTCAGGGAGATGGCCGCACCTATGGCCACCCAATTGTTCTACGCCCAGTTTCTTCTGAGGATGCCATGACCGCTGATTGGTCTCGCGTGCCGTACGAGGTGCTTGAAAAGATTTCTACACGCATAACCAACGAGGTTCGCGGGGTCAATCGAGTCGTACTGGATGTAACGAGCAAGCCACCTGCCACCATTGAATGGGAATAAATTAAGGGTTTTCACAGGGTTTCGATTTACCATTAGGCCATGTCAAGAGGAGTTCACATGAAGAGAATCATCGTTGCGGGATTAGCGCTAAGCGCGCTAACTGCTTCAACTCTTATTGTTTCACCTTCTGCTTCTGCTGTAGATACAAAGAATAAAACTGTTAAATCTGCGAAAGTTCCTGCAATTAAGTGCACACCAACTAAAGCTGTTGGACATACACCTCCATCAGTTGCACCAGCTGACAAAGTACTAAAGCGAATTCCACGCACCTTTACCTTTGTAACAAACTGCGGAAATATTGTTGTGACGACTGTTGGTACTAAAGCACCAATTACATTGACACAGTTATCAACTCTTGCTCGTGGTGGGTATTTCAATAACTCTTTGTGCCACCGTTTAACAACCCAAGGTTTATATGTTTTACAGTGTGGAGATCCAACTGCTACTGGCGGCGGGGGACCAAACTTCACGTACCGTGATGAAAACTTGCCGACTGAAGGCTTGAACAACTATCCAGCGGGAACTGTTGCAATGGCTAATTCGGGACCTGGAACAAATGGAAGTCAGTTCTTCTTAGTTTTTGCCGATACAACTTTGGGCGCGAACTACACAATTTGGGGAACAGTCACTCAAGGTTTGGAGATCGTTAAGGCGATTGCTAAAGCTGGCGTTAAAGGTGGCGGCGCAGATGGTGCACCAAGTCAGCAAATCGAAATTAAGCGTGTAACTGTTTCAAACTAATTAGCCAACTAGTTTTTTTAAGCAGTATGTACAATCTTAAAAGCTTCAGCGATTCGACCTTCTGGAAGTCCACCCATACCTGCGTTGCGTTGACCCCACTCGCGAACCATCTTTTCTAAATCTTTATTGTGCGCAGTTTGCGATGCATGAGCGTGCAGCGCTGCCATTTTTAAGTCAAAAGTGTCAGTGATATCTACCCAATGATCTGGGTGTGCAAAGCCAGATACCCATACCTCTTTAACGCGCCAAGGCTGAAGACCTTCTTTTTCCAATAAATCAGTGAAAGCAAAAGGGTTACGTGCATCAGGATAAACGGCTTGAATCGTTGCTTCTCCCGCTGCCAAGTGATCAGGATGGCTTGCACCGATTCGATCCCAATTGCGTTCAGGACTCTGGCAGACAATTCGATCTGGCTGTGAGATTCGAATCTGTCGAACAATATCTTTACGAAGTTCAATCGTTGGTTCTAAATGTCCGTCTACATAATTCAAAAAAGTAATGTCAGTGACACCAATTGCAGCACCGGCTGCGCGTTGCTCACGTTGACGGATTGCCGGCATTTCCTCTTTGGTAAAACCTGACTCTTCGCCACCTTGATCGCCATTTGTACAAAACACGTAGGCAACTTCAATTCCCTTTTTTACCCACTGAGAGATTGTTCCCGATGCTCCAAAATCTGAATCGTCAGGGTGGGCGTTGACGACCAAAACTCGCTTGATCTCGGTATCTGCGATCGGTTCCATGCATGAAGCCTAATAGACTCGACCTCATGACTGAAATCGATCCACTCATTGAGGGACTTAACCCTCAACAGGCGGAGGCGGTTACCCATGCGGGCGGACCGTTATTGGTTGTCGCAGGTGCTGGATCAGGAAAGACTCGAGTTTTAACGCGTCGAATCGCATATTTAATGTCGCGCAGAAATGTTGCTCCGTATCAGATTCTTGCAATCACTTTTACAAACAAAGCTGCAGGAGAAATGAAAGAACGTGTTGCCGAACTAGTTGGGCCTATTGCAAAATCTATGTGGGTTTCAACTTTCCACTCGGCGTGCGTTCGCATTTTGCGCCAAGAAGCAACACGTCTGGGATATAGCAACTCATTTAGTATTTATGACTCAGCTGATTCAAATCGATTAATCACAATTGTGGCCAAAGAGTTAAACCTTGATCCAAAGCGTTATCCAGCCCGCCAATTTCAATCAATGATTTCTAACGCGAAAAATGAGTTATTGGGTCCCCAGGACTATCTCAATGCGACAACCAATCAATTTGAACAAGTAGTTGCCGATGTGTACGCGGTTTATCAGCAACGGTTGATGCGTGCCAATGCAATGGACTTTGATGACTTGATCTTAAAGACTGTAGAAGTCTTGCAACGTTTTCCAGAAGCCAAAGCTCGATTTAGATCACGCTTTCGACATGTCTTAGTTGATGAATACCAAGATACAAACCATGCCCAATACATTCTGGTCAAGGAGTTAGTCGGCACTGATCTTGAAGGCCAATCACCTGCCGAGCTATGTGTTGTAGGCGATGCTGATCAATCCATTTATGGTTTCCGCGGCGCGACAATTCGTAACATTTTGCAGTTTGAAATGGATTACCCAAAGGCCAGGACTGTATTGCTGGAACAAAACTATCGATCTACGCAAAACATTCTTAACGCCGCTAATGCTGTAATCACTCAAAACGAAAGTCGCAAGGAAAAGAACTTGTGGTCTGATGCAGGTGCCGGAACTCCGCTCGTTGGTTATGTTGCAGAGAGCGAACACGACGAAGCCAATTTTATTGCCGATGAAATCCGATCTCTTCAAAGAGAAGGTGTTTCGAATCCAGGAGACACAGCAATTTTCTACCGAACCAACGCTCAATCACGCGTATTTGAAGAAGTCTTTATGCGCAGCGCTCTTCCTTACAAAGTTGTGGGTGGTCTGCGATTCTACGAACGCCGTGAAGTTAAGGATCTATTGGCCTATTTACGGGTTCTAGCTAATCCTGAAGATGAGATTTCGCTACGTAGAATCATTAACGTTCCAAAACGTGGAATTGGTGACACATCTTTGGATTATGTGGATTTATTCGCCCGAGATAACAACATTTCGTTTTGGCAAGGCTTGCTTCGTTGCAATGAAGTTGGATCAGTACCTGCACGTGCAGCGCAGGCCATTAATGAATTTACTTCAATGATCAGTGCTTTAAGTGTCTTGGTTGAGGCAAAGACGAAGCCATCTGTAATTGTCGAGGCAGCCCTTGAACAATCAGGTTTGTTAAAAGAACTTGCAGATAGCACCGATCCACAAGATGAGGTTCGAGTTGAAAACCTCAAGGAACTTGTTGCAGTTTCAATGGAGTATGAGGAAAGACCTTTTGAAGAACTTGGCGAAGATGAAGAGATTTCACTCGCTGGTTTCTTAGAAAAAGTTTCTCTGGTCGCAGATGCTGATGAAATTCCTGAAGGTGAAGATCATGGTGGAGTCGTAACAATGATGACGCTTCACACCGCCAAGGGTCTGGAATTTCCAACTGTATTTTTAACAGGAATGGAAGATGGAATTTTTCCTCACTCTCGCACGCTAGGTGAAAAAGATGAGATCGAAGAAGAACGACGTCTTGCATACGTTGGTTTAACTCGCGCACGCCAACGTCTATACATTTCTCGCGCCGAATACAGATCGACATGGGGTGCACCTAATTACAACCCACCTTCACGTTTTCTGGATGAAATTCCTGAAGAGGTAATCGAATGGCGCAATCAATCACGAACATCTGTCTCTGCATCTCTCATTAAGAAATCCAGAACTGCCACAGCGCCGCCTCCACGGGCGACCGGAAAAAAGAGCATGGCGATGGAGCTTGCTGTTGGTGAGCGTGTGTCTCATGACACATTTGGTTTGGGCACCGTAGTTTCCGTGGCAGGGGCAGGAGACAAGGCTGAAGCGACAATTAATTTCGGCCAATACGGTGAGAAGCGTTTACTGCTGCGTTATGCACCCGTTGAGAAGCTCTAGGATTGCCCTCATTAGCGCATCAGAACTGAACTGATTGGAAGCCCAGTGGATCTCTTTGAATACCAAGCTCGCGACATCTTTGAAAAGCATGGCGTACCTGTATTAGCTGCAGCCGTTGCTACAACTGCAGATGAGGCAGAAAAAGCTGCAGCAACTATTGGTGGAAAAGTTGTCGTCAAGGCTCAGGTCAAAGTTGGTGGACGTGGAAAAGCTGGCGGAGTAAAGCTGGCTGAAAACCCACAGGATGCTCGCGAAAAAGCTGGCGCAATTCTTGGAATGGATATCAAGGGGCACACAGTTCGCACCGTAATGATTGCGGCGGCTGCTCCCATTGAATCCGAGTACTACCTGGCAATTTTACTAGATCGTTCAAATCGCACATTTTTAGTTATGGCATCAGTTTCAGGTGGAATGGACATTGAAGAGGTTGCACACACTGCGCCAGAAAAGCTTGCAAAGATTCCGGTATCTGCAGTTGATGGAATTTCTCTTGCTAAGGCAAAAGAGATCGTTGCAGCTGCACAGTTCCCAGCAGATGTTGCAGACCAAGTTGCTGATGTTTTGCTCAAGCTATGGGAAGTTTTCCAAAGCGAAGATGCAACTCTTGTTGAAGTTAATCCATTAGTTAAGACCAAAGACGGCAAAGTAATCGCACTTGATGGAAAAGTAACTCTTGATGACAACGCAGATTTCCGTCAACCAGATCATGAAGCACTAGTTGATCAAGCTGCAGAAAATCCTCTAGAAGCTGCAGCCAAGGAAAAGGGACTTAACTACGTAAAGCTTGAAGGCGAAGTAGGAATTATCGGAAATGGTGCCGGTCTTGTTATGAGCACCCTTGATGTTGTTGCTTACGCCGGAGAAAAGCATGGCGGTGTTCGCCCGGCTAACTTCCTTGATATTGGTGGCGGTGCATCTGCACAAATCATGGCTGATGGTCTTTCAATTATTCTTGGCGACAAAGATGTAAAGAGCGTGTTTGTAAATGTATTTGGTGGAATCACCGCATGCGATGCTGTTGCAAGTGGAATTGTTCAAGCCCTTGAATTGCTTGGCTCTAAGGCGACTAAGCCAATCGTGGTTCGCCTCGATGGAAATAATGTTGTTGAAGGACGAGCAATTTTGGCTAAAGCTGCCCACCCGCTGGTAGAGCAAGCAGACACAATGGATGGAGCAGCAAATCGCGCTGCAGAATTGGCGGCGAAGTAATGTCTATTTTCATTAATGATGCAAGCAGAGTAATTGTTCAGGGAATGACTGGTTCTGAAGGAACCAAGCACACCCGTCGTATGTTGGCTTCAGGCACAAAGGTTGTCGGCGGAGTAACACCAGGTAAGGGTGGACAGGTCGTTGATATCGATGGTCACCAGCTTCCTGTTTTCAACACAGTTGCAGAAGCAATGTCTGCAACAGGTGCGAATGTTTCAGTTGTATTCGTGCCACCTAAGTTTGCCAAGGCTGCAGTAATTGATGCAATTGATGCAGCGATGCCATTAGTTGTAGTTATCACTGAAGGTATTCCAGTACATGATTCTGCAAGTTTTTACACATATGCCCAGACAAAGGGAACAACACAGATCATCGGACCTAACTGCCCAGGTTTGATTAGCCCAGGAAAATCAAATGTTGGAATCATTCCGGCAGATATCACGGGCTCAGGTCCAATTGGTTTGGTGTCAAAGTCAGGAACCCTTACATATCAAATGATGTATGAACTTCGTGACATCGGATTTAGCACAGCAGTAGGAATTGGTGGAGATCCAGTTATTGGAACAACTCATATCGATTGTCTACGTGCTTTCCAAGATGATCCAGAGACAACTGCGATCGTAATGATCGGTGAAATTGGTGGCGATGCCGAAGAGCGTGCAGCTGCATTTATTGCAGAGTATGTAACTAAGCCAGTCGTTGGTTATGTTGCAGGCTTTACCGCGCCAGAAGGAAAGACAATGGGTCACGCAGGTGCAATTGTTTCTGGCTCTTCAGGAACTGCCCAAGGTAAGAAAGATGCATTAGAAGCCGCCGGAGTTAAGGTTGGCCAAACACCTAGCGAAACCGCGCGTTTGTTACGCGCAATCATGGGTCGATAACAATGTTGACGCGAGTACTTGGAGCTGCATTGCCCCAAGTCTTGCGTAGCGTTGCTTGGCTTTTACTTCCCACTTCATTTATCGCACTTCTTGCTTGGGCTACCGCAGGTAGTGCAACAGGCAACACAGGGGATCCACTTAGAGCTGCGCTATGGATTTGGATTGGTGCACACTCAATTCCTTTTGATTTATCACTCCCTCCATCAGGATTAGCAGGCCATCTTTCATATCTTCCTTTAGGTGCGTTGATCTTTCCGGTCTTAGCTATTCGCAGCGGCGTAGCCCGCACAATCGAACGTTTAGATAATGACAGTTCATTAGTAGGCGCAGCCCGTGCTGCTTTCGCAGTCGGCTACACATTGTTCGCTTTGGCAGCTTCCTTTTTCTCTAAGACCGACTCAATTCGCCCTGTCTGGTACTTCGCAATCATTTATGTTCTGCCATTTACATTGCTCTGTGCGGCAACGGTTGGAAGGCGAGTCGCATTAAGTCAAGGGTTTTTGTATGGCTCACGAATTATTGCTTTATTGCTAGGACTTTCTTCAATTGTTTTTGGAATCATGCTGCTAGTAAATATCTCAATGGTTAAAAACCTAACAACGGTTTTGCAGCCAGGAATCTTTGGTGGATTCCTTTTACTTCTTCTTAATATTTTGTACATCCCTAACGCCATTGTTTCCACCTTGGCTTATTTCTCAGGAGTCGGCTTTGCAGTTGGCTCTGGAACCCTTGTTTCGCCAACCTCATTTAGATTGAACAAAATCCCGGCTATGCCATTGCTAGGAGCATTGCCAGAGAACAAATCTCTGATCTCACTCGTTGGTGTCCTGGTCATCGTTGCAGCAGGTGCACTTCTAGTGACCTGGACAATTTCTCTTGATCAAAGAGTGCTCGTACAAAGTTTGATTGTGGCGGTTCTGCTTGCAGCATTTGTTGGATATTCAGGTAGCGGGGCATTGATTACCGATGCCATGTCTGCAGTCGGTGTCTCTACCTGGAAGTTCACGCTGGCAATTGCTGCCCAACTTGGCCTTGGAGCAGCACTAGCAATTTATCTACCGAGACTAATAAACCGCAGATGAAGAAGAACATACGCAGGGCGCTGATTAGTGTTTACAACAAGGACCGACTGATCGAAATTGGTACTGCGCTGCATTCGGCAGGAGTTGAAATACTTTCAACAGGTTCAACTTCAAAGAATTTGGTTGATGCCGGAATACCTGTCACAGAGGTCAGCAAGTACACAGGCTTTCCGGAAATCATGGATGGGCGCGTTAAAAGTTTGCACCCTCGAATTCACGCCGGAATCTTGGCGGATCAAAACAATCCAGATCATCTTGACGCAATAGCGGGCTTAGATATTGCACCACTTGATGTAGTAATCATTAACTTGTATCCATTCGCGCAGACAATTGCCGCAGGTGCTTCATTTGAAGACAGTATCGAGCAGATTGATATCGGTGGCCCAGCAATGCTTCGTGGAGCTGCAAAAAATCACAGTTCTGTTGCGGTGATTTCAGATCCGTCTCAGTACGACCAATTGCTTTCGGCAATTAGTGGTGGGGGATTTACCCAGTCAGAACGACGTCAATTAGCACTTGAAGCCTTTCGAACTACCGCCGAATACGATTTAGCTATCGCAACATGGCTAGCTAACGCTGATTCAAATGAACTACCTGATTGGTTCGGCCAAATCTGGAGTCGCAAGAGTTCACTCCGCTATGGCGAGAACCCGCATCAAAGCGCCGCACTGTACGCCGGTGCGCATTCAGGTGTTGTTAATGCTCAACAGCTTCATGGAAAAGAGATGTCCTTTAACAACTACACCGATGCAGATGCTGCATGGCGTGCGGTCAGAGATCATCGCGATCCTGCCGTTGCCATCATGAAGCATGCCAATCCTTGCGGAATCGCTGTGTGTGCTTTGGGTGTTGCAGTTGCTTACCAACATGCACACGAGTGCGATCCAGTATCTGCTTTCGGCGGAGTTGTAGCGGCTAACAGAAAGGTAGATCTTGCAATGGCAGAACCATTGTCAAAGGTGTTTACCGAAGTTGTTATTGCTCCAGATTATGATCAAGAGGCACTTGAACTATTGATGAAAAAACCTTCGATTCGTATCTTGAAAGCTGAAATAACGCCACTAGATACTTTTGAGCTACGCCCGATTTCTGGTGGGGTATTGCTACAGCAAACAGATTTGATTGATGCAGCCGGAGATTCACCTGCACAATGGAAACAGGTTTGTGGTCCACAGGTAGATGAACAAACTATGAAAGATCTTGAGTTTGCCTGGAGAAGCGTTCGCTCAGTAAAGAGCAATGCGATCTTCCTTGCTTCAATGACCGCATCGGTAGGAATTGGAATGGGTCAGGTAAGTCGAGTCGATTCAGCACAGTTAGCTGTCTCTCGCGCAGGTGTTCGAGCAAAGGGATCGGTTGCAGCAAGTGATGCATTTTTCCCGTTCGCTGATGGTCTGCAGATTCTTATCGATGCAGGCATTACCGCCGTGGTTCAACCAGGTGGAAGCGTGCGTGATGAAGAGGTTATTGCAGCGGCAAAGGCGGCAGGAATAGCGATGTTTTTCACCAATACTCGACATTTCTCTCACGCTTAACTGAGTCGATAGGCTTAGAACATGAGCGCGCAGATATTAGATGGCAAATCATTAGCCTCGGCTATGAAAGCTGAATTAACTATTCGAGTTGCCGCGCTTAAAGCAAAGGGAATCACACCAGGTCTTGGAACAGTTTTAGTTGGCGATGATCCTGGGTCGGTTTCATATGTCAATGGAAAACATCGAGATTGTAAAGAAGTTGGCATTAACTCAATTCGATTTGATCTTCCAAATAATGCAACAGAGAAAGATGTTTTGGCGGCAATTGCCGATTTGAACTCATCGAAAGAGTGCACGGGTTACATAGTTCAACTTCCATTACCTAAAGGAATCAACACCCAAAGAATTCTTGAAGCAATTGATCCCAGCAAGGATGCAGATGGATTGCACCCATTTAATTTGGGCCGCCTGGTTTTAGGTTATGAAGCTCCGCTGCCATGCACGCCACGGGCAATTGTTGCGCTGCTTGACCACTACAAGATTTCAACGCAAGGCGCAGAAATTACAGTGATAGGTCGTGGCCTCACTGTTGGTCGCCCATTGGGATTGCTTCTTACGCGCAAACAAGAAAATGCAACCGTGACATTAACTCACACAGGCACTAAAGATTTATCTATGCATACAAAAAAGGCCGACATTGTTATTGCGGCAATTGGGCAGTCACACTTTTTGAAAGCTGAAATGATTAAAGAAGGTGCAGTAGTAATCGATGTTGGAATTTCCAGAACCGCAGATGGTTTAGATGGCGATGTATGTCCGGGTGTATATGAAAAGGCATCGTATGTTTCGCCGATGCCTGGGGGAGTCGGCCCAATGACTCGTGCAATGTTGCTAACAAATGTGGTTGATGCATGCAGCTAAATAATCGGCTATTAACACTTATCAGTTATGGCCTAGTCCTTACCGGAGTGGTCTTGGGGGTTCTTGGAATAGTGCGAGGCGGATCACTTTTTATTGCCGCGGGAACCGCTGGCATAGCTCTGAAATCACGAGATTTTCGCCGCATTGAGTTTTATCTTCCGCTTGCCATAGCAATTGCACTTTTTGCGCTGGCAATTGCCCTTCCTCGTGGGCGGTAGAGTTGCCTCATTCGCAATTAGCCATGAATGGAGTCACGATGGGTGGCAAAGTCACTGTAGTCGGTGCAGGTTTTTACGGTTCAACAACAGCTCTTCGTTTAGCTGAATATGATGTTTTCGATACCGTGGTTTTAACTGACATCCTTGAAGGAAAGTCAGAAGGTTTGGCGCTAGACATGAATCAGTCTCGTTCAATCGAAGGATTTGAGACAAAACTTATTGGAGCAACAACAACTCCTGAAGGTGCCGGCTACGAAGCAACTGCTAACTCGGATGTAGTTGTGATTACTGCAGGACTACCTCGTAAGCCTGGTATGAGCCGTATGGATTTAATCGGTGTTAACGCTGGCATTGTTCGCGGTGTTGCTGAAAATATTGCAAAGCATTCTCCAAACGCCGTAATCATCGTGGTTTCAAATCCACTTGATGAAATGACCGCTTTGGCACAGATTGCTACTAACTTTCCAAAGAATCGCGTAATGGGTCAGGCAGGAATGTTGGACACTGCGCGATTTACAAACTTTGTTGCAGAAAAGCTCGGAGTCAAGGTTGCATCAGTTAAGACGCTGACACTTGGCTCACACGGAGACACAATGGTTCCAGTCCCAAGTCGATGCACAGTTGATGGCAAGCCACTGAGCGATCTGTTGTCACAAGAAGAGATTGCAGATCTTGTTGATCGCACACGTAACGGTGGAGCAGAGGTAGTTGCGCTTCTTAAGACAGGCTCTGCTTACTACGCACCATCTGCAGCTGCTGCACGCATGGCAAAGGCAGTTATCGAAGATTCAGGTGAAGTAATGCCAGTATGCGCGTGGGTTGATGGCGAGTACGGAATTTCTGGTGTCTACCTTGGCGTAGAAGCCGAGATTGGTCGTACTGGTGTGAAGAAGGTTGTAGAAGGCACATTGACTGACACAGAAGTTGCAGCCCTTAAGGAAGCAGCTGAAGCGGTTCGTGCAAAACAAGCAGATGTTCAGACACTCTAAGTAAGGAGAGACAATGAGCAAGATCAAAGTAACGGGCACAGTCGTCGAACTCGATGGCGATGAGATGACACGCATCATGTGGCAGTTCATCAAGGATTCATTGATTCTGCCTTACCTAGATGTGAACCTCGAGTACTACGACTTGGGTATGGAGCACCGTGATGCAACTGATGATCAAGTAACTATTGATTCAGCTCGCGCAATCCAAAAGCATGGGGTTGGAATCAAGTGTGCAACTATTACTCCGGACGAAGCACGTGTTGAAGAGTTCGGTCTCAAGAAGATGTGGAAGTCTCCTAACGGAACTATCCGCAACATCCTTGGTGGAGTTATCTTCCGCGAACCAATCATCATCAGCAATGTTCCACGTTTGGTACCGCACTGGACTAAGCCAATTGTTATCGGCCGTCACGCATTTGGTGACCAGTACCGTGCAACAGATTTCAAGGTTCCCGGTCCAGGAAAGCTAACAATCTCATTTGTTCCTGAAGATGGATCAGCTCCAATTAACACAGAAGTTTTCAACTTTGAATCTTCAGGTGTAGCGATGGCGATGTACAACGTGGATGATTCAATTCGCGACTTTGCTCGTGCTTCACTTAACTACGGACTTCTTCGCAAGTTCCCAGTTTATCTCTCAACCAAGAACACAATCCTTAAGGCTTACGATGGTCGCTTCAAGGACATTTTTGAAGAGATCTACCAAGCAGAATTCAAGTCACAATTTGATGCTGCAGGAATTTGGTACGAGCACCGCTTGATCGATGACATGGTTGCTATGTCATTGCGCATGGAGGGTGGCTACGTCTGGGCATGTAAGAACTACGACGGCGATGTTCAATCTGACACCGTTGCACAGGGTTATGGCTCACTTGGTTTGATGACATCTGTTTTGATGACACCAGATGGAAAGATCTGCGAATCAGAGGCAGCTCACGGAACTGTGACACGTCACTACCGCGATCACCAGGCAGGTAAGGCCACATCTACAAACCCAATCGCTTCAATCTTTGCGTGGACACAAGGCCTTGCACACCGTGCGAAGCTAGATAACAACCCAGAGCTTGCAAAGTTCTGTGCAACTCTTGAGCGCGTATGTATTGAAACTGTTGAGCAAGGAAAGATGACAAAGGACTTGTCACTTCTAATCTCAAAGGATGCGCCGTACCAAACAACTCAGGAATTCTTGAACTCAATTGATGAGAATCTCAAAAAGGCAATGGCGTAAAGCATTAGAAATAAGTAGTAAAAAACCCGCGGTAGCCATTGGCCACCGCGGGTTTTTTATTTAATTAGGTATTAAACGCGCTCACCTGTTGTTGAGTTGAACAAGTGAACAGATCCCTTAACAGCTTCAACAGTGATTGTGTCACCTGGCTTTGGAGGATTCTTTGGATCCCAGCGAACAATTACTTGTGCGCCTTCATCTGATGCATTTGCAAACTTAACTGTTGAATCAGCTGGCTTTCCATAAACGAAAGCATCTGAACCAAGCTCTTCAACAACTTCTACTAGAACGTGGAAGCCCTTTGATGATGGTGTGAAGCCTTCTGGGCGAACACCAACAGTTACAGATGAACCTGCAGAAGCTGGAACATCAATTGCTAGATCTCCAAGCATTGCCTTACCGCCGCTCACTGGTGCGATCAGTAGGTTCATCGCAGGTGAACCAATGAAACCTGCAACGAAAGCATTTGCTGGGTTGTCATAAAGATTACGAGGAGTATCAACTTGCTGCAGCAAGCCATCCTTAAGAACTGCAACACGATCACCCATAGTCATAGCTTCAACCTGGTCGTGCGTTACATAAACAGTTGTAATTCCTAGACGACGCTGCAACGCAGCGATCTGTGTACGAGTTGCTACACGCAACTTCGCATCAAGGTTAGATAGTGGCTCATCCATAAGGAATACCTGAGGTTCGCGAACAATTGCGCGACCCATTGCAACACGCTGACGTTGTCCACCTGAAAGAGCCTTTGGCTTGCGCTCTAGGTATGGCTCGAGGTCAAGCAACTTTGCTGCTTCTAGAACACGACGATCGCGTTCCTCCTTTGGAGTTCCTGCGATCTTTAGTGCGAAGCCCATGTTCTCTGCAACTGTCATGTGTGGATACAGTGCATAAGACTGGAACACCATCGCGATATCGCGATCCTTTGGTGCAACATTTGTTACATCGCGATCGCCAATTAAAATGCGGCCGCCATCAATTTCTTCAAGTCCTGCCAACATACGAAGTGATGTTGACTTACCGCAACCTGATGGGCCAACAAGAACTAAAAACTCTCCGTCATTAACAGTGAGGTTTAGTTTGTCGACTGCAGGTGCTGTTGTTCCTGGATAGATACGTGATGCGCCATCAAAAACTACTGATGCCATGAGATTGCTCTCCTTCTCCGGGCAGGTACGTGCCCGACGGTCCGAGGATGAAGGTGATGGCCGGTTGGCCAACGG